>Ga0209426_1000087_pt1 | contig 158926 bp, 127 predicted proteins | sample Deesub1362B_J571_FD_187697 | JGI IMG/M metagenome (GOLD analysis project Ga0209426, IMG submission 187697) | Deep oceanic, basalt-hosted subsurface ecosystem from Juan de Fuca Ridge flank, Pacific Ocean, CORK Borehole 1362B_J2.571 (SPAdes)... ...
TGGCCTTGTGGACGTCCAGGCCGATGTAGAGCGTGCCCATACCTTCCTCCCGAGCTGTTGCACCCGGTCAGAATGCAGCACCACGACCCGGACGGCTCAGCGCCGGCAGAAAGGACATACGGACTAAGCCCGCGCGCCCGCGTCAGCGGGCGCTCATGACAATGAAGCCTGCACAGGAGCCCGCCCGAAGGGCGTGGCGGGAGGCGGCGTCGAGCGTCCGGCGGCAAGCCAAAGCTTGCCTGCAAGGTCGCGCCCGAGGGAGCGGCGAAAGCCGCGGGACCGAGCGTGACCGCCGGACGGTCTCGATCTTGGGGCAAAGCCTGGCGCGGAAGCGCCGGGCGGCGCCCGCCTGGCCGATGTCCACGCCCTATCGCTCAGCGAACAGCGTTAACCAAGCTTGACAACGGGCAAGTTTTGTGGTAGTATAGAAGTAGGATTGGAATTCTTCCAACCCGTTTTCAGCGCCACTTAAAACCGACGACTGAGAAAGAAACAAAATGAACTGAAAGCAATAAGGTCTATATACAGTGATAAATCCATTTATTCAACGCATTTTCCAATCCCGCCAAGCTCGCAACGGCGGGCTCGTTCGCCGCAATATCGGCTGGGTCAACTTCCTCGCGTCCATGGAGCAGCTCGAAGCCGAGGTGCGCCGTCGCGGCTTCCACATGTTCGTCGTCGGCGACCAGGTGCTCATCCTCTGTAACAGCGGCGGCCTCCAGGTCGTCTGCTAAGGCGTCATCGGTGTCCTGGGCCTGGCCCGGGACACCACCACGCTTTGCCTGCGTGATCCTGCGGTGGCGCGAAAGGCTTCATCCCGAACCGCGCGAGGACGATGTGACGGACAGCAAAGTCGCCGAGGGCCTTCGGCCATCCAACCGCGTCCAGCGGGTCCTGATCTCATCGACCAGCTGGTTCATCGGCGAGTTCGCCGGCGATGATCTCCTGATCACCCATGCCTGGCCCAGCCTTGGAAACCGGGCGGCGCGCCAGAGGATGCTGGCCGATCGCAATGCGCGCGGCGCCTTCGTGGCCGCGTTTCTGACCGACGACTACGAGAAGGCCCCAGGCGTCGTGGTCCCGCAATATGCCGGCTACGGCGAGATGTTCGCGGCGGGTATGAGCGTACTGTTCGGCAAGCGCTTCGACGCCCATGGCTCGCTGCAGAACGATGGCATCTTCAACCTGCCCGATCTCAGCGCGTTCTCGACCTTCACCGATCCGGAGCTGCCGCAGAACAACCACCGTCCGCGCAAGACCCTGCCCGTCCTGCTGAACCTGGAAGAGGTCACCCGTCTCTATCCCGTCTGGACCGGCACGCGCGACATCCCGGCCCTGCACGCCTTCGACGCCGCGTGCCGCTTCTACATGCGCGCGCTACAGAGCAGCGAGCACGATCCCGAACAGGCCTATCTGCACCTGATCACGGCCGGCGAGATCATCTCCGAAGCTCAATACCCGGCCGGCGGGCGGCTGCTAGACCCGGACCTTGAAGACCTTCTTCAGCGGATCGAGAAGGACCTGCCGGACGGCAAGGCGGCCGGCAGTGCATTGCGAAAGCGACTGTTCGAAATCAAGCGACGGTTCGTGACCACCTTCATGGACTATATCGATCAGCCCTTCTTCGAAGGGGGCGAGGCCGAGGCGGCATTCTGGTGCTTCCAGCCTGATCGCTTCAAGGCGTCCATCGGCGCGGCCTACGACCTGCGAAGCCGCTTCGTCCATACCGGCCAGTCTTTCGCTGGCTGGGTCGAGCCCAGCCATCGGCTCAACGACGTCCAAGGCGGCCAGCCCATCGTCAACGACAAAGACCTCCGCAAGATCCTGGAACGCGCCCCGACCCTCCTGGGTCTCGAGCGCGCAACCCGCTATCTGATCCTGCGCTTTGGCCAAGCCCGCCTTGGTCTCGACCTGACGCCGCCCCCGCCACCCGAAACCACAGCCTAGCGGCCCCAGACCGAGCATCCAGCATTGAAGAACCGAGCCGAAAGCGCGACAATGCGCCGGTTCATTCACCTGGGGGAACCGTGGGCCTCACTGCGTTCAAAACCGTCCGACAGGCAATGGTGGCTTTCGCCGCCCTGCTGATGGCGGTGCTGTCCGTGCAGGCGCCAGCCGAGCAGGCCCATCTCGACGCAGACGTCGTTCAGGCCACCAGCGCGCTGAACCAAGCGGCAGAACCTCCGGGCGCCGCGGCCCAGGACGCCTCAACTTCCCTGAGGCAGAGCGCGGTCCAGCCTCCGACCGATCCTCACGCATCCGAGGCGCCCGCCTCGGGCGCGCACCATCACCATGCCGACGGCCCGCCCCTTCACGATCAGGCCGCAGACGCCGACGCTCCGGCCGTCGCGACCACCGCAGCGGCTCGATTCCGGCTGGACAACGACCACCGCGCCGGCCTGACCGGCAACCCACAAGACCGCCCACCTAGATCCGACCTCGAACCTATCGCCTAGACCGCGCGGCCCTGGCCGCGTCCTTCGTGTTCGAGGATTCCCATGTTTCTGAAGTCTTCAGGCCGCACGTCGCGGCTCCATGCGCCCGCGCGCGCCTCCACTCTGCTGTCGTCGATCGATAACCGGAGCGTCGCTCCGTGAGCCCGATCCATGACTTGACCCTCTATGCCGCCGCCCATCCCTGGGCCATGACGGCCGCCGTGCTGCTGGTCCTGATCGTCCTGATCGCCAGCCTGGTCTGGCTCTGGCAACGGCAGGCCGAGGAAATCCTCAGCCTCTATAAACAGCCCGACGACGACCCCCACCGGATCGATCTTGAGAACGGACGCTTTCGGCTCGACATCGTGCGCCGCCACGCCGGCTGGCGGTTCGTCGTGACCTGCCGTGACCACGACCTCAAACCCGGCGACGTGGTTGTGACCACGATCCGTCCGGATGGCCTGGGCCAGCGGTTCGACTTCGCTCGCCGTGGTCGGCGCCTGCAATCGATCGTCAAGGTGCGCGAACCGCTGATCTTCGTGGCCCACGTGTCGATCAGCTGGGGCGGCACGGACTCCACCTTCGTCATCGGCTTTGGTGGTGCGGTAGAACCGATCCGCGCGCACGGCGAAGTGCTCCGGCGCCCGGAGACTACCGCCGACAAAGGCTAGAGCGCCGTCTTGGCGCGCCCGCCGGGTTTGCCCGGCGGGCCCTGGAACTCGGTTCGTCCTACTCTGCGGGTCCGCGGAACGGATCGTTCTCCCGCAGCCAGCGCCGGCCGGTCGCTCGACCGCGTGATAGACCGCCACAGATACAAAGAGGCACACCGCCAGGACCCCGAGCCAGGCGGCCCAGGCCCAGACCCCGGCCGGCGGCGCCGGCAGGCGGTCCAGGGCTTCGAAATAGGCAATGTCGACCGGCAAGTGGGTCATGTAGACCGCGTAGGACACCTCACCGAGATAAACCGCCAGCGGCGCGGCCAGGACGCTGGCGCGCCCAGCCTTGTCCGTTTCCGCCAGGCAGAAGATCAGCGCCGCCAAGCCCGGCCAGATCCAGCGATCGGCCAGGCCCACGGAGGTGGACAGGACGATCCAGCCCACGGCGAGACCCGTACCCAGCAGCGCCAGCCCTGGCGACATCGACCGTGTCGCGCCCAGCCGATGCAGGGCCACGCCCATGGCGAAGGACGGCACGATCCGCAACGCCCCGCCCTGGGCGGTCAGCCGGGTCAGCGATCCGCCGAAGGTCTGCACGATCCCGTCGAGCGCGAAGAGCAGGACGATCGCCAGCGCCACGGCCAGGACGGGACGCGCGCGCAAGGCGATGGATGTGACGGCCGCCGCCGGGAACAGCAGATAGGCGAACCATTCGGCCGAGATCGACCAGGATGGGAAATTCCACTGCACGGTTGGCGTCGACCACCAGGCGTGGATCAGCATCAGATGCTGGGGGATGGCGGCGGGATCGAAGGCCTGTGTCTCGAAGCTGGCGCCGGTCCAGCGGCCCATTGCCCAGAGGACGATGGTCGCGTCCAGGGTCAGCAGATGCACAGGATAGAGCCGCGCCAGGCGGGCCCACAGGAAGGAACCGTATCGGAAGCGCCCCTCGGACCAAGCCTTCAGATAGACATGGGAGAGGATGAAGCCCGACAGGATGAAGAAGAGATCGATCCCGAGATAGCCCTTGGCGATCAGGCCGAACCGTTCGAGGTCGAGACCGAGGCGATTGCGGAAGTGATAGACGAGCACCCAGGCGGCCGCGACGATGCGCAAGCCGGTCAGGGATCGAAGATCGGCTGGATACATGGTCCCCCCCCCGGGATGTTGATGGCCTAGCCCTCGCCGAGCATGCCGCCATCGCGGCGCGTTTCGGTTTCGCTCTCGACGCCCTCGACATTGCCGCCGGTCGGGCCGCCCTCGTCGATCATGCCGCCTTCCTTGCGGGGCGCGGGCTCCGGGGACGATGACGGCTTGCTATCGGTGCTGCTCGCCGCGTCGGGCTTGGGGGGATTGGGATTGGTCATGTGCTGCTCCTGAAAACTTGCCGTGGGACGGGTCGGGACGGGCCTTGCTCCGCGCTAGGCGGGCGCGGCCCCGGTGCGGTGGCGATGGCCGCCATAGGCGACGACCTGGATCTTGCCGATGGTCGCCAACCCCACATCGGCGGCCACTTCCAAGGTCGCGGCCAATGCGTCGAGCTTGGCGCGGCTGTCGACCATCTCGACGATCAAATGCTGTTCGGGAGCCAGATCCCGGGCCTTGGCGCCGTGCAGCACCGCCTCGCCAAAGGCCTCCTCGATACGCAGCACCGCCGCGCCGGCGATGTCCATTTCGCGGGCGCGCGCCATCAGCACCGCGTCATATGCGACCCCGTTTAGGGTCGCGCCGGCGTCCAGGTAGATCCGCAGGATGTGCAGGTCGTCTTCGTTCACGCGTCACCTCACGCTCTGAAGTCTGGCGCGCCCCAAGGTCTGGGGCGGCCAGCAGATTGAGGAGCGGCCGCCTAAGCGTGCCGCCCCTCCTCCCCGCACTCGGTCACTTCGGTCTGGATCGTGACGTGGTGCAGGTCGAAGTCGGTCTCTAGTCGGGTGGCGATCGCGGTGCGCACGGCCTCGCCCTGCGCCCCCTCCGCCAGCACGACATGGACGGTGCAGACCGCCTTGTCCGCGCCCGTGGTCCACAGATGCAGTTCGTGGACACTGGCCACCCCAGGGGTCTCGGTAATGGCCTTGCGTACGCCGGCCAGGGCCATTCCAGGAGGCGCGCCTTCGAGGAGGATTCGGGTGGTGTCCTTCAAAAGGATCCAGGTGCGCGGCAACACCCATAGGCCGATGCCGATGGCCACGATCGGGTCGACGAACCGCCAGCCGGTGATCTTGATGACGACGGCCCCGACGACCACGCCCAGCGAGCCGAGCATATCGGCCCAGACCTCGAGATAGGCGCCCTTGACGTTGAGGCTCTTGTCCTTGTGGCTGGCCAGAAGACGCATGGAGACTAGGTTGATGACGAGGCCCAGCGCCGCGACGATGAACATCCCCACCGAGCCGACGGGCTCGGGGTTGAGGATGCGCTTGACGCCTTCGACCAGGACATAGATGGCGACGCCGAACAGCAGGATGGCGTTGAAGGCCGCCGCGAGGATCTCAAAGCGCCGATAGCCGAAGGTGAAGTCCTCGGTGGGCTTACGCTGGCCGACACGGATCGCCGCCAGGGCGATGGCCAGGGCGGCGGCGTCGGTGAACATGTGCGCGGCGTCCGACAGCAGCGCCAGGCTGTTGAAGGCGATGCCGGCGACGACCTCGGCGATCAGGAATGTCGAGGTCAGCGCCAGAGCCATGGCCAGCCGCTTGCCGTTGGCCTGGCTCGCGCCGTGATCGTGTCCAGCTCCCATTGAAAACCTCTCCTCTTCCCGTGCGCCGAAAAGCGCCTGCCAAGTTTGAGGGATCAACGCACGAAACCCGCCAAATGCGAGCCTCGCGCGCGACCCTGACGTCTATTTCTTGTCGAGGATGGAAAGGGTGGCCTTCTCCATCGCGTCCTGGGTGTCGAGGACGTTGAGATTGGCCTCGTAGGCTTTCATGGCCTGCTTGAGATCGAGGCTCTCGGCCAGGCTGTTGACGTTGGGCAGCAGCACATAGCCAGCGGCGTTGGCCGCCGGATGGCCAGGATCATAGGCTTGCGGGAAGGGCTTGGGATCGGCCTTAACGCCGCTCAGCACCACCCCCTCGTCCCCGCCCATCTGCTCGACCTTGAAGACCGGAATCTGGCGGCGGTAGGGCTCTCCGCCGGCGGTTCGAGCCGTCGAGTTGGCGTTGGCGATGTTCTCGGCGAGGATCTGAATACGCTTCTTCTGGGCTTGTAGTCCCGACACGGCGATCGCCGTGCTTCCCCCTTCAATCGGCTTACTCATTCAAGTGCTCCGCAGGTGGATGTGAAGAACGAGCGGCGCGCCGAGACCAGCTCGACGCGCCGCCCCAGGCTCAGGCTTGTTCAGGACTCCCGGTTTCGGCCTTGCGCAGGACGAAGCGACAGATGGCCGGCAGGACGAAGAGCGTCAGGGCCGTGGCGGTGATCAGGCCGCCGATGACGACCGTGGCTAGCGGACGCTGGACTTCAGCGCCGGTGCCGGTCGCCAGGGCCATGGGCACGAAGCCCAGGGAGGCGACGAGACCGGTCATCATCACCGGCCGCAGGCGCTCCATGGCCCCGTCGATGATCGCTTTCTCAAGTGGCATGCCCGTGGCCAGGCGCTGGCGGATGGCGGTCATCATCACCAGGCCGTTCAGCACCGCCACGCCCGAGAGCGCGATGAAGCCGACGGCGGCCGACACCGAGAACGGGATGCCGCGCAGGGCCAGGCCGAAGACACCGCCGGCCAAAGCCAGCGGAATGGCCGAGAACACCGCCGCGGCCGGTGCGATGCCGCCCAGGGCCATGTAGAGCAGGCCGAAGATCAGCAGGAAGCAGAGCGGCACGACGAGGGCCAGGCGCGCCTGGGCGGCCTTGAGGTTCTCAAACTGCCCGCCCCAGACCAGCCAAGAGCCGGCCGGCAGTTTGACCTGCGTATCGACCTTCTGCTGGGCTTCGCCCACGAAGGAGCCGAGATCCGCGCCACGGACGTTGGCCTGGACCACGACGCGGCGCTTGCCGTTCTCGCGGCTGACCTGGTTGAGGCCTTCCGAATAGGAGAACTTGGCGACGTCGCGCAGCGGCACCGAGGCGCGAGCGCCGCCGGCCCGTTCGGGTAGCATCACCGGCAGGGCGCCGACCGCGTCGAGATCGTTGCGGCTGGCGTCCGGCAGGCGGACCACGACGTCAAAGCGACGGTCGCCCTGGAAGACCAGACCGGCCTCGCGGCCGCCCATGGCCACGGCCAGGGTGTCGGCGACCTCTTCGACCGTTAGGCCCAGGCGGCCGATGGCGTCGCGGTCGAGTTGGACGTCCAGGGTCGGGAAGCCCGAGGTCTGCTCGACCTTGACGTCGGCCGCCCCCTTCACCGTCCGCAGGACCGTAGCGATCTCCTCGGCCGTGCGGCTCATGGCGTCGAGATCGTCGCCATAGACCTTGATGGCCACGTCACCGCGCACGCCGGCGATCAGTTCGTTGAAGCGCATCTGGATCGGCTGGCTGAACTCGTAGGCGTTGCCTGTCAGGCCTTCCAGCTTGTGCTCGATGCGGCTGATCAGCTCGGCCTTGGTCTCGTTCTTGTTGGGCCACTCGTCCTTGGGCTTGAGGATGATGAAGGCGTCCGAGGCGTTGGGCGGCATGGGGTCGCTGGCGACTTCGGCCGTGCCGGTCTTGGAGTAGACGAACGCCACCTCCGGGAAGGTCGCCACCACCCGCTCGATCCGCCGCTGCATGCGCAGCGACTGCTCCAGCGAGGTCGACGGGATGCGCAGGGCCTGGACGGCCATGTCCTTCTCGTCGAGCTGCGGCGTGAACTCCCGGCCCAGGAACCCGAAGGTCACGGCCGCGACGACAAACAGCGCCACCGCCCCGCCGATCACCGGCCAGGGCTTGGCCACGACCTTGTGCAGCAGCGGCTCATAGCGGGACTTGGTCCAGCGGACCGGCGCGACTTCCTTCTCGGCCACCTTGCCGTTGATCAAGAGGGCGATCATGGCCGGGATGAAGGTCAGCGACAGGACGAAGGCGCCGGCCAGGGCCAGCATCACGGTGATGGCCATGGGCGAGAAGGTCTTGCCCTCGACGCCGGTGAAGGTCAGCAGCGGCGCATAGACCAGGAGGATGATCGCCTGGCCGTAGACGGTCGGCGCGATCATCTCGCGGGCGGCCTCACGGGTTTCGCCCAGGCGCTCCGACAGCGTCAGGAGACGGCCCTCGTGGTGCTGGCGCTCGGCCAGGCGCCGCAAGGCGTTCTCGACGATGATGACGGCCCCATCGACGATGAGGCCAAAGTCCAGCGCCCCCAGGCTCATCAGATTGCCAGAGACGCCCAGCTTGTTCATGCCGATGGCGGTCATCAGCATCGAGAGCGGGATAACCAGGGCGGTGATCAAGGCGGCGCGGAAGTTCCCGAGCAGCAGGAAGAGCACCACGATGACCAGCAGCGCGCCTTCGGTCAGGTTCTTCTCGACGGTCTTGATGGTCGCGCCGACCAGCTTGGAGCGGTCGTAGACCACCTGGACCTTCACGCCGACCGGCAGGCTCTTGGCCACCTCGATCAGCTTCTCGGCCGAAGCGCCGGCGACGGTGCGGCTATTCTCGCCGGTCAGCATCAGCACGGTGCCGACCACGACCTCTTCGCCGTTCTCCGAGGCCGCGCCGGTGCGCAGGGCGCCGCCCAGCTTGACGGTGGCGACGTCGCGGACGCGGATCGAGACGCCTTCACGCGCCGCGACCGTGGCGTTGGCGATCTCGTCGACGGTGCGCACGCGAGCGTCGGCGCGGACGAGGAAGGCTTCCCCGCCCTTCTCGACGAAGTTGGCGCCGACGGCGAGGTTGGCCGCTTCCAGAGCCTTGGCCAGGTCGTTGAACGAGACGCCCACCGAGGCCATGCGGGTCGGATCGGGCTGAACGACGAACTGCTTTTCGAAGCCGCCGATGGAGTCGACGCCGGCCACGCCTGCGACCGAGCGCATCTGGGGCCGGACGATCCAATCCTGCACTTCGCGCAGGAACGCCGCCTGGGCGGTGGGATCGGATAGCCGCTCCCCGGTCGAGGTCAGGTAGGACCCGTCGCTTTGCCAGCCTGGCGAACCTTCGGTGACCTTGGCGCCCTTGCCGCCCGGATGCTCGAAGGCCACGGTCCACATCAGGACCTCGCCCAGACCCGAGGAGATCGGGCCCATGGCGGGCTCGGCCCCGGCCGGCAGGCTTTGGCGCACCTGGGTCAGGCGCTCGGCCACCTGCTGGCGGGCAAAGTAGATGTCGGTCTTTTCCTTGAAGACGATGGTCACTTGGGAAAAGCCGTTGCGCGAAATCGAGCGCGTGGACTCCAGGCCGGGGATGCCGGCCATGGCCGTCTCCACCGGGAAGGTGACGAGCTTCTCGACCTCGGCCGGGGCCAGGGTCCCCGAGACGGTGTTGATCTGCACCTGCTTGTTGGTGATGTCGGGCACCGCGTCGATCGGCAGGCGCACCAGGTTGTAGACGCCCAGGGCCGCGACCAGCGTGACCAGGGCAATGACGGCCCAGCGGAAGCGGACCGAAAGGTCGAGGATACGGCCGATCATCGGGCCACCTCGCCGGTTTCCATGGCGTGAGGCTTGTCCTGATAGCGGACTTCCAGCTTGGTCACCGAGGCCAGCTGCAGCAGCGGGAAAGTCGCCTCAAAGCGGGCCGGCTCACGGTCGGTGCGCTGGGGGCTCAGGGCCGCCAGGCGCGTGGGGACGGTGATGGCCCAGTGCCCGTCTGGATCGAAGGCGCTGACATCGAGGTGAGCGGCCACCGGCGGCAGGCTGCGCCCCGGCGCGCGTCGGACCAGACCCGACACGCGCAGGCCGTTGCCGGTGTCGCGCGCCGAGGCGGTGATGATCTCGACGGCGCGGCCGCCGATGCGATCGATGGTCACCGCGTCCTTGGCCTGGACGGCCGAAGTGGTGAGCGAGGCGGCCAGAGCTGCCAGAGACAGGGTGAGCTTAGTCCTCATGGCTCGCCTCCCCCTTGCCGAGTTCGGCCTTCAGCAGGAAGGCGCCCTTGCCGGCGATCTGCTCGCCGGTGCGCACGCCCGAGAGGATCTCAACCTGGCCGCCGCCACGACGACCGACCCGGACGGGACGCGGCTCGAAGCCGTCCTTGGTGCGGACGAAGACGACCTCGGCGCCATTGACGGTCTGGACCGCCTCGTCCGGCGCGGAGATGCGGCCGCTGACGCTGGCGGCGGCGCCGCGCGGGGTGATGCGCGCGCGCAAGGCCTGACCGGGGGTCAGCATCGGGGCCTCGCCGCTCACCGCCAGCACGGCGGTAGCCGAGCGGTTCTCGGCGTCCAGCGCCGGGGTGATGCTGCGCACGGTGGCGTTCACCGACCCGCTGGCGGTCTCGACCACGGCCGCGTCGCCGGGCTTGACCCGCTGGGCGTCGGCGACCGGCAAGGCGGCCTGGATCTCGATGCGCCCCGGATCGGCGACCCGGAAGAGTTCGGAACCGGCCGCGACATAGGCGCCGAGGGTGGCGGTGGCGGCGGTGATCCGGCCCGAAATCGGGCTGGTCACGGCCAGGGTGCGGCCGTTGCCACTGACGCCAGCGGCGGCGCTGGCGCCACTGGCGCGCCGCAGTTCGGACTCGGCGATGGCCGCCTCGCGCTGGGCCGCTTCGAGGTCCTGGCGAGCGGTGATCTTGGCGTCGAACAGGCGCTGCTCACGGACCAGGGCCTGACGGGCGGCCGCGGCCTTGGCGGCCGCCGCGCTGCGGTCGGCGCTGATGGCAGCGGCGTCGCGGCTTTCGATGGCGGCGATCACCTCGCCAGCGGCGACGGGGTCGCCCAGGCGCTTGTTGATGCGGACGATGGCGCCGTCAGCGCGGGCCGCCAGGATCGCCGCGCCGTTGGGCGTGGCCACCACCGTGGCCTGGGCCGGTACGGCGGCGTCGAGCCCGCCGCCGGCCAGGGTCACCAGCTGGATGCCGTCGGCGGTGATGCGCTCGGCGGTCATGGCGACATGGGGCTTTTCGCCGGCGTGATCTTCCTTGGCCTCGGCGGCTGGAGCTTCCTTGGCCGGCGAGGACAGCATGGTCTTGCCGACCAGCGCGCCAGCGCCGGCGGCCAGCACGGCGCTGACCGCCACGGCCGTCAGCAGGGTCTTTCTATCGTTGGACTTCATGGTGAGCTTTCCTATTGGGCGGCGGCGCGTTCGAGCGCGGCCAGCGCCTTGGCGCGCTCAAGGCGCGCGGCGATGAGTTCGGTGCGGGCGGTCGTCAGGGCGCCTTGCGCGTCGAGGACTTCGAGCAGCGAGAACTTGCCGGCCTCAAAGCCACCGCGCGCCAGATCGACGGCGGTCTGGGCTTGCGGGACGATCTTGCTGTCGAGGACCTCCAGCCGGGCATTGGCCGCGCGAAGCGAAGCCTCGCCGTCGCGCACCGCCCGGACCGAGCGGGCCAGCGCCAGGCGCTCACGCGCCTCGGCGGCGGTCGCGTCGGCGCGCGCGGCCGCAACCGTGCCCTGGTTGCGGTTGGAGATCGGGATCGGCGCGGTGAAGCCGACGATCATCGCCGAGTCCCCGGTCTGCTCGAACCGCCGCACGCCAGCCTGGACCGTCAGGTCCGGGCGGCCGGCGGCGCGCTCGCGATCGATGACGGCCCGGGCCGTTTGTAGGTCCGCGCGCGCCTGGCGCACGTCCAGGGTCTCGCTAGGATCGATCGTGGTCTGGGTAGGCGCGGCGGCCTCCGGACCGCGCACCAGCTCGATCGTCTCGCCCGGCTCGCCCCAGAGGGTGACCAGCGCGCGCCGAGCGGCCAGCGCCTCGGCTTCGGCGGCGATCACCGCAGCGGCCGCTTCACGGCTGGCGGCCTCGGCCCGCAAGGCCCGAAGCGGTGGTTCGCGTCCGGCCTCGACCAGGGTGCTAGCGACTTTCGAGAGGCCCTCGGCGCGGGCGGCTGTTTCTTGGGCCAGGACCAGGCGATCCTGGGCGGCCAGCGCTTCGGCGTACCGGACCCGGACTTCCTGTGTCAGGTCGGCCTTGGCGATCGTGAAGCCGATGCGGGCGGCGTCGACCTCGGCATTGGCGGCGACGGCGCGGGTGCGGCGCTTGCCGCCCAGCTCCAGGCGTTGGCTGATCGTGGCGGTGGTCTCGGCGGCGCCGAAACGGCCGTAAGGCCCCGACCCGGCGAAGTTCTCCGACTGGAGACCTGCTTCGGGGTTGGGCATCAGGCCAGCCTGGCGAGCGCGGCCTTCGGCCGCCTTCACCGAAGCTTCGGCGGCCGTGACAAGCGGTGACTGGGTCTGGGCGCGCGAAAGGGCGGCGTCCAGGGTGAGCGGCTCGGCAGCGGCGCGCGAAAACGCGCCGGCACCGGCGAGCGCCAGGACCGCGCCGAGAACGGCAGCGGGCCGGGCATAACGGGAATGCATGGGAGGTCCCTGTGTGAGAACTGACGATGGCGATTACGCGCGCGAGGGCGCGGCCAGGGTCAGGCTCGAGGGGGCTCGTTGGGGCCGTCAGGCATGCGCGAGGCCGGCATGTCGAGGGCCGAGGCGACCAACCGAATACGGTCGGCGGACACGACGTGCTGCGCCCCAACGACCGGGTTCAGCAGCTGGGGAACATGGTGGCAGTGACCGCCCTGTTCGCCGCCTTTGGCGTCCGAGACGTCCGACGCATCCTGGTCGTCGATCTGGGCGAAGCTCGCAGCTTCAGCCGCAGCGCCATGCTCGGCGGTCACCGACGTCTCGGGCGGACAGAAGTCCAATCGCAACGACGGCGCGGCGACGGCGAGCACCAGCAGGCACGCCAAAAGCGCCCCCGTCCAGGTCTTCAGCCATGTCGTCACGTCGAACATAAAAGGGCCTATAGCGTCCGTATTGCCTCGAGGAAATACGTTACAAGATACACTCGGCGTGGCGCATCAGCGCAGCCGTAAGGGTTAGATCCGCGTGCGCGGCCGCGACCGCGCCACGGCCTTCAGGGGCGTGCTGGTGGTGACGTATTTCGCGAGAGCTTCCAGCCGGAAGTCATAGATTCTAACTAGCTTTTCGTACTCCTCCTTAAATTTGAACTGCAACGCCGCCAGACCGGTGATCTCGTTGGTGTGACGTAGCAGCGTGCCGCGTTTACTGGGCTCCAAGCGGAAGTATTCGTACGACCGCGCGAAGAACGGACCGGAGCGGAACGCCACCTCCTCGCCGGGCGCCATGCCGATGACGCGGGCCCTGACGCGCATCCGCTTTTCCGGGTTTGACCCGATGCGGATGTAGAGCCGGGCGCCCTGCACCGGCACGCCTTCGATCTCCCAGTGAGGATGCCAGCGCGGATAGGCGCCAAACTCCGACAAGGTCCGCCAGACCTTGGTCGGGGGCGCGGCGATATCGATTTCTGTCTCTAGGATCATGGGCGGCCTTTCGTCGCCTTGTCGCTCGCGCCCGACGGGGCCGAGGGCGGCTCCGGGCACGGGCGGTTCGTGGAAAGTAAGCAGACACGGAACTGCTCCCCGTCTATCGGCGGACTGGCCGTGGGCAGGTCGAAGAACGTGCAGTGGCGCTCGCGCCCGCGCAGGTCCCAGAGGACTTTCGACGCGGTGCTCAGGACCTGGCCGTCGCGATCGAGGCGATCGGCCCGCACGAAGCGCGGCGCGGGGCCGGCGGCGCGTCGGCAGACGGCGCCGTGGAAGCGCACGCCCGGGCCCTCGGCGACGGCGCGGACTCCGTCCAGCACAAAGCCTCGCGGCGTCGACAGGGCGATCGGCCTGTCGATCGTGTCGGCCAGCGCCGAGCCGGCGATCGAGGCGCCGATCATGGCCAGGGCAAGCGCCACGGCCGGGACGGAACGACGCCCGATCATGGCCGATGCCCCATGCCGACCACCGCCACGGCGATGGTGGCAGCGAGGAACACCATCGCCGCCACCAGGGCGATCAGGGCGCGGCGGGCCGAGCGGCGCGCCCAAGCCGCGGCCTCGTCGTGAGATTCAGGGCCGCTCATGCCTGACGGTCCTTGTAGGCCAGGAGGCGCAAGGCGTTGGCCACGACCAGCAGGGTCGAGCCTTCGTGGAAGATCACCGCCTCACCGATCTTCAACCCGAACAGGGTGGCCGGGATCAGCACCGCGACCATGCCCAGACTGACGAAGAGGTTCTGGCGGATGATGCCGCTGGTCTTGCGGCTGAGGCCCACCGCGAACGGCAGATGGTTGAGGTCATCGGCCATCAGCGCGACGTCGGCGGTCTCCAGAGCCACGTCCGAACCTGCCGCGCCCATGGCGATACCGACCGTGGCGTTGGCCATGGCCGGGGCGTCGTTGACCCCGTCGCCGACCATCGCGGCCTTGCCGTACTGCTCGCGCAGGGCCTTGATCGTGGCGACCTTGTCTTCGGGCATCAGGCCGCCACGGGCCTCGTCGAGACCCAGGTCGCGGGCGATGGCGTCGGAGACCGACTGGTTGTCGCCCGACAGCATGATCATCCGGGTGATCCCGAGCGATCGCAGGCGCTTGATGACGTCGCGGGCCGCCGGACGGGCCGTATCCATCAGACCGAGCACGCCGAGATACCGGTCGCCATGGCGCACCATGACGACGGTGCGGCCGCTGGCCTCCAGCTTCTGGGCCTCGCTCCAGACGTCCTCTGGCGGTCGATCGCCTTCGGCTTCGAAGAGGCCTGGCTTGCCGATGACGGCGGCCTTGCCGTCGACCTGTGCCTGGATCCCCTGCCCGGTCAGGCTCTTGATGTTGGTGGCTTCCCGGCGGGCCTGACCGTTCAGCTTGGCCTCCCCATCGCGCACGACGGCGGCTGCCAGCGGATGGTCGCTCAGCGCCTCGACCGCCACGGCGATGGCCAGCAGTTCAGAAGCCTCGACGCCTTGGGCCGGCACGATGTCGGTGAGCTTGGGCTTGCCCTCGGTTAGGGTGCCGGTCTTGTCGAAGGCCAAGGCCGTCAGGGTGCCCAGGTTCTCCAAGGGCCCGCCGCCCTTGACCAGCACCCCGCCGCGGCCGGCCCGGGCGACGCCGCTCAGCACCGCGCTGGGCACGGAAATGGCCAAGGCACAGGGACTGGCGGCCACCAGCACGGCCATGGCCCGGTAGAAGCTGCGGCTGAAGGGCTCGTCCAGCACCAGGAAGGCCAACATCAGCACGCCGACCAGCACCAGTACGGCCGGCACGAACACCTTCTCGAAGCGGTCGGTGAAGCGCTGGGTCGGTGAGCGCTGGGCCTCGGCCTCGGCGACCATGCGCACGACGCGGGCCAGGGTGCTTTCACCGGCCTTGCGGGCCACGCGGATGTCGAGCGCGCCCGCGCCGTTGATGGTGCCGGCGAAGACGCGATGCTCTGCGCTGGCCTTGGCGAAGTCGAAGTCGCGATCGGCGGCGGCGCGCTTGTCGACTGGCACGCTTTCGCCCGTGACCGGGGCCTGGTTGACGCTACTCTCGCCGGTCACGACCACGCCATCGGCGGCGATGCGTTCATTGGGCCGGACGAGAACGATGTCGCCGACCTCCAAGGCCTCGACGCCGATCTCCTCGGTCTTGCCGTCTCGGCGGACGGTGGCGCGTTCGGGCGCGAGCTTGGCCAGGGCCTCAATCGCCCGGCGGGCGCGCCCCATGGCATAGTGCTCCAGCGCATGGCCCATGCTGAAGAGGAAGAGCAGCAGCGCGCCTTCCGCCCATTGGCCCAGGGCCGCCGCGCCGGCGGCCGCCACCAGCATCAGGGTGTCGATCTCGAACTTGCGCTTGCGCAGGTTCTCGATCGCCTCGGTCAGGGTGAACCAGCCGCCGAACAGATAGGCCGCCAGGTAGAAGGCCAGCGGTATCCAGCCATCGGCCTTCAGGCTGATCAGCCACCCGACCAGCAGCGTCGCGCCGCACAGCAGGGCGAAGATGAGTTCGGTTTGCTCGCCAAACAGCCCACCATGGGCGTGGCCGCCCTCCCCGTCCCCGTGCTTGTGGTCGCCATCAGAGCCATGGTCGTGGCCCTTATGATCGTGCGCAGACTTGCTGGTCATCCTGGCCGCTCCTACCGGTGCGGTTCGACGTGATGGCCGCCGTAGCGCAGCACCTCGACCTTTTCGAAGGTGACCAGGCCGATGTCCTTGAGATCGTCGAGCTTGGTCAGGAACTCGCGCAGGCGGGCTTCCTCGTCGACGAACTCGATGACCACCGGCAGATTGTCGTTGAAGTCCAGCGGCCGGGGCTCGTGCATGCGGGCGGACTCGCCAAAGCCCTTGCGGCCGCGCAGGACCGTGGCGCCGGCCAGGCGCGCGGTCTGGGCGCGCTGGACGATGACGTCCATCAGGGAGCGGTCGCCGACCAGGGCGTTTTCGTCGGTGTAGATGCGGAGAAGGACAGCTTGTCCGGGGGTCTGCATGGGGTTTCCTTTTCGGTTGCCTCGATCGAAGGCCGGAGCCTTCGCTGGGTGGAGGTGATGCGCCGGCGCGGCGCTGTGGGGGCTGAGGGGCCGCGCCGGCGCCCCGGCCTAGTGCGTCGTGCTCAGGGGCGACGCGGCCGGTCCCTCGTCCGGGGCCTTCCGACCAGACCCCAGTTGGAGGATGAGTTTGGCGATGGCAGGCAGGACCAGCAGGGTCACGGCGGTGGCCGTGACCAGGCCGCCGATGACCACCATGGCCAGGGGCTTTTGGACTTCGGCGCCGGTGCCGCTGGCCAGGGCCATCGGGATGAAGCCGATGGCCGGGACGAGACCCGTCATCAGGACCGGACGGAAGCGTTCGACCGAGCCCTCATAGATGGCCTGGACCACGGGCACGCCGGCCTCGAGCCGCTCTCGAACGCTGGTCATGACGACCAGGCCGTTGAGGACGGCGACGCCGGCCAGCACGATGAAGCCCACCGCCGCCGAAATCGAGAAGGTGATCCCGGTCAGCGCCAGGGCGAACACCCCGCCCGAGAGTCCGAGCGGAATGGCCGCGAACACGGATGCGGCTGGCCCGAACCCGCCCAGCGCCATGTAGAGCACCAGGAAGATCAGGACGAAGCAGAGCGGCACGACAATCGAAAGGCGCTGGGTGGCGGCCTTCAGGTTCTCGAACTGGCCGCCCCAGGTCAGCCAGTAGCCGGTCGGAAGCTCGACGGCCTCGACCTTGCTGCGGGCTTCGTTGACGAACGAGCCGATGTCGCGGCCACGCACGTTGACCTGGATCACGACCCGGCGCTTGCCGTCCTCGCGGCTGATCTGGTTCAGGCCATCTGCGAAGCGGAACTGCACCAGCTCGCGCAGCGGGACCGAGCGTTGAACACCGCCTTCGCCGGCCGGCAGCATGACCGGCAGAGCGCCCAGGGCGTCTAGGTCATCGCGTTGAGCCATCGGCACCCGGACGGTGATGTCGAAGCGGCGATCGCCTTCGAAGACGTCACCCGCCTGGCGCCCGCCCATGGCCGTGGCCACGGTGTCGGCGACCTGGTCAATGCTGAGACCGAAGCGCGCGATGGCGGCCCGGTCGAACTTCACATCCAGGGTGGGCGCGCCGCCGACCTGCTCGACACGAACACCTTCGGCGCCGGGGATCGATTCCAGGACGGAACCGATCTTGGCGGCGGTGGCGCTCATCTTCTCCAGATCATCGCCATAGAGCTTGATGGCGACGTCGCCGCGGACGCCGGCGATCAACTCGTTGAAGCGCATCTGGATCGGCTGGGTGACCTCGAAGCTGTTGCCCAGCAGCGGGGCGACCTTGGCCTCGATGCGCTCGACGACCTTAGCCTTGTTGGCGACCTCCTTGGGCCACTCCTTCTGGGGCTTGAGGATGATGAAGCCGTCCGAGGCGTTGGGCGGCATCGGGTCGGTGGCGACCTCGGCCGTACCGGTCTTGGAGAACATCATCTCCACTTCGGGCAGGGACGAGACGTTCTTTTCGACCTGTCGCTGCATGGTCAGCGACTGCTCCAGGGCTGTCGACGGGATCTTCAGCGACCCCATGGCGACGTTCTTTTCGTCGAGCTGCGGGATGAACTCCTGGCCCAGCGTCGTGTAGACGACACCGGCCACCAAGAAGAGCGCCAGAGCGCCGCCGATGAACGGCCAGGGACGTTCGATCGAGCGCTTGAGGAGCGGCTCGTAGCGGGCCTTGGAGACGGCGATCACCTTGACCTCCTTCTCCGAGACCTTGCCGCGCATCAGGATGGCGACGAGGGCCGGAACGAAGGTCAGCGACAGGATGAACGCCGCGCCCAGGGCCAGCATGATGGTGATGGCCATCGGCGAGAAGGTCTTGCCCTCCACGCCGGTGAAGGTCAGCAGCGGCGCGAAGACCAGGAAGATGATCGCCTGGCCAAAGACGGTCGGGCGGATCATTTCCTGGGCCGCGCGCAGTACGGTCTCCAGGCGCTCCTTGAGGCTCAGCAGACGCCCTTCGTGGTGCTGACGCTCGGCCAGCCTCAAGAGACAGTTCTCGATGATGATGACGGTGCCGTCGACGATCAGGCCAAAGTCCAGCGCCCCCAGGCTCATCAGGTTGCCGGGCACCTTCAGGCCGTTCATGCCGATGGCCATCATCAGGAACGAGAGCGGGATGATCAGCACGGCGATGAAGGCCGCGCGGACGTTGCCCAGCAGCAGGAACAGGGTGGCGGCGACCAGGATGGCGCCTTCGGTCAGGTTGCGTTCGACGGTCTTGACGGTGGCGTTGACGAGGACCGAGCGGTCCAGGGTGGTGGTGATCACCACGCCGGGCGGCAGGCCCTTGCGGACTTCGGTCAGCTTCTCGCCGACCGACTTGGCCACCGAGCGGCTGTTCTCGCCGATCAGCATCAGGGCGGTGCCGACGACGACTTCCTCACCGTTCTTGCTGGCCGCGCCGGTGCGCAGATCGCCGCCGACGCGCACGTTGGCGACGTCCTTGACCGCGACCGGAACGGTGCGGCGCGTGGCGATGATGGCGTTCTGGATCTCGTCCAGGGTGCGCACCCGCGCATCGGCCCGCACCAGATAGGCCTCGCCGGCCCGCTGGATGAAGTTGGCGCCGACCGAGAGGTTGGCCCCTTCCAGGGCCTTGGCCAGGTCGGTGTAGGAGACGCCGTACGCCACCAGCTTGGCCGGGTCAGGCTCGACGACGTACTGCTTCTGGAAGCCGCCGATGGAGTCGACCCCGGCCACGCCCTTGACCGTGCGCAGCTGCGGTCGAACCGTCCAGTCTTGGATGGTCCGCAGGTACGCGCCCTGCGCGGTGGCGTCGACGAGACGCTCGCCCTCGGCCGTCAGATAGGCGCCATCGCTCTGCCAGCCGGGCTGGCCATCGACGACTTTGGCGCCCTTGCCGCGCGGGTTCGCGTACTCGACCGAGTACATGTAGACCTCGCCCAGACCCGTGGTGACGGGGCCGATCTGCGGCTGGATACCGGCGGGCAGGCTGTCGCCGGCCTGGGTCAGACGCTCGGCCACCTGCTGGCGGGCGAAGTAGAGGTTGGTCTTCTCCGAGAAGATCGCGGTGACCTGCGAGAAGCCGTTGCGCGAGATCGAGCGAGTGGTCTCCAGGCCCGGGATCCCGGCCAGGGCCGTCTCCACGGGGAAGGTCACGCGCTTTTCGATCTCGACCGGCGAAAGCGCGCCGGCCACGGTGTTGATCTGCACCTGGTTGTTGGTGATGTCGGGAACGGCGTCGATGGGCAGCTTGGTCAGCTGCCACGTGCCGAGGGCGGCGATGATGGCGGTGAGAAGCAGGACGTACCAACGCCCCTTCACCGACATCGAGAGTATGCGACCGATCATTTCGGCGTGTCTCCAGAATAGCGGTTAGGGGTCAGTCTTCTTCCGAGCTCTTGCCGAGTTCGGCCTTGAGCAAGAAGGCGTTCTTGACCGCCAGGGTCTCCCCGCCCTTCAGGCCGTCGACGATGACCACACGGCCGCCGCTGCGCTGGCCGGCCAGCACGTGCTGGACGCGGAAGCCTTCCTTGGTGCGCACGAAGACCACGTCGTTGCCGTTGACGGTCTGCACCGCCTCTTCGGACACGACGATCCCGGAGGAGGTAGACTGGCGCGACGTGATGCGGGCGCGGACAAGCTGGCCCGGCTGCAGGGCCCCTGCCCCGTTCGCCAGGGTCAGGACGACCGTTGCGCTGCGGGTCTCCTCGTTGACACCCGGGGTCACCGAGCGGACGACCGCGTCACGGGTCTCGCCGCTGGTGGTCTCGACCACAGCCTTGTCGCCGGGCTGGACCCGCCGGGCGTCGGCGGCCGTCACTGCCGCATTGACCTGGATCTTGGCCGGGTCGGAGATGCGGAAGAGTTCCGTCTCCGGCGCGACGAAGGCGCCCAGGCTCGCGGTCGTGGCGGTCACGCGGCCGCTGATCGGGCTGATGACGGCGACATAGCCGCCCGACACCGCCGATACGCCGGCGGCCGTGGCCGCGCGACGGGCCTCGGCCTCGGCCACGGCCAGTTCGGCCTGAGCGGTCTCGTAGTCCTGACGCGGGCTGACCTTCTGTTCGAAGAGACGCTTTTCGCGGGCCAGGTTCTTGCGGGCCAGGTCGGCCTTGGCCGAGGCGACGCTACGGTCGGCCGAGATCTGGGCGGCCTCGCGGCTGGAGACCAGGGCGAGGGTTTCGCCCGCGCGGACGGGGTCGCCGAGGCGCTTGGTGATGCGGGTGATCGAGCCCGCGGCGCGGGCGGTCAGGGCCGCTTCACCGCCGGGTTCAGCTTCGACCGTGGCTTGGGCGACGACCTCGGCGGCCAGGCCACCGGGGTTGACCGTCTGGAGCTGGACGCCCGAAGCGGTGATGCGCTCGGGGCCCATGGTCAGGGTCAGCGGGCCGGCTGGCGCCGCCGCTGCCGGCTTCTCCGGGGCCGCGGTCTCGGCGGGCTTGCCGCCAGACATCTTGCCGAACGAGAAAGCCGCGATCGCCACGACCACGATGGCCGCGCCGGCCATCAGCAATTGCCGGTTCGAGGAGTTGGACTTGGGCATTAGCGATCTCCGAAGAGGCGGCCTTGCAGGCGCGCCAGGTCGGCCTCGGCGCGGACGCGCGCCAGCTGGGCCTGGATTGTGAGGTCGCGCGCTTCGGCCAGGGACCGGCGCGCATTGATCAGTTCGACCAGCGGGGCCTTGCCGGACTCGTAGGCGATCCGGGTCAGGCGGTAGGCTTCGACGGCGCTGGTCTCGCCTTCGCCGGCAGCCGTTGCCCGCGACTGGGCCGCGCCGAGCTGGAACCGCGCGGTGCGGATGTCGGCTTCGGCGTCCAGGCGCGCGGCGTTCAACCGAGCCTCGGCGGCCTGCAACTCGCCCTGGGCGGCGGTGATATTGCCGCGGTTCTGGTCGAACACCGGGATCGGGATCGAGACCCCGGCCACCAGGGCCGTGGAGTCGTCGCCGCTGAACCGACGAACCCCGGCCGAGACGGTGACGTCCGGCACGGCGCGGGTCTTTTCGATCCGCACGCGGCGGGCGGCCGCTTCCCGATCGGCTTCAGCCGCCAGCACCGCTGGCGTCGCCAGCACGTCGATATCGCCCGGCTGGACCGGAGCCGCCGTGCTGACCAGCAGACTGTCGGTGAGTTCGGTGAAGGGCGTGGGCGAGCCGGCCAGGGCCGTCAGGCGCGCGAAAGCCCCGGTCCGTTCGGCCCGGGCCTCTTCGAGCGTGGCCCGCGCGGCGGTCAGAGCCGCCTGCGCCTGCAGGGTGCGCAGTTCGGCCTCCTTGCCAGCATCGACCAGCGCCCGCGAAGCGCGCAGGGTCTCGTCAGACAAGGTCACGGCCTCTTCAGCGAGCGTGACGCGACGCTCACCAGCTTCAGCCTGGGCATAGGCGTCAGCCAGGGCAAAAGCGAAGTCTGCCTTGGACTGCGAAAGGCGCGCCCGGGCCGCGTCGAGAGCGGCGCGGCCGGCGGCGACGCGCGCCCCCCGCTTGCCGCCGACTTCCAGCGGTTGGCTCAGCTGGAAGGTCGTCTCGGCGTTGTTCGTGCCGCTGTAGACGCCGCCGCCGCTGAAGTTCTCGATGGTGACGCCAGCCGTCGGGTTCGGACGAGCGCCGGCCTGACGGGCGAGACCTTCGGCCTGACGGACACCGGCCGCCGCTTCGGCCAACCGGGGTGCGCTACCTTGCGCCTGAGCGAGCAGGGCCTTGAAAGGCGGGGCCGGATCGGCCGCCGCGCCGCGAGCGGACGCCAACGCGCCCAAGATCGCGACCGCGCTTACGGCCGCGAAACGCAGCCGCCCACGCATGATGAGAGTCATGAAGATGTAATCCTAGAGATTGAAACGCAGACGGTCCGCCGCTCGGGGCGGAAGGGTCGCGTCAGGCTCTAGGCGGACGGTCCAGTAGAACGGCGCGGTCGCCGAGCAGGCGCTGGTCCTGCTGGGGCTGCCAGACGGCGCGATTAGCGAAGGCGACGGTTTCGGGCGCGAACGACACGGGCAGGCTCACGCCGTGAGCGGCGCAATGCCCGGTGCAGGCCGAGAGGGCCTTCTTGACGGGAGCCTTGTGGTCACCGGCGACCTTGATCACGGCCGGGGCCTCGACGGTCGACGCCACCACCTGAGCGGCGGACGGCGTTTCGGTCTCAAGGGCGGCGTGTTCGGCGGGACCGCAGACGACAATGCCGATCAGGAACGCGATGGTGACGACCAGGGCCATCACCTTGCCGAAGCTGAAACGCGCGGACGGACCGCGGCGCGAGCGCCACGTTTCGGCATTCCTGCCGACTTGCCGACCATGGAGTGCGAGTCCAACCATAGGATTCTGGCATACATGCGCAAAGTCGAGATTGAAATGCGTTATATGATTACATGTTATACTATTACATCGTTAGGAGACTTGACGAACATATCCGAACATTGAGGAAAGCTACGCCACACCTGACGAATACTCAGAACAGATAGAGCGCTGCGCCACCCTGTCGCACCAACCGAGACAGGCTGGCGCGCCTCAAACCCAGCTATCCATCCTCCGGCTCAATCTCGACCACCGGCCCTAGCTTGAAGTGTGGCGTGCTCAGCGAGGCAGGAAGCCCCTCGATGGTGAGGTCGGTCCACGTGTAGCCTTTAGACCTCATGCCACCGGCGATCTCGGGATAGTTCTTGAACAAGACCGAATTGTACTCGGGCTGGAAGCGGTGGATGAGCTGCGCTTCAACCTCCCGGGTCATTGCCTCATCCCCCAAGGGCGCCAAAGGCTCACTCATGAAACGGACAAAGGCCTCGGTGTCGGTCAGGTCAACCTCATGCACGATCGTCTGAACGCCAGGCATGTCGCTGACCCCGACGTAGGGCAATTCCGCGACGTCGGTCAGGCCGACGACTGACAACAAGATCAATGAAACTTCGAACGGCGCTCTCGCCGCCGGGGCAGCCCCGACCGGGTTTTGTACGGTGAGGATCTTCTGCATCTTCTCGTGCCCAGTCAGTCGGTCCCAAACCTTCTGATCAAATGCCTTGCCCACATAGAGGACTGAGAAGTCGAGAAACGACAGCGGATCGCCCCCATCCGCCACGGCCACTTCCAGGCCCCTGACGAGCATCTCGTAGAGGATCTTCTGGGGGCTCCACCAGACGATCATGCTCTTATCCTTCCGGAAGAGCTTGATCGCGCCGACGTCACGGAACGGCTGCTTGGCCCCAGGCGTCTTGGTGAAATATTGTGTCTCGACGCAGATTTCCTCGCCGGGACCGCAGATGCCGGCATGGACGAGATCTAGTTTGCAAGCCAGGGGCGTTGCCTCGCCGTCCGCGATCTCGAAATAGATGACGCCGTCGTCAAGCACGACGTTGTCGAAATAGGTCAGCGGCCGCTGGACCAAAAGATACAAGGTGCACTTGTCGAGGCGCTCGCGAACGACATCCTCTTCCTTGAGGAATTCGAACTCGTAAGCAGAGACAATCGGGTAGCTCACCGCGACCTGAATGTTCGCGACTTTCGCCCCCTCGACAATGTCGCTCTCTGCGTCCGCAGCTTCCATGTGCAAGCCCCCCAGTCGTTGCCCAATTTGAGCCAAACTGCGGAGCTGCGCCACTAGCCAGGTGTTCACGACCCGCCGGCGACGCACCCACCGATAGAATTCCTGTGCATCCAATCCATCAATTCAAAATACGCCGCTCCGCGCGAACAGACGCCATGGCACGACGACCGAGTGTACACGATGAGTTCACGACACCCCGTAAGCTTTTGATATTTATAATTACTTCTTACAGTCCATCATGGGCGCTATGGAAAATTTCGTCATAAGTCTTTGATTTTATTCAATAATTTTTACACCAATTGCTCCATTGGAGAATTGGACCGACAGAAACCAGACTGAAGGATTTCAATAAGTTAGCTGAATTCGAAGTGCGAGAACACACCCAAAACCACGCTCATTGTACACGCGTTGTACACGCCGAGCGCCTAATTGCGAGCAGGATGCGGACGCTTGCTCGTCGAGCTTAGCGGCGCTGGATGACCACCGAGTGGATCGGCCGTATGCCGCTTTGTTCCCGCGTCGGCCCAAGCCTGCAGATCTGCAAGGGCATAGACGACTCTACCGCCCAACTTGCGATAGAGCGGCCCTCCTCCCGTCGTGCGAAGCTTCTCCATAGTCCTAGGGGAGAGATTTAGAAAAGCTCCGGCTTCGTGCGTGCGAAGGAACTTGCTCGGAAACGTACCGTCACCACGATCTGCCATGATAATGCTCCGCTCGACGAAAGTGTTATATTGTAACAACAATAGCGGAACAACCGACCAGTTTTACGCTAACGAAGACCGCCGCACGCTCCCCCCGCCTCAAATCACGAGGCATCTCCACCGGGATCGCGCTTCCGCGCTACGCCAGTTGCTGCCGTTGGCCTGCCTCCAGGAAGAGGACGTTCCTCGCCAATCGCGGACGACTATTGAAGCTGCGGCTGGACCCCCGCTAGATTCCCCTCCTGCCCCGCCGGCACCAGCTCATAAAACCCCGACAGCTTCAGCCGCACCTTGATCGGCTTGTCGGACCGATTGCGGAAGTACCAGCCGTGGATGCCCTCGACCGGGGCCACCAGGGAGCCGTTGGCCTCGGCGCCGCTGCTGCGCTCGTAGTCGGCGACGCTGACGGCGCCGTCGCCGGCGCCTTTCACGGTGTGGCCGTGGAAGTCGAACATCAGGTCTTCGGGGACGGTCAGGCCCTCGGCCTTCCAGCTGTAGAGAAGGCTCGCGCCCTTGGGCATGCGGACCTTGAACTCCAGGGCGTTGCGGCGGGCTTCGTCGCCGCTGGCGGCCAGCGGGATTTCGAAGGTGTCGGTGCGGAACGGCACGGGCTCGCGCCGGGCGGCGGGGCCGCCGGCGGCGCTGGCGTCGACCGTCACCTCCTTCGGCGCCCAGAGGCGCGAGAGGCCAGTGGCGCGACCCAGGCCCAGCGGGTCCTTGTTGTACTCGGCCGGCAGGACGGCGGCGAAGGTGATGACCACGGCGGTGATCGCCGCGCCGCCGATCGACAGCAGCAGGGTGCGCTTGGACGGCGCGGGCGGCGTGTTGGTGTCCGACATCAGGCCGGTGCTCCGTAGGCCAGGCCTCCGAGCTGGAAGCCGATGAGGATGAAGCCCAGCGTCATCAGGACGACGTTGGCGGCGACGGACATGCGGCGGTAGCCCGGCAAGGTGCGCCAGACCATGATGAAGGCCAGCATGAAGGTCAGGGCGATCAGCTGGCCGATCTCCACGCCGACGTTGAACGACAGCATGTTGATCAGGAGGCCGTTCTTCGGCAGCTCCAGGGCCTGCAGCTTGGTGGCTAGGCCGAAGCCGTGGATCAGGCCGAAGCCGAACACGGCCGCCTTGGGGTTGGGTTGGACGCCGAACAGGGTGCGGAAGCCGCCCAGATTGTCGAAGGCCTTGTAGGCCACCGACAGGCCGATGACCGCGTCGACCAGGTAGGAGTTGACCTCGATGCCGCCCAGCACCCCGGCCAGCAGGGTCAGGGAGTGGCCGACCGAGAACAGGGTCACGTAGAGCCCCACGTCCCGCATCCGGTAGAGGAAAAAGATCACCCCCAGGATGAAGAGCAGGTGGTCGTAGCCCGTGACCATGTGTTTGGCCCCGAGATACAGGAACGGGATCGGATCGGGGCCTTGGGTCGCGGCCACGAACGCGGCGTCCTTGCCGCCCAGGCCGTGGGCCGCCGCCGAGCCGGCGACGACGACGGCCAGCAGCAGGCCAAGGCCGAGCGCCATGCGGCTCGTGCCTGGCGATGCGGAGCGGGACAGGGTCACGGGAGACCGGGCGGGATCAGCGGGCCTTGTCCGCCAGGATCGTGATGTCGAGCGCGGTCAGGTCGTTCATGCCATCGCCGAAGCCGACGACGTCCACCGACTGGCCGACCTTGATCTCCTTCAGGGTGACGCGCTTGCCGCCCTGCATCACGCGGGTGCTGTTGTCGATGTCCAAGGTGACGGTGTCGCCTTCCTTGGCCTTGATCTGGATGGTCTTGGCGGTGACGGCCGTGATCTTGCCGGCGACGGGATATTCTTCGTGGGCGGCGGCCGGCATGGCGGTCAGGACGGCCGAGGCGACGACCAGCGAGGCTAGGAACTTGCGCATCTGAAACTCCGATTGGGTGAGCGGAAACTGGGGTCGGCCAACGCCCCTAGCTGAGAACGAATTGCAATTTCAAGCCAAGACCCGCGCCTGAAAAAATATAGTTCCAATAGCGGGGGCGGCTCGATCGGGCTGCGTAACCTCTCTCATGAGGTCCAGCCCGTGGCGGCCTGATCATGGTGATTGCCTCGTTCCACGCCATGCCGCACTAACCGTTTCGGCGGACTGGACGCCGACTCTCCAGCCCCGCTCCCAGTGAACCAAATGGCCGTTCCTTCCCCCTGCCTCGACATCTGCCAATTCGACCGGCGCTCCGACATGTGCGTCGGCTGCTTTCGAACGACCGAGGAAGTCCGGCAGTGGAAGAAGATGAGCGATCACCGCCGCCACCAGATCATCGCCGAGCGCCGCCGGCGCGAAGCCAAGCTGGCCCAGAAGAAGAAGGCCTGATCGGCGCGCAAGATTTCGAGGGGGACGCGCGCGGGCTGCGTAAGGCTTAGGGCCGGGACCTTCACCGTCACGCCCGGCGCTCTCACCTCCGAGCGGATGGGTCCCGATGAGTTTCGTCGCAGCGCCAAGGTTTCAGCTGGGCCTGGCCCTGGTCCTTTTGGCCGGCGCCGCGTGGATCGCCAGGATCGCCTGGCGGAAGATGCGCGACGCCCGGATCGTTCATAGCCCGATCTTCGGCAAGCTGTGGATCGTGCCGACGCAGCCCCAGCCGCTGCTTCTGAGCCTTTGCCAGAGCGATGACGGCGTCCGGTTCCAGGTTCGCGCCGCGCTCGGCAAGCCGCCCCGTCCGGACAATGTCACCCTGCTCACGCTGCGGGCCGATGGCCTGGGGCAGCGGTTCGAGCTGGTCGATCGGCGCACGTATCTGGAGTCCAAGACCACCGTGCCCGAGCCGCACGTCTTCATCGCCCGCCTGTCGTGCCTGCCCGATCCGCGCGACCACGACATAGAGATCGAGGCCCTCGACGTCCACCACGCCCTCGACGTCGCCCTACCGCAGCCTCCACGCGCGGAACGAACGGCGCGCGGGCTCGGCGCATGGCGCCCAGACCTCGACGCCTTGAAGGCTGGCGTCGTGCTTGCCGTCAGCACACTCGCCGGCATGCTGAGCCTGGCCCTGGCGACGGCGTCTCTCCAGGCGATGCTAAGCGACTAGCTGGACGCCGCGACGATTTCAAAAAATGGCGCCGGCGCCGGGGGCGGCGCGATCGGGCTGCGTAACGTCTCTTACGAGGTCCAGCCTGTCGTGGGCTCCAACGAGGCGCTAAACCCTTGGGAATAGTCGAAGTGGTGCGTGTTCCGGCGAACCTTCGCCAGGGCCGCATGGAGGTTTCCGATGAGTGATTTCGACACCTGGCTGGACGGCGCGGCCAAGGCGCGCGTCGACTTGTCGGCGGACGCGGCCGACGCCCTGGCCCTGCGTCTGGCCGGCGAGCCCGCGCCCAGCACGATCGAGTCCCGCCGCGAGTGGCGCCAGCTGACGGCCTGCCTGATGATCGCCACCGTGTTCGGCGCGGCGACGACGGGCGGCATCGGCATGCTCAAGCGGCCGTCGAACGAGGTCGTCGCCCGCTGGCCGGCCGCCGCCTTCACCGTCTCGCCGTCCAACCTGCTGGTCCCGCGAGCCGCCGGATGAGCCGCGCGAACTGGACCCGGATGACGGTCGGCGCGGCCATCGCCGGGGCGGTCGGCGCGGTCGTGGTCTCGGGCGCGCACTGGCTGCTGCAGTCGGCGCACCCCAAGCCGATGGACCTGCACCAGGAACTGCACGAGCTGGTCCCGCTGAGCCCGCAGGAGCAAGCCCGCCTCCAGCAGCGCGAGGACGCCTATCAGGCGCGCCGCCGGGCGATCGAGCAGAGGGTCAAGGCCGCCAATGGCCGCCTGGCGCGCGCCATTGCCTTGCAGCCCGGCTGGACCCCCGAGGTCGAGGCCGCCAGCAAGGAGGTGGAGTCCGCCGCCGCCGAACTGGAGCGCGCCACCCTGCAGCACGTGGTGGAGATGCGCGAGGGCTTGGACGCCCAGCACCGACCGGCCTACGACGCGGCCCTGGTCAAGGCTCTGTCCGACGGAGCCAAGTGACCGCCGCGCCGGACGACGCCGAACTCGTCGCCCGCGCCATGGCGGGCGACCGGTCCGCGTTCGTCGACCTCTTCCGCCATCATGGTCCTTCGGTCGCCAAGCTGACCCGCGCCTACGGAGCCCCCGCCTCCGAGGTCGAGGATGTCGTGCAGGAAGTCTTCCTCTCGGCCTGGCGACGCCTGGCCGACTATGACCGCCAGCGCCCGTTCCGCGCCTGGCTGTTCGCCATCGCCCTGAACCGCGTGCGCGACATGGCCCGCCGCCGTCGCGTGCGGGCGTTCTTCTTCGGCGCCTCCGAACTGGACGATGGCGCGACCCGCATCGAGGCCGAGGCGCCTGATCCCGAGACCCAGGCCCATCACCGCCTGGCCCTCGAAGAGGTGTCCCGGCGCATCGCAAACCTGCCGGAAGACCAACGCACGGCGCTGGTCTTGACGGCCGTCTCCGGCCTCAGCCAGCAGGACGCTGCCGCCGCCCTGAAGATCACGGTGAAGGCCCTGGAAGGCCGCATCGCCCGCGCGCGCCAGCGCCTGCGCGCCGCCGAAACATCCGCCTGAAAAATCCACTCCCCCAGCGGGGGCGCCGCCGAGGGCCTGCGTAATCGCAGGTAGGCGGCCCGCGCGGTTGTTACGCGCCGGCCCAAGCTCAGGGGACGTATCCTGTCTAGACTCTCACACCTCGCCCTCGCGTGCGCCGCGTGGGGCGCCATCGCGGCGGGTCCCGCGTGGGCGCAGCCCGCGCCGGCCTTCGCCGACCTGCTGCGCCAAGCCACGCAGACCGCGCCGCGCCTGAAGGAAGCCCAAGCCGGCGTCCGCGAAGCCCAGGGCCTGGCCCTGCAAGCCCAGGCGCGTCCCAACCCGGTCGTCGGTCTCGAAGCCGAGAACTTCGGCGGCAAGGCGCCCTACAACGGGACCAACCAGGCCGAGACCACGCTGTCGGTGGCCCAGGCTCTGGAGCTGGGCGGCAAGCGCTCGGCGCGGGTCTCGGCCGCTAACGCCGAGGTGACCGCCGCTGAAGCCCGTAACCGCCAGGCTTCGGCCGACTTCGCCTATGAGCTGGCGGTCGCCTATGCCGCCGCCGAGGCCGCCCAGGCTCGCGCCGATCTGGCCGCCCAGGCGCTGAAGCGCTCGCAAGACGACCTGGGCGTCTCGCGCGCCCTGGTCGACGCCGGCCGCGAAGCCAATCTGCGGCTGGTCACGGCGCAGGCCGCCGAGGCCTCGGCCCGCGCCGACGCCGAAGCCGCCCGCGCCGATGCGGTTGAGGCCCTGGCGCGACTGTCGGCCCTGGCCGGCGTCGCCGAGCCCTATACCAGCCTGGCCGGCGGGCTTCTCTCCGCCCCGGCCTCGCCGTCGACCGCCGATGGCGTGCCGCCCGCCGACATGCCCGCCCTGCAGGTGGCGCGCGCCGAGCGGGAAGCCGCCGGCAAGCAGGTCACGGTCGAACGCCGCCGGGCTATCCCGGACCTGACCGCCTCGGTCGGCGTGCGCCGCCTGAACGGGCAAGGCCTGACCGGCAATGACTCCACGGCCCTGGTCGCTGGCGTCTCCGTTCCCTTCCCGCTGTTCGACCAGAACCGGGGCAATGTCGCCGCTGCCTCGGCCCGCGCCAACGCCGCCGACGCCCGGTTCGAGGAGGCCCGCCTGCGCGCCGAGGCCGACTGGCGCTCGGCCCGCGTCCAGGCCGACGCCGCCGTCAGCCGGGTCTCGGCCTCCCAGCAATCGGAAGCCGCCGCCGACGAGGCCTATCGCCTGGCCCGTGTCGGCTACGAGTCCGGCAAGACGCCCCTGGTCGAAGTCCTCAACGCCCAGCGCGCCCTGACCGACGCGCGCCGGACCACCCTCGATGCGCGTGTGGCGCGGGTTCGCGCCCAGGCCACCCTGGCCCGCCTGGCTGGCCGCGCCCCCTTCGGAGAATAAGACATGGCTACCCGCAACGCGGCCGGACCGCGCACCCTGATGCTGGGCGTCGCCGCCATCGCCCTCCTGGGCGCCGGCTACGGCCTGGCCAAGCTGACCACCAAGCCCGCCCCGCCGCCCGAAGCCGCCGCCGCCCCCGAGGCCGCGCCAACCGAGGTCAAGGTCGAGGCCTCGTACCTGAAGGTCTCCAACATCGCCCTGCAGACCGTCACCGCCGGCGACTTCGGCGGCCAAGTCCAGGGCTCGGGCAGCGTCGTGGCCACGCCCGGCGGCGAGGCGGTGCTGACCGCCCACGCCGGCGGCACGGTCGTGCGCATCTTCAAGCGCCTGGGCGAACCGGTTCGCGCCGGCGAGACCATCGCCCTGGTCGAGAGCCGCGATGCGGCCCTGGTCGCTGGCCAGCGCGGCGCAGCCGACGCCCGCGCTGTCCTGGCGACCTCCAACCTCGCCCGCGAGAAGAAGCTGTTCGAGCAAGGCGTGACCTCCCGCCAGGACTACGAGACCGCCAAGGCGCAGGCCGACGCGGCTCGGGCCGAAGCCGCCGGGGCCCGCGCCGCCGCCGGGGCCTCGCGCGTCTCGGCCGACGGTCGCAGCGTCGCCGTGGTCAGCCCGATCAGCGGCCGGATCACCGCCGCCCCCGCCACCCTGGGGGCCTTCGTCCAGTCGGAGAGTGAGCTGTTCCGCGTCGCCGACGCCCGCGACGTCCAGGTCGAGGTGGCGGTCAGCCCGCAGGACGCGGCCCGCATCGTCCCCGGCGCGACGGCCTCGGTGCGCAACGCCGCCGGCCAGACGATCGCCGCCACGGTGCGCTCGGTGACCCCGACCCTGAACCCCGAGACCCGCACCGCCACGGTGGTGCTGTCGGTGTCGGGCGGCGGCCTCGTCCCCGGCGAGGCCATCCAGGCCACGATCACCGCACGCGGCACCGGTCAGCCGGGCTTCATCCTGCCCGAAGAGGCCGTGCAGTCGATGGAAGGCCGCGACGTGGTCTTCGTGCGCACCGCCACGGGCTTCTCGGTCCGTCCGGTCGTGGTCGCCACCCGCAGCGGCGGTCAGGCGCTGATCGTCTCGGGCCTGAAGGCCGGCGAGACCGTCGCGGCCCGTAATGCCTTCCTGCTGAAGGCCGAGATCGTCAAAGGCGCTGACGCAGAATGATCGACCGCATCCTAGCCTTCTCGGTCAGAGCACGATGGATGGTCCTCGTGCTGGTGGCCATCGTCTCGGCGTTCGGGACCTGGCAGCTCTTCAAGTTGCCGATCGACGTCACGCCCGACATCACCAACAAGCAGGTGCAGATCAACACCGTCGTCTCGACCCTGGGACCGGTCGAGGTCGAAAAGCGCGTCACCTTCCCGATCGAGACCGCCCTGGCGGGTCTGGCCGGCGTGGAGAGCACCCGGTCGTTCTCGCGCAATGGCTTCTCGCAGGTGACGGCCGTCTTCAAGGAAGACGCCAACCTCTACTTCATGCGCCAGCAGGTGACCGAACGTCTGGCCCAGGCGCGACCCAGCCTGCCCGCCGGCGCCGAGCCGCAGATGGGTCCGGTGTCCACGGGCCTGGGCGAGATCGTCCACTACGCCGTCGACTTCAAGAACCCGAATGGCAAGGGTGCGAAAGTCCAGGACGGCAAGCCCGGCTGGCAGAGCGACGGGTCATTCATCACCGATGACGGCGAGCGCCTGGCCGACGAGACCGCGCGCCTGGCCTATCTGCGCACCGTGCAGGACTGGATCGTCCGTCCGCAGCTGCGCGCGGTGCCGGGCGTGGCCGACGTCGACTCCCTGGGCGGCTACGTGAAGCAGTACGTCGTCGAGCCCGATCCGGCCAAGCTGACCGCCTACGGCATTTCCTACAGCGAGCTGGGCGACGCCCTGGAGAAGGCCAACCTGTCGGTCGGCGCCAACTTCATCCAGCGTTCGGGCGAGAGCTACATGGTGCGCGGCGACGCCCGCATCCAATCAGCCGACGAGATCGCCCGCGCGGTGGTCGCCACGCGCGGCGGCGTGCCGGTGCTGCTGCGCGACGTCGCCACGGTCAATATCGGCGGCGAGCTGCGTCGCGGCGCGGCCAGCCGCGACGGCCACGAGATGGTGGTCGGCAGCGTGCTGATGCTGGTCGGCGAGAACAGCCGCACGGTCGCCCACGCGGCGGCCGAGAAGCTGAAGGCCATCAACCCGAACCTGCCAGCGGGCGTCACCTCGGAAGTGATGCTGAACCGCTCGCAGCTGGTCGAGGCGACCATCGCCACCGTGGCCCGCAACCTCACCGAGGGCGCGCTGCTGGTCGTGGCCATCCTGTTCTTCATGCTGGGCAACTGGCGGGCGGCCCTGATCGCCACGCTGGTGATCCCGCTGTCGCTGCTCTTCAGCGCCATCGGCATGAACGGGATGAAGATTTCCGGCAACCTGATGAGCCTGGGCGCGCTGGACTTCGGCCTGATCATCGACGGCGCGGTCATCATCGTCGAGAACACCCTGCGCCGCATGGCCGAGCGCCAGCACCACGAGGGTCGCATCCTGAACCTGCAGGAGCGGCTGGAGGTGGCGCTGAGTTCGACCCGCGAGATGGTCCGCCCGACCGTCTACGGCCAGATCGTCATCTTCCTGGTCTTCCTGCCCTGCCTCACCTTCCAGGGCGTCGAGGGCAAGATGTTCTCGCCGATGGTCATCACCCTGATGCTGGCCCTGGCCTCGGCGTTCGTGCTGTCGCTGACCTTCGTGCCGGCCATGACCGCCCTCCTGATCCGGGGCCACATCTCGGAGAAGGAAGTCCCCGCCGTCGCCAAGACCAAGGACGCCTATGCGCCGTGGCTGCACCGCGCGGTGGCCCAGCCCTGGCCGTTCATCGGGGCTGCGGTCGGCGTCTTCGCCCTGGCCATGGTGGCGTTCGCCTTCGTGGGCCGCGAGTTCATGCCGACCCTGGACGAGCAGAACCTGAACCTGTCCTCGGTCCGCATCCCCTCGACCTCGATCGACAAGTCCGTCGAGCTCGATTTGCCGATCGAGCGGGCGATCATGGCCCTGCCCGAGGTAGTGACGGTCTATTCCAAGGCCGGCACCGCCAGTCTGGCGGCCGACCCGATGCCGCCCAACGCCTCGGACAACTACGTCATCCTCAAGCCCAAGAAGGACTGGCCCGCCGGCGTGAAGACCAAGGAGCAGGTGATCGAGCGCATCCGCAAGGCCACCGCCCCGATCGTCGGCAACTTCTATGACGCCACCCAGCCCATCGAGATGCGCTTCAACGAACTGATCGGCGGGGTCCGCTCCGACGTGGCCGTGAAGCTCTATGGCGAGGACCTGGGCAAGATGACCGCAACGGCCGACCAGATCGTCAAGGTCCTGCGCACCGTGCCGGGCGCCTCCGACGCCCGCGTGGCCCAGACCGAGGGCTTCCCGACCTTCGACATCAAGTTCGACCGGGACGCCATCGGCCGCTATGGCCTCACCGTGCAGGACGTCGCCGACACCGTCTCGGCCGCCCTGGGCGGACGCGAAGCCGGCCAGGTCTTCGAAGGCGACAAGCGCTTCGACATCGTCGTGCGCCTGCCCAACGCCAAGCGCAACGACCTGGACGCCCTGGGCGCCATCCCGGTGATGCTGCCGCAGACCGGAACCGGCCCCCGCGCCTCGGTGCCGCTGCGCCAGCTGGCCAGCTTCCAGTTCACCGAGGGCCTCAATGAGGTCAGCCGCGACAACGGCAAGCGCCGCATCTATGTCGAGACCAACGTCGTCGGCCGCGACCTCGGCTCATTCGTCGACGAGGCCCAGAAGAAGATCGACCAGCAGGTTCGCCTGCCGGCCGGCTCGTACATCGAGTGGGGCGGCCAGTTCCAGAACCTGCAGGCAGCCAGCAAGCGCCTCAGCCTGATCGTGCCGATCTGCTTCCTGATGATCTTCGGCGTGCTCTACATGGCCCTGCGTAGCGCCGCCTTGGCCGGCACGGTGTTCACCGCCGTGCCGCTGGCCCTGGCGGGCGGGATCTTCGCGATCTTCCTGCGCGGCATCCCGTTCTCGGTCTCGGCCGCCGTCGGCTTTATCGCCGTCTCGGGCGTGGCGGTGCTGAACGGCCTCGTCCTGATCGCCGCCATCCGCCGCAATATCGAGGACGGTATGGCGGTCGACGAGGCGGTGACCCACGGGGCTCTGGAACGCTTCCGGCCGGTGCTGATGACCGCCCTGGTCGCCTCCCTTGGCTTCGTACCCATGGCCATCGGCACGGGCACGGGCGCGGAGGTGCAGCGTCCGTTGGCCACGGTCGTCATCGGCGGCCTGATCACCTCGACCGCCCTGACCCTGTTCGTGCTGCCCGCCATCTGCGGCCTCGTCCTTCGCCGGACGCGCCGCGCGGCCGAGGTCGCCTGACGGTTCGCCGGAGATGCTCAGCCCCCAAGACATCTCCGGCGCTCGCGGCCGGCGGTTCCCCCCCCCCCGCCGTCGGCCGCACCTCACCAGCGCCAAGGCTTCGGAAAGTCCGGGGCCCGGCCTCTAGTCGATGGGCTTGAAGACGAGGATCGCCGCTTCCGCCGAGCCCGCCGCCCTGGCCGCCACGAACAGCCGATCCTGCTCGGGCACGAAGAGCCCCGTACGCGCGCCGCTCCGCGTCTTCGCCCGTCCCAGGGATGCATAAGGCGGCGTCGATGACCGCACCTCCACATCGCCCGAACCGCAGACGACGTAGAACCTTTGGCGTCGGCCATCGACGAAGACATCGTCAGCGTCGCCGCAGGTGGAGACGTCGCCGCGCACAGCGCCGTCCGCCATCACCGCCAGGCGCGCGGGCAGTCTGTAGACCGTGACCAGCGCACCGTTCCCGTCCAGCGCCATCGGGAAGTTCCAGCGATGGTCCGCCTTCCAGGTCGCCGTCACCCTGCCCTGGTCGATATCCCCTGCCACGATCGCGCCAGCGTCGGGCACATTGACGAAAGCCTTGGGGCCGTCCAGCCGGAAGCCTTCGGGATGGCCGGGAAGCTTCAGCTCGCTCACCACCTTCCGCGAAGCCGGGTCGATCGTCGCCAGGGCGCCGTCGCCGTAGCCCACCACCAGACGCCCCGATCGCGTATCGATGCGCAGATTGTCGGCATCGTCGCCAACGCGGACCATGCCCGCCGGCGCGAGGTCGGCGGCCTTGTAGAAGCGCACCGTCCCGTCCCCGCCGTTGGCCACAGCCAGTTCGTCACGGTCGGCCAGATAGGCCAGGCCCTGCGGTTCCGCGAGACCGGTGATCCGCCCCAGCGACTTGCCCGAGCGCAGGTCGATCGCCTCGACCGAGCCGTTGCCCAGTTCGGCGACGAATAAGCGCTGGCCGGCGACATCCACCGCCAGATGGTCGATGCGTCCCTTGACCCCGGCGAGCGGGATCGTTCGGTCCAGGGCCAGCGGCGCCTGGGCGCCCGCGCTGGCGCAGGCCGCGACACCGCATAGGGCCGATAAGGCGACCGCCGCCCATCTCCAAGGATCGGGTCTCACGGTCGCCTTCCCCGTCACGCGGCCATGCCCTTGAACAGGCCGTCCGCGTGGCTCCAGTTGATGGTCGCCATGAAGGCGTCGACATAGGCGCCCGCCTTGGCGCCGTAGTCCATCGCGTAGGCGTGTTCGTACATGTCGAGCGCCAGCAGCGGCGTTCCACCAGCCAGGGTCATGGTGTGATCGGCGGCCCAGGTGTTGACCAGGCGCTTGTCGCGCGCGCTCCAGGTCAGCAGCACCCAGCCCGATCCGCCGCCCAGCGCCTTGCCCATGGCCGCGAACTCGGCGCGCCAGCGGGCGTCGCTCCCAAAGTCCCGCTCGATGGCGGCGGCCAGCGCCGCGCCCGGCTTGGACGGCGCGCCCAGGCCGGCGAAGTACAGCTCGTGCAGGATCATCGAATTCCAGGCGATCAGCTCCTCGCGCTTGAGGCCGTTCAGCAGGAACGTCGGCGCGGCGGCGGGGTCGAGTCCGGCGAGCTGTGCGTCGATGGCCCCCAAGCGCTTCACGGCGCCGACGTAGTTGTTGTCGTGGTGGCTGGTGAGCAGCTTTTCCGACAGGCCGGTGATCGTCTTGGGATCGAACGGCAGGGCTTGAGGCGCGAAGCCGGGCGTGGCCTTGGTCTGGGCCAAAGCCGGCGCTGCGGGAGCGGCGGCGAGCGCGCCGACCAGAGCCGCTCCCGCCAGGACCTGGCGACGATCAGCACGAAACTCGGTCATGGGTGGTTTCCTGTTAGCGAGGGATGGAAGACGTGGAACGGCAGGAACTCTCGGCCAGCTCGTTCAGCAGTTCGCCGAGACGCTGGTCGAGATCGGCTTTGGCGCGATCATAGTCCGTGACCCAGGACGGCGTGCGCCAGGCGCGGGCTTCCGAAAGCCCCGGCGCCGCGGCGGCCTCGTCGAAGGCGATGACGATGTCGGCCCAGGCCGCATCCGCCAGCGCGAAAGTCCGCGCGGGCTCTGAAGTCGGCTCGATCCCGTCGGCGTGCAGTCGCTCGGCAAGCTCGGGATAGAGATGATCCTCGATCTTGAGCCCGCGCGATCGCACCTCGATGGGGACTTGCCAGGCCGGCGCCTTCCTCCTCAGAACCTCACGTGCGATGGCGCTCTTCACCGTCCCCGCCGGGCAGACGAAGAGCACGCGGTAAGGGGCGCAAGCTCTGGGATTGGCGCTGGCGCTGACACTCGTGCTGTCGCCGGCGCTGGCCACGCCAGGCAGCAACAAGAGTCCGAAGACCAGCGCGCTTCGGCGACTCAAGCCGGAGCGATGGCCGCCCATGCTCGAGGATTTCAGAACTTGACGCATGATCGCTCGATCGCCGTCTGGGGAAATGTCCTCCCAGTCTGCCCGCGAAGTTTAAGGCAGTTTTAGAGGCCGGCCGCTCTTCGGCGCCCCTTAAAACAGCCGTAAAAGAACCCGCGCCCTATCGCGTTGAGAGGAAGCGAGGAGCCATGCGCCTGCTGGTGATCGAGGATGAGCGGCGGATCGCCGAACTGGTCGCCGAGGGACTGCGCCAGGCCAGCTTCGTGGTCGATACGGTGGCGACGGTGGCCGACGCGCAGGCCGCGCTGGAACTGACAAGCTACGACGCGGCGGTGCTCGATCTGGGCCTGCCCGACGGCGACGGTCTTCGCCTGCTCACGGCGCTGCGGCGCAAACCCGACACGCCTCCGATCCTCGTCCTGACCGCACGCGACACCGTAGAGGATCGCGTCGCGGGGCTAGACGCCGGCGCGGACGACTATCTCATCAAGCCCTTCGCCATGGTCGAGGTGGTCGCCCGCGTGAAGGCGCTCTTACGGCGTCCCGGCGGGCCGCTCGGCGTTCGCCTGGAGGCCGGCAATCTGGTGCTCGACACCGTGGGGCGCGATGTCGAAGTCGACGGCCAGGTCGTGCCGCTCGCCCGGCAGGAGATCGCCATCCTGGAGCACCTGATCCGCCGTCTCGGAAGGGTCGTGCCCAAGGCCGTACTGGAAGAGAAGCTCTACGGCATGGGCGACGAGCTGGGCTCCAACGCCATTCCGGTCCACGTCCATCACCTGCGGCGCAAGCTGATCGAGGCCAAGGCCGTCTGCGCCATCCATACGGTGCGCGGCGTCGGCTACTTCCTGGAGGAGCAGGCATGAAGCGCGCGTCCTGGCCTCGCTCTCTGGAAGGCCGGCTGCTGCTCCGGCTGGGCGTGCTGCTGGGCGTCACCTTGATCGGGGGCTTGGCCTCGGGCATCGGCGCGGCCCTTCATGCGGCCAAGACGCTCGCGGACGACGGCATGGCCGACAAGTTCGTCGCCGAGTTCATGGGCGACGTCGGTTGGATGTTCCCGGTCCTGACCCTCGCCGTCCTGGTCATCGCCGCCTGGACCCTCCGAGCCAGCCTGAAGCCGTTGCGCGCGGTCTCGACCCAGGCGGCGGCGATAACGCCCGGCGCCATCGCCGTCCGCCTCCCGATCGAGGACCTTCCGCTGGAACTGCAGCCGGTCGTCATGGCCGTGAACGAGGCCCTGGACCGTCTGGCCAAGGGCTTCGAGACCCAGCGTCAGTTCACGGCCGACGCCGCCCACGAACTGCGCACGCCCTTGGCCATTCTCACGGCGGGCTTGGAAAACCTGCCGACCACCGGCGAGATCGAGCGCTTGCGGCTCGACGCCGAGCGTATGAACCGCCTCGTCGCCCAGCTGCTGGGCGTGGCCAGGCTCGATGGGCAGCCTCTCGACGTCAGCCAGACGGTCGATCTGGGCGAGGTGGCGGCGCGGGTCGTCGAGCGCTTCGCGCCCTTGGCGGCCAAGACCGGGTGCAGCCTGGCGTTCGAGCCAGCCGCCAGCCCGGTGCTGGTGACAGGCAATACCGACGCCCTGGGCGATGCGATCCGCAATCTGGTGGAGAACGCCATCGCCCATAGCCCGCCGGGACAGGAGGTCACCGTCGGCGTCGACACGGCCGGCGCCGTCTGGGTCGTCGACCAAGGTCCGGGCGTGCCGCTGGAGGACCGGGACCGCATCTTCGAGCGCTTCTGGCGCAGCCGGGAGCGACGCGGCTCCAGCGCCGGCGCGGGCCTCGGCTTGTCCATCGTCGCCGAAATCGCCCGCGCGCACGGCGGGACGATCGCGGTGATGGACACCCCCCAAGGCGGCGCGCGCTTCGTGCTGGATGTGCCGCTCGCCCCATCCGTCGTCGGATCGAGGGACACCGATCTATGAGCGGCGGAGGCGCCAGGGCGAACGCCCGATCGCGCATTGCCTCCCACCCATTCCCCAAGTATGCGGTGACGCACCGGGCTCTCGCGGGTCGCCCGGACACAGACGGTCCGCCGTCCAAGAACCCGCTCTGGAGGACGCGCGTCACGCGCGGCCAATGGAGCGTGTGTGTTGGATAGTCAGATCGAGACCCCGATCCCCTCGAAGTCGATATCGTTCGGCGAAGCACTGAAGGTGTGGGCGCGCGTAGCGGCGCTGAGCTTCGGCGGCCCTGCCGGCCAGATCGCGGTGATGCACCGCATCTTGGTGGAAGAGAAACGCTGGCTGGGCGAGCGCCGGTTCCTGCACGCGCTGAACTATTGCATGCTGCTGCCCGGTCCGGAGGCCCAGCAACTGGCCATCTATATCGGCTGGCTGATGCACAGGACGATCGGCGGTTTCGCCGCCGGTATCCTGTTCGTGGCGCCCGGCTTCCTGGCGATCATGGCGCTCAGCGTCCTGTACGCCCTGTTCGGCCAGGTCGGTCCGGTGGCGGCGCTGTTCTTCGGCCTGAAGGCGGCGGTGCTCGTCGTGGTGGTCGAGGCGGTGCTGCGGGTCGGTCGACGGTCGCTGAAGAGCCGCGCGATGATCGCCATCGCCGCCGTCGCTTTCCTGGCGCTGTTTGTCTTCAAGGTCCCATTCCCCATCGTCATCGTCACCGCCGGCCTCATTGGCTTCGTGGGCGCGCGACTGGGCGTGGCGGCCTTCCTGAAGGCTTCCGGTCACGGTCCGGCCAGTGGTCATGAAGTCGCCGACGCCGACACCATCCTAGGCGAGGACACGCCCGAGCACGCCAGGCCAAACCTGCGCTGGTCGCTTTCGATCAGCGCGGCGCTGCTGCTGGCCTGGTGGGCGCCCGTGGGTATTTCGGCGCTGGTCCTGGGTCCGAACGCCACGCTCACCCACATCGGCCTGTTCTTCAGCAAGATGGCCATGGTGACCTTCGGCGGAGCCTACGCCGTGCTGGCATACGTCGCCCAGGAAGCCGTTGGGACCTACCACTGGCTTCGCCCCGGCGAGATGCTGGACGGCCTGGGCATGGCCGAGACGACGCCCGGCCCGCTGATCATCGTCACCCAGTTCGTCGGCTTCATGGGGGCCTATCGCAACGCTGGAAGCCTCTCGCCGCTGACAGCCGCGATCCTGGGCGGCGTCCTGACCACCTGGGTGACGTTCGTGCCGTGCTTCCTCTGGATCTTCCTGGGCGCGCCATTCATCGAGGCCCTGCGCGGCGCCCGCGCGCTCAACGGCGCGCTGTCGGCGATCAGCGCGGCCGTCGTGGGCGTCATCATGAACCTGGCCCTGTGGTTCGCGCTGCATGTGCTGTTCGCGCGGATGACGGTGCTCGATGCCCTGGGTGCGCGCCTTGAGGTTCCGGACCTTTCCAGTCTGAACCTGCCGAGCGCACTCCTGGCCCTGGCGGCCGCCATCGCCGCCTTCCGCTTCAAGGTCCCGATGATCCCGCTAGTGGCGGGCTGTTCGGCAGCCGGCGTCCTGTTTTTCCTGCTGGTCGCCCACAGCTAGGATCACGCCTTCGGCCAGCGCTTGTGCTGACCGTCGATCACCACCGGATGGGCGTGGGCTCCATCCTGGCCGTTGGCCAGGTGCGGATGCTCCGCCGGCAGGTCGTCGTGCGTGTGCGGCAGGTTCTCGGGATCGTTGGCCGGCCAGATCACCAGCCCCAGGATAGCGCCCAGACCACAAAGCCCCGCCAGCACCAGGAACGCGGCGCTGGGATTGGCCTGGGCCGAGACCAGGCCCGCCACCGGATAGGCGATCAGCCAGCAGGCGTGCGACAGGGCGAACTGGGCGGCGAACAAGGCCGGGCGATCGGCGGCCGAGGCCGAGCGGCGCAGGGCTCGCCCCGCCGGCGTCAGGGTCAGCGAGTAGCCAAAGCCCATGACCAGCCAGAGCGCCAGCAGCGCCGGATAGCTCTTGGCGGTGAAGGCGCCGGCCAGTAGCACGCCAGTCATCAGGAAGGCGCCGGCGACCATGGCGCGACGGTCGGTGACCTTCTCCAGGACGCGCGGCAGGACCAGGGCCGCGCTCATCGAGCCCAGGCCGAACACCGCCAGAGCCCAGGCGCTGGCCTGGTTGGACATGCCGAAGTTCGAGCGCACCAGCACGACGGTGTTGATGAACACCATGGCCCCGCCAGCGGCCTCGGCCAGGCTCACCGCCAGCAGGCCCCGCAGGCGCGGCGTCAGGGCGAACAGGCGCAAGCCCCCGGTCAGACGCTGCGAGAACGGCAGCTGCTGGGCGCTGGAGACCGGCGGCAGGACGGCCGTGACCACAAAGCCGGCCGACAGCACGAAGCCCAGCGCCGTGCCCAGGAAGAGGTCGTTGAAGCTGATCACCGACAGCAGGATCGCCGCCAGCACCGGGCTGGCCACGCTCTCCAGGTCCGACGCCAGGCGCGAGAGCGACAGGGCTTTGGTGTACTCGGCCTCGTCTTCGAGCAGGTCGGGGATCATGGCCTGGAAGGCCGGGGTGAAGGCGGCCGAGGCGATGTAGAGCACCGTCATCAGGCCATAGACCTGCCAGGGCTCACGCACGAACGGCAGCGCCACGGCCACCAGCGCCCGCACGACGTCGAGCGACACCAGCAGCGTCTTGCGGGGGAGCTTGGTGGCGAGGGCCGACGCGAACGGCGCCACGCCGATATAGGCGACCATCTTGATCGACAGCACCGCGCCTAGGATTTCCCCGGCGCTGGCGCCCGCTAGGTCATGGGCCAGGAGGCCGAGGGCGACGGTGGCCATGCCCGTGCCCAGCAGCGCGGCGACCTGGGCGATGAAGAGGTGACGGTAGGCGCGGTTGCGGAGGGGCGAAAACATTGGGCGGGGATCCTCGATCGGCCAACGAGACAGCGGACAATCCCGTTGCAAGGTCTTACGCAGCCCGCGGGCGCCGCCCTCGCCTCAATAGGTCGATGTCAATGAAGTCGTGAGGCTTTGCCGCCCCGAACGCCGCACAAAGTCGTTGGAGAGATCGTTCAGTTTCAACCTTCACGGCGATGGTGGATCGAACCAGTCTTCAGCGCCTTCCAATCCCTCGTGAGCACGATGGCGAGGATGGTGTCGAAGGTCCCCACAAGGAACCCCGATAGCCACTTCATGCCGATGAGGCCAAGGACAATGCCCACAATCAAACTGGCCGCGGCGAGCCATCCCAGCGTCGCATAGATGATCGCCTGAGCGCCCTCGCCTCGCTTCGCCAGCAGGAGTTCCAGGATACGTTCAAGCCAAAAGCCAATCACCTTCCCTCCCCTCGATGGACATTACTATCACCCACCACTGGCCGACCTAATTTCGACTGCGCAGGCGGATGGCCGTGCGAACATCCCGAGCATCGGCGCGGCTGGCTTGCAACTGCTGGCGGAATTGCGGAAAGATCGGCCGCGTACCTTCAGGGTCTTCCAAAGTCAGAAGCACAGCGAAGGGCACGCCCTCGGCAGGGAAGCTCGCCTCGGCCCGCACCAAACTCGTGACCTCCAAACACCACTGCGAGGACTCGCCGTTCTCGTTGAAAGTGCTCTCGTACTGCTTGGACGGCCACCATTTCAGGCCGTGATCGATCAAGGCTCGCTCGGGAATGGCCAGCTTCGCCGACCCTGGCAGATAGCCGGCATCGATCTGGTTGAGGAAACGCGCGCGCCCATCCTTGGCTGGTTCGGTTTGCCGCTGCCTGAGGCTGGCCTCAAGATTGACGCGAACGAATTCCGCGCCAAAGGCTGGGTCCAACGGCGGCGAGTAGACAAGGGTAATCCGGGCCCGCCCCGAGCAGGCCCCGTCGGGCGTGGTCAGGCTCTGTGGCCAAGTGAACGGGAAGTGCAGGATAACGGGCTTGCGCTCACCGATGCTGAGCCGGCTCTGGAACAGCAGCGTGATCTGATGATCGCCGGTCTCCAGCATGTCGACCACCTGAGCCGGCTGACCGAAGCCCGCGAATTGTCGGGCCAGTTGCTTGTGCCCGCGCTTGGTCAACGGTTCAGGCATGACCGCGTGGTGCAGCAACATGGCGCGCAGGGCCTCACTGGTCAGCCCGCCCTCCGTCGCGACATCCAGGCCCGCCAGGCCGCGTGCCACCAGAGGCGCAGCGAAGCTGGTGCCGACCACGTCCTGACGAAGACCGGCCGGAGTCAGGGAGCTCAGGCCCGTGGACGCACCAGGCCGAGCCCCGCCGGCCCCGCCATACGCGGCCACGTCAGGTTTGACCCCAACCTGCAGACCAGGCCCGCGCGTGGTGTAAATCGTCGGCGCTCCAGCCACATCCGCCAGACCTGGCGGATTCAACGCCCCCACCGAGATAGAGCGTACGCTCTCGGACGGTTTGAAGATCGTGTCCGGCGACGTGCGTGAGGCGAAATACGACACCGCTTCGCTAGGCTTCTTGGGCCATGGCGCCCGCGACTGAGACCGGGGGAGATTGCCTGCGGAATTGACGAAGATCACCCCGTAGGTGTCGGCGATCTGATCCAAGCGCGAAGCGTAAATGCTGTAGCGGTGACGCTCGACATCCGACACGGCGTTGATCGACAGATTGAAAACCCGCACGCCGTGCTGCTGGATGGCCTCAGCGACCGCCTGCTCGACTTCCTCGAGGAAGTCGGTGAAGCCCCGCGGATACTTCTCGCTGAACGAACCGGTTGGATAGAGCGGCACGTCGTAGATCTGGCAGCCGTTGGCCTCTGGCGTCACCGTCGGCGGATTCACCAGCTGCGGAACGGCGATCAGGCCGGCCACCCCAGTGCCGTGGACAGCGTTAAACTCAGTCTCGTCCAGGAAGTCGAACCGCCCGACCACCCAATCCTCAAGACACTTGCCAACGCCAGAGTCGATCACCCCGACGACCGGATAGCTCGCCCTGCTCGCTGGCGTTGGGATTTCCAACGGCTCATCCCCAAGGGAAAGCCCCTCGGCGGACCGCGTCGGGGTCTCCTCGTCCGTAAGCTGCAGAAGCACCGGCGGCAGCACCGCCCGCACAAGGGGATGGGCCTGCAGAGCGTTCAACACGGCTTCATGCCGCGCAGGATCCAGGTCTACCGGAGCCGGGGGCGGCGCCGGTACCAGATCGGACCGGATAAGACTGGTGCGGTTGTCGACCAGGGCCGGCTGGACGCTGCGGGTCAGCTGCAGTTCCATAACCGGCGTACGGCCGATCGCCGAAGCGATGAAGCTGCGCGCGCCAGCGCCAGTGGACAGCAACACCTGCTCGAGCGATCGGCGCAGCGCAGCTCGCCCCGTGAGATCGCTGGCGATGACCTTTTCATCCGGCGTCTCAAAAAGTTCGATCTGGTAACCGGAAACCACGCGCGGGTCCTCGAAGGCCGCCAGCGCCGCCGAGACCGAAAACGAGCGCTTCTGTTCGGGCGGCGCGATTTCGATGGACTCGATCGCCCCGACCTCCTGGCGCGCGTAGGTGGGAGCCTTGTAGGGTTCGCCGTCGCGCTGGCGATACTTGGTGACGACCGTCAGCTCCGCCTGTTCGATCCTGGCCCGGAGCGTGGCGAGATAGAGCAGCGGGGCCCGGAAGTAGAGCGTTCCGACCGCGTCGGCGCCGACGCACGGGAACTGGTCGCGCTTGAAGAGCCAGCCCGGTCGATAGGACTTGGCCAGCGCCTCAGGACGCATCTGGACCTTGAGATAGGTGGCCGGCCCGTGAGGGCTCTTCGTCACGGCCGCGATCACCGCGTCGACTGCCGCAAGCAACTCGGCCTTGTGTGCGGCGAAGGCGGCGTCGGCTCCGTCGTAGAAGTCCTTGGTGCGGGGCGGCTGACCAGGCTCGGGGGCCTGATGGAAGTCCTGATCGTTGAGGATGATCTGGACCGGATTGTTAGGCATGAGCGGCCTCCATCAGGGGCAGATGCAGCTTGGCTTTCTTCAGATCGCTTATTTTGGATTGGGCGTAGCCGGTGGCGTCGCCGATCTCGGTCTGCTTGAGACCCGCATCAGGGTCACTGGCGATAAGACTGACAAAGGCCTCCAAGTCGGCGGCAAGAATGCGCGCAGGCTGGGAGTCCAGCGATGGCGCGCGGGCCAACACCGCACTAAGAGCTCGGAACAGGGCCGGCCCGTCATGGGCGTCGCCACTCAACGCGACCCAACGCTTCACCGCTGCGCACACTCGCTCAAGATCAGCGCCGGATCGCCCGGCCAGGCAGTAGGCGAAGATCCGCAAGGTGGCAGGCTCGGCACCGATCGGGCGCAGGAAGCGGGCGATCATCTGTTCGCGAGCCCCAGGTTCAGGCTCGCCCATGTGGACGTGGGTCTCGAACCGCCGCCACACCGCCGGATCGAGAAGACGGTCGTGGTTGGTGATGGCGACGGTGATGCCGAACTCGCGGCGCATGTCGAGGTTCTGCAGCAGGGTATTCACCACCCGCTTGATCTCGCCGATCTCCTGGGGGTCGTCGCGAAGCTTGGCGAGCGCGTCGAACTCATCGAGCAGAAGCACGCACGCGTAGCGATTGGCGAAGTCAAACAGGTTGGCGATGTTGCGCGCGGTGGTGCCGAGGAACGAAGAGATCAGGCCGTCGATGCGGGCGGTGATCAGAGGCAGGCCAAGACGCTCGGCAATGTAGCGCGCGGTGACCGTCTTGCCCGACCCCGGAGGGCCATAGATAAGCAAGGTGCGTGTTGGCTCCACGCCGACAGATTGAAGCGCCGCCGCACTGCTCCATTCTTGGAGCAGGCCTTCGATCGTTTCCCGGATAACCGGGCCATAGATCGGCGCCGGAAGACCGTCGCCGACGAAATCGATCGAACACAGCCGCGCGCCGGTTTCGCGATCGATGGGCGGATGCACTTCACGGGTCAGCCGCTCGCCGGTGACCAGAGAGCGGGAAACCTCGACGCGGCTGGGCGCCATTTCGCGGGTTTCCTCGACCGCCTCCAGCAGGCGCTCCAGCGTCGCGGCCTCCTTCGCCGCGCCGGCCTTCTCCAGCCTTTCGCGCAGACGGGCGACCTGTTTGCCCAATGCCGCCTGATCGCCCGCAAGCGCGGCGCGAACGATACTCTGCACCACAGCAAAATGTTCCATAGGACGATCCACCCGTAAACCAGTAAGGCAGATTCATATCGACGAAACAGAAAGAGAACAAGGGAAATTTCGTTAATATATCTCAACACTCCCGATCAATATCGGGATTTTCGCCATTCATATCTGACAATTGGGAAATCAAATCCGAATTGGACGGCGGAGCCATCGCCCATCCCGTCCGCATAAGCGCCGCCCCACCCGAGGCGACCCCTTAGGCGTCGAAGTAGACGAACGAGTAGCTGAGCATAGTCCTTCGCAGCCCCGAGGGCTGGATCGCGCCGCCGACGGGCCGGCGCGCAATTTCGGGCAATTTCGCGCGCTGGAGGGGAGAAGAAAAGGCGAACGCAGTGTACACGCACTGTACACGTCGCCCCATAAGTTATTGATATTTAAGGCCGATCAGACCAATCCATCATCGGCGCGACGGAAAATCTATGAGCTTGAAATGTATTCACTTTTATAGCCGGCCCGACAGCGAGACCAATCCAATCAGGTTCAAACTTTTTTGACCGAGTTTCGCGCTCGCCCCCGCAGCTTTATCACCGCCCGCACCTATAGAGCACGCCGCCATAAAACAGAAACATTGGCGCTGACGCGATCAAGCCCGCCGCGTATCGGCAGCCGGGCGCGTCGGCGGAAACACGCCCGCCCCCAGATCAGGGCGGACCGCGCGAAATGCAGAGCGTAAACCCAAATCTGGTAAGGCCTATCAAACGAGAAGCCCGACCAGAAGGAAGCAGGGTGTGGCGTGACGACCTCAGCACTAAGGGAGCGACACCCCATAATCGTCGATTACAGAGCGAAAAATCCTCAGATTTCGGTTGAGAGCCCCGATCTAAAGACGCGCCGGCGGTGGGGTCTAGTACGCTACCGCCAAACAGGCGCGCATCCGCGCCCGGCGCGGCTTTGAAAGTCACTTCGGCGTCTGGGGCGCCACTGTCTCGGGCCTCCAGACGCAAGCCGGGCGGCCCTAGCGACCGGAGGGCGCTTGACGGACGGTCGCCAAAGACTCCTGGAGCGCGCGGGTGACGCCGTTGGTCCAGCCGAAGCCGTCCTGAGTGGGATATTCGCCGCCGCCGCCCGCCTTGGCCTCCTCGATGTCGTACTTCTCCAACATCTTGCCACTGGCCGCGTACTCGCGCTCGACAGTGGATAGCCAGCGCTTGGATATCTCGGCGGCAAGGGCGTCCTCGCCATAGCGGCGCAGACCGGACACCGCGACCCATTGGAGCGGCGCCCAGCCATTGGGACCATCCCACTGCTGGCCAGTGCGGACCGTGGTGGTGCGCAGGCCGCCGGGAGCGAGCAGCTCGTCCCAGGCCTTCCGGGCCACGATGTGGGCTTGGCGCGCCTCGGTCGCGCCCACGAACAACGGATAGAGGGTCGCCGCGCTCAGCCGGTCCAGCCGCTGAGCGGTCGTCCACTGGTAGTCGAGGAAGGCGCCCTTTGCCGAATCCCAGAGGTAGAGGTTGATCGCCTTGGCCCGCGCCGCGGCCCGGTCGCCGTACTCGCGCGCGCAAGCGGCATCGGCCAATCTGGCGCAGCCCACGGCGATCGCCTTTTCGAGACCGTACATCAGGCTGTTGAGATCGACCGGCACGATCGATGTCGTCTGAATCGTCGAGAGGCTTTCGCCGTTGGCCATCCAGCGCGAGGAGAAATCCCAGCCGCTCTCGGCGCCGGCGCGCAGGTCGCGGAACACGTCGGGCGCTGGACGGTCGCTCTGGGCGGCCGTTTCGAGATCCTCGCGATAAGATTCGTCGCGCGGCGTGGCGCGGTCGTCCCAATAACGATTCAGAACCTCGCCGCCGGCCAGGGCCACAACGCGGCGGTGCGCCTGACCGGGCTTGAGGCCGTCCGCGCCCTCCATCCAGAAGGCGTGCTCGCGCCGCATCAGGTCGACGCGGGTTTTGAGCGTCTTGGGATCGGTCGCCTTCGAGAGTCCGACCATGGCGAAGAAGAACGGCGGCTGCGAGCGGCTCAGATAGTAGGTCCGCGCGCCGTTGGGCACATGGCCGTAGGTTCCGATCAGGTCGCCAAAATTGTCGATCATGCTCTCGACCAGATCATCGCGTCCGTCGGCCTTCAGGCCAAGCATCGTGAAATAGCTGTCCCAGTAATAGATCTCGCGAAAGCGCCCGCCCGGAACGACGAAGGACCTCTTCATGGCGAGCGCCGAGCCGCCCGCCACCGGCTTGACCGGCGCTCGCGTCAGCCTTGGCCATAGGGCCACGATATGAGCCTTGATCGGCGGCCGGGCCTTGCTCGGCGTCGGGGTCGCGCCGGCTTCGGGTAAGATGAAGTTGGCGCGGACGAAGCGCGCCAGCTCTGCGTCGGTGAACCGGCGATACGCGCGGTAGTCGGCCATGATCCGGTCCGCCGGCCGCTTGGGGACCGCGTCGACAAAGGTCTTGCCGTCCGCGAAGATCCGACGGGTCTGAACCGCTTGGAACAGCGCCTGATAGGTGTCCGCCGGCGTCGGGATCGTCGAGGCCTTCTGGGTCGCCTCTTGCGCCCCGACCGTCGAGGCCAGGGCCGTGACGGCCAGCGTCGCGAAGATCAGACGACTCATGTGCGGCCTCCTGGCGCTCAAGGGCGTTGGCGCGCCACTCCCCATCGAAAGTCGGGCCAATCTCATCCCCCAACCAATTCGGCGATCACCGCGTCATGGTTCGGCAGCGTCGGCGCGGCCCGAGCGATCAGCGCCGCGAGGTCGTCTAGACGCCGCCGGTTCGATGCGGGGTCGAGCGTATCAGCGAGCGGCGCGTATCCCTGAGCGACAATCCCCTGCCCCTCCAACACGGCCAGCCAGCTGGCCTCGCGGAAGAGTTCGTCCTGAGAGAGCATCAAGCGGCCCGAGCGGCGGTAGTGGGCGATCTTCTCGCTCAGGGAGTCGGGCGCGGCCATGGCGCGGGCTTGGCGCCACAGCGGTTGATCGTGCTGTTCCGTCGCGTGGTAGTGCAGGATGAGGAAGTCGCGAATGCCGTCCATGTCGCGGCCAAATAGGGCGTTGAACTGGCGCGCAAGGCTTGGGTCGCAGTCACGATCCGGAAACAGCGAGATCAGCTTGGCGATGCCGCTCTGGATCAGGTGGATGCTCGTCGACTCCAGCGGCTCCAGGAAGCCGGCGGAGAGCCCGATCGCCACTACATTGCCTCGCCAGCTCTCGCGCCGGAATCCGGCCTTGAAGCGCAGGAAGCGGGGCTCGGCCAGAAGCTCGCCGTCCAGATTCGCCAAAAGGGTCGAGGCGGCCTCGTCGTCGGAGATGAAGGCGCTGGCGTAGACATAGCCATTGCCCGTGCGGTGCTGCAGCGGAATACGCCACTGCCAGCCGGCCGGGCGAAGGGTCGACCGGGTGTAGGGCGTGGTTTCGCGGCTTCGCGCGCAAGGCGCGGCCACCGCGCGGTCGCAAGGCAGCCAGTGAGACCAGTCCTCGAAGGGCGCGCCCAGCGCCTCGCCGATCAGCAGCGCTCGGAACCCCGAGCAGTCGATGAAGAGCTCGCCCTCGATCCGCTCGCCGCGGTCCGTGGACAAGGCGACGACGAAACCGCTCTTCGGATCCCGATCCACCGCCGTCACCTTGCCCTCGTGACGAACCACGCCCGCCGCCTCGGCCAAGCCGCGCAGATGGGACGCGTACAACGCCGCGTCGAAATGGTAGGCGTAGCCCAGGGTCGAAAGGATCGAACGGGGGTCCTCCGCCGGCTTGGCGAAACGATTGGCGGCGGCCAGGGCGGTCGCGAGCGAGAAATCGGACAGCGGACGGGACGAACCATCCGCCCGGGATTTGAGCCAGAGCTGGTGGAACGGCGCCTGATCCAGCTCGACGCCATAGCGCCCGAACGGATGGAAATAGCGATGGCCGGGTCGCGCCCAGTCGACGAACTCGATGCCGAGCTTGAAACTAGCCTTCGTGGCCCGCAGGAACTCCGCCTCATCCAGGCCGATGAGCGCGTTGAACCAATGGATCGTCGGGATGGTCGCCTCCCCGACTCCCACCGTGCCAATCGCCTCTGACTCGACGAGGTCGATCCGCACGGTTCGGCCGAAACAGCGGGACAAGGCGGCGGCCGTCATCCAGCCGGCGGTTCCCCCGCCCAGGATCACGACCCGAGAGATACGGTTCATGGCGTCTCCTACTTTCCGGCCGGAGGGCGGACCGCCAAGTATACCGTGCTCCAAAGCTGGGCGGCGTTCGACTCGTCGACATCGGCCTTACCGGCTCCGAAAGGAACCACCTGGTAGCGTCCATCGCGAAAGGTCCAGGACCAGAGTTCGGAGCTCTGCAACGCCCGGGTGGCGTCGATGGCGCGCCACAGGCTCGCCTGAGCCGCCTTCAACCGGGCCTTTGTGGCTTGGGGCAAATCGCGGCGCGCCAGCTGCCGCTCGATGCCCGCCGCCAGCAGGGCCTGCTGCCACGACCAGACCACCGCGCCGTGATACTCGGCCGGCGAGAAACGCGTCTTGACCTCATCACCGGCGAACGCGGGGTTGGCGACCACCAGGCCGACATCGGTCATCAGGCCAGCCGGGAACGGCCGCATGATCGCGCCGAGATAGGTGTCGAGGTCGCGGGCCGACGGCGCTCCGAACAGGAGCAGGAAACCCTCATCCGAATTGACGATCGGGACGGGTCGCCCCTCGGCGTCCAGCGACAGCGCGTGGAAGGTCAGGGAATAGCCGCCGAGCGCGGTCAGCGCCGGGGTCGCCGGAACGCCCATCGACGCGGCGTAGGCGTCGATAGCCCGGCGCGCCTGGTCGTTGTCGAGCTTTACGTCGAACAATGGGGGCGCCTTGGCGCGCCAAACACGAGCGGCCTCCCCTGCGCCCTTGAACCGAAGCCGCTCCTGGTCGGACAGATAGGGATCCAGCAAACCGGCCTTCAGCAGCCGATCGGCCGCCTCCAACGCCGCCGGGACCAAGGTGGCGTTGACATCGTAAGCGTAGATCCCCCGCCCCAGCCCCTCGTTGCTGTCGCGCCATTCGCCGGTCATCCGGCCGGCTTTGAGCGCGATCAGTTTCGCCTTGCCGGGCGCTTCGGCGAACGGCGACGCCGCGGCGAGGACAAAGCGCAGGTTTCTGACCAGCAAGGCTCCGACGGGCTCTCGCTCTCCTGGCCTGGATTCACTGGCCAGCGTGGTCGCAAGATAACCCGCCGCCCGCGCGCGCCCAGGTCCCAGCAGATAGTCGGCCGCGACCGGGCCCAGCATGTAGTCGCCGTCGATCATTCCGTAGTCGAGCTCGGCGGCGTCGCCCGGGCGCCCCGCCTTGCGGTTTTGGAGAATGGCGAACTCGCCGATGCCTTCCTCGTGGGCGACCTCGCCTTCGGCCGAAAGCCTGGCCAGGACCGAATTGAGTCCGGCCTCGGTCGCCTCGGGCCGAAGCGCCGGCATCAACAGCCGCGTGGACATCAGGGTGTCCCGGCCGAAATAGGTGTTGAAGCGCCAGGAGCCGGCCAGGAACTTCTCCCGGTAGCTCAGGAAAGCCAGGGCGTTTCGGGCCGCCGGATCCTTCGCGGCGCGAGCATTCAGCAATTGCGGAACAGGCAGAGGCGTCAACGGCGCATCGCCAGTGAGCGCCGTGACCTCCAGCCGGATCTTGCCCTTGCCCCCCGCGATGATCGCGCCTTGGTCGATGCGGCCTTCGATCACGCGGAGCGTCAAGCCATAGCCCGGCGCGCCATCAAGACGCGGGCGTCGGTAAGTAATCGTATCTCCGGCAATGGAGGGTTTGACGGCGACTTCCGGGGGGAAGCGGCCGACGGACTGATAGTCGCGCAGATAGCGCACATTCGACAGCACCGCCTGGCGCGGGACGAGCCTGGGGGTCGTGATCTCCGCCGAGAAAACGATCCCACGCGACACGCCTTCGCGCACGGGCTTCGGCGCGGCGTCCAAACGCCATTCCGCCGACCGATCGAGCCGCTCGAACCACAGACCCGTTCCGCTGTTGCCAGCGGGGAACGCCACCAGGATCCTCGGGTCCACGCCGTTGCGCAGCAGCAGGTGCGCGGCCACCGCTCCGTCGCGGATGAAAGCGTTGAGGTTCTGCCCCTCGGTAAGGCGATAGGCCAGTTCCGGGCCGGCGGCCGCGGCGATCCTTGGCGAGACGAGGGTCAAGGCCAAGGCGGCCGTGACGGCGGCGCGGGTCAGAGTTTTCATGACGCTACCGTTCTGGAAAGGAAAGCGGACGCCGAACCTCGGCGTCCGCGAGTTACGCCCTCAGGGGAGGCGGCTAGAGCCCTTTAGCTTTAGATGGAACCGTCCAAAGCATTCGAAAGGGCTCTAAACCTTTGAAGATAAATCCTGTTTTATCTGGTTTAGGTGGTTCCATCCAAACCACACAGGCCTAGAAGCGTAGGGTGATCGACCCGCCATAGGTCGGGCCGGCGATGCCTCTCGCGTAGAAGTAACCCGACGCCGCGTTCTGGGTTTGGCCTTGGCGCGGATTGCCCTCGGTCAGGCCCACGACGTCGAAGATGTTGTCGGCGTTGAAGCTGACCTGGACGTTGTCCTTGACGTTCAGGGAGATCCCCACACTGGTCACGCCGTAGGACGGGAGGGCCACGCCATTTCCGGAGTCGGCGTAGATCTTGCCGATGTACTTGTATCGCGCGTAGATCTCGCCGAGGCCGTTGGGCAACTTGACGGTCGGCGTAATCGTGAGGAGTCGGGCAGGCGTCCGCTCGGGTCGGTTGCCGTCATAGGTCGGCTGGGCCACGCCATTCAGCCTCAGATTGTTCAGTTGCGGCTTCTGGAGCACGCCCGCGATATCGACCGAAAACCATGCGTTGGGACGGATCATCGCATCCAGCTCGATCCCATTGGTATGCAGGTCGGCCAGGAAGCTCGTCTGCTTCGTCGGGTCGGCGGGATCGATGAAGTTGTAGAACTGATTGTTGAAGTTGGTGCGGAACACCGTGGCCGAGGCGTTGATCAGATCGCCGTGCTTGAACCGAACCCCGGCTTCGTACAGCTCGATCTTGGTCATGGGATCGGTGTTGTTGGTCTGGAAGCCGCTGGCGTAACGGCCATAGACCGAGAGGCTGGGCGTAAACAGATAGCTGGCCCCCAGCGTCCAGGCGACCTTGGCGCGTGTCTTTCGCGTCACCGAATAGGTGCCGTCGAAGGTCGAACCGACCGTGCGGACCACGCCGACGACGCCGGGCTGGACCGGCTGATTGACCGCCGCGGTGTTGCCGTCGAAGTGGGTGGCGTCGTCGCTTTCCCACCGCGCGCCGCCATCGATGTGGATCTTCTCACCGATCGCCAGTTCGTCGTTGGCGTAGACCGAGACGGACTTGTCCTCGTTGCGGCGCATCCCCGCGCCCCAGTTGCCATACGAGATCATGCCGTTGTCGCTCAGCGTGCCGATGACGGCGTTGCTGCTGTTCAGCGCAACGATGTCGTAGATGTCACTGTTGTTCCGGACATCGTTGACCACCGAGGCGACCGCCGACTGGTTCTGCGAGCGGCTCACATCGTAATATTGCAGACCCGCGGTCAGCGAGTTTTGATAACCCTCGCCCCGCTGCTCCCATCGCCCTCCGACATTGACGGCTAGGTCATGGCCCGACTGGTAGTCGTGGTTGAGGGTGGTCTGTTGCAGAAAGCCATTGCTGTTCAGCGCGTTCAGCGTGGCGACTTGGTTGGCGCCGACGACGACGCCGGTCCGCAGGTTCTTGATCCCGAACCGCGCGGCCGTCGGATAGGCGGCCTGTCCCAGCGTGAGCAGGTCATTGATCGGCGAGCCCGCGCCCGGCGTCAGATAGGCGACCGCGCTGGCCAAGCCGGCGTTGCCTGTGCCCGAGCCCGGAAACAGGCCGTTGAAATCGTCGCTCAGATCGAGATAGCGGGCGCGCGCGAAGACCTCGAAAGAGTCGCTGATCGGCTTCTCGATATCGAGCCGCAGTTGCTTGGTCTTGACCCGCACGCCTTCCGAGAACCGGAAATCCCGAAATCCGTCGCTCTCGACGGCCGTCGAGACCGGGACCGAAAGCCTGGCGAAGGCGTCGCCGCCGATATTGTCGAACTGGGTGTCCAGGCCGGGGATCGCGCCGGGCTTGCCGTTTCGATACGCATAGGGCTGGTCCGCATAGTACGCCGCCTTGACGTCGCCGACCTTGCCGGTCAGCCGCGCATAGCCGCCCCCGTCGAAACGGTATTCCAGCATCGCCTTGAAGCGATAGCCGTCATAGTCGAAGGTGTTGTGGCGCACGCCGGGGTTCGACTGGATATAACCCCCGACGTTGAAGGCCAGCTTGTCCGTGATCGGGGCGCTATAATAGACGTCCGCCCGCTTAAGCCCGTAATTGTAACCGGTCAGGCGCGCGACGCCCTCGGCCTTGGTGAAGTTGGGCTTGCGGGAGATGAAGTTGATGGTCGCGCCAGCGCCGTTGACCGTGAGAATGCCCGACGTGCCGCCCTTGACCGCCTCGAGACGGTCGATCGTGATGTCCTCGGAAAAGAAGAAGTCCGCGCCACCGCCCTGGTAGATGACCGGTAGGCCGTCTTCCTCCAGCTGGATGAAGCGCTGACCGCCCCCCTGCAGGCCACGGACCGAATAGTTGTTCGAAAGCTCGCCCGCCGTGCCCTCGACGAAGATCCCCGGCACCATCTCCAACAGATCGGCGGTGGAGCGCGGCGCCTTGCGCTCGAGGTCGTCACGGGTGGCGTAGGTGATGTCGGCGGACGCCGTGATCAGCGGGCGATTACGGGACGTCATCCCGGTGACCACGACCTCGTCCACGGTCGTCGGCTCGGCCTGGGGCGCGGCGGCCGGATCCGCCGGCCGAGCGCCTTGGTCGAGAACGATAGTGCGGCCGTTGTTGGAAACCACCTGCAGATTGGACCCCCGAAGCAGCCGCTCCAGCCCCTCGCTGACAGTGTAGGCGCCTTGGACCGCGCTGACGCGCTGCCCTTGAATCGCGCTCTGCGGCGCGAGGATCTGCGTCTCGGCCTGCTTGCCGAACAGGGGGATACCGGTCGTGGCTGGCTGCGCGGGAACATCGAACTTGCGCACCTGGGCCTCGGCGCCAGCGGCGACCATCAAGGTCACGGCGCTCGTTGCGAGCATCAAATAGGATCTATAGTGGCCGCCCTGCGTCCGCATGAGCCCCCTCCCTTAGCGTTGCTTAAATCGACGCTTCTCGGAGCGCCTAATAGTAGGGATGCGCCGGGAGACAGGTTCCGTCAGAAAATTTGATAAATTTGTCAGGATCCCGAGGCGGCTCGGAGGATGATGGCGTCCTCCCGCTGAGTGATTTGGCCGTGGAAGGTCGCCGCCGCCGCCTGGGCGAAGCCCTCGGGATCGTTGATGCGGAACCAGCCGACAAAGCGCTTGTCGGCCAAGCGCGCGTCGGCCACCTCGATCTTGCGATCGTTGTAGCGATTGAACTCGGCGGCGGCCTCGGCCAGCGTCTGGCCGTCCAGCACGATCTGCCCGTCGCGCCACGCCAGCTGGCGGCCTAGATCCGCGTCGGCCTTCGGCGGCGTCAGCACGCCCGCGTCATTCTCGGCGAACACCCGTTCCCCGGCCGACACGCGTCGCGGCGGCGCGCCACCATCTCGCGTCCAGACCTCGACCACCCCTTCGGTGACCAGCACATCGCTGCCGCCCTCGCGCCGGCGCACCGAGAACGCCGTGCCCACCGCCCGAACCCGCACCGGCCCGCTCTCGACCACGAAGGGACGGACGGGATCTTTCGCCACCTCGAACCAGGCCTCGCCGCGCGCCAGCCTCACCGCGCGCAAGCGAGGACGCAAAGACACTTCCACTTCGGAATCCGTGTTGATCGCCGCCACCGAGCCATCGGCCATCGGCACTCGCCGGATCTCGCCAAGCGTGGTGCCGTAGCGTCGGACCAGCAGCCGCGGGACCACGACCGCCGCGGTCACGCCGGCGGCCATGGCGCCCAGCCCGGCGATGATGCTCCGCCGCCGCAGGCGCGATCCCCCGGACACCGTCGGCGCCAGCACGCTGGAACGGTCCAGATGTTTCCACCCCGCCTGGGCCCGCGCATAGGCGCCGCTTCGGCGACGATCGGCGGCCAGCCAGGCCTCGAGCTCGGCCTGGAAACCGGGATCGTCCCCGTCACGGTCCGCCCGGACCACCCATCGGGCGGCGGCGGCGTCGATGTCAGCGGCGCTTTCGCGATCGACCATCACTACTTACTCTCGGTCTCTTCGCCCTCGCTGGAGCGTCCTGTTCGGTGATGGCCGCGAGAATGGCGCGCAGCCCCCTCACGGACTCGTTCTCGACAATGTTCTCGGTCACGCCCAGCCGGCGGGCGATCTCGCGTTGCGGCAAGCCTTCTATCTTGCGCATTTCGACGATCCGTCGACAACGGTCCGGCAGAGCGGCGATCAGCCCCCGAACGCGCTCAAGCTCGCGCCGACCCGAAACCACACGCTCGGCGGAAGGGTCATCGAGGATGAGATTGAGGCTCTCCATCTCGCTAACCGTTTCGATCCGAACCACGCGCGCGCGCCGAAGCTGTTCCAGCGCCACGCTGCGCGCCGCTTGGAAAAAATAGGACCTCGGATGCTCGATATGATCGATCTGGGTCAAGGCCGCCAACCTGCAATAGGTCTCCTGGATAATGTCGTCGACATCCCCAGCATTGGCGAAGGACTGCTTGAGCCAGGCGCGCAGGTCCGCTTCGTGGGGAAGGATGTGCCGCCCCAACCAGATCGTAACGCGGGCCCGCCCTTCCAACACGTCTCCTCACCGCCGCACACTCTAAAGAGATAGATGCACGAGGGCCGGGGTTCCGTCACGCTGGCCGCGGAAAGTTCGCGTCTCTAGGGCCCAGCTGGTCAGCGGCGTGACCTCACAGGGCCTCGCAAAAGAAGCGCCCGGGTAAGGGGCCGTTCGGATAAAGGGCTTGGAACCGGTAGAGGACCAAGACCCACTCGGCTTCATCGAAGGTGAGGCCGAACCGCTTGGCCACCCATGCCGCGGACGGCTCGGCATAGATATCCTCGACGTCGGTCTCCGGCGCCATCAGTCCCATGCGGGAAACGGATCGGAGAGCTTGGCCCAGGCCTTGGGGCCAAAGCCGAACTGCAAGTCGGACACCAGGCAGGCGTCGAAGCCCCTCTCCAGCGCTCCGCGATCCATATTCTGCCCGATCAGCACGATCTCCTGGCGCCGATCGCCATGTATCGGCCGCCACACCTTCTCGATCGCGGCGCGCCAGGTCGGATCATCCGGCCAGCGCTCGCGCGGGGCCGTGGCCCACCAACGGCCCTGCGGACCAAACTGTGTGACGGCGCCGGCCTGACTCCAGCCGCCGACACGGTCATGGCGAGTGGCCAGCCAGAGGAAGCCCTTGGACCGGATGACGCCGGGCCATTCGCTATTCAGCCACGCCTTAAGCTTCTCGGGATGAAAAGGCTTCGCGGCGCGATAGACGAAATGGCTGATCCCATATTCCTCGGTTTCGGGCAGCATCTGGCCCATCAGCGCCTTCTGCCAGCCCGCCGCGCCCTCGGCGCGAACGGGATCGAACAAACCGGTATCCAACACGTCGTCCAGCGCGACAGCGCCCCGCGCCGCGCGAACGATCCGCGCCTGCGGATTGAAGGTCGCGATGACGCCCTCGAGCCGCCCGAGGTCCTCGGCGGACACGAGGTCGGTCTTGTTCAGGACGATGACGTCGGCGAATTCGACTTGCTCGACCAGCAGATCGACGACCGTGCGATCATCGCCCTCCCCCGCTGTCTCGCCACGATCGGCCAGACGATCGCGCGACCCGTAGTCGCGCGGGAAATTGAAGGCGTCGACCACCGTGACCAGCGTGTCCAACCGCGCCACGTCCGACAGGCTTTGGTCGTCTTCGTCGCGGAAGTCGAACGTGGCGGCCACGGGCATGGGCTCCGAAATACCCGTGGACTCGATCAGCAGGTAGTCGAACCGACGCTCGGCGGCCAGACGGCGCACCTCCTTCAGCAGATCCTCGCGCAAGGTGCAGCAGATACAGCCGTTGGACATCTCGACCAGGGCTTCATCGGTGCGCGACAGGTCGGCGCCACCCTCGGCGACCAAGGCCGCGTCGATGTTCACCTCGCTCATGTCGTTGACGATGACCGCGACCTTCTTGCCCTCGCGATTGGCCAGGACGTGGTTCAGCAGCGTGGTCTTGCCCGCGCCAAGGAAGCCCGAGAGCACCGTGACCGGCAGTCGGCGGTCCACGCGGCGGGACGATGGGTGTGTCGCGACGGTCATAGCGGCCTTTAAATGTTATAATATAACATCAATAGCGCGAACCAACCCGCCCGCGCAAGTATTGTTATGTTATAACATATATGCTTTAAGCCCTCTGTCCCGCCGCGGGTTCGCTTCGATGCAGCCCCCAACGATCGACCACCGCCAAAGCCTCCCCTCTGGCGGCCAGGCGCGCCTGCGGCGGGCGCTTTCAGCTAGCCCAGATCCAACGCCTGCGTGAGATCACCGGGCGCGACGCCGCCGGCCGCGATCATCGCCTGGTCCCGCGCGACGACGCCGGGCAACGGCGCCAGCCCGAACCGGCGGTTCAGCAGGCGTTGGATCGAGCCGGTGTCATAGACCGTGTGGTCGACGTGACCGCGTCGGGCATGGGGCGACACGACGAGCGTCGGGATGCGTGTTCCCGGCCCCCAACGATCCCCCTTCGGCGGCGAAACATGATCCCACCAGCCGCCGTTCTCGTCGAAGGTCACGACGACCAGCATCTTGGCCCACTGCGGACCGCTCATCAGGGCGTCGATCACGCGGGCGATGTGGCGGTCGCCGGCGTCCACGTCCGAATAGCCGGCGTGCATGTTGAGATCGCCCTGCGGCTTGTAGAAGCTGACGGCCGGCAGTCGCCCGGCCTGGGCGTCGGCCATGAACCGATTGGTGCGAGCGCTGTCGCCGAAGCCCGCGTCGCGCAGCCGCCCACGTCCGGGAGCGCCCGGAGCATAGCGGGCGAAATAGTTGAACGGCTGGTGGTGAACCTGAAAATTGGGCCGCGCCGGAAACAGCGCCGCGTCGTCGCCGGTCCCCGCGAGGGCCATCGCCCAAGCGCCAGCGTACCAGGCCCACTCGACACCCTTGGCCGAGAGCCGGTCGCCGATCGTCTCGTGGCCTTGCGGCGGCAGGGTCAACGGCTGCTTGGCGTCAGCCAGGCGAGGATCGTTCGGATCGCGACTGGCGCTGGGCGCGTAGGGCGGCATCATGGTGTTCACCGCCCAGAAATCCGGCGTCAGCGTGCTTGGCCCGAAGCGCGGCCGACCATCAAGGGCGCTGGCCGGACTGCCGACCAGAGGCTTGAGCCGCGCGCCCTTGGGGTCGTCCCCCTCGACCGTGGCGAGCAACCCCTTGGCCGGGCCCTTGTCGGCGTCGGGGTAGAACGGCGGCCGGGCCGCGATCAGGTACTGGTGATTCAGGAACGAACCGCCGAACGCGCCCATGAAGAAGTTGTCGCAGAGCGTGAAGCGCTCGGCCAACCGCCAGAGGCGCAGGTTCACCGACGCGTCGCCATAGTGGCCCATCACCAGCGCGCCGCTGTCGCCCCAGGCGACAAACCGGTCGTTGGCGCCGCCATTGATCTGCATCTGGTTTTGGTAGAAGGCGTGCACGAGGTCGCGCGTGACGACCCCGTGCGGCAGAGGATCCCCGCTGGACGTCGCCAGGGCGAACGGCGCGTTGGGAAGGCGCGGCAGGTCCGCCTCGCCGATCTTGTAGCGCGTGTGCTCGACGACCTGCTCGTGCGGAACCATGCCCCCCCAGACCGGCGGCAGGTGAGCCAGGGGCCGTCCATCGCGGTCGCGCTGTTCGACGCGCTCGGGCGGTTCGGCCGCCAGCGGCCGCTCAAGCCCCGGGAACCCCGCGAACAGATTGTTGAAGCTCCGGTTCTCGGCATAGATCACCACGACCGTGTCGATCGCCTCGCCCAGTCGGCGGTCGATCTCGGCGCGGGATGTCCGCGTCGGCGCGGCCCCGGCGGCCTGGGCCGACACGCCCGCCCCGGCCAAGGCCAACGCGCCAAGAAGGCCCCGACGCGAAGGGCGCCCCGGCGCGCCGCCATCGGCGACGCCGCCTTGATCGCTCATCGAACGCTTACGCATCACTATGATCCAACCTTAAAAGTCCACGCCCAGCACGCCCTCGGGCGCGTCAGCGACCGCCCTTCTTGGAGGGCTTGCCCAGCAGTTCGTCGACCAGGGCCTGCTGGCCGTAGACCTTGACGAAAGCCTCCGTCGCGGCGGCCGTGGACGCCACGACCGTTCTGTTGATCGAGCCGTCATAGGCGAAGGCGCCGCCCAGTGAGTGGATGTTGCCGTCGAAGGCCGCGCCGATCACCTCGCCCTTGGCGTTCAGGACCGGCGAACCGGAATTGCCGCCGGTGATATCGTTGGTGGTGACGAAATCGAAGACCGTATCGTCGGCGAGCTTTCCGCGCGCGGCTTCCCAGCGCGGCGCCAGAGCGAACGGATCCTGGCCGGTGGCGCGCTCCCACAGCCCCTTGAAGGTCGTGGCGTAGGGAACCGTCTGACCGCGATAGGTCCAGCCGGCGACCTTGCCGTAGCTAAGGCGGGGGCTGAACGTGGCGTCCGGATAGACCTTGTCGCCATAGACCGCGAAGCGCGCGGCCGCGATCTTCTGGGCGGCTTGCCCGCTCGGCCCGGTGACCTTCTCCTCATAGGCCTTGCGCGCCGCGCGGGCGGCGCCGTCCGTGGCCAGCACGTACTGGATCAGCGGATCCTTGGACGCCTGAATCGCCGGCATGCCGCCGTCCCACAGCGCCTTGCGCACGGCCGGATCGGCCAGGGTCGAGCCCGCGAGCCGCGCGGCGATGGTCTCGGGCGAGTCCTTGCCCAGCAGCAGCTTGGTCTGCGGCGCGTCGGCGGTCAGCACCTCGCGCACCTTCAGCAGCCAGAACTCGATCTGCAGCTGGTTGAGATCCTTGTCGACCGGCTTGGCGTCGGTGATTTCCTTTTCCAGCAGCGGCAGGCGGGCGTCGGCGTATTCCGGCAGGCGCTCGGTGTTCGGCTTGGCGCGCTCCTGGGCCGCGCGGACCAGTTCGACGGCGTAACCGTAGAGCGGCGAGAAGAAGCCCGCGCGGCCTTCCAGCAAAACGTAGGGCGCATAGAGGCCGGCGCGCTCGGTCTGGACGGCGGCGATCTTCGCCCAGGGATCGCCCGTCGCGGCCGCGAGCTTGGGATCGGCGGCGACCTTGGCCTTCAGCTCGGCGTCGGCCTGGCGCTTGCCGTCCAGGAAGCCCGGCCCCGACAGGGCCTGTAGCTGGCCGACATAGACCTTGTAGCTGTTCTCGATGCCGAAAAGTTCGTGGCTGGCGACGCGTTGCTGTTCCGGACCGCGCTTGCCGAACTCGATCAAGCGGCCGCGCAGTTCCGCCAGTTGGGTCAGGGTCATCGGGAAGCTGACGTCACGCAGGAAGGCCAGCTGGTCGGCGGTCAGCAGACGGTTGGTCGTGCCGGGGTTGCCCGCGACGACCGTCAGCTCGCCATCCTTAGGCGGCGCCGGATTCCAGACGAGGTGTCCCGGCGTGGCGACCGGCTTGCCATTTTCGTAGAGGCGCACGAACGACATATCGAGGTCGTAGCGCGGGAAGTTGAAGTTGTCGGGATCGCCGCCGAAGAAGGCCGTCGCCAGCTCGGGCGCGAAGACCAGCCGGACGTCCGAGAACTTGCGGAACGTGTAGAGCTTGTACTGGCCGTCCTGGTAAAGGTTGACCACTTGGCAGGTCTGGACCGCCTCCTTGCCCGCGCAGTTGGTGCGCTCGATGTCGGCGATGGCGGCGTTGCGCGCCTTGACGAACTCGCCGCCGGCCTTGCCCGAGGCGGCGCTCTTGACCGTGTCGGTCACGTCCTTGATGGACAGCAGCACCTCGGCCTGCATCCCCGGACAGGTGCGCTCCTCCTCGCGGTTGGCGATGACATAGCCGGTCTTCAGATGGTCGCTGGTCGCGGTCGAGAGGTCCTGAGCGCAGTCCGAAACGCAGTGGTGGTTGGTCAAAACCAGCCCTTGCGCCGACACCACCGAGGCCGAGCAACCGGTCGACAGACGCACGGCGTTGGCCTGCACATGATCCAGCCAGGCCTTGTCCAGCGTCACGCCGTAAGTCGCCTTGACCTGGGCGGCCGGGAAATTGTCGTAGGTCCACATGCCCTCGTCCGCCAGGGCGGCGCTGGAGGCGAAAGCGGCCAGGCAGGCCGCGCTGGCGCCTAGGAAGAGATTGCGCATGTCGAAGTCTCCGTTCAGCGGCGTCAGCCGCCGTGGTCCAGGCGAAAGAGGAGGCCCTTCTCGCCGCCATTAATCAAGGAAAGAGGTCGTTTTGGGCGTCAAGCGGCCGGGTCGAGGCCCATTAGGCCTTCGCCATGGACGCCCGCCCTTGACCAGCGTCACGCGCCGTGTCGGCTCGATATCGCAACCCAAGCGTCAAGACCGCCCCTCAACCATCGTGCTCATGGCCAACAATGTTACTATATAACATCACTGGTCAAGCCGGGTTTTCGAGGTCATTCGCGGCCTCGCCCGCTGGCCTTCAGACGACGGCCAGCGCGGACCTTGCCTGGCGGCGGCGGCGCGAGACCCACAGCGCTATCGCCAACACGAACGAGAGGGCCAGACACGCGCCTGACGCCACCAGCACGCCTCGCGCGTCCTGGACGGTCACGAAGAACGAGCAGAGCATCGGACCGGCGGCCGCGCCCACCGCCTGAACACTGGGCGCGAGCAGCACCGCGCGCCGAGAGGGATCGGACTCGATGACGAAGGGCGCTTGCAAGGCCTGCAGGAAGCCCCAGGCCATTCCATGGAGACCCGCGAGGACGAAGAAGACGCCCGAACCGGGCAGCCCCCACAGACCGACCAGCACCGCCAGGAAGATCGGCGCGCAGACCAGCAAGGCGCGATGATAGGCGATCTTGTCGGCCAGCACCGCCGCCAGACCCGAGCCCGCGATCGAAGCGCCCAAGGCCAGGGCGACGGCCAGCCCTCCCTGGACGGGCGTCAGCCCCGCCTGCCCCGCCAGCCGCTCCACATAGGCCAGGAAGCCGATGAAGAACGAGAAGATCAGGAAGACCGCCGCCAAGCTGACATAGGCCGCCTTTGGAATCGGCTCGGCCAGAACCGGCTCGTCGCTCCGGTTGCCCGCCAAGGGCGCGAGGCGGTCTGGCAAGACGAGCGCGATGATCGCCGCCAGCACGGCGCTGGCTCCCAGGGTGGCGAAGCCCGCGTTGGCGCCCAGCGCGGGCGAGACCAGGATCGGTATGCCGGCCGCGCACGCGACCTGCAGAACCGCCTGACTGACCAGGAACACCCCGCTCCAGCGTCCCGGGGTCGGCGAACGGACGATCATCAGCGTCGTCAGCCAGACAATGGCGCCCTCGGCCAAGCCCGCGAGACCGCGCGTCACCACGACGCCAAGCCCGGAAACCTCGAACGCGGCGAAATTGATCGCGGCCAGAACGAGCGCCGCGGTCAGGCCGATCAGCTTGAGGCGGCGGGGCGGCAACAGGGCGTCTGCCAGGCCAACGCCCACGCCAATGGCGAGAAACTCGATGGTCACGCTCCAGCCCAGTTGGCTGACATCCAGGCGCCCCGCGGTGACCAGCCCGCCCAGCACCACGGGCTGGACGCCGGCCATGATCAGGGCGATCGAGCCCACCGCGAGGAAGGCGGCGATCCGCGCCGCCGACGGCCGCTGACCGATCCAGCCGTCATCGGCCCTCGACGCGCGCGCTTGGGTGTCCTCGGCCGACATGAAATTCCTCCTAGGCTCGGATGAAACTTACCGGGTCTCCGCCCGCGCGCCTTAATGTTAGCTTTTGCTATCGCAAGGCCATCGTCAACCGGTCTTGGGAGCGATGATCCTAGGACATGCCGCTTTCATTGGCGTCACCTCGCCTCTTCCGCCACGCCGCCAGCGCTTGGCGGACGGCTTCAAGGCGGTTCTCGGGCGCGGCCTCGCCGCGACAGGTTCTCTTCAAGCGTCGGTATTGCTATCTGACGATGGAGGTCGCTGGTCCGCGGCCCTCTTCAAGGACGCCTGGTGAGCAATCCCGAACTCGAAGCCAAGTCGCGACCGTCGCGGCGCAACGGCATCAATACCTTCGAAGCCATCTTGGCGACCGCCGGAGAGCTCCTGGCCGAGGTGGGCTTCGAGCGGCTGACAACGAATCTGGTCTGCGAGCGGGCGGGCCTGACTCCGCCGGCTCTCTACCGTTACTTCCCCAACAAGTACGCGCTTCTGACAGAGCTGACCCGGCGACTGATGGACGCCCAGGACCAAGTCGTCTTCGCTTGGGTCGAGGCGGGCGGCGCCCATTGGACGACGCTTTCCGCCGCCGTGGAGAGCCACATCCGCCTGCAGAAAGAGATCATCACCGTCACCCGCGCCTTCCCCGGCGGGCTCTGGATCCTGAGGGCTATCCGCGCCCTGCCGCCGCTGCAGGACGTCCGCGCCCAATCGCGCACGGCGGTGCTGGATCGGATCTATGCCTTCCGACTGCAGGACGGTCCCGCGGTCGACGAGGAACGGCTCAAGCTGTCGATGCGCGTCTCCGAACTGATGGGCTACGCGGCCATGGAAATGCTGGTCGAGGACCCCGAGCTCGACGAGGACATGGTCATCGAGGAAGTCGCCTGGATGATCGGCCGCTACCATTTCGACCTCCCCCGACGGTCGCAATTGGCCCAGGACTGATCCGGGCGCGGCCCAGATCGTGGCCGGATCGATATGGCCGCCCTCGCGGGCGGAACCTCGCGAGCGGACCTTCCAATTCCGCGCGAACGCTTTTTACCCAGTTTTCGCCCGTTAACTGGGCGCCATGACGGCCGCGCGTCGCGCGGCCTCGCGACGGCTTGCGCGCATCCCCCTTGCATCGCGATAGTTTTTATTATCGTAATGGCCAGGACCGGTCGGAGTACTGGGTGTATGGGGAGAAGAACATGAAAGCGTCTATGTTCCTGGGCTGCGCCGTTCTGGCGCTGTCGGCCGGGGCGGCTGCGGCTCAGACCCAGCCCGCCAAGCAGGACAACACGGCGATCGAGGAAATCGTCGTCACCGCCCAAAAGCGTTCCGAAAACCTGCAGGACGTGCCCGTGTCGGTGACCGCCCTGACCGGCGACGCCCTCGCCGCGCGCGGCGTGAAGGACGTCCTGGCCCTCAACAACCTCGCGCCTGGGATGCGCATCAGCTCCGCCGACGCGGCCGCCAATCCCAAGATCTACATTCGCGGCGTGGGCTTGAGCGACTTCAACCCGAACGCCTCCAGCGGCGTCGGCGTCTATGTCGATGGCGTCTATATCGGCTCGCCCCTGGCCCAGATGGCGGGCTTCTTCGATCTCGCCCAGGTCGAGGTGCTGCGTGGTCCGCAAGGCACCCTCTACGGTCGAAACACCAATGGCGGCGCGATCAACATCACCACCAAGCGCCCTAGCCAGACCTTCGGCGCGGACGCGTCGCTTGAGTACGGCAGCTTCAACGCCGTCACGGCCGACCTCGGCGTCGGCGGTCCGATCGTGGCCGACAAGCTGGCGTTCCGCGCCGCCGCGCAATACGTCAAGGATGACGGCTACACCTACAATCGCGTCACCGGTCACGACCTCAACGCCGCCAACCACTGGGCGGGTCGTCTCTCGATGCTTTATACGCCGAGCTCGGATTTCGAGCTGCTGGCGCAGGTCAACCGCTACGTCAATCGCGGCGACGCCACCGCTCCTCAGCACAGGGCGCTGTTCCCGAAGACCGCCGCCGCCACGGGCCCCGACGGCTTCTGCGCCTCCTCGGCCTATTCCAGCGGCCAGTGCACGGACCTGCTCGGCTATGCCGACACCGACAACAATCCCCGCGCGACGGACGCCAATCTGGAAGGCAAGGACAAGGTCGACCTGTTCGGCGCGTCCAGCCAGGCGACCTGGAAACTGGGCGGCATGTCCCTGATCTCGGTCACGGCGTGGCAGTGGGCGCACCGCAACGACCTCGAGAACACCGACGCCAGCCCCCTGCAGATGCTCGAGATCAATTACCGGTCGCGTCAGCACCAGTTCACCCAGGAGGTGCGCCTTCAGTCCGACGACGAGGCGGCGCGCTTCAAGTGGGTGCTCGGCGGGTACTTCATGGACGAGCAGGTTCAGGACAACACCCGTCAGGACGTGCTGCGCGCTCTGCGGCCGCTATTCACAACGCCCGACAATCCGACCGGCCTCAGCCTCGATAACAGCGTCGCCGTCTTCGGCTATCCTTACACTCAGAAGACCAAGGGCTACGCCGTCTTCGGCCAGGCCGACTACAAGCTGACCGACAGGCTGACCGGCACGGTGGGTCTGCGCTGGTCCGCCGACGACAAGTCCATCGACTACAGGAGCCAGGCCGATGACGGCGCCGTCGTCATCCTGACCTCCAAGCAAAGCAAGACCTTCTCGGCCGTGTCGGGCCGTCTTGGCCTGCGCTACGCCGTGAGCGACGACACCAACGTCTACGCCACCTATAACCGGGGCTATAAGAGCGGCGGCTTCTTCGGCGGCATGGCCACCACGGCCGCCCAGATGGAGCCTTATAAGAACGAAACGCTCGACGCCTACGAGCTGGGCGTGAAGTCGGAGTTCTTCGATCGTCGGGTCCGCCTGAACGTGTCGGGCTTCTATTACGACTATAAGAACCAACAGGTTTTCGCCCAGGCGACCCGCAACGGCCTGACGGTGCTGGTGCTCAGCAACGCCGCAAACTCCAAGGTCTATGGCGGCGAGGCCGAGATCACCGCTCGGCCGATCCAGCCGCTGACCCTGACCGCGGGCCTGTCGCTGCTGCACGCCAAGTACGGCGACTACATCTCCGAAGGTAACAACTTCACCGGCAACTGGCTGCCGCAATCGCCCAAGGTGACGTTCAACACCGCCGCGACCTGGGTCGCGCCCCTGGCGAACGGCGCCTCGATCGTGGCCAATGTCGACGCCAACTATTCGTCGAAGATCTATTTCGACAACTCGAACGCGCCGCGCCTGTCGCAGGGCGCGGTCTGGATCGCCGGCGCTCAGCTCAGCTGGCGCTCCCCGGACCAGAAGATCGAGGCCGGCGCCTTCGCCCGCAACCTGTTCGACAAGACCTACACGGTCGCGATCTCGAACATCGACAGCCTCGGCGAGGATCTCCTCACCTACAACCGCCCCAGGAGCCTGGGCGTATTCCTGCGCTACCACTACTAGAAGACAAGAGCCGCCCAGCGAGGGCTGGGCGGCTCTACGACACGTCGGTCGACTTACGCGTCGCCGCGATCAGCGTTGCCCGTAGGATTTGAACCGCAGCAGGATGCGGTCCATTTCGTCCTCGGCCAGCAGGCTGGGCCCGCCGATCGCCAGAGTTCCCCAATACACGGCCGCTTGCTCCTCGACCTCCTCGGCGATGGCCAGGGCGAAATCGAGATTGGGCGCGGCGACGATCTGGCCATGATTGGCCATCAGCGTGGCATAGCGGCCGTCCAGCGCCTCCACCACCGCCTGGGCCAACTCGACCGAACCAAAGGTGGCGTAGGGCGCGACCGGCACGCTGCTGCCCCCGCTGACGGCGACCATGTAGTGCATGGCCGGGATCGGCCGACCAGCGCAGGCCAGGATCGTCGCGTGGCGCGAATGGCAGTGGACCACGGCGCCGACATCGGGACGGCGATCGAGAATCCCCTGATGCATCCGCCATTCGCTGGATGGCTTCAGCGCGCCTTCGGGCGAGGAGCCGTCGGGCCGGATCAGAACCATGTGCTCGGCGGTCAGCCGCCCGGCCGGGACGCCGCTGGGCGTGACCAGCATGTCGGGACCGCAGCGCGCCGAGACATTGCCGGACGTGCCCCGGTTGAGGCCCCGTGCGTCCATGGCCTGCATCACCTCGACCATGCGCGCGCGCAGGGCGGCTTCTTGAGGAATCCCGCTCATCACGCCGCCTCGCTCAGGGTCATCTGGCGCATCGCCGCCTCGGTGGCCTCGAAGCTCTCGACCTTGCCCAGCGTGGCGAGGCCCTGGGCGACGAGCGCGGCGGTGGCCGTCCCGAAGCGCGCGGCGTCCAGCGGCGCCCAGCCGCGTGACAGGGCGGCGATGAAGCCGGCGCAGTAGGAATCCCCGCAACTGGTCGTGTCGACCGGCGTGATCGCATAGGCGGGCAAGGTCGTGCTGACATCGTCAAGGACGACCACCGAGCCCCGACCGCCATTCTTGATAATACAGGCCTTGGCGCCCCAGGACCGGAAGGTCTCGGCGGCGGCGAAAAGGTCCTGCTGACCGGTCAGGAACACCGCCTCGGCGGCGCTCGGCAGGAAATAGTCGATGTGGGGAAGCAAGCGCCGGACCTCTTCGATCGCCGAAGGCTGCGGCGCGATCAGGTCGCAAGTGACCACCGCACCCGCGCGCGAGGCCGCTTGAACGATCGAGAGCCCTTCGCCGCCATCGAGCTTGGGACCGCCGACGCCGCCATAGTGCAGGAAGCCGACCTCCGAGGCCGCCTGGAGAGCGCCCGGCGTGACCCGGGCCAACATGCCCGCGCCCAAGGCATGGAAACCAGGACGCACGCCGCTGGACGAGACGGCCAGCAGGGTCGTCGAGCTAGGCAGGCCTGGCAAGGTTTCCAGGTCGGAGACATCGACGCCGGCGTCGCTCAGCGCCGCGCGGATAAAGCGGTCGGTCAGGTCGTCGCCCACCGCCGAGATCAGCCGACTGGCCACGCCCAAACGCGCCGCCAGCAGCGCTGGAGCCCCCGCGGTCCCGGCGGGCGCGCAGGCGATGCCTTCGATCAGGCCGGTCCCCTCCACCTTGGGCAGCTCATCTATGGCGCGGGCGACCACGTCCAGGGTGGTCAGCCCGATGCACGCCAATCCGTTCTTCTTCATCAGAGATCCTCCCAATGCATTGACAGACAATATGCCTCGGCCATTATAATAGTCAAAACTATCTTATAGGGGACAAGGCATGGCCTGGACGAACAGCAAGGATGCGGCGCTGCGTGAACGCGCCATGGCGGTGATCCCCAACGGGATGTACGGCCACCAGTCCGTGATGCTGCTGCCCGACGACTATCCGCAGTTCTACGATCGGGCCCAAGGCGCCTATCTGTGGGATACCGATGGCAACCGCTACATCGACTACCTGTGCGGCTATGGCCCGAACCTGTTCGGCTATGGGCATGAGGCGATCGACGCGGCCTATGTCGACCGCATGAAGCGCGGCGACACCATGACGGGTCCGGGCCAGGCCATGGTAGAACTGGCCGAGGCCCTGACCGCTCAGGTCAGCCACGCCGACTGGGCGATGTTCTGCAAGAACGGCACCGACGCCACGACCATGGCGATGATGATCGCCCGCAACTTCACCCGCAAGAAGACCATCGTGCTGGCCAAGGGCGCCTATCACGGCGCCGCGCCCTGGTGCACGCCGCTGAAAAACGGCGTCACCGAAGCGGACCGCGCCAACCAAGTGTTCTACGAATACAACAACGTCGAAAGCCTGGAAGCGGCGGTCAAGGCGGCCGGTTCGGACCTGGCGGCCATCTTCGCCTCGCCCATCAAGCACGACACCTTCGTCGACCAGGAACTGCCTGATCCGGCCTACGCCCGACGCGCCCGCGAACTGTGCGACGAGCACGAGGCGCTGCTGATCGTCGATGACGTTCGCGCCGGCTTCCGCCTGGCGCGTGACTGCAGCTGGTCGTTGGTCGGGGTCAAGCCGGATCTGTCGGCCTGGGGCAAGGCGATCGCCAACGGTCACCCCATCTCGGCCCTCCTGGGCGCCGAAAAGGCTCGCTTCGCCGCCGCGACCATCTATGCGACCGGCTCGTTCTGGTTCTCGGCCGCGCCCATGGCCGCCTCCCTCGCGACGCTGAAGCTGATCCGCGACACCGATTATCTGGAACGCACCATCGCGCTGGGCGAGCGCCTACGCGCGGGCCTCGACGAGGCCGCCGGCCGCCATGGCTTCACCCTGCGCCAGACGGGTCCGGCCCAGATGCCCCTGATCATGTTCGACGACGACCCCACCGGGGCCAAGGCCTACTTCTGGAACAACGCCCTGCTGAAGCGCGGCGTCTACTTCCACCCCTGGCACAACATGTTCATGACCACGGCCATGACCGACCCCGACATCGACCACACGGTCGAGGCGGCCGATGAGTCCTTCAAGCTCCTGAAGGCGGCGGGCCCCCTGCCCCCGGTCGAGAAACTGGCCTTCCTGCATTCCATGGTCGATTGACGGCCCGCCCTCGCGGAAACGCGGGGGCGACCGCCCGCCCGACACGGGCGCCCGGACTTGCCCCGAGCGCCCCTCCCGCGATGTCTCCGGCGGCGTAACGCTCATGGAAAGGGCCCCTCCTCGGAGGGGCCCTTCTTTTTCGTCGACGATCCGGCCTTCGCCTCAGGCCGAGGCGGCGCGCGTGACGCCGAAGCGCCGCAGCACATTGTGGGTGATGACCTCGATGAACGGGTCGCGCGCGGCCAGGCCGTGAGCCCATTCGGTGGTGCCGCTGTTGAACACCTCGCCCTCGCCACGCTTGAAGCTGGCCAGCACGGCGTGGCCGCGCATGACCCTTGTCTGCGCCTCGGGGCTCGAGTCGCCGTAGGTGACCTGGGCGATAACGTCCAACTTCTCGGGCGGGATGATCGGGTTGTAGCCCCGACCCGCCTCCTCGCCGAACGCGCAGGGCGCGACGCCGATGATCTCCAGGGCCTCGGGAACGCCCAGCATGGGCACGGCCTTGGGCAGACCGTCGTCGCCGAACTGGAAGCGGCAGCCGTCGCTCTCATAGCCGATCAGCGGCAGCTCGCCGCCGATCACGTCGCCGTAGAACAGGTCCGAGCCCTCCAGGGCCCAGTGCCGATCGTCATAGATCGTGAAGCCCGCCTGGCCGCGCGACACGCACATGCCCAGCCGGTGATAGCCGGCGAAGACGAAGCTGAGGCCCGTGAGCGCGGCCTCCGGACGCTGAAACGCCGGGTGCGACCACAGGTGCGTGGCCTTCTCGGGCGGCACGTCCTCGGCCTCGAAACCCTTCCACTTGTGGCAGACATAGGTCTTGCCGTCGTTCTCCCAGCGCACCTTCCAAAAGCAGCTGTTCCCCGAGAAGATCGCCGCCTTGCCGCCCGCGTCGACGAACCGCTCGACCTGGTCGCGCTGGGGGCCGGACCAGTATTCGCTGTGGCCGACGAACAGCGCGGCCGCGTAGCCTTCCAGGAGGTCTTGCTCGATGTCTAGGTCGTAGTCCGTGGCGAAATCCAGCGCATAGCCGTTGGACTCCGCCCAGGCGACGAAAGCGTGCTCCCATTTGTGCAGGAAACCGGCCGAGCCGTCATAGGGCGAGGCGCGATGCTCGACCATCCAGGCCATGTCGGCGGCCCAAGGCGCTTCCTTAAAACCGCGCTTTCGCAGGTTGATCAGGCGCGGCGGATTGGGCGGCGGCGCGACGATCAGCGGTGGAAACGGTCGCTGCGTCGACAGCACGCCGATCGCCTGGTCCATCGCCTCGACGAACGGGACCTGGCCGCTCATCAGTCCCGTGACGTTGGAGTAGGCGTTGGCGCCGCCCCAATAGTTGTAGGACTGGTAGGTGTTGGTGGCCAGCACCATCAAGGCGGTCGCGCGACGCACGCCGACGGGCGGCTTGACGACCACGAAGTGATGGGCTTCGGCCCCGGTTCCGTCGGTCAGAACGATATCGTAATAGCCCGAGGCCCAGTCCTCGCCGATCTCGATCTCGAACGCCGCGGGCCAGCCGCAGCCGTCGCGATCAGCGTTGGGCGGAACCGGATGATGATCGACTCGCAGGCCGTCGAGCTCAAGCACGGCGCGGCGCTCGGCCCCGACCCTGGCGATCGAAAGCCGGCAAGAGCCGCCGTCGCCGCTGGCGTGGAGAGAGACACGCTCGCCTGGGCGAGCGCTCAAGCGATCCGTATAGCAAGCCAGCATTCGTTTCCTCCATCCGCCCGGTCTCGACAGTCCCAGCGACCGCGGCGCCTTCGTGGAAGCGGCGACGCGACCGATCCGAGACCGTTGAATAGTTTTTACTACCACAACGATCCCGATCGCAAGTTTGAAGCCTGACCGGTTCTAACGCGCGGGGACGAGGGAGAGACTGGCCTCGGCCTGGGCGGCGAGCGCGCGGTCGTCATGCCGCCAAGGATGGAAGCCGGGCGCGTACCACGCCAGATAGGGCCCCAACACCTGCCGGAAGAGACCCGGCCGCGCGACCAGATAGCCGACCAGACGCCGCCAGCTCGTCGCGTTGTCGAGGCCGTCCTGTTTCAGCAGCAAGCCAATGTCGCGGAAGCGCTCCTTCCAGAATTCGAACGTCACCTTGCCCATGACCATCGTTCGGAACAGCCAGCGCTTGAACGGCGAAAGATCGCGCGTCGCGAAAAGGAACGTGTCGAAGGCCACGCCCTTGTGCTCGATTTCCTCGATGCTGTGCCATTGCCAGAGCCGGCGCAGGTCGTCCGGAAAATCCTTGAAGTGGCGCGGATCGCTGAGCCAGGCATGGGCGAAGATGCCCGTGAAATGTTCGAGGGCGGCGGTTACGGCCAACTCGACTTCCGGACCCGCGTCCTTGCTGACCTGGATATCCTTGCGGATCAGCGCATCGATTTCCTTGGTCTCATAGCCGCCCGCCGCGACCTGGCGGTTGAAGGCCATGTGCTCGCGCGAATGGTAGGCTTCCTGCTGCGCGAACTCCTCGACCTGACCGCGCAGCGGCTCGGACAGTTCCGGAAGATATCGACGCACGCTGTTGACGAAGAAAGACTCCCCTTGCGGGAACGTCAGTGACAGCGCGTTGAAGAAGGCGGTGACGACCGGATCACCGCCACACCACCAGCGCTCATAATTGACGCCGCGTCCAAATTCGACGTTACGCGGCTTGATCTCCAGGTCCGCGGGGCCTCCGAAAGCGCGCATGAACTCCTCCTTCACAGCGACGCCTAGAGCCCATCTAGGTCCGGAATGAAACATCGACACCAGAAAAAGGGCTCTAGATTCAAGTTCTTGGGACGCGTTGGAGCGGTTCGCCCGCCCTCGACCCAACGCGCACCGAAACGATGCCACATATTTCGATAGTTTCAACTATCAAATGACGAACGCGTCACCTTTGTCGGTCTTTTCCGACTTGCCGATCGCGGGCTCAGGTCGAGGGGCGTCTGGGCATCGTGATCGCGAAGACGGAAAGACCATCGCGCCACGCATAGCTCACCTGCCCTCCGTGGGCCTCGGCGATGCCACGCACCACGGCGAGGCCCAGACCAGAGCCGCTCTTGACGTCGACATCCTCGCCGCGCCGGAAGGGCTCGAACGCGCGCCGCGCGAGGCTGTCGGGCATTCCAGGGCCCCGGTCGATGACGCTGATCTCGACCTCGGCTTCCGACACGCGCGTGACGATCTCCAGAACACAGGGCGCGGCGTACTTCACGGCGTTGTCGACAAGCGCGAGCACCGCCTGGCGCAAGCGAACGGGATCGGCGACGCACCGACCGCTCGCGAGGGTCATGCGCAGACCAAAGCCGGCCTTGGCGAGATCCCGCTCGACGAGACGCGCGAGCCCTTCGATCTCGGCGGCCAGATCGATCTCGACGGACCGCAATTGCAGGCGGCCGCTGTCGAGCAGGCTGACCACCCGCAGATCCTCGACCAGCCGCGCGAGGGCGTCGGCCTGGTGGTGCAGGGACCGCAGTAGCGTGGGCTCTGGCTGGAACACGCCTTCGGCCAGCCCCTGAAGGCGGCCTTTCAGGATCGTCACGGGCGTTCGCAGCTCGTGAGCGATCAGGCTGTTCCAGGTGACGATGTCGTCCACCGCCTTCTCCAGGCGGTCGGCCATGGCGTTGAAGTCGGCGATCATCTGGCTGGCCTCGGTCGGCGCCGGAGCGGACAGGACCGCCCGGGCCGACAAGTCTCCGCCGGCGATTTCGCGCGCGGCCTCGGCCAGCGCCTCCAGCGGCTCGACCATGCGTCGGGCGACGCGCGTGGCGACCACGCTCGCGGCTATGCCGCCCAGCACGATGCAAACCGAGTAGATGCCCCACTCGACCGGCCCAGGGAGGATCGCGTCCTCGGCCGACAGCAGCTTGGGCGCGAACTGGAATAGCAGGCTGTAAGCCGCCATCACGAATGTGAGGCTGAAGACCAGGGTCGCCAGGGTCATGCCGACGATGGTCCAGTTGAGCCGCTGGGAAAGGCTCTGCGCTTTCATTGGTCCCCCATCAGGCGATAGCCCAGCCCCCGCACGTTGCCGAGCATCCCTGGCGCGCCGGCGGCTTCGAGCTTCTTGCGCAGCTTGCTCAAGTGGCTGTCGACGGTCCGCTCCAGCGCGTCACCGCCCGACAGGCAGGCATCCAGCAACTCGGCGCGCGTATAGAGCCGCATCGGCGCCTGAGCCATGTGCAGCAGCAACCGAAATTCCGTCAGGGTCAGGGCCAGACGGCGCGGACCGTCCGGGGCGTTCACCGTGGCGATGTGATTGACGGGATCGACATCCAGAAGGCCCGCCCGCGCCACCGACGCTGTGTCTCGCCCGGATGCGCGGCGCAGCACGGCCTTGGCGCGAGCGGCCACCTCCAGCGGGTTGAAGGGCTTGACGACATAGTCATCGGCCCCGATCCGCAGCGCCTGCAGCTTGTCCAGATCCTGGTCCAGGGCGGTCAGCATGATCACCGGCGTCGCGCCGCGCAGGCGGAGCCGCGCCAGGACCTCCCAGCCGTCCAGCTTGGGCAGCCCCACGTCGAGCAACACGATGTCGGGGCGGAGCGCCTGATGCAGCTCGACCGCCGTCTGGCCGTCCCGCGCGGAGACGGTCCTGAACCCCTCGCGCTCGAGATAGCCCACGAGGATTTCCGCGATCTCGGGCTCGTCCTCGACGATCAGAACCAGGGCGTTCACAAGGTCTCCAATGGGGCCGCGACCGGATGGTCCAAGCACTAATCATCGTTCCGCGCCCCGCGCCAGCGCCCTCCACGAAGTCGCAACATAGTCTCCACGAACGCGCAGCCCCCCTCGGGCATAGGCCGCCGGCGCCTTCGAAAGGCGCGTCTCGGGAGCCGCCCCTTTCATGCACCGCCATCGTCTTCGCCTCGCCGCGACCTTGATCCTGAGCGCCTCGACCTTGGCCGCCTGCGGTCGGCGCGAGGTCGGCGCGAGCGCGCCGCCGCCCGAGGTCGCCGTGGCCGCGGCCGAGCTGGCGACCGTGACGCCGGTCGACGACCTGCCCGCCCGCGTGGTGGCGTTCCGGACCGCGGAGATCCGTCCTCAAGTGTCCGGCGTCGTGCGACGGCGGCTCTTCACGCAGGGCGGCGAAGTCCGAGCCGGCCAGCCGCTATTCCAGATCGATCCCGCGCCTTACCAAGCCGAGGCCGCCGGCGCCCAGGCCGCGCTTTCTCGCGCCATCGCGGTCGCCGATCGCGCCAAGGCCCAGGTCTCGCGCCTGGGTCCGCTGGTGGAGGCCGACGCCATCAGTCGCCAGAGCTATGACGACGCGGTGTCGGCCAAGATCCAGGCGGAGGCGGATCTGGACGCGGCCCGCGCGACGCTGCGACGTCGCGGCGTCGAGCTGAGTTTCGCGACCGTCACCGCGCCGATCTCCGGCCGGATCGGCGAGGCGCAGGTCACCGAAGGCGCGCTCGTCGCCGCCGGCGGAGGCGGTCCGATGGCCACCGTCCAGCAGATCGACCAGGTCTATATCGACGTGCGCCAACCCTCCGCGCGCCTTGAGGCCCTCCGCGCCATGACGGGCGGCGGCGCGGGTCGCGAAGTGGAGATCCTGACCCCTTCAGGCGCGCCCTATCCGCGCAAGGGCAGGATCCTGTTTTCGGGCGTCACGGTGGATCCGGCGACGGGCGACGCGGTGGCGCGCGTCCAGATCGACAATCCCGACCGCGCGCTGCTTCCCGGGATGTTCGTCCGCGCCCGATTGCCGCGCGCGCCGATCCAGAACGCGGTGCTGACGCCCCAGCAGGCCGTGCTGCGCGACAGCGGCGGCAAGCCGATCGTCAGCCTTGTGAACGCCAAGGGCCGGGTCGAGACCCGCGCCGTCGAGGTCGGCGATGTCGTGGGCGGCCGCTATGTGGTGACGCGCGGCCTGAAGGCCGGCGACCGGGTGATCGTCGAGGGGCAAGACCGCGTCTCCGCCGGCGTCCTGGTCAAGGCCGTTCCGTTCCAGATGGCGGGGCGCTAGGCCGATGCCGAAGTTCTTCATCGAACGGCCGATCTTCGCCTGGGTCATCGCCATCGCGATCGTCCTGACCGGCCTGATGGCGATCCCCCGCCTGCCCGTGGCGCGCTATCCCGTCGTCGCGCCGCCGACCGTCAGCATCTACGCCAGCTATCCCGGCGCGACGCCCCAGGCCATGAACGACTCCGTCGTGAGCCTGATCGAGCGCGAGCTCTCCAGCGTCAAGAATCTGCTCTATTTCGAGTCCTCGACCGACACGTCCGGCTCGGCCACGATCACGGCCACCTTCAAGCCGGGCACGAATCCCGAGCTGGCCCAGGTCGACGTTCAGAACCGGCTGAAGACCGTCGAGCCTCGCCTGCCTCAGACCGTTCGCCAGACCGGCGTCAGCGTCGAGAGCGCCGCGTCCAACTTCCTGATGATGGTCAGCCTACGGAGTGTTGATGGGCGCGACGACGAGGTCGCCCTCAGCGACTACATGGTCCGCAACATCGCCGACGAGCTGAAGCGCGTTCCTGGCGTCGGTCGGGTGCAGATGTTCGGCTCCGAACGCGCCATGCGGATCTGGATCGATCCGAACAAGCTGACCGGCTTCAATCTCGCGCTGAGCGACGTCACGGCGGCGATCGCGGCGCAGAACCAGCAACTGGCGCCCGGCGTGCTGGGCGGCGAGCCGACGGTCATGGATCAGCGGGTGACCGTGCCCCTGACCGCGAACGGCCAGCTCCAGACCGTCGAGCAATTCGCCGCCATCGTGCTGCGCGCCAACACCTCCGGGTCGCGCGTCACCCTGGGCGACGTCGCCCGTATCGAACTGAACTCGGCGAACTTCAACTTCGCCACGCGTGAGAACGGCCAGCCGGCCACGGCCCTGGGCGTTCAGCTTTCGCCCGGCGGCAACGCGGTGCGGACCGCCGCGGCGATCCAGGCCCGCCTCGACGACCTGCAAAAGTCCACGCCCCCGGGCATGAAGCTGGCCATTCCTTTTAACACCGCGCCGTTCGTCCGCGTCTCGATCGAGAAGGTCGTCCAGACCCTGGCCGAGGCGATGGCCCTGGTGTTCCTGGTGATGTTCCTGTTCCTGGGAAAGGTCCGTTACACCCTGATCCCCGCCATCGTCGCGCCGATCGCCCTGCTGGGCGCGTTCACGGTGATGCTGGCGGCGGGCTTTTCGATCAACGTGCTGACCATGTTCGGCATGGTGCTGGCGATCGGCATCATCGTCGACGACGCCATCGTCGTGGTCGAGGCGGTCGAGCGGATCATGGCCACGGAGGGCCTGTCGCCCAAGGAAGCGACGCGCAAGGCCATGTCGGAGATGACCGGCGCCATCATCGGCATCACCGCCGTGCTGGCGGCTGTCTTCATTCCCATGGCCCTGGCCGATGGTTCGGTCGGCGCGATCTATCGGCAGTTCACCCTGTCGATGGCGGTCTCTATCCTGTTCTCGGCCTTCCTGGCGCTGTCGCTAACGCCCGCCCTTTGCGCGACCTTGCTCAAGCCCGTCGACCGCCACGCGCCGAAGACGGGCTTCTTCGGCTGGTTCGACCGACACTTCGAGCGCCTGACCGACGGCTACGAGCGTTTGTTGGCGAAGGTTCTGCGGCGCGGCGGCCGCGCGATGGCCGCGTTCGGCTTAGTCGTCGCCGTCACGGCGGGCGCGTTCCTGGTTCTGCCGTCCGCCTTCCTTCCCGAGGAGGATCAGGGCTACTTCATCACGTCGTTCCAGTTGCCGGCCGACGCCACGGCGCAGCGCACGCGCGAAGCGGTCTCGCGCTTCGAGCACTACGCCCGCACGCGCCCCGCGATCGAAACGACCCAGGCCGTCACCGGCTTCAGCTTTGCCGGCCAGGGCCCGAACACGGCGATGATCTTCTCGATGCTCAAGGACTGGAAGACGCGCGACGGCGCGACAAGCGCCGGCGAGGTCCAGGCCGCGACCGAGGCCATGAAGGCCCAGCGCGAGGGCGAGATCATGTCGCTGATGCCGCCCTCGATCGACGAGCTGGGCAACTCGTCCGGGTTCACGCTCGCTCTGCAAGACCACGCCAATCGCGGTCCCGAAGCGCTGGCGCAAGCCCAGGCCCGCCTGTTGGCGCTGGCCGCCGACAGCAAGCTGGTGACCGGCGTCTATCCCGAGGGACTGCCACCCGGCTCGACCGTCCGGCTGGATATCGACCGTCAAAAGGCTCAGGCGCTGGGCGTGTCCTTCGCCGCGATCGCCGACACCCTGTCCACCGCCCTGGGCTCCAGCTACGTCAACGACTTCGCCAACGCTGGGCGCTTGCAGCAGGTGATCGTTCAGGCCGACGCGCCTTTCCGGATGCAGCTCGGCGATGTGCTCAAGCTCTATGTCCGCAACGACACCGGCGGGATGGTCGCGCTGTCCGAGGTGGTGAGCCCGGTCTGGACCAAGGCCCCGGCGCAGATGACGCGCTTCAACGGCTATCCGTCGGTTCGTCTAACGGGGTGGCCCGCGCCGGGCGCCTCCAGCGGCCAGGCCATGGCCGAGATGGAGCGCTTGGCCGCCCAGCTTCCCCGAGGCTACGCCATCGCCTGGACCGGACAGTCGCTGCAGGAAAAGCTGGCGGGCGCGCAAGCCCTGGCCCTGCTCGCCCTGTCGATGCTGGTCGTCTTCCTGGTGCTGGCCGCGCTTTACGAGAGCTGGTCGATCCCGCTGTCGGTCATGTTGGCCATTCCGCTGGGCCTGATCGGCGCCTTGGCGGCGGTGATGCTCAGGGGCTTGCCCAACGATGTCTTCTTCAAGGTCGGGCTGATCACCATCATCGGTCTGTCGGCCAAGAACGCCATCCTGATCGTCGAGTTCGCCAAGGCCAACCGCGCCAAGGGCATGGGCCTGACCGAAGCGGCCATCCACGCCGCCAAGCTTCGCCTGCGTCCGATCCTGATGACCAGCCTGGCCTTCGCCCTGGGCGTCGTTCCCCTGGTCATCGCCTCGGGCGCCAGCGCCGAGACCCAGCACGCCATCGGCACCGGCGTCTTCGGGGGGATGATCACCGGCACCCTGCTGACGATCGTCCTGGTTCCCGTCTTCTTCGTCGTGGTCATCGGCGCGGCCGAACGCTTGTCCACGCCCCGAAAGGCCGCTCCGGCGGCGGAGGCCTGATCGATGCGCCTTATGATGATCTGCGGCGCCGTGCTGCTCGGCGGTTGTTCCGTCACCCCTCGACTCGACCTTCCGGCCGCGCCGGTGGCCGCGACCTACCCCGTCGTCGAGGGCGGCGTGGCGGTGGACATTCCCGAGGCCAGGTCGCTGGCCTGGCGGCAAGTCTATGGCGATCCCCGGCTGCGGGCCCTGATCGACCGCGCCCTAAACCAGAACCGGGACCTTCGCGCCGCCCTGCTGAACGTCGAGGCCGCGCGCGCCGAGCGCCGCCTCGCCAGCGCCGCCTTAGGCCCCAGCCTCGACGCCAACCTGTCGCGCGCCCAGGAGCGCTCGCCGACCCAGGGCCGCTCGGATACCTACGCGGCCAATCTGGGGCTGACGGCCTTCGAGCTGGACCTGTTCGGGCGCCTTAGGGCCCAGTCCAGCGCCGCCTATCAGCGTTACCTGGCCAGCGAGACCGGCGCGCGCGCCGCGCGCATCACGCTGATCTCCGCCGTCGCGACCGCCTATCTCGACGAACGGCTCGCCGAGGAGCAGTTGGCGCTGACCGATGCGACCCTGGCGGACTGGCGGACCTCGCTCGACATCGCGCGGCGGCTCAAGGCCGCCTCTCAGGCCGGCGGCCTGGACGTCGCCCAGGCCGAAGGGCTGGTCCGCCAGGCGGAGGCCGACCGGGAGGCCGGGCGCCGCGCCTTGGCCCGGGCCCGCAACGCCCTGGAGCTGGTCGTCGGCGCGCCGACGCCCGCCTCGCTGCCCGCCGCGATGCCCCTGACCGACCAGCCGCTCCCGACACGGCTGCGGCCTGGTCTTCCCGCCGATCTGTTGACCCTGCGTCCCGACATCGCCCAGGCCGAGCATATGCTGCGCGCCGCCAACGCCGATGTCGGCGCCGCCCGCGCGGCCTTGCTGCCCAGGATATCCCTGACCGGGACGTTCGGCGCGGCCAGTTCGGATCTCGGCGCCCTCTTCGATCATGGTAGCCGGGCATGGTCATTCACGCCGCAGATCACCCAGCCGATCTTCAGAAGCGGGCAGTTGCGCGGCGCCGTGACCTTGAGCGAGGCGCGCAAGTCGATCGCCGTCGCCGCCTATGAGCGCCAGATCCAGTCCGCGTTTCGGGAGGTGGCCGACGGCCTCGCCGCCCAGGCCACCTTCGCCGGCCAAGTACATGCCCAGGAGGGCGTGGTCGACGCCGCGCGGCGACGCCTGCGCCTATCCGACCTTCGCTATCGCGCCGGGCTGGACGGGCGGCTGGAGCTGCTTGACGCCCAGCGCGCCCACTACGCCGCGCGGCAAGCGCTGCTGTTGCTCAGACACGACCAACTCGCCGCCATGGTCACGCTCTATGCCGCGCTCGGCGGCGGGCTAGACCCGAAGGTTTGACGGAGAAAGACCCGTGAACGCCATGACATCCGTTCCAAACCGCGACGTGACGCCCCAGCGCTACCCCTTCGCCATGCGGGGTCTGCACTGGCTGCGCGCGACGATGCTCTTGGGCCTGATCGCCCTCGGCTGGTTCATGACCGCCCTTCCCGACGCGGCGCCCATGAAGTTCATGCTCTACCCGGTACATAAACAGTTGGGCGTCACCGTCTTCATCATCGCCATCGTCGCGATGATCGTTCGCGCGCGCGCTTCCCGTCCGGCCGACCCGGTCGGGCTCGCGCGCTGGGAAGCCGTCCTATCCAACGTCACGCACCGCGCCCTGCTGGTGCTGGCCGTACTCGTGCCGCTGATGGGCTACGCGATGTCCAGCACCTATGTCGACAGCGACGGCGTGCCCTTCCTTTTCATGAAGCTGCCCGAGCTCCTCCCCAAGAGCGGTCTCGGCTTCGCCGTTTTCCAATGGCTGCATCGGATCCTGGCCTACACGCTGCTGGGTCTGATCGCGCTGCACGTGATCGGAGCGTTGAAGCACCGTCTCCTTGATCGCGGCGGAGACAGCGATGTACTGGGCCGTATGCTGTGACGCCGCGTCCCTCCACAACGCGCTTCCGCGGCCCGCGAACAACATCGCGACGCCGGCCTTCCGGCCCGAACAGCCAGCGCCGATGAACACGCCACGATCACCGCTGATGCTCGCCTATTTGGCGCGGCGGGAGGAGATGCGGCGCTTCTTTCGCGCTCGAACCGGCGGGCGGGAAGACGTCGAAACCCTGATGCGGCGGCTTCTCGACAAGGCCCGGCAAGCGGATGGCGAGGCGATCGAGGATCCGCCGGTCCAGCTGTACCGCCTGGCGTCGAGCCTTCTGCGCGATCGCCCGCGCGCGGCGGCCCGAGACCCGTCCTGGGTTCGAACCCTCGACACCCTGCCCCCGATGACGCGACAAGTATTCCGGCTGCATCGGTTCGAGGGTTTGACCCAAACCGAAATCGCCGACCGGCTCGGCCTGTCGCGGCGCGCGGTGGAAATACTCATCGGCGAAGCGATCACGCGCCTTCTTCGAGCGCGTCAACGGCAAGACGGCGAGGACACCTGAACGCGCCGTCCGCGAGGCTGCCCTTAGGCGCTCGCTTCCAGAGTAGCGAGTTGACCTCGCAGCAAGGCCAGCATGGCCGAAAAGTCGCGGCCGCCGTGACCAAGACCGGCGAACAACGCGTAGAGCGCCTCCGCCTGAGCCCCCATGGGCGTGCTGGCGCCGGCGCGGGCCGCCGCCTCCTGGGCCAGCTTCAGGTCCTTGAGCATCATCGCCGTGGCGAAGCCGCCCTGATAGTCGCGGTTGGACGGCGCGGCCGGCACGGGTCCCGGCCAGGGATAATAGCTGGTCACGCTCCAGCACTGGCCCGAGGACTTCGAGGCGATCTCGAAGAACCGCTCGGGATCCAGGCCCAGCTTCTCGGCGAGCGCGATGGCCTCGCACGTGCCGATCATGCTGACGCCCAGCAGCATGTTATTGCAGATCTTGGCGGCTTGCCCCGCGCCCCAGTCGCCGGCGCGGATCGTGACGCGGCTCATCGGCGCCAGCGCGGTTTCGACGGCTGGCAGATGGCCTTCCTGGCAGCCGACCATGAAGGCCAGGGTTCCGGCCTCGGCGGCAGCCGTGCCGCCCGAGACGGGCGCGTCGGCGAAGACGAAGCCCGCCTCGCTGGCCGCGCGCGCGACTCGCCGGGCGGTGTCGACGTCGATGGTCGAGCAGTCGAGCAGCAGCGCGCCGGCGCGCGCGGCCCCGAACACCTGCTCGCGATAGACCTGTTCGACCTGTGGCCCCGCCGGCAGCATGGTGATCACAACGTCCGCGTCGGCGACGGCGGTCGCGACGCTGTCGGCGGCCAGGCAACCAGCCGCGACCGCGCGGGCTAGCGCCGCTTCGCTCAGGTCGAAGGCGCGAACCTGGCGCCCCGCCGCGGCTTGGCGGGCGGCCATGCCGCCCCCCATGTTGCCCAGACCGATGAAGGCGATCGTCTGCATGGCGTTCAATCCTTGGGGATGGATCACTTCATGGTCGGGATGACGAAGCTGGAGTCGCCAACCTCGCCTTCGGGCCAGCGCGCCGTCACGGTCTTGACCTTGGTGTAGAACTTCACGCCCTCGACGCCGTGCTGGTTGGTGTCGCCGAACGCCGAGCGCTTCCAGCCGCCGAAGGTGTGATAGGCCACCGGCACCGGGATCGGCACATTGATCCCGACCATGCCGACATTGACGCGGGCGGCGAACTCGCGGGCGGCGCGGCCGTTACGGGTGAAGATCGCCGCGCCATTGCCGTACTGGTGCGCGGACGGCAGGGCCAAGGCCTCCTCGAAGCTCTCGGCGCGCACGATCTGGAGGACCGGGCCGAAGATCTCCTCCTGATAGGTCTTCATGTCCTTCTTGACGCCGTCGAACAGCGACGGGCCGATGAAGAAACCCTTCTCGTAGCCTTGCAGGCTGAAGTCCCGGCCATCGACCACCAGTTCGGCGCCCTCTTCCTGGCCGATACGGATGTAGTCGGCGATCTTGGCGCGATGCTGGCTGGAGACGACCGGCCCATAATGCGCGTCCGGATCGGTGGAAATCCCCACTTTAAGACTCGCGATCTCGGCGACCACGCGTTCGCGCAGGTCGTCGGCGGTCTTCTGACCGACCGGCACGACCACCGGCAGCGCCATGCAGCGCTCTCCGGCCGAGCCGAAGGCCGCGCCCGACAGGTCCTTGACCACCTGGTCCATGTCCGCGTCGGGCAGCACGATTCCGTGGTTCTTGGCCCCGCCCATGGCCTGGACGCGTTTTCCGTTCGCCGTGCCGGTCTGGTAGACATAGTGCGCGATGTCGGAGCTGCCGACGAAGCTGACCGCGCGGATCAGCGGATGGGTCAGGATGGCGTCGACGGCGGTCTTGTCGCCGTGGACGACGTTGAGCACGCCCGCCGGAGCGCCCGCTTCCATCATCAGCTCGGCCAGCTTGACCGGCACGGTCGGATCCTTCTCCGACGGCTTGAGGATGAAACTGTTGCCGACCGCGATGGCGATGCCGAACATCCACATGGGGATCATGGCCGGGAAGTTGAACGGGGTGATCCCCGCGACGACGCCCAGGGGCTGACGCATCGAATAGACGTCGATGCCGGGGCCGGCGCCCTCGGTGTATTCGCCCTTCAGGATGTGAGGGATGCCGCAGGCGAACTCGATGACCTCGAGACCCCGTTGAATGTCGCCCTTGCTGTCGGCGATGACCTTGCCGTGCTCGGACGACAGGATCTCGGCCAGGACGTTCATGTCGCGCTCGATCAGGCGCTTGAACTCGAACATCACCCGGGCGCGGCGCTGCGGGTTGGTGGCGGCCCACTCGACCTGCGCCTTGGCGGCCGCCTGGACGGCGGCGTCCAGCTCGACGTCGGTCGCGAACGGAACGCGGGCCTGGACCTCGCCGGTGTTGGGATTGAAAACATCGCCGAACCGGCCGGAGGCGCCCTCGACGGCCGCGCCCGCGATGAAATGGCTGATGGTCCGCATCACCGTCTCCCTGATCTTTCGTTGAAACAAGGCCTAGCACCGGACGCTCGCCGCCTGCTAATGCAAAAATGCGGAGCAAGATCTGTATGGATGCAACACCATGTTCGACTGGGATGACGCGCGCGTCTTCCTCGAGGCCGCCCGCACCGGCTCGCTGAACCGTGCGGCGCTGCGCCTGGGGATCGATCCCGCGACGGTTGGGCGACGCGTATCGCGGCTCGAATCCGCCCTGAAGGCCACCTTGCTGGCTCGGTCCGCCACGGGACTAGAGCTGACGTCAGCCGGCCAGTCGTTCCTGCGAGCGGTGACGCAGGCCGAGACGGCGATGGGCGCCGCGGCCGAGGTCGGCCAGGACCAACCGGTCGGCACGGTCCGGATCAGCGCCGCCGAGGGCTTCGGGTCCGTGATCCTGGCCCCGGCCTTGGTGGACCTGGCGGCGGAAGCGCCGACGATCCGGGTGGAGCTCGCGGCCAATTCAGGCTTTCTCTCGCCCAGCCGTCGCGAGGTCGACCTGGCCGTGACGCTCAGCGCGCCCAACGCCGCGCGCCTGGATGTCGAGCCGCTGACCGACTACGACTTGGCGCTCTACGCCGCCGACGACTATCTGGCGGCGCACGGCGCGCCTCGGACGGTCGACGAGCTGCATGGCCATCGGATCGTCGGCTATGTCGACGACCTGCTCTATGCCCAGGAATTGCGCTATCTCGACGAGATCGCCCCGGGGCTGAAACCCCACCTGGCCAGCTCATCGATCCGGGCCCAGCGCGAGATCATCGCCGCGGGCGGCGGCGTCGGGGTGCTGCCGTGCTTCCTGGCCGATGGGCTGAGGCGTGTGTTGCCGGACGAGGTGCGATTGCGTCGTCGCTTCTGGCTCAGCGCCCACCATGAGGTCAGCGGCGCCAAGCGCGTGCGCCTGGTCCGTCAGTGGCTCAAGACGCTGTGCGCGCGCGAGACCGCGCGGCTGCGCGCGCCAGCCGATCAGGCGGGGAGATAGCTCTTTCCTAGAGCGCGTCAGGTTTAAGCGTGAGCGGCCAAATCGCTCGAACGCGCTCTAAATATCTGAATCTATGGTCTGTTTATTCGCTTGAGATGACACCTTTTAAAGCGGACAGGCTCTAAGGCGCGATGACCACGGTCGCGCGGCGGAAAGCCTGGGCGAAGGCTTCGTCCAGCGGCTCGTCAGTCACCAGGATGTCGACCTCCTCGGGAGATGCGGTGCGGATCAGGCCCAGACGGCCGAACTTGGTGTGGTCGGCGGCGAGAAGGACCCGGTCGGCGCGCTCGTAGACAATTCGGCTCATCGCGGCCTCGCGCGCGTGCCGGTCGGTCAGACCATGGTCGGGATGCACGCCTCCGACCGTCAGAATGGCCAGGTGCGGCGTGAACTGGGCGACATAGGCCTGGGCCACGTGGTCCGAGAACGCCCTGTAGTCGTAGTCCATCTCGCCGCCGGCCAGGAACAGGGCGTTTCCGTTTCGGCCCCCAAGGGTCTCGGCCACCACCAGGGAATTGGTGATGACCTTCAGATCGCGACGGGCGCCCGCGAGAACCCGAGCGACGAAACAGGCGGTGGTTCCCGCGTCGATGAAGACGATGTCGCCGTCGCGCACGAACTCGGCGGCGGCGGCGGCGATGCGCGTCTTCTCGGCGACGTTCTCCTGCATTCTCCGGTCCAGCGGCCCTTCGCTGGACGCGGCGGCCAGCTGAACCGCGCCGTGCGTCCAGACGACCGCTCCCCGCGCCTCCAGAACCCGCAGTTCGCGGCGGATGGTCTCCTCGGAGACCTCGAGATCCTGAGCCAGCCGACCGATGGCGTGGTTCTCGCCGGGCCGCAGCTTGAGCTTGCGCAGGATCTCTCGCTGCCGATCCTCACGCCGGACCATCCATTCCTCCATACCCATCAACGAGATGCGCGAATCTTGAGCCTTTTATGTGGGAAACTCAAGGATACCTTCGCAGATTTAGCCCAAAATGCACATCAATGTCACAACCTTGTCTCAGACCCTGACTAAGACCCCCGCCGTCGCGAAGGGCTGACGAGTTCTGGGGGTTATGATGATCAGGTTGAATGGCGAAAGCGCGCGCGGGCGCGCCAGCGGATCGATGAAGGCGGCCCTCCTGGCGAGCGTGTTCGGCCTGATCAGCGCGAGCGCCGCCCATGCCGAGACGGCGGCGGTGGCGGCCACGGCCGAGCCTTCCGAGACCATCGACTCCCTGGTGATCGTCGCCAACCGCAACGACGCGACCAAGACACAGATGCGCGCCGCGACCGCGATCTCGGTGCTGTCGGCGGAAGACCTTGAGCACACCGCCGTGCACAATGTCGCCGAAGCCCTGGGCATGATGCCCAGCGTCAACGTGATGAACACCGGTTCGTCGTTCTTCGGCGGCGTCGACGGCGCCTCGCGCGGCGAGGGCATGTTCGTGTCGATCCGCGGCCTGAACGCCGAGTTCAACGTCAACATGATCAATGGCGTGACCGTGGCCCAGGGGATGCCCTACAGCCGCCAGGTCCAGCTGAGCCTGCTGCCGCCGTCCGGCCTGCACACCATCGTGCTGAACAAGACCTCGACCGCCGACATGGACGGCGACGCCATCGGCGGCACGGTCGATTTCCGCACGCCCTCGGCCTTCGACTATCGCGGGGACTTCACCGGCTCCATCACCGCCTCGGGCCGCATCGAGAGCCGCGCTCGCGACTATGGCGACCAGGGCCTGGGCGGCGGTCTGTCGGCCGAACTGGCCAAGAAGTTCGGTCCGAACCAGAGCTTCGGCGTCTACGCCAGCGCCTTCTATGACAAGCGCAACTACGCCAACAGCGAGGTCGCCGGCGTCATGTCGGCGCAGAACGACGGCGGCTGGGGCTTCCTGATCAAGGACGCCAACGGCGCCAACTACCCCGGTCTGGACCCCGAAAAGAACATGACCCAGACGGGCCTCAATGTCGGGGTCTCGAATGGCTATACCGAGCGCTGGGGCGGCAACTTCACCCTGAACTGGCGCCCGAACGATACGCTGGACGCCTATCTGCGCGGCTCCTACGCCTACGCCAAGACCCAGCAGAACTCGACGCTGAGCCAGTTCGTCAGCACCAGCAAGAGCTACAAGGAAGCCGTCGCCGGCAGCGGCCGCTACGCCCTGAGCGTCGACGCGATCTCGACCCGCGTCTGGTACGAGACCAATCCTGAAGAGGCCGATCTCGCCACCCTGCAAGCCGGCTTCGACAAGACCCTCGGCGCCTGGACGCTGTCGCCGCAGATCTTCTTCAGCGAAGGCAACAACGACCGCCCGAACCACATCGAGGCCTCCGAGCGCGTCAACCAGAGCGACAAGTACAACAAGGGTCCGACCCGTCCGTTGGGCGGCCTGTCGATCGGCTATGCCGACAACCTGCCCTACCCGCTGTTCACCAGCACGATCTACGACGACCTCAACAACGCCAACACCGCCCTGCTGGCGCGCCGCTCCGGCCAGTTGACCGAGCAATTCAGCGGCCAGCAGAAATACGGCTTCAAGTTCGACGCCAAGCGCGTGTTCGAAGGCCAGGCCCTGCAGTGGATCAAGCTGGGCGGCAAGTATATCGACAGCCACCGCCGCGTGACTAACCGCGACTGGACCAACGACCATTTCGCCAACGCCATCGGCCAGGGCGGCCTGACCTGGCAGAGCCTGGGCCTCTCGACCAGCTATTACGACCAAGTTTTCCCGGGCCAGTACAACTGGCGTGTTCCGAAGGTCAATCAGAGCAAGCTGTTCGAGTACTTCTACAAGTACAAGACCGCCGCCTCGTTCGACACCTGCGGCTCGCTGGACATCAACAATTACAACTGCAACACCCAGAAGGGCGACGAGGCCGTCACCTCGGTCTACGCCGTGGCCGACTATCAGTTCGGGGACGTCGAGATCTCGCCCGGCCTGCGCTACGAACACACCCAGATCGACAATCTCTACTGGTCGATCCCGACCACGAGCGCCGGCGAACAACCCGGCAATTGGGCCACCAGCCACACCAAGTACAACGAAGTCCTGCCGAGCGTGTTCGTCACCTGGCGTCCCGACGGCGCGGCGGTCTATCGCGGGTCGATCTGGAGCTCCTATACGCGCCCAGCCTTCATCCAGTTGGCCGGCGGCGAGCGCCGCTCGGTCAGCGACGACGGCAACGTCTCGATCTCCCGCGGCAATCCGAACCTGAAGCCGATCAAGGCCCTCAACGTGGATCTGTCGGGCGAGTGGAGCAATTCCAAGGGCGGCTACGCCATGTTCGGCGGCTTCTACAAGCGCCTCTCGGACTACATCTACGACAATGGCTCAAGCTCGGTGAACACCGACAGCTACGCCGAGGGCAAGACCTCGATCAGCCAGCCGAACAATGGCGGCAGCGGCGACGTCTATGGCCTGGAAATGCAGCTGCGGCAGAAGTTCTCGGATCTGCCGGGCCTGCTCAGCGGTCTCGGCGCGGGCATGAACCTGACGCGCCAATGGACCCTGGTCGACCTGGGCGACAGCGTCCAGAGCCGGATCCAGAACGGCGTCCACAACCGGATCCAGAACGCGCCCGACTGGCTGGGCAGCGCTCAGCTCTTCTACCAGAAGGGCGGCTTCAGCTTTGACGTGATCTATCACTACACCGGCGCCTATGTGGCGGGCTACGACGCCCTCAACCAGCCCGGAAAGTGGGACAATCTGTGGGTCCGGCCGCATCACAGCGTCGACCTGCACGCGGGCTACGCCTTCGACAACGGCTTCAAGCTGGATCTCTCGGTCGCCAACCTGCTGAAGGACTACAGCTACTGGGCGCACGTGGGCCAACATAGCCTGGCGGTGTCCGACGTCGTCGACTCGGGCCGCACCACACTGCTGACGCTGAAGAAGACCTTCTAACGACACGGCGATCCCGTATCGGTCGTGACGATGCGCTCCCGGCTCCGGGGGCGCATCGCTGCGTTCGCGGCCAGACCAGACGAAGGACATCCATCATGCGACAGATCCTAAACGCCCGCGCGGTCGCCACGGCCCTGCTGGCTTGCGCGGCGCTCATCTGGACGAGCGCTTCCGAGGCGGCGCCGCTTCGCGTCGAGCGGGTCGTCGTGGTCATGCGCCACGGCGTGCGCGCGCCGATCGTCGGCGAAGCGCCGGAAGACACCTTGACCGGCGCGCCCTGGCCGACCTGGCCGGTTCCGCCGGAACATTTGACGCCGCACGGGGCGAAAGCGCTCGAAATCCTGGGAGATGTCGACCGCCGATGGCTGGCCCGCTCGGGCGTTCTGCCGGCGCGCGGCTGTCCCGCCCCTGGCCAACTTCGGGTCTGGACCAACACCGCCGAACGCACGATCGCCAGCGGCAAGGCCTTCGCCGAGGGTCTCGCGCCCGGCTGCGACACGCCCATTGGCCATCTGGGCCCCAACCAGACGGATCCGCTGTTCGAACCCCTGGGAGCGGCCGTCGCGCCGTTCGATCCCGCCGCCGCCATCGCCTCGATCCAAGCCTATACTGGCGGCGTGGATCAGCTCGCCGCGCGCCTGAAGCCGCAACTGGACGAACTGGATCGCGTGCTGGACTGCCGCGCGCCCAAGGGATGCTCACCCGTTCGCCCTTCGAAGCTCCAGCCCTCGACCGATGGGCGGGGCATCGACCTGACCGGTCCCGTCCGCGACGCCTCCGGCACGGCGCAAGTGCTGTTGCTGCAATATGTCGAGGGCCTTTCGCCGGATCGATCGAACTGGCGCGCGGTCGAGCCGGCCGCCCTCAAGCGTGTCGGGGCGCTGCACGCGGCGCTGTTCGATGTCTTCACGCGGCCACCCTATATGAACGCGCGTCAGGCCGGACCGCTGGGACGCCGCGTGCTGGCGGCGCTCGACGCTCCGGAAGCTGGCGGCGTGGACGTGTTCATGGGACATGACACCAACGTCACGGCCCTGGCGGCGGCGTTGGGCGTCCCCCTGGACGCGCCCGACTATGCCCGAGGCGATGTCCCGCCTGGCGGGGCGCTCGTCTTCGTGGCGCTCGTGGACAAGAGCGGCAAGCGTTCTGTCCGCGTCTATTACCAGACCCAGCCCCTCGAAACGATCAGGCGACTGGACCGCCGCGTCACGCGTTCGCTGGTCGCCGTCTCGCTCGACGCGTTCCGGCGCCGGGTCGCCGAGGCGCGCGAGTAAGCCTCCTCCGCATCAACGGTCCGAGACGTGCTCCGGCTTGCCCTTGCGCTTGGTGTGGGCGAACTCCTCAAGCTCCTTCTCGGTCATCGACATCATCGATTTGGACGCGCCCTTGAGCTTGCTCTTGGGCGTGTCCCCGCGCTTGGCGGACAGGGCCGCGCCGGCGGCCTTCTGTTGAGCGGCGGATTTGGCGGGCATGGCGAAGCCTCCTGACAAGTGAGAAGACTTAAACGCGCGGCGACGCCAGACGTGGCTCAGTTGAGCGGCGGAAGGCCGTCCATGATCGCCGTCAGGGCCAGCACCGTCTGGCCCTCCATGGCGCTGTGGCCCGCGTCCGTCCGGACATAGGTCGCCGGCGGCTGACCCGCCGCTTCCAGCGCTTGGACCAGCCGCGAAGCCTGGGTCAGCGGACACACCTGATCGAAGCGACCATGGACGATATGCACCGGCACGCCTTTCAGACGCGCGACGTTGTCGGTGATCTCGTTCGGCTTCAGGAACAGGTTGTTGGCGAAGAAATGCGCCTCGATCTGCGCGAAGCACAGGGCGAACTCGGCCTCGCCGAACTTGCCCGGATCCTCGTCGGCGGGGATCATGTTCGAGATCGCGCCCTCCCAGACCGACCAGGCCAAGGCCGCGCGCAACTGGCGCTCGCGTTCGGCGTCATTGGTCGGACGACTGTCGAAGATGGCCTTGTAGGCGCCCATCATGTCGCCGCGCCGAGCCAGCTCGATCACCTCGACGAAGGCCTTCCACTCGTCGGGATAGGCGATGTAGGCGCCGGGCTCGGTCAGGGCGTAGGGCTTTTCGGCGAAGGTCGCGGCGTTGCCCTGGTACATGTAAAGCAGGTCTTCCTGGCTTCCGAGGAAGATGCCGCGAAGGATCAGCGAAGCGACCTTCTCCGGATTGCGGAGGGCGTAGACCAAGGCCAGGGTGCTGCCCCAGCTGCCGCCGAAGACGTGCATCTTGCCCGTGATCCCCAGCGCCTCGCGCAGCGCGTTGATGTCGTCGACCAGATAGTCGGTGGTGTTGTGGGCCAGGGCGACCTCGGGACCATTGGCCGCGACGGTCGGCCGGCTCTTGCCGCAGCCGCGCTGGTCGAACAGGATCACCCGATAGCGCTCGGGATCGAAGAAGCGCGACATCACCGGCGCGCAAGCTCCGCCGGGTCCGCCGTGCAGGAACATCACCGGCTCGCCGTCGGCCTTGCCATATTCCTCCCAGTAGAGTTCGTGGTCGGGCGCGGTGTCGACGCGCAGCCAACCGGTGTTCAGCGGCGCCCGCTGCGGATAGGCCCACTCGGTCGTGACCTTGCTGGTTTTCCGAAGCCGCGAGAAATCCATGACCAAGACCCTATTTGTCGAACAAAGCGGCCTCGCGCCGCGCCGCCTGAGTCTCTAGAGGAAAATCGGTCCCAATCCGAGGGAGTGAACGCGTGAACGATATGACCGAGATAGACGATCGCATCGCCGCGGCCGCCTTCCGCCGCCTGGTCGAGCACCTGCGGATGCGCGCCGACGCTCAGAACATCGACCTGATGGGCCTGGCCGGCTTTTGCCGCAACTGCCTGGGCGACTGGATCAGCGAGGCCTCGCGGGGGGCGATCAGCCGCGAGGCCTCGCGCGAGGCGGTTCACGGGATGCCCGCGGCGGAATGGAAGGCGCGTCACCAGTCGCCCGCCACGCCCGAGCAACTGGCCCGCATGGAAGCAAGCCTCGCCTTGAACGCCAAGCTGCGCGGCGAGGCCTGACGTCAGCCGCGCTCGACCTGGCTGACGTCGCGCACCGCGCCGCGGGCGGCGTTGGTGGTCATGGCGGCGTAGGCGCGCAGGGCGGGCGAAACCTCGCGCTTGCGATCCTTCGGCTTCCAGGCGTCCTTGCCTCGGGCCAGCTGAGCGGCGCGGCGTTCGGCCAGGACGTCCTCGGCGACCTCCAGGGTGATCCCCCGGTTGGGGATGTCGATCAGGATGGAGTCGCCGGTCTCGACCAGGGCGATCAACCCGCCCTCGCCCGCCTCCGGCGAGACGTGACCGATCGACAGGCCCGAGGTGCCGCCCGAGAAGCGACCGTCGGTGATCAGGGCGCAGGCCGCGCCCAGGCCCTTCGATTTCAGATAGGTCGTCGGGTACAGCATCTCCTGCATACCCGGGCCGCCCTTGGGTCCCTCGTAGCGGATCACAACGACCTCGCCGGCCTTGACCTGACCGCCCAGGATGCCGCTGACGGCGGTCTCCTGGCTCTCGAAGACGCGGGCCGTTCCCCGGAACGTCAGGATCGACTCGTCGACCCCGGCGGTCTTCACGATGCAGCCCTCGGGGGCCAGGTTGCCGAACAGCACGGCCAGGCCGCCGTCCTTGGAGAACGGGTGCGCGACCGAGCGGATGACGCCCTTCTCGCGATCCAGGTCCAGCTCTTCCCAGCGGGCGGCCTGGCTGAATGCGACCTGGGTCGGCTTGCCGCCCGGCGCGGCGCGGAAGAAGGTCTGGGCCGTGGCGTTATTGGCGCGCCCGATATCCCAGCGGGCCAGCGCCTCCCCCAGGGTCGCGGCGTGGACGGTCGGCTGGCCGACGTCGACAAGGCCGCCGCGCTCCAGTTCGCCCAGGATGGACATCACGCCGCCGGCGCGGTGGACGTCCTCCATGTGCACGTCGCTCTTGGCCGGCGCCACCTTGCAGAGGCAGGGCACCCGGCGCGACAGGCGGTCGATGTCGGCCATGCCGAAGTCGACCCCGCCCTCGCTGGCGGCGGCCAGCAGGTGCAGCACGGTGTTGGTCGAGCCGCCCATGGCGATGTCCAGGCTCATGGCGTTCTCGAACGCCGCCCGCGTGGCGATCCCGCGCGGTAGGGCCGTGACATCCTCCTGCTCGTACCAGCGCTGACAGAGGTCGACGACCAGACGGCCGGCTTCCTTGAACAGGGCCTCGCGGTCGGCGTGGGTGGCCAGGACCGAGCCGTTGCCGGGCAGCGACAGGCCCAGGGCTTCGGTCAGGCAGTTCATCGAATTGGCGGTGAACATGCCCGAGCAGGAACCGCAAGTGGGGCACGCGGCCTTCTCGATCGCGGCCACCTCCTCGTCGGAATACTTGTCGTCGGCGGCCACGACCATGGCGTCGACCAGGTCCAGCGCGCGGATCGCGCCCTTGACCTGCACCTTTCCGGCCTCCATCGGCCCGCCGGAGACGAACACCACCGGGATGTTCAGCCGCATCGCCGCCATCAGCATCCCAGGCGTGATCTTGTCGCAGTTCGAGATGCACACCAGAGCGTCGGCGCAGTGGGCGTTGACCATGTACTCGACGCTGTCGGCGATCAGCTCGCGGCTGGGCAGCGAATACAGCATCCCGCCGTGGCCCATGGCGATGCCGTCGTCGACGGCGATGGTGTTGAACTCCTTGGCCACGCCACCGGCCGCCTCGATCTCGCGGGCGACCAGTTGGCCCAGGTCTTTCAGGTGCACGTGGCCGGGCACGAACTGGGTGAAGCTGTTAGCCACGGCGATGATCGGCTTGCCGAAATCCTCGTCCTTCATGCCCGTGGCGCGCCAGAGCCCGCGCGCGCCGGCCATGTTGCGGCCATGGGTGGAGGTCCGCGAGCGATAGGGAGGCATGGGAAATTCCGTTTTTGACGTTCGGTCTTTTAAGCCGGCTCAGACCGAGATCAAAATATATTACTTAGACCTCATTAGGTCGCTATACATATCAAATGGACATAAGGCAGTTTCGCCACTTCGCCGCCGTGGCCGAGACCCTGCACTTCGGCCGGGCGGCCGAGCGGCTGGGCATGACGCAACCCCCGCTCAGCCAGTCGATCATGGCGCTGGAGCGCGAGCTGGGCGCGCCGCTGTTCGTCCGCACCAAGCGCCATGTCCGCCTCACCGCTCTGGGCGAACAGTGGCTGCCACGCGTGCTGGAAGCCCTGGCAGCCGTCGATGACCTGCCCCACACCGCGCGGCGGCTGCGCGACGGCCAGACCGGACGGCTGTCGCTGTCGTTCGTCAGCACCGCCGACTACAGCGTCCTGCCCTCTCTGGTTCGCCGCTATTCCCAGGCCTATCCCGAGGTCGAGATCCAGCTGGTCGAGGCCACCAGCGACGTGCAGCTGCCCGCCCTGGTCGCGGGCGAGCGCCACGCCGGCATCATCATCCCGCCCGCCGACCGGGCCCTTCCGCCCAGCCTGGTCTATCGCCGCCTGCTGAGCGAGCCGCTGATCGCCGCCGTGCCGAACGCCTGGATCGACGAGGGCCGGATCGCCAGCGACGCCGGGATCACGCGCGCCGAGGTGCTGGCGTCGCCGCTGATCCTGTTCCCCAAGCAGGTGGCGCCGGCCTTCCATGACCTGGTGACCGGCTACTACGCCGCCCTGGGCGGCACGGCGCGGATCGTCCAGGAGGCGATCCAGATGCAGACCATCATCAGCCTGGTCTCCAGCGGCTTGGGGATGGCGCTGGTGCCCGCCTCGCTGCGCAATCTGGCGCGGGCCGGCGTGCGCTACGCGCCCCTGGCCGGCGCGGCGCCGCGCCTGGAGACGGGCTTGGCCTGGCGACGCGGCGACACGCCGCCAACCCTGGCCAACTTCCTGCGCCTGCTGGACGCGGAGTCGCCAAGCCTCGCCGATGGATCTATCTAGGGCGAATGCCCAAGATCCTGGCCATCGAGGATGATCCGACCACCGGACGCGAGATCGTCACCGAGCTCGAACAGCACGGCTTCGAGGTCGAGTGGGTGGCCGATGGACGCGACGGCCTCATCCGCGCCGTCAGTGGCGACTTCGACGCCATCACCCTGGACCGAATGCTGCCGCGCCTCGACGGCCTGGCCATCGTCACCGTGATGCGGAGCACCGGCGTCGACACGCCCGTGCTGATGGTCAGCGCGCTAAGCGACGTCGACGAGCGGGTCCGGGGCCTGCGGGCCGGCGGCGACGACTATCTGACCAAGCCCTTCGCCTCTGAGGAGCTGGCCGCGCGGCTGGAGGTGCTGCTGCGTCGCCGCGCCACGGCGCCGCCGTTGACCCAGCTTACGGTCGGGGATCTGGAGATCGACCTTCTGGGCCGCGTCGCCCGCAGGGCCGGCGTCGACATCAAGCTGATGCCGACCGAGTTCAAGCTGCTGGAATTCATGGCCCGTAACAGCGGCCAGGTCTTGACCCGCACCATGATCTTCGAGGCCATCTGGGGCTATCACTTCGATCCAGGAACAAACCTGATCGACGTGCACATGGGCCGGCTGCGGCGCAAGGTCGATCGGCCCGGCCAACCAACCTTGATCCACACGATCCGCGGCTCTGGCTACGCGCTGAACCCTCCCGAACAGCCATGGCGCTGAACAGCCGGTTCTGGCGCACGACGCCCTTTCAACTGACCGTGCTGCACGGGCTGGTGTTCGCCGTGGCGGTCATGGCGCTTCTGGGCCTGATCTACGCCCGCACGGCCGGCTACATGACCCGGCAGATCGACGCCATCGTGCTGAGCGAGGCCCACGCCCTGGCCAAGCCCGGCCCCGACGGTCTGCCCGACCGTGTGCAGGCGGCGGTCAAGGCCGACGAGCGGGCCATCGCCTACTATGCCCTGTTCTCGGCCGACGGCGTCTGGATCGCCGGCAATGTCCGCGCCCTGCCCGCCGGCATGATTCCGGACGGCAAGCCGCGCGTGCTGAAGGGCCCCGCCTTCCTGCCCGGCGCGCGAGCGGTCGTGCTGCGGCTGCCCTGGGGCGAGCAACTGTTCGTCGGCCACGACGCCAAGGTGCTGAGCGGCCTGCGCGAGATCATCGTCGAGGCCCTGCTGGTCAGCGGCGCGCTGATCCTGGGGCTGGGCCTGATCGCCGCCGCCGCGCTCAGCGCCCAGCCGCTGCGGCGGATCGAGAGCCTGCGCGTCGCGAGCCAGGCCGCGCTGAGCGGCGCCGTGGGCGTGCGGCTGCCGGTCTCGCCCCGGCGCGACGAGATCGACATGCTGGCCAACCTGGCCAACGCGATGATGGACGAGAGCGAGCGGCTGCTGTGGGAGGTCAAGAGCGTCGGCGACAACATCGCCCACGACCTGCGCACGCCGCTGAACCGCCTGCGCGCCCTGCTCTACCGGGTCAGCCAGGAAACCTCGCTGGCGCCCACCGACGCCGCGATGATCGAACAGGCCCTGGCCGAGACCGACGCCCTGCTGTCGCGGTTCCGCGCCTTGCTGCGCATCGGCGAAATCGAGCGCTGCGACCGCCGGGCGGGCGTCAAGCCGGTGCGGCTGCAAGAGGTGCTGGCCCATGCCGGCGAGCTCTACGAACCCCTGGCCGAGGATCGAGGCGTCGCCTTCTCGATCGCGCTGGATCCCGACGCCCCCATGGTCGAAGCCGACGCCGACCTGCTGTTCGAGGCCGTCGGCAATCTGATCGACAACGCCCTGAAATTCACGCCGCCCGGCGGGACCGTGCGCGTGCGGCTGATCACCCTGGCGCAGGGGCCGCGACTGGAGGTCGCCGACGACGGTCCGGGCGTTGATCCGCAGGAGCGCGACGCGGTGCTGAACCGCTTTCATCGCGGACGACGCACGCTGGATACGCCAGGTTCGGGCCTCGGCCTTAGCATCGTCGCGGCGGTCGCGCGCCTTCACCAGTTCACCCTCACCCTGAGCGACGCCAAGCCGGGCCTGGTGGTGTCCCTGGACTGCTGGCCACGCCGTTTGGAGGCCTGAGGCGTGCGGGTGCTGCACCTGAGCCCACGTCGGCGCGACGACTACCTGGCCCGCGCGCTGGTCGAGGCCGGCCATGTGGTCGAGACGGCGTCCGACGAGGCCGAGGCCCTTCTGCTATGCGCCGAAGCCGCGTTCGACGCCGTGGTGCTGGAAGCCCAGGATCTGGCCCACGCGCCGCTAGGCCGGCTGGCGAGCGCCGCCGCGCCCGCCGCCCTTGCCCTTGTGCTGGACGAGGCGCGATCGGCCGAGCGCGCCCGCGCCCTGCGCGAGGGCGCCGACGCCTGCTTTGTCCGGCCCGTTCACTTCAGAGAGTTCGAGGCCCGCCTCGCCGCGCTGGTCCGCCTGACGCCGCACCCGTCCGCCGCGGAGACGTCCGCGAGCGGCGCTCGCCCGCGACTCGCGCTGGACCCGGCCCTGCGCGCCGCGCGCCTGGCGGGCCGGAGCCTTGTCCTGACCAGCGGCGAGTATCGCCTGCTCGACTACATGGCAGCCCGCGCCGGCGAGATTATCGAGGCCGAACGCCTGCTCCGCGACGTCTGGGGCGAGCAGGATGATCCGCACCCAGACCAAGTCCGTAGCGCCGTCGCCCGTCTTCGTCGCAAGCTCTCCCAAAGCCTGGGCGCGCCCCTGCTGTCCACGGTGCGCGGCCACGGCTATCGCCTCGAAATCTGACTAAAAGAATTTTCATCCAGCCGACGCGTCCGGTTTAGGCGAACCGGCGCATCAGCCAAGCCAGACGCCTCTTCCCCCACCAGAAGCGTCGCCCGCGCCGACGACGCCCCATTCCCCCCCGCGTCGTCGCGCGGGCAGTTTTCCGGAAATCGGAGCCGGTCCGCTTTGAACGCTCTCGTCCGTATCGCCCTGCAGCGCCCCTATACGTTCATCGTCATGGCGCTGCTGATCACGATCTTCGGCGTGCTGGCCGCCCTTGGCGCTCCGACCGACATCTTCCCCGAGATCAAGGTGCCCGTCATCGGGGTGGCCTGGCAGTACGCCGGCCTGTCGCCGAACGAAATGGCCGGCCGCATCGTCACGCCCTATGAGCGGGTGCTGTCGACGACGGTCAACGACATCGACCACATCGAAAGCCAGTCGCTGCCCGGCATCGGCGTCGTGAAGATCTACTTCCAGCCCGGCGTCGACATCCGCACGGCGACGGCCCAGGTGACCTCGATCTCCCAGACCGCGGTCAAGCAGATGCCCGCTGGCACGACCCCGCCGCTGATCATCAACTACAGCGCCGCCACGGTGCCGATCCTGCAGTTGGCCCAGTCGGGGAAGGGCCTGTCGGAACAGAAGCTGTTCGACCTGTCGCAGACCGTCGTGCGGCCCGGCCTGATCAGCGTTCCGGGGGCGGCGATCCCCTATCCCTATGGCGGCAAGGTGCGCCAGATCCAGATCGACCTGGACCCCGTGGCGCTGCAGTCGAAGGGCCTTTCGGCGCAGGATGTCTCCAACGCCATCGCCGCCCAGAACCAGATCCTGCCCGCCGGCACGGTCAAGATCGGCACGTTCCAGTACAACGTCCAACTCAACGACGCGGCCCAGACGATCGAGGAGCTCAACAATCTGCCGATCAAGGTCGCCAGCGGCGCCACGGTCTATATCCGCGACGTCGCCACCGTTCGCGACGGCGCCCCGCCCCAGACCAACGTCGTTCACGTCGATGGGCAGCGCGCGGTGCTGTCGACGATCCTGAAGAACGGCTCGGCCTCGACCCTGGCCATCGTGCAGGGGATCAAGGACCGCCTGCCGGGCATCAAGGAAACCCTGCCCGACGAATTCAAGATCACCCCGCTGAACGACCAGTCGCTGTTCGTGAAGGGCGCGATCTCGGGCGTCGTGCGCGAAGGCGTCATCGCCGCGGCCCTGACCAGCCTGATGATCCTGCTGTTCCTGGGCAGCTGGCGCTCGACCGTGATCATCGCCGTCTCGATCCCACTGGCCATTTTGGCGGCCATCGCCGCCCTGACCGCCATCGGCCAGACGATGAACATCATGACCCTGGGCGGCTTGGCCCTGGCCGTCGGCATCCTGGTCGACGACGCCACGGTGACGATCGAGAACATCAACTGGCACCTGGAGCACGGCAAGGACGTCCGCACTTCCATTCTGGATGGCGCCCAGCAGATCGTCGTCCCCGCCTTCGTCTCGCTTCTCTGCATCTGCATCGTGTTCGTGCCGATGTTCATGCTGAAGGGCGTGGCCGGCTTCCTGTTCGTGCCGATGGCCGAGGCCGTGGTCTTCGCGATGATCGCGTCGTTCATCCTGTCGCGGACCCTGGTCCCGACCCTGGCGATGTATCTGCTCAAGCCCCATACGCCCGAGCGCCTGGACTACGAACACGAGGCCGAGCACGGTCACGCCGGCGCGCCGTCGCGTAATCCGCTGGTCCGCTTCCAACGCGCCTTCGAAACCAGCTTCGGCCAAGTGCGCGAAGGCTATCGCGACCTGCTGCGGATGGCGCTGGGCTCCAGTCGCGTGTTCATCCTCGGCTTCCTGGCCATCATCGTGGTGTCGTTCGCCCTGGTTCCGATGTTGGGCCGCAACTTCTTCCCGTCGGTGGACGCGGGCCAGATCACCCTGCACGTCCGCGCGCCCGTGGGCACGCGCCTGGACGACGCCTCGCTGCTATTCGGTCGCGTCCAGGACGCCATACGCCAGGTCGTGCCGCCCGACGAGCTGAACTCGATGGTCGACAACATCGGCATCCCGAACAGCGCCATCAACATGGTCTACAGCAACTCGGGCCTGATTGGACCGCAGGACGGCGACATCTTCGTCAGCCTCAAGCCCGAGCACCACCCGACCGCCGCCTACGTCAAGCGCCTGCGCGAAGACCTGCCGCGCCAGTTCCCCGGGACGACCTTCTCGTTCCTGCCGGCCGACATCATCAGCCAGATCCTGAACTTCGGCGCCCCGGCGCCGATCGATCTGCAGATCGCGGGGCCGAACGCCCAGGCCAACCGGGCCTATGCCGAGAAGATCATGCGCCGCCTGCGCGGCATCCAGGGGCTGGCGGACCTGCGTCTTCAGCAGCCCGCCGGCGCGCCGCAGCTTCGCGTCGACGTCGACCGCTCGCGCATGGCGCAGTTGGGCCTGACCGAGCGCGACGTGACCAACAGCGTCGTGGCCTCCCTGGCCGGCAGTTCGCAGGTCTCGCCGACCTTCTGGCTGAACCCCAAGAATGGCGTGTCCTATCCGATCGTCGCCCAGGTGCCGGAATACCGGATGAACTCGCTGGCGGACCTGGAGAACATCCCGATCACGGGCGGAAGCAAGGACACCCAGATCCTGGGCGGCCTGGGCGTGATCCGACGCGATAGCGCGCCGGCCGTGGTGAGCCACTATGACATCCAGCCGGTGCTCGACATCTACGCCACGACCCAGGGCCGCGACCTGGGCGCGGTCAGCGCCGACATCGAAAAGGTGCTCAAGGACCTGGCCGCCGAGCGTCCGAAGGGCGCGACGGTGAACCTGCGCGGCCAGATGGTGACCATGAACACCGCGTTCTCGGGCCTGATCTTCGGCCTGATCGCGGCGATCGTGCTGATCTACCTGCTGATCGTCGTGAACTTCCAGTCATGGCTGGACCCGTTCGTGATCATCACCGCCCTGCCCGCCGCCCTGGCCGGCATCGTCTGGATGCTGTTCGCCACCGGCACGCCGCTGTCGGTGCCCGCCCTGACCGGCGCCATCATGTGCATGGGCGTGGCCACGGCCAATTCGATCCTGGTGATCAGCTTCGCCCGCGAACGGCTGGACGCCACCGGCGACCCGCTGCAAGCGGCGATCGAGGCCGGGTTCACGCGCTTCCGCCCAGTGCTGATGACGGCCCTGGCCATGATCATCGGCATGGCGCCTATGGCGCTGGGCCTGGGCGAAGGCGGCGAACAGAACGCGCCGCTGGGCCGGGCCGTCATCGGCGGGCTGATCTGCGCCACCATCGCCACCCTGTTCTTCGTTCCCGTCGTTTTCCGCCTCGCCCACGGGCGCAAGGCCGTGCACAGCGCGCCCGCTCCGAACACGGGCGGCCCGCTCCTCGGAGAGTCCCATGCCTGAGACCGCTTCCGTCTCGACGCCCAAGCCGTCCCGCCGTCTCAAGCTGATCGGCGCCGGCGCGGCCTGCGTGGCCGTCGCGGTCGTCGCCGTGGGCGTGGTCACCCGCGTCCAGGCCGACCAGTCGCTGAAGGCTTGGAACCGCGCCCAGGCCATCCCGACCGTCGGCCTGGCCCCAGTGAAGGGCGGCGGCGCGCGGGATCTCGTCCTGCCCGGCCAGTTGCAGGCCTTCTACAACGCCCCGATCCACGCCCGCGTCAGCGGCTATCTGAAGCGCTGGTACGTCGATCTCGGCGCGCCGGTGAAGGCGGGCCAGCTGCTGGCCGAGATCGACACGCCGGACCTCGACCAGCAGGTCCTGCAAGCCCGCGCCAACCTGGCCACCGCCCAGGCCAACCAGCGCCTGTCGTCGATCACGGCCAAGCGCTGGGAGGGCCTGGTCGCCCAGGACGCCGTCTCGCGCCAGGAAGCCGACGAGAAAATGGGCGACTTGGCCGCCCGCAACTCGGCCGTCAACGCCGCGCGCGCGGACCTTGACCGCCTGTTGGCCCAGCAGTCGTTCAAGCGGATCACCGCGCCGTTCGACGGCGTGGTCACGGCCCGCAACACCGATATCGGCCAACTGATCTCGGTCGGCGGGGCGGCCGACACGGCGCTGTTCACGGTGGCCGACCAGAAGAAGCTTCGCGTCTATGTCAGCGTGCCGCAGAACAATTCGGCTCTGATCCATCGCGGCCTGACCGCCGCTCTGTCGCTGCCGGAATATCCCGGCCAGACCTTCAAAGCCGCAGTCGTCAACGACGCCCAGGCCGTGGCCGCCAACGGCGCCATGCTGGTCGAGCTGCAGCTGGACAATCCCGACGGCAAGCTGAAGCCCGGCGGCTACGCCCAGGTCGCCTTCAAGCTGCCCTCCGCCCCGACGGCGACCACCTTGCCGGCGACCGCGCTGATGTACCTGCACGACACTCCGGCGGTCGCCGTGGTCGGCCCCGACAGCCACGTCCACCTGCGGCCGGTGAAGATCCAGCGCGATCTCGGGACCGAGATCGAGATCGGCGCGGGCGTCCAGGCGGGCGACAAGGTGGTCAACAACCCGCCCGAGTCCCTGGCAGACGGCGATCTGGTGCGCGTGACCAGCGCGCCCGCCAAGGGAGGCGCGGCGAATGCTAAGGGCTGAGACCGCGATCGCGGCGATCCTGGCGTGCCTGACGCTCGGCGCCTGCGCCGCCGCGCCGGCCTACGCGCCCCCGAAGGTGGAGACGCCGGCCGCCTTCAAGGAGATCGGCCCCTGGACTCCGGCCGCGCCCGCCGACGCCGAACCGCGCGGCGCCTGGTGGAGCGCTTATGGCGATCCGATCCTGGACGACCTGGAGGCGCGCGCCGAAAAGGCCAACGCCACCCTGGCCGCCGCCGTCGCCGCCCACGACCAGGCCGGCGCGCTGGCCGCCCAGGCCAGGGCCGCGTTCCTGCCCGAGATTACGGGCGCGGGGACCGGCGCGCGCTACCACCGCTCGGACAACACGCCGCTGCGCGTGGGCGGTCCGGACGACTATTCAAATATTCAGCTCGGGGCCAGCACGTCCTACGAGCTGGACCTTTGGGGCCGCGTCCGCGCCCAGGCCCGGGCGGCGCGCGACCAGGCCCAGGCCAGCGACGCCGACCTGGCCAATGTCCGCCTGAGCCTTCAAGCCCAGTTAGCCGACGCCTATCTGGCGCTGCGAGGACTCGACGCGCAGTCGAAGCTGTTGGTCGACACGGCCGACGCCTACGATCGGGCCCTTAAGCTCACGACGATCCGCCACGACGGCGGCGCGTCTTCGGGGCTGGACGTGGGCCGGGCCCAGAACCAGCTCTCGACCGCCAAGGCTCAGATCTCGGACGTCGCGGCCCAGCGGGCGCTCTACGAGCACGCCATCGCCGTCTTGGTGGGCGAGCCAGCCTCGAGCTTCAACCTGCCGCCCCTGGCGACGCGGCTTAAGCCGCCGACGATACCCGTCACCCTGCCCTCGGCCCTGCTGCAGCGCCGCCCCGACATCGCCGCCGCCGAGCGTCGGGCGGCCGCCGCCAATGCTCAGGTCGGCGTGGCCCAGGCCGCCCGCTTCCCAGCCCTGACCCTGGGCGGCGCGGCGGGCTGGCAATCGGCCGGCAAGGTGGCCCTGCTCGCCTCGCCGAATACCTACTGGATGATCGCCCCGCAGTTGGCCGGCCCGATCTTCGACGGCGGCCGTCGCAAGGCCGGCGTCATCGCGGCCCGCGCCGCGTTCGACCAGGCCGCCGCCAACTATCGCGGCGTCGTGTTGGGCGCGTTCCAGAACGTCGAGGATCAACTGGCCCTCTCCAATCGCCTCGCCGAGGAGGCTAAGGATCAGACAGACGCCGTCGACTCCGCCCAGCGCACCGAGACCCTGGCCCTGACCCGCTATCGCCAGGGCGCGGCCAGCTATCTGGAGGTCGTCACCGCCCAGACCGCGACGCTTCAGGCTCAACGCGCGGCCCTGTCGTTGGAGACCCGCCGCCTGCAAGCCAGCGTCGATCTGGTGCGGGCGCTCGGCGGCGGCTTCTCGGCCGAGACTCTGAAGCGCTAATCGTCCAGCAGATTGACGGCGCGCCGGACCGTGATCAGACGCTCGCCCGTGTCGGCGTCCCAATAGCGTGTGTGTGTAAAGCCGGCCAGCTTGCCCTTGGTCGAGAGGTCGATGTCGACGACGCCCGGTCCGAACGCCTCGCGCAGCGGCCCGCTGATCTGGTCGCCCATCACCACCCAATGGGCCGGATCATGGACATTGGTCCAGCGCACCACCGCGAACGGCGCGGCGTGGTGCAAGCTCCAGAGGTCGGGCGCGCCCCTGGGGTCGGGCTGATAGACGATGTGGGTCGGACGGTTCAGCCCCACGGCCCCCGCCTTCCGGGACGCGGAGACGGACAGGGTCTCGCGTTCGGGCGGAGAGGTCGGCATCTCCCGCTCCCGCTGCCGCCGCCGCAGGTCCCCCTTCCCCTTGACCAACAGGAACTCGGCATGGGTGAGCGGGCTGCCCAGAGTGACCAGGTCGCTGATCAGCCAGCGCGCGTCGGGCTCCGCGCCCGGGCCGCTTCGCGCGACGAGCGCGCGCCTCAGATCGGCCTGGGCGGCGATGAACGCCGCCCGCCGGACGGGATCATCCTCGTGCTCCGACAGGTCCGCGCCGGTTTCCTCGACCCGCGCGAGGGCCTCGAACGCCGTGGAGCCGACCGTGACGCGGCGAGCGCGCGCCTGCTCGGCCCAGAAATAGCCGACGAGGTCATAGGCCAGGATCGTTCCCAGGCTATGCCCGACGACCACGACGCGCGCATAGTCGTCATTGGCGTGCAGCGCCCGCAAAAGCTTTAGGCCTCGCTCTCGCACGGCCGCCCGCGCGGCGATGTTGTCCGGGTCGGCGCGCGTATAGCGAACCACCCGGCCGAAGGTCTTGCGCGCGAACATCTGCAAGGCGACCGGAATGGCCGCCGCGACCGCCAGCGCCCATTTCTGGGGAAGATCCGGAAACCATGCGCGCCACCGCGCGTCGGGCACAAGACCGACCGCCCCCAGCAGCAGGAAGACGATGGTCAGCCCCCACAGGCCAAGCCAGGCCAGCCGCACGTCCCTTGGCGTGGTCGACCACGTGCGAAACAGCAGGCCCCGCACCCAGCCCGTGAACTGCTCCCAAGTCGATCCCGCGGTCAGGTCCGCCCAATAGAGCTCATAAAAGTCCGTCTGAACCCCGTCGGGAAACGCCCGACTGTCGCGGCTTCTCTGGGTCGTGAAGCGCCGGAGCTCCAGAGAACCGGTGCGAACGTCGGGCTTGCTCCAAATGCCGTCGTACTTCCGGCCCTTGGCGTCCTCGAACACCACCGCATCGTCGGTTTTCCAGATCGTCTGGACGAAGCTCTTCAGCGTCTCCATAGGGATCTGCTCGCCCATGCCGTGGATCAGCACCACGGCCTGCCGGGCGCCTTTCGGCGGCTCGGGGGGTAGCGCCGCCGCTTGACCACCTCCTCCAGCCTCGGGCTTCGCGTCCTCCGCCACCGGCGCCTCCCTGGAGCCCCTTCCGATCCGATTGATCCAGTCAGATCTGAGAAAAGGTCTGAAAATCAAAAGTTTAGAGCATTTTTCGATCCGATATCCGTTTCACACCTATCGGAAAATGCTCTAGTGGTGATGCTCCGCGGGACCATGGGCCGTGGCGATGCCGCCATAGCCGTCCGGCACGCCAATCAAGACATTCTGCATCATGCCCTGATCCTCGTGGTCCAGGATGTGGCAGTGCAGGACGAACTCGCCGATGTAGCGCTCGTAACGGGTGCGGGTGACGATGTGGTAGTCCTGCTTGACGAACAGCGTGTCCTTCCACTGGCCGATCACGCCGTCATAGTCGGGATCGTAATTGGCCTTGTCGTTCGGATTGGTGACGTCGAAACCGGCCTTGTTCTTCACCGAGACGATCTGGAACGGATTGACGTGGATGTGGAACGGGTGGCCGACGAAGGCCGAGGTCAGATGCCATTCCTGAACGTCACCCAGGATCAGCGGGCGGTCGATGCGGCTGGGGTCATAGGGCTGACCGTTGACCTCGAACTTGGTCGGCTTGGCGTTGACGTCGATATTGAACACCAGTTCCTGCGGCGGCGCGGTCAGTTCGGTCTGGTCGATGGTCTTGTGCCAGACGAACTTGGAGAGCTTGAGCCCATTGTTCAGGTCGGCCACCGCCTGATCCTGAACGGTCCCCGCGGGAATATTGCGCTTCGCCGCCGCGACCATCATGGCCTTCAGAGCCGCCTCGGTGTCCACGCCCCTGGCCGACGGATCGTCCTCGACCTGGGCGATGGCGAGGATTCGCGCATTTTCAGCCTGTTGCGTGGGACTGCCGCTCGCCGATGACGCTGCGTCCACCACGCAATAGGCCCCCGCCGCGGGGAAGTTGACCACCAGATCGGCCCGATAGCCCGGCTCAAGATGGCTGATCCCGGCCTTGCGCGCGTCCGAACGGGTCAGACCGTCCAGGGCCACCTCCCACAGCGGCACGGGCTTGGTCGCATCGCAGTACTTATTCATCCACGCCGCCTGGTCGGCGGCCGGAACCTTTCTGAAATCAGGCGCGCCGGCCCTTTGCGGATAGATCGTGAAGAACACCGCCTCGCGCACGCCGCCGTGGACAAGCCGCCAGCGCTCGAAGCGTCCAGCCTTCAGGCCCGTGATCGCCGGCTGCACGACGCCATTGATCGAGGTGAACCGACCGGAATTCTGCCAGGTCGACTGCGGCGAGAACTGCTGGCTGTAGTTGCGGATCTCGCCCACCTGACCGGGCTTGCACACCCAAGGCTGCTTGCCGCCATTGGTCTCGATCTGGCCCTTGTCGTCGAAGCAGGCGTACTGGACCTGCTGGAAAAGCAGCACCTTGTCGGCGATGGCGCGGTTGGCCTCGTCGGTCAGCAGGATGTCGAGATCGCCCGGCGTCGTGGCGGTCGGCACGCGATCGTCCTTGATGATCAGCGCCCCGTCCATGCCGCTGGACACCTGCAGCGCGGTCGAGCCGTGCTTGTGCGGGTGGTACCAGAAAGTGCCCGCCGGGTGATCGGCCGGGACGTTGTACTCGTAGTCGAACGTTACGCCCGGATTGATCGAGATCAGCACATTGTCGCTGTTACCGGTCGGGGAGACCCACAAGCCGTGCGAGTGTAGATTGGTCTCGTTGAAGCAGTGCGGGACATTGACCTCGTCATGCTTGCACGGTCCCGGGGGCAGCCTTTTGCCATCCGGGCCCACGTCATAAAGGTTGTTCTTCAGACTGATGCGCACCGTCTGGCCAGGCCGCATGGTGATGGTCGGGGCCAGGAACGGCGTGTTGGGATCTATCTGGCTTCCGCGATAGGAGCGCAGGCGCACTTTGTCGTTGGAAAGAGTCCAGGGGTTGTAGATCTGGCCATCGGTGAACTCGATCGAAAAGCGATATCGGATCGTGTCGCGTGGATCGACATAGCTGTCGCCGGCCTGCAAAGCGCTTTCCACCAGGGTGGGCTGCGCCATGACGCTCAGACGCGGAGGGTTCTGGTTCTCGACCTCGGGCCGCGCGGCCAACGGGTTGGCGAAGCTGCGGTCGACGGCGGCCGGATCGGGTTTGGGCGACGCCTCGGCCTTCTTCTCGGCGGCCTGGGCGGTGGCCGCGGCCAGCAGGGCGATCGCGGCGACGCCCAGGACATAGGCATGACGTCGGTTCATGGCGTTTGGCCTTTCTGGATCGGACGAAACACGAGACGCGAACGACACTTATCGGGCCGCCGCCCAACGCGGGCGGCGCGGAACAGATACGCCTATAGATTGGATATACCAATCTCTCCCCTTAAGGATGAACATCGCCTATCGAACGCTGTTTGGAAAGCCGCTCCTTGCGATCACGCGCTACCGCGACGACATTTTTCAGCGTGAGACGGGATGAACGCCGCCGCGGCGAAAGGCCAATGATCAGCCGCACCGGCGATCACCGCGCCCTTGGAGTGTTCGATGCCCTGACGATGACGGCCGATTGGCTTGCCCAAGCACGGCGGACGGCGCCCATTCGGTGAACACGCGGACTGAGCCGACGCGGGCCGCCATCCAGCCGCCCCCGGTCGCGAGCGTTCGATGGGAGCGCCTTGCCGTCATGCGATTGAAAGCCGCCGTTAAACCCCAGACTCGTCTTGCGGCGTATTGGGCAAAGAAAAAGCCCGGCGATGGGCCGGGCTGAGCAAGTTGGGGAGGAAACGCCCCGGGGAGGGGCAGAGGCCCCTGGCCTCACGCCTGTCCACTTGGGGTCGGCATAACGCCGTTCAAGGGGCGCGCGCGGAAAAACTTCCCGCTCCGCGCCCTTGGCTTGCCAAAGCCTTGTGGTATGAGCCCAACGGTCAGTAGGGCCTGCGCCCGAAGTGAGCGCCCGCCCATGTCCGATCCGAACGATCCCAACGACGGCCAACCTGAAGCACCGGAGCCGGCGCCCAAGCCTCGCAAGCCCCGAAAGCCCAAGGTCGCTCCGCCCGTCGCGGAGGGCGCCGAGCCCGCCCCAGACGCCAAGGCAGCCGAAACACCCGCGCCCAAGCGCCCGCGCAAGCCGCGCGCCGCCAAGCCGACTGTCGTCCCCGCTCCCGCCGACGCGCCAGACGCCGAGGCCGAAGCGGTCTCGCCCTCAGCGTCCGAGGCGCCCGAGCCCGAGGCGCTGGTCCAAGACGCGCCGCCCGTCGAAGCCGAGGTCGAGCTCCCCGAAGCGGTCGAGACGGTCCCCGAAGCCGCGCTCTCGCCGGCCGAACCGACCGAGACCGCCAAGCCTGCCAAGAAGCCGTTCTGGAAACAGCCCGCCTGGCTGATCGCGCCCGCCGTCGCCGTGGCGCTGGTCGTCGTGCTGATCGCCTCGCTGTTCTGGTCGTTGCCGCTGAGCCGGGCGCTGGAGCCGCTGAACAATTCGGCCATCGTGCTGGTGGCCGAGGACGGCTCGCCGATCGCCAAGCGGGGCGCGCTGAAGGACGCCCCGATCGACGCCACGAAGCTGCCGGCCTACGTGCCCGGCGCCTTCATCGCCATCGAGGACCGCCGCTTCTACAGCCACATGGGCGTCGACCCGAAGGCCATCGCCCGCGCGCTTGGCAAGAACGCCAAGGCCGGCGGCGTGTCGGAAGGCGGCTCGACCATCACCCAGCAGCTGGCCAAGAACGCCTTCCTGTCCAGCGACCGCAACCTGCGCCGAAAGGCCCAGGAGGCCCTGATCGCGGTTTACCTGGAGGCCCGCCTCAGCAAGACCGAGATCCTGTCTCGCTATCTGTCATCGGTCTATTTCGGCGACGGCGCCTTTGGCCTGCGCGCCGCGGCCCGCCACTATTTCGGCAAGCCTCCAGAACAGCTCTCGATCGGCGAGGCCGCCATGCTAGCCGGCCTGGTCAAGGCGCCCTCGCGCCTAGCCCCGACCGCCAACCTTGAGGGCGCGCGCGAGCGGATGCGCGTGGTGCTGGCCGCCATGGTCGAAACCGGAACCATCACCCAGGCCCAGGCCGCCGCCGTCGGGGACGTCTCGCCGATCTCGGAAGACGACAAGCTGCCCACCGGGTCCTACTTCGCCGACTGGGCCTTGCCCCAGGCCCGCGCCGCGATCGGCGCCCGCTACGGCGAGACCATCGTCAAGACCACCCTCGACCCGAAGATGCAGGAAAAGGCCGAGCGGATCCTGAACGACTTCATCCAGCGCGACGGCAAGGTGCTGAACATCACCCAGGGCGCCCTGGTGGCGATGCGCAAGGACGGGCGCGTCGTGGCGATGGTCGGCGGTCGCGACTACGGCAAGAGCCAGTTCAACCGCGCCGACGGCGCGCGCCAGCCGGGTTCGTCCTTCAAGCTGTTCGTCTATCTAGCCGCCCTGCAGTCGGGCATGACCACGACCAGCCCGATCTTGGACACCCCGGTCGAGGTCAGCGGCTACATGCCCAAGAACCACGAGGGCAAGTATCACGGCCGCGAAGTGCCGCTGATCACCGCCTTCGCCGCCTCGTCGAACGTGGCCGCCGTCCGCCTGGCCCACGACCTTGGTCCCGCCAAGGTGATCAAGGTCGCCCGCGCCCTGGGCGTGACCGAGGAGATCCCGACCGACCTGACCATGGCGCTGGGCACCGGTCCGATGAGCCTGACGCGCCTGACGGCCGCCTACGCCTAGATCGCCGCGGGCCAGTATCCGATCGTCCCGCACGCCCTGGACACCTTCATGGCGCCGAAGACCACGGCCTATGACCCCAAGGTGCTGACCGGAATGCGCGACCTGTTGCGCTCGGCCACCCACCGCGGCACCGGTCTGGAAGCCGCCATCGACGGCGCGTTCGGCAAGACGGGCACCACCCAGAACTATCACGACGCCCTGTTCGTCGGTTACGTCGACGACCTGGTGGTCGGCGTCTGGGTCGGCAACGACGACAACAGCCCTATGAACGGCGTGGTCGGCGGCGGCGAACCGGCCAAGATCTGGAAGGCCTTCATGCTGGCCGCCCTGAATCGCCCGGCTCCCGTCGCGCCGGTCGAGGACCCTCTGGCGGACCTGGGCCTTGGCCCCGAGGACGGCGAGCTTCCAGGCGGCGCGGCGATCCCGACGCCGCCGACGCCGGACGCCGCGCCAAACAGCGGCGTTCCCCAGCCCCCGCCGGCTCCATCCGCGCCCGCTAGCCCGACCGCGCCGCGCCCCTAGAGCGTGACGCCGAAAGTGGGAACCGGTTTCGGCGCGAGTCACGCTCTAAGTGTTTGATTTAGAGCCCTCGGATTAGAGCGCGGCGAGGTAGGCGCGGCTGAGCCGCACCAATTCGTCCTCGAGCGCCTGGCTCTCGAGGAAATCGACGCCCTCCAGCACGGCGGCTCGCATGGCGCCATGCACCGCGCGCGCGAGAACAAAAGCCTGGACGCGGGTCAGAGAACGCCCCTGGGCGTCGGTCAGGCCCGCCTCCGCCGCCGCGAAGCGCTCGGCCAGTTCGGCGTGGTCAGCCCGCGCCAACAGCGCCGAGACGGCGATCCGCCGGGCTCTCGTCCGCCCAGCGAAGGCGCCGACGAAGGCTCGGATGATGGCGCGATCCTTGGCGACCTCGCCCCGGTCGCCTTCGACCACCGCCAAGACAGCATCGCGATGCGCCTCGGTCTCGCGTAGGGCCAGAGCGCGCAGGATGGCGGCCTTGTCGGGGAAATAGCGATAGAGGGCGCCGATGCTGACCCCTGCCCGCTCGGCGACGGCGTTGGTGTTGAACCCAGCCTCGCCGGACATCTCCAGAACCTGAGCCGCCGCCTCCAGCACGACCTCGACGGTGTCCCGCGCGCGGCTTTGACGCGGCATTTTCCGCATGTTTTCAACGGCGCTCATCGCGGCCCTCCGTCCCTAGGAAAGTCGAGTAACAGAGCGCGGGCGTCTCCCCTAGCCTTCCCCGGCGACTTCATGGAGGCATGGCATGACCTGGGCGACCGACCGGCTCGACGCGCTGAAGGCGGGAACGGCGAACCCGCCCCCGATCGTCGAGACCCTTCGACTGGGCCTGATCGACGACTGGGGAGAAGGCTGGGCGCGAAAAACCTGGCGCCCCGTCCCGGAACTGGCCACCGCCGACGGCTCGCTTTTCGGGGGCTATCTGGCGGCGCTGGCGGATCAGATCCTTGCCTTCGCGGCCATGACCGTCGTGCCCGGCGACCAGTTGCATCGGACGGTGAACCTGAACATGAACTTCCTGAGGGTCGGGCGCGACTGTCCGCTGGCGATCGAGGCGCGGGTGGTGGCCCAGACGCGGCGGCTGATCACCGCGCGAGCTGAATTCCGCCGCGAGGATGGAATGCTGATCGCCGAAGCGACGGCCCAGCAGATCTTGATGCCCTTCGATCACTGGCCAGCCGAGCGGGCGGCCGTGGAGGGACTGACCTAATCGGCCACCAGCTTCCCCGCCGGCGGCACGCGGACGATGAAGTGGCCCTTCACGCCGTCCGGCCATTGCCGATAGGGCACCACGCCCTCGTCGCTGGCGGCATAGGCCACGGCGTAGTCGATGATCGCCCGCGCGGCCTCCGCCGTCGGTTCGAACCGGCCGAGAACATAGCCGATCTTGCCCGGCGCTCGCAGATGGATCGAGCAGTGCTGGCCGCAGTTGAACAGGCACGGCATCTCCTGCACCGCCACGCCCGTGCCCGCCGCCGCCTCGCGCAAGGCGGCGGCCAACAGCGCCCCGCCGCGCATGCCATCGGGCGTCTCGCGTTCCTCCGCCGAGACGCGGCAGGTGTTGCAGACCACTACCGACGGGCCATCCTCGGCCTCGCGCAGGACGCTCAAAACTCGATCCCCGCCTGGGCCTTCACGCCGGCGCGGAACGGGTGCTTGACCTGGGCCATCTCGGTAACGAGGTCGGCGGCCTCGATCAGCGCGTCCGGCGCGTTGCGGCCGGTGATCACCACGTGCTTGCCCTCTGGCCGCGCGGTCACGACCTCCAGCACCTCGGCCAGCGGCAGGTAGTCGTAGCGCAGAATGATGTTCAGCTCGTCGGCGATGACCATGTCCCAGTCGTCGGGATCGAGGATGCGGGCCTTGATAACCTCCCACGCCTCGCGGGCCACGGCGATGTCGCGGGCGCGGTCCTGGGTGTCCCAGGTGAAGCCCTCGCCCATCGGCCGAAACTCGACCTGATCGGCGAAGGCGTCGAACACCACCTTTTCGCCGGTGGTCATCGCGCCCTTGATGAACTGGATGATGCTGACCCGATGGCCGTGCCCGATGGCGCGGCAGGCCATGCCCAGCGCCGCCGTCGTCTTGCCCTTGCCCGCCCCGGTGTGGACGATGAGCAATCCCTTCTCGATGTTCTTCTCGGCCATCAGCTTGGCCCGAGCCGCCTGGATGGCCTTCATCCTGGCGTTATGACGCGCGTTCTTTTCAGCCTCGTCCAGCGGTGCTTCGTTCATCGTCCGTCCTTCGCCGGACACCCCGCCGGCACGCGTTGATGTGACGAAGGCCGGTCTCCTGGCTTACGCCCTCCTGTCGCGGCGCCTTCCCAGGATCTCTCCCAGTGGCGTGTGCCGCGACGATCGACGGACGATCACAGTTGCGGGGGCAGCCGCGGATTGTCACCGCGTTCCCGGAGGCCTTGCGGCCTCCATGCCTTCCCCCTCCGCGTAGGCGCGCCCGGCGGGAGGGTCAAGCGTCGTCCGTCAGTTGGGCAGCGTCAGGCGATAGACGAGGATCAGGCTGTCATTGTCGCCGACCCCGCCTTCGCCCTTCAGCGACGCGTCGAAGTCGACGCCGTTGACGCGGCCTTTCGCGGTCTGGAAGTCGTTGTCGCTGCCGACGAACAGGAAGACGTCACGCGGCGCGGCCGGATCCAGCGCCGGCGCCAGGGCCATGGCCTCCAGCTTTTCGGGCAGGCTGGTCGGGGTCGAAGGCTTGGTGTCCAGGTTCTGACCGAACCGGGCCAGTTGCACCGGGTTGAGGATGTTGACCAGCTCGGCCTGGGCGGCCGGCTTGATATCGGCGTTCAGGACGCCGTCCTTGGCCACCGGCTTGACGTCCTGGTCATAGGGCGCGCCCGCCAGGTTGGTCGCGGCGGACACGTCAACCAGCAGGATAGACTTGAACACCGTCCCTCGTCCGTCCTCGCGGCCTCGACCATTGCTGTCGCGCGACAGCACCAGGAAGCGATCGCCGCTCAGGGCCAGCATCTCGGACTGCGCCGCCGTGCCATTAGCCGGCCCGCCATCGCCATTCTCACGGACGACGGGCAGTTGCAGCACGTAGTCGCCGATCGGTGTCTTGGGCGTGCGGGTCTTCGAGATATCGTAGACCAGGATCCGCGTGTTGTTGCGCTTGGCCTTGCCTTCGCCGGAGTCCTGGATCGTGGCGCTCTGCAGGATGGTGATCAGGCGCGTCCCGTCGGGGCTGACCGCCACGGCCTCCAGGCCTTGGTTGTTGCGACGGCCGGTGGTCGGCGGCTTTTCGGCGTTGAAGTTCAGCACGCCGTTGGTGATCGGCTTCAGGGCCGGAACCGTCTCGATCGCGCCGATCTGCATGCCGGTCTTGTCGAACAGATAAAGGCCTGCGGCGTACTCGTCCGAGACGTAGAAACTCCCGTCCGGCAGATAGGCCATGCCCTCGCTGTCCAGGCTGATCTTGCCCGCGCCCTCGCCGCTGGCGGGCGACGGATAGTGGATCCCGTCGCGGACGATGACGTTGTCGCCGGGGTCCTTGCCCGTGAAGGGCTGACCGGTCTGGTCCTTCAGCAGGAAGCCGCCGGTCGGGACGATGACCAGGCCCTTGCCTTCATACAGGGTGACGTCGTGGGTGTGGACGCGGTTGGCGTAGTCGGTCGTGCCCTTGACCGAGCCGACGTCGTTGGGGCCACGGTCCGGCAGGGTCTGGATGACGCCCGAATAGGAACCGTCGGCGTTCTTCTTCCACTGCCTGACATCCAGCGCCATGCTGGAAAACGAGCCTAGCGTGTCGCCGTTGAAGTCCCGCGTCGCGGCGGGAACGCGGCCGACGGCCACCAGCCCGTGATTGACATAGATCTTGCCGCCAAACGTGACCGTGACGTCGCCCGGGCTCATGTCCCGATGCGGCGTCAGATAGCTTGGCGCCTGGGCGAGAGCCGCCCCGGTCGCCAGCGGCGCGCAGAGGCCCAGGGCGAGCGCGCCCGCGACGATTCCAGCCAGACGAGCGCGCGACATCGGATATTCCCTACTGGAAGCGATAGCGAACCGTGGCGCCCACGGTGCGCGGGTTGCCGGGATAGCCCTGGATCAGGCCCGTCGACTTCGTCAGGCCCAGGAGGTTGATGTAATAAGCCTTGTCGAACAGGTTTTCGGCCCAAACCTGGACGTCGAGGCGGTTGTTCACAAATAGCGTGCCGACCCGCAGATTGGCCAGGGCGTAGCTCTTGATCTGCGCGGCCGGATCCAGGGTGATGGTCGTGTTCTGCGTCGAGCGCCAGTTGCCGTCCAGGGTGATATAGCTGGTCGTGCCCGAAACGAACGAGTGCGAGTAGTCGATCGTCAGACTGCTGGTCCACTTCGGCGCCCAGGCGACCTGGCGGCCAGTCAGGTCGCAGGTCAGGGCCGTGGTCTGGGACGGACAGACCGAGTTGTGGAAGCTGGCGTAAGTGGCCTTGTCATAGCCGACGAAGCCCTTCAGGCGCAGGTCGCCCAGACGCGCCTCGCTCTCGATCTCGACGCCCTTGGAGCGCAGCGAACCGACATTGGCCAGGAACTTGACGGCGGTGTTGCCCACGCCGATCGCCTGATTGGCCTGATAGTTCTTCACCTCGGTATCGAAGGCCGTGACGTTCAGCAGCAGACGGTGATCGAACCATTCGCTTTTGAAGCCGGCCTCGATATTGTCGGACGTCTCGCCCTTGACGTCCTGAGCCGCGCCATAGACGGCGGTGTTGGGGTCGAACGGCAGCAGGTTGAAGCCGGCCGACTTGTGACCGCGCGCGGCGTTCACATAGGCCGTGACATCCGGCGTGACCCGGTAGCTGACGCCCACCTGGCCGGAAAGCGACTTGTCGGTCAGCGAGTCGGTGGCGCGGCCCACCTGAGCGTTGGCGCCGGCGGCCGACATCGCCGTGACCTGGGCGGCGTTCAAATTGCCCAGATTGCTCTCGACCCAGCCGCTATAGGCGTAGTCTCGGTCTTCCCAGGTTTGGCGCAGACCCAGGTTCAGGGCCAGCTTGCGATCTTCCATCGGACGCCAGACGACATTGCCGAAGACCGCCGAGGTATCGGTGTGGAAGCTGGCGTATGAGCGGATGCCAAAACCGGCGATCGCATCGGCATAGGCGCCCTGGGCCCAGGTCTTGCCCCCGAGGGTCGGGAAGGCGCTGGCGGAAGGGTTGGCGGCCCAGATATAGTACTGGTTGCCGAAGCGAATGCGCGAATTGACGCCCAGATACTGCTTGGACAGGAAGACGCCGGCGACTGCCTCGACCGGCCTGTCCTTCGGCGAAGCCCAGCGCAGTTCCTGCGACCACTGGCGCTCGACATTGCACGAGCCGTAGTCGGGGATCGCGTTCAGCTGGGTATAGTCGTTGTCGTTGTTGGTGAAGCAGGTCCAGTTCTGAAACGCGCTGATCGAGGTGATCTGGCCCTTGTCGCCCAGGTTCCAATCCAGCTGGCCGCTGACCAGGTTGGCGTGGGTCGAAGCCGTCAGCGGCGCGTCGATATTGACTTCACGCTTGGAGGCGTCGCTGACCAGCAGGGTGTAGCCGGCAGCGGCCATCCGCGCCTGCAGGGCGGCGGGGTTGTAGACCGACAGCGTCACTGGGCCGGTCGAGTTGAAGTTCTGCTCGGTGTGCTGAAGGATCAGGCGGAAGGTAACGTCGTCATTGGCCTTGGCCAGGAACTGGACCCTCACGCCCTGCCCCTGGCGCGCATTGGCGTCCGGGCGGCCCGAGCGGTTCGGATAGTTCCCGTCGCGATCGCTGTAGAAGGCCGAGATACGCGCGGCCAGTTTGTCCTGCATCAGCGGACCCGAGACGCTGGCCTTTGCCTCGCGCAGATTGTAGTCGCCGGCGGTGGCCTCGATCGAGGCTTCGGGCGTGAAGGTCGGCAGCTTGGAATTGATGATCACCGCGCCGGCGGTGGTGTTCTTGCCGAACAGCGTGCCTTGAGGTCCGCGCAGAAGCTCGATGTCGGCGATGTCGCTGAAGTCGCCGCTGACCATGCCTTGGCGGCCGGTATAGACACCGTCGACGAAGATGCCGACCGAACCGTCGATGCCGTCGGTGTTGAAGCCGTTGTTGCCAATGCCCCGGATGCCCAGGTTCTGCTGCTTGGGATTGGTAAGATAGACCGAGAACGCCGGGAACTTGTATTGGAAGTTGGTGAAATTCGCGAGGTGCTGGCGTTCGATCGTCTGGGCCGAGATCGTGGTCACCGGGGTAGGTACGGTCTGCACGTCTTCCGAACGCTTGCGGGCGGTGACCATCACCTCCTCGAGGCGGTCGCTTTCGACGGCGGGCTTGGGATCGGCGGCGACCTCGGCCGCGCGAGCCTGAGCCACGGTGAACAACATGCTGCTCGAAAACAGGAAGGCCAAGCCGCGCTTTATGCGCAGGCCACGCTTTTGTTTCGTCATTACACGCATCCCCAACACTACAAGCTCCCAACGGGAAGCAAATGCTTTGGCGGGGCCCATGCGAATATTGAGACGCGAGCTTGAACACGCGCGCCCGGTCATCGGACCATCGCGACGAAAGCTGCCACTATATCCGTTTAGATCGTAAAGCGCCCCATTAGCTTTGCGTCGCTCTTAGGGACTTCTTGCGTATGTTTTGTGACGCGCGAACCGTTTTATGAGAATAATTATCATCCATTGACGGATGATCGATCTCACCCGGTGGCCATGGCCGCGAACATGGCCAGGGTCGCGGCGGCCATGACGGCCGTGGCCAGCCAGCCGAAGCTCTTCAAGGCCGGGCCGGCGATGAACCGGCCCATCTGATCCCGTCGGGAGACGACCACCATCATCACCACCATCATCGGCACGGCGATGACGCCATTGATCACCGCGCTCCAGAACAACGCCTGGATCGGATCGATGCGCAGCAAGTCGATGCCGACGCCCAACAACGTCGCCGCGCCGATCACGGCGTAGAATCCGACGGCTTCCCAGGGCTTGTTGTCCAGGCCGCAGGTCCAGCCGCGCGTCTCGCCCACCGCGTAGGCCGCCGAGCCGGCCAGTACGGGCACCGACAACAGGCCGGTGCCGATGATCCCCAAGGCGAAGAGGAGGAAGGCGAACTTGCCAGCCGCCGGCTCCAGGGCCTTGGCGGCGTCCGCCGCCGTGCCGATCTCGCGATGACCGCTCGCGTGCAGGGTGGCGGCCGTGGCGATCATGATGGCCAAGGCGATCAGGTTCGAGACCGCCATGCCGAAGAAGGTGTCGAACCGCAGGCGTCGCAGTTGCGGCCGCGCCTGGCGCGGAGCTTCCTTCAGCGGCTTGGCCGCGTCGTCGTGCTCGACCTCCTCGACCTCCTGGGCGGTCTGCCAGAAGAAGAGATAGGGGCTGATCGTGGTGCCGAAGACCGCGACCACCGTGGTGAGCGCGTCCTTGGACTTCAGCATCGCCGGGTCGGGAAGGACAAGGCCCCGACCGACGGCGGCCCAGTCCAACTTCACCACCAGGACCACCGCCACATAGGCCAGCAGCACCAGGGTCAGCCATTTCAGGATGCGGACGTACTTCTTGTAGGGAACGAACATCTGCAACAGCAGCGACGTTACCGCGAACGCGATCGTGAACAAATGCGCGCCCCGTCCCGCCAGCAGTTCCGCCGACGCGCCCATGGCCGCCAGGTCCGCGCCGATATTGATGGTGTTGGCGACGAACAGCAGGATGACGAGGCCGGTGACGGCGCCACGCGGGATCACCGCGCCCATGTTTTGCGCCAGCCCCTTACCGGTCACCCGGCCGATCCGAGCGCTGACCAGCTGGATCGCGCTCATCAGCGGATAGGTCAGGATTAGGGTCCAGAGCAGACCATAGCCGAACTTCGCGCCGGTCTGAGAATAGGTGGCGATGCCGCTGGGATCATCGTCCGCCGCTCCGGTGACAAGGCCCGGACCCAGTTGCTCGAACAGGGCGATCGACCGGATGCGGCGACGTAGAGAGACCATGAACGACTCCGCTCGGTTCCGGCGTTGAAAGACGTGACGGAGCAACACGCGGAAGCCCTCGGACGTTCCTCGAAACGCTACGGGGCATGGTCGGCCGAAGCCGCAGCCTGGCCGCCACGCGGTGGACGCGTCCGGGCCAAGCCTCTAGATCGATGGCGTTTCCAGGAGTTCGTCCCTTGACCGTCACCGTCTATCACAACCCCAAATGCAGCACCTCGACCAAGGTGGTGGCGCTCCTGCGCGACGCGGGCCACGCGCCCAAGGTGGTCGAGTACTTGAAGACCGGCTGGAACCGCGAACAGCTGCTGGACCTGGTTCGACGCTCCGACACCGACCTGAAGGGCCTTCTGCGCGAACGCGGCACGCCGGCCGAGGAACTGGGCCTTCTGAAGGCCGATGTCTCCGACGAGGCGATCCTGTCCGCCATGCTGGAGCATCCCATCCTGGTGAACCGCCCGATCGTCGACGGACCCAAGGGCGTCGTCCTGGCCCGGCCGATCGAGAAGGCGTTGACGGTCGTCTGACCTATAATCCGATTACGGATCATCAGAGCCTTCGCGCCATGGTGGCTTGTCCGGCGTGTATTCGTGGAAGCCCGTCCGGATCCCGGGGTCGTCGTCGAGACAGTTGGCGGCGATGGCGAAAACCCGTCCATTCCCCGGATCGCCCAGCGCTGATCCGCAGCGACGGCAGAAGGCCCGCACGAAGCGGAATGGCGGCCTGGGGCGGTAGCGCGTCACCAGGTCCCGCCCCGCCGTCCAAGAAAACGCCTCGGCCCGCACGAAGACGTAGGTGCTGGATCCAGCCTTGCGGCAGCGCGAGCAGTGGCACGTCCCCATCAGAGCCGGCGGCTCGAACAGCTCGAAGCGGACGCCCCCGCAGCAACAACTGCCCTTTATGATCAATGCGCGTCTCCCGGATCGAAGGGAGCATTGTGCGCCGTTCCTGCTGACGGCCGGCTGTCAGCAACACGCGCCTTGAATCCGGCGCGCGAACCGATCATTTCCCTGCGCGTCGAAGGGGAAAGTCAGATGGAAATCGAAGTCTCGGCCGAGGCCAAGGGCAAGGCCTTGAACCGCATGGTGGCCATCACCGTCGTGGTGCTGTCGGTGTTTCTGGGCATCATGAAGATCAAGGACGACAACCTCGTCCAGGCCATGCAGCAGGCCAAGGCCGACGCCGTCGACACCTGGGGCGAGTATCAGGCGACCCGGACCAAGCTGCACATCACCGAAGCGTCCCTGGACGAAGCGACCCTGCTGCGAAGCGCGGTCCGCCCCGGCGATGGGGCGGCCTTCGACAAGCGCCTCGCCGAATTGAAGACCCAAATCGCCAAGTACAAGGCCGAGGCGCCGGTGCTGGCGGCCAAGGCCAAGAGCTTCGAGAAGCTGTACGACGACTTGAACTATCACGACGACCAGTTCGACATGTGCGACGCTCTGGTCTCGATCGCCGTCTCGACGGCGGCCGTCGCGGCCCTGACCGAAAGCGCGGTCGTCCTCTACGTCAGCTGGACGTTCGGCGCCCTTGGCGTGCTGATGGGCCTGTCGGGCTTCTTCGGCTGGGCCATCCACCCGGACTTCATCAGCAAGCTGCTGAGCTAGTTAGCGCGTCCGCGAGGTCATGCCGGCGGCGGCCGCGTCGTCGGCGACCTGTGGATCCAGCGGTTGCGGCTGTCCGGCCGGTCGCTCGGGCTGAACGGGAGGAACCGGCGTCGTGGTCGTGACCGGCGCGGCGGCCTCAAGTCTATGGGCGGGGGCGGATGGTGACTTGGCGGACATGGCCGCCGTTGCAGCGTCATCCGCCGCCGTGCGGGTCTCCGAGGGCCCGTCCTCATAGCCGCCGTCACCGGCGCTGAGGAACAGGATGGTTCCGAACGTGGTCAGCACGCCGACGATAAAGCCCAGAACGACCCAACCGAACGGATTGCCGCGACGCTCGCTCATCTAGTCCCTGTCCTTGGTTACGTGCCCTTCCATTGCCGGACCGGACCGACGTCGACGTGCACGAAATTGCTCTCTGGATAATAACCCACGCCGCCACGTCCGAGATCCAGGGCCGCGGCCCTGATGTGCTCCAGCGCGACATCCTCCAGATAGATGTCCATGGCCTTGCCGTCCATGTGCAAGCTGTGCTTGGCGACCTCGCCGCTGCGCTCGCGCAGCAGCTTGTTGGTGGCGGGCGAGCGATAGCCGGAAATGACCTGGAACGGGCTCTTGCTCTCGGTCTTGGCCCGGATCTGGTCGAGAATGTCGTAGAGGCCCGGATTCATCGGGTGAACCTGATCGTTGCGATAATCGCGCAACACCTTGTTCAGGGCCTGAACCGCGTCTGGGACATAGCCGCCGTTCTCCCAGTACGCGGCTTCCAGCTTCTCGCCCGTATGGACATTGTGCAGATGGACCCAACGGGCCTGGGTCACGACGGGCCTGGCCGCCACAAGCGGCGGGGGCGAAAGCGCCAAGGGCGGGGGCGTGATGTTGGTCTGCTTGCCTTCCAGGATCGCGCCGATGATGTCGTCGTCCGCCCGCGCGTCCGCGGCTGGCAAGAGACCGGCGCCGAGCACGCCGAGCCCCATCTGGAGCAGCTTCCGTCGATGCATGGTACGCCCTTGACCCGACACTAAAACGCCGGGGAGGACACCCTAAAAGTTCCCGAAGATCAAGCTGAGCCGGGACGAAGTGCGGCAATCCGCTGCACCAGCTCGCGATCCCAGCCATAAGGATCATCTCGGAAATTGACCTGCCCATCGGGGGTCACATAGGCCGTCCAATAGAGCAGGAAGACCGCGATCTGCTGAGGCAGCTTCGCGCGCACGGTTTCGCCGGACGCCAGGGTTTCGTCGATCTTTTCGGGGGTCCAGATCGGGTCGCCAGCCATCAGCGCCTTGGCCAATTCGATCGGTTTCTGCAAGCGCACGCACCCGTGGCTGGCCAGGCGGCTGAAGCTGTCGAACTTCGAGCGGCTGGGCGTGTCGTGCAGATAGACTCCATAGGGGTTGTTGAAGTCGAACTTCACCTGGCCCAGCGCCGCCTTGGGCCCTGCCTTCTGCTGCAGGCGCGAACCGCCATCGCCGGTCGGGATAACGATGAAGTCATTGCGGGCCAGATAGCCCGGATGCGCCCGCTCCTTGGGCCACAGCTCCTTGGCGGCGATGGTCGACGGCACGTTCCATGGCGGGTTCAGGACGATCGAGTGGATCATCGACGACAGCATCGGCGTCTCGTCGCCCGGGCGGCCGGTGACCGCGCGCATGGTCAGGGTCGGGGTGTCATGGCTGAACACCGACAGGATGGCCGCCGCGACATTGACCTGGATCCGGTCGGCCGGCAGGGTCTGGGGCAGCCAGCGCCAGCGCTCCATATTGGCCTGGATCTGGTCGATGCGCCGCTCCACGGGCGTGTTCAGCGCGTCCAGGGTCTTCTTGTCCACCACGCCGTTCGGGTTGAGGCCGAAGCGCTTTTGAGCGCGCTGCACCGCCTGGGTCAGGGCCGCGTCGAAGATGGGCGCGCCATCGACGGCGACGGTCGGATCCTCGGCCGCCAGGCGCGCCTCCAGCGCCACGACGCGCGGTCCTGTCGAGCCTTCCTTGAGCGGCGCGCCAGGGCCCACCGGGAGCCAGCCGCCCTTGGCCGCGATGTCGCGATAGGTGACAAGCCCCTTCTGCAGGGTCTGATAGCCGGTATAGGGCGGCGGCAAGTTGGCCAGCCAATCCGCGAGGCGATCCTGCTGGATGGCCGCCACGAACTCGGGCACCGGATCGTAGGCGGCGGGGCGCAGGCCCCATTCATTCATGAAACCGCTGGCCGGCAGCCGCCCCGTATGGACGGCGCGGGCATAGGACAAGGTCTTGGCGATCAGTTGGGCTTGGCCCGAGACGCGCGCGTTCGGATCGCGCGAGGAGAGCAAGGCGATCGCCTGATCCGGCGCGAAGTCGGTCGGCGCGAAGCCATGCAGCGGCGCGTCGGTCAGCGTTCGCAGCAACGTGTCGATCTGATCCGAACGCAGCGAGACCTGGTAAGGGTCAACTGGCGGCGCGTAGCTCCTGGGTTGGGCCGGAATGACGGGCGCGTTCTGGGGCTGCTGCTGCGGCGGACGCCCGCCGGCCAGCGGCGGCCGCTGGGACTGGGCGAGCGCGGAGGCGGCGGTCAGGAGGCCGAGCGCGATCGCCGACGCCGCGCTCAAGGTTTTCATCACTCGCATCACTCTCGAACAGGCCCGCCCGCGCGTTACGCGGCCGCGCCGCGTTAAGGTTTCAATGGCTGGTCGGGGCGGTCGCCGTCAACGCGAGTAGCGTGAAAGACGAGCCTCGCGCCCCTCCCGACGCCGGTTTTCTCGAAAGAGGAACCCGCAAGCCACACCGTCGGTTTCACCGAAAACGGGGAATACCCGCAACGGCCCGGGGCGTGACCATGACCAAACCTTCCCAGAAGACGCTGGACCTCTTTCCGATCGGCAACTGCGCGGTCAGCGCGCTGATCGATACGGCCGGACGCTTCGTCTGGGCGTGCGCGCCGCGCGTCGACTCCGATCCCGTCTTCAGCGCCCTACTAGACGACGCCGATCCGGACGGCCCGACGGCCCAGGGCCTGTGGGACGTGCTGGTCGAGCGCCGCGCCGAGGTGCGTCAGGGCTATCTCCGCAACACGCCGATCCTGCGCACCGAGGTCGCCGACCAGGACGGCGCGCGGATCGAGATTCTGGATTTCGCGCCCCGCTATCAGCAATTCGGCCGAACCTTTCGCCCGACGGCCTTCGTGCGCCTGATCCGGCCGGTCGTCGGCGTCGCGCGGATCACCCTGCGCGCGCGTCCCACCGCCGACTGGGGCGCGCGGGCGGCCGAGCACACCTCGGGCTCTAACCACATTCGCTATCTGTGCTCGGACATGACCTTGCGCCTTTCCACCGACGCGCCGGTCTCGCACATCCTGGAAGAGCGCACGTTCCGCCTGGAGCGTCCAATCGCCATGTATCTGGGCGCCGATGAAGGCTTCGACGCGCCGATCGGCGCGACCTGCGAGCGGATGCTGCGCGAGACCGACAGCTATTGGAAGCATTGGGTTCGAGGCCTGGCCGTGCCGCTGGAATGGCAGACGGCGGTGATCCGCGCGGCCATCACCCTGAAGCTCTGCATGCACGAGGAAACCGGCGCCATCGTCGCGGCCCTGACCACCTCGATCCCCGAACACGCCGACAGCGGCCGGAACTGGGACTACCGCTATTGCTGGCTGCGCGACGCCTACTACGTGGTCCAGGCCCTCAATCGCTTGGGCGCGGTCGACGTCCTGGAAAACTACCTGGGCTATCTGCGCAACATCGTCGACCGGGCCGACGGCGGTCATATCCAGCCGCTGTTCGGCGTGGGGTTCGAGGAGCGGCTGACGGAACGTTTCGCCCCCGCCCTCCCCGGCTATCGCGGAATGGGACCCGTGCGCGTCGGCAACCAGGCCTTCGAGCACATCCAGAACGACGTCTACGGCCAGATCATCCTGTCGACTGTCCAGGCCTTCTTCGACGAACGGCTGCTGCGACCGGCCACCGTCGAGGACTTCGAGGCGCTGGAGCCCGTGGGCGAGCGGGCGTTCCAGCTGCATGACCAACCCGACGCCAGCCTCTGGGAGTTCCGGGGCCGCGCTAATGTGCACACCTATTCCTCGGCCATGTGCTGGGCCGCGTGCGACCGGCTGGGCAACGCGGCCGAGAAGCTGGGGCTGAAGGACAAGGCCGCGTTCTGGAACGGCCGCGCCGCCCATGTCCGCAAGGTCATCGAGGACCGGGCCTGGAACGACCAGCTGGGCCGCTTCGCCGCGACCTTCGAAGGCGACGAGCTAGACGCCTCTCTACTGCAACTGGTGGATCTGCGCTTCCACACCGCCGACGACCCGCGCAATGTCGCCACGCTCAGGGCCGTCGAGGAGGGCCTGCGGCGGGGAGCCTATCTACTGCGCTACGCCATCCCCGACGACTTCGGCTCGCCCCAGACGGCGTTCAATATCTGCACCTTTTGGCTGATCGAGGCCCTGCACCTGTCGGGCCGCTCGGACGAAGCGCGGGCGCTGTTCGAGGACATGCTGTCGCGCCGCACCGGCGCGGGCCTGCTCTCCGAGGACATCGGCTTCGCTGATGGAGAGCTCTGGGGCAATTACCCGCAGACCTATTCCCTGGTGGGCCTGATCAACTGCGCCGTTCTTTTGAGCCGCCCGTGGACCTCCGTGCGGTAGACAGCCCCGCGTTCGGGAATCGATGTTGCGACGCCGGAAAACTTTGAAATCCGGACGTCACACGCCGCCCTCAACTGCGGGGTTTCAAGGTCGGAGGACAAAGTTGGTGCGCCGAGGTTTGGCTTTTGTCGGTTTCCTGGGCTGCGTGGCGCCCGTCGCGGCCCAGGCGCAGGCTCAGGACGTCAAGCCGGCCGTCGCGCCGGCTCCGTCGCCGACAGCGGCTCCCGCGCCGAAGGCTCCGACCAGGAAGCCGCCCCCCAAGTCCGTGACGCCCGAGGATCTCGACAACGAGGTCGACGCCATCACCATCACCTCGACCGGCAAGCCCTACGGCGCGGTGCTCGGCGACATTCCGCCGGAAGAGACCTTCAACGCCGCCGATGTCCGCGCGTTCGGGGTCAGCTCGATAGAAGACCTGTTGTCCGAGCTGACGCCCCAGACCACCAGCGGCCTTGGCGGGGATCCGATCCTGCTGCTCAACGGCCGCCGCATCTCGGGCATGGGCGAGATCCGCGACATTCCGACCGAGGCCATCCAGCGGGTTGAGATCCTGCCGGAAGAAGTGGCGTTGAAGTACGGCTATTCGGCGGACCAGAAGGTGGTCAATATCGTGCTGCGCCAGCGCTTCCGCGCCCAGACCGTCGAGGGCTTGGTTGGCAGGCCCACGGAAGGCGGCCAGACGAACGAACAGGCCAACTATTCCCGCCTGCGGCTGAACCGCGATGGTCGCATGAACGTGGCGGTCAAGCTGCAGCACAGCGACCAATTGCTGGAAAGCGATCGCGATCTGATCAGCATGGGCCAGACCGGCCTCTATGATCTGGTCGGCAACGTCGGTCCCGCCGCGCCGCGCCTCGGCGCCGAGATCGACCCAGCGCTTAGCGCCCTGGTCGGCGCGCCCGTCACCGTCGCCGGCGCGCCCGCCTCCGCCGCGAGCGGTCGACCGGCGCTCTCGGCTTTCGCGCCGACCGCCAACCAAGCCAACACCAGCGACCTTTCCCATAGCCGCACCCTGCTGCCGGAAAGCTCCCAGCTGACGATCAACACGGTCTATAACCGCTACATCCTGGACAACGTCTCGGCGACGTTGAACCTGGGCCTGACCGCATCTCAGAACGACTCCCTGCTGGGTCCGGCGCGAGCGCGGCTGACCGTGCCGACCGGCGATCCCTTCTCGCCATTCAGCCAGGACGTGGCGCTTTATCGCTATCTGGGCGAGCTTTCCCCGCTGGGTCAGACCTCGCGCAATCTTTCGGGCCACCTGGGCTTCACGCTCAATCGGGAGACCGAGGCCCTGCGCCTGTCGCTGACCGGAACCTACGACCACGCCGTCAACAAGACCGAGACCGATCGCGGCGTCGATCTGACCAGCGTCCAGACCCGCCTGGCGGCGCTCGACCCGACCCTCAACCCTTTCGCGCCGCTGACCGGAACCCTCCCCGTCACCACCGACCGCGCGCGCTCGACCAGCGACACCGGCGATCTGCAGTTCGTGGCCAATGGCGCCCTGGCCCATTTCAAGGCCGGCGACCTGTCGACCACCTTCAAGCTCGGGCTAGACGGTTCCAGGCAGGAGTCGACCTCGATCCGCTCGGGACTTTCGACCGACACCAGCCTGTCGCGTGGCGACTTCAACGGCCAGGTCAGCTTCGACCTGCCGCTGACCAGCCGACGCCGAAACGTGCGCGCGGCGCTCGGCGACTTCTCGGTGAACGTCCATATGGGCGCGCACAAGCTGTCGGATTTCGGGACCCTGGCCTCGGTGGGCGGCGGCCTGAACTGGTCGCCGGTCAAGCCGGTGAGCTTCCTGGTTTCCTATACCGAGACCGACAACGCCCCCAGCTTGGCCCAGTTGGGCAATCCTCTGGTCACGACGCCGGACGCGCGGGTCTTTGACTACGTCACCGGACAGACGGTGGATGTCACCCGCGTCAGCGGCGGGAACACCGGTCTGAGAGCCGAAACGCGCCACGCCCTGAAGCTGGGCGGGACCTATAAACCGACCCAGATCGACGGCCTGTCGATCACGGCCAACTATACGCGCATCCGAACCGACAATCCGGTGGCGGGCTTCCCGGCGGCCACGGCGGCGGTCGAGGCGGCCTTCCCGGACCGCTTCACTCGCGACGCGACCGGAGCCTTGACGCGCATCGACAGCCGGCCGGTCAATTTCCAGCGCCGCGAAAGCGACCAGTTCCGCTGGGGCTTCAACTTCTCGCACCAGATCGGCAAGACGCCGCCGCGCCCCGAGCGTCCGCCGGGCCAAGGCTTCCCAGGCGCGGACCTGCTGCGGCGAGGCGGCCCAAGCGGCGGCGACGCCAACGGGGCCAATAACGGCGATCACCCCTCCTCCGCCCCGCAAGCGGACGGCGCGGTCGCGTCGCGCGATCCGCAAACCCAGACCGCGCCAAGCGACGGCAATGCGCCCCGTTCGGAGGCGGACGGCGGAAACCGGAATTTCGGAGGCGGTCAGGGCTTCGGCGGCGGGCGGGGCGGCTTCGGGGGCTTCGGCGGCCGAGGCGGCGGCAACCCGCGCGCCACGCGCCTGCAACTATCGCTGTACCACACCGTCCACCTGCGCGAAAAAGTCTGGATCGCCAACGGCGTCCCGGCCCTCGATCTCCTGAACGGCGACGTCCTAGGCTCGGGCGGCGGCCAGTCGCGCAACGAAGTCGAGGCCCAGGTCGGCATCACCCACTACGGCCTTGGCGCTCGCGCCACGGCCAATTGGCAAAGCGCGACCCACGTGCGCGGCGGGACCCTGGGCGGCGCGTCCAGCGATCTGGATTTCTCCAGCCTGGCGACCATCAACCTGCGGCTCTTCGCAGATCTGAGCGTTCGGCGCGAACTGGTCCAGGCCCATCCCATCCTGCGGGGCGTGCGCCTGACCCTGGCGGCCAACAACCTGTTCGATCAGCGACAGACCGTCCGCGACGCCACCGGCGCCACACCCATCACCTACCAGCCCGACTACCTGGATCCGCGTGGCCGCGTGCTGCAGTTCAGCGTTCGAAAGCTGATCTTCTAGCGCCCCCTAAATCCCCGCGAGCGGTCGGCGGATGCGCCTGGGCGGATATCCCTCGGGATCGAACCGGCCCGTTCGGCGTTTCCACCGGCATGTTGCTTACAACCGAGGGGGAAGTCGCCATGACCGTGGCTCAACCGGCCGTGCGTTCCGAAACCGTCGCGACGGCCTCTCCGCCCCTGATCGCGCCGCATCGCCTGGCGCTGTTCCTTGATCTCGATGGCACCCTGGCGCCGATCATGCCGCGCCCGGACGACGTTGGACCCGACCCACGCCGCGCGCGGCTTCTGGCCCGCCTGATCGCGGTGCTGGACGGGCGCCTCGCCGTGGTGAGCGGTCGGTCGCTGCCGGACCTCGACCACATCCTGGGCGGCGGCGTGCGCGCGATCGCCGCCGTGCACGGGCTGGTGCGCCGCACCGCCGACGGCCAGTTGGTCGACCGCGAGCCTCACCCGGGGCTGGAGGAGGCTCGGCGCATCCTCGGCGAGCTGGCCGATTGCGAACGCGGGCTGCTGTTCGAGGACAAGGGCCTAAGCATCGCCCTGCACTACCGCAACGCTCCGGCCTGCGCCGAGGCCGTCAACGAGGCGGCCGAGCGGCTGTCCCAGGCGACCGGCCTGGTGCTCCAGCAAGGCGATATGGTCGCCGAGCTGCGCACACCCGGCGCCGACAAGGGCGCGGCCGTGCGGGCCTTCCTGCGCGAGACGCCTTTCACTAACGCCACGCCGATCTTTGTCGGCGATGACCTGACCGACGAGGACGGCTTTACGGCCGCCGACCGTCTGGGCGGCTTTGGCGTGCTGGTCGGCCCGGCCCGTCCGACGGCGGCGCGTTATCGGCTGAACGACCACGAGGCCGTGTTTCGTTGGCTGGACGGACTGCGGATCCCGATGGAGGCCAGCGCATGAGCCGGCTGATCGTCGTATCCAACCGTGTGAACCCGCCGAACCCGGCCGAGGGCGGCGAAGGCAGCGTGGGCGGCCTGGCCATGGCCCTGGCGGCGGCCTTGCGCGAATATTCTGGCATCTGGTTCGGCTGGAGCGGCAAGACCATCCCGGAGTTCACCGGACAGCTGAACATGCAGCGGATCGAGGGCGTGACCGTCGCCACGGTGGACCTCGAGGAGACGGACTATCAAGAATATTACAACGGCTACGCCAACAAGACGCTATGGCCGCTGTTCCATTATCGCGTCGACCTGACCGCCTATGACCGCTCGTTCGGCGAGGGCTACGACCGGGTCAACAAGCGCTTCGCCGAGACTCTGCTGCCGTTGATCGAGCCGGACGACATCGTTTGGGTTCACGACTATCACCTGATCCCACTGGCCCGCGAGCTGCGGCGCATGGGCGTGACCAATCGGATCGGCTTTTTCCTGCACATCCCCTGGCCGGCCCATCAACTGGTGGTCACCCTGCCGCGCCACCGGGCGCTGGTGGAGGCCCTGTTCGACTACGACCTGATCGGCTTCCAGACCGAGGAGTCGCTACAGGCCTTCGAGGGCTACGTGTTCTCGGAGGTGCAGGGCCGCAAGACCGAGCGCGGCGAGCTCGAGGCCTTCGGGCGCGGACTGAAGGCTCAAGCCTTTCCGATCGGGGTCGACGCCAAGGACTTCGCCCAGATCGTTCAAGGTGAGACGGCCCGCAAGGTCTACGACCGAATGATGGCCCACAGCGTGTTTCGCAAGATGGTCGTCGGCGTCGACCGGCTCGACTATTCCAAGGGGCTGGAGGAACGGCTGATCGGCTTCGAGCGGTTCCTGCACGACCATCCGGACCTGCGCCGCGAGGTGATGCTTTTGCAGATCGCCCCGCTCTCGCGCGACGAGGTCGAGGCCTATCAAGATCTGCGGACCCGGCTGGACGGCCTGATCGGGCGGATCAACGGGGCCTATGCGGAGATGGATTCCACTCCCATCCGCTATGTCAATCGCTCGTACCGGCGCGACGAGCTGGCGGGCGTCTATCGCGCCAGCAAGGCGGCCTTGGTCACGCCCTTGCGGGACGGCATGAACCTGGTGGCCAAGGAGTACGTGGCCGCCCAGAATCCCGAGGACCCAGGCGTCCTGATCCTGTCGCGCTTCGCCGGAGCCGCACGGCAGATGAAAGAGGCCCTCATCGTGAACCCCAACAGCCCGGAGGAAATCTCCGACGCTCTGGAGCGGGCGCTTTCGATGGACCTCGCCGAACGCAAACGACGCTGGGAGGCTCTCTTCGATAACGTCAACCGCGAAGACGTCACCGCCTGGCGCGACGACTTCGTAGCGGCGCTGCGGGCCGATCCGGAACCGGACGCGGATAAGCCAGAGCCCCAGGAGAAGACGCCGGTGCGTAGCCTGGATGTCGCGGCGAAGGTGCTGCGCGAGCGAGCGGCCGAAGCCCGGGCGATGCGCGGGTAGCCCGTCGGGCAGTCCCCGGACTAGCGCCCTTCTTCCATACCCTCGATCAGCTTCTTCAGCTTGGCCACTTCCTCGGCCTTCAGCGGACGGTGCTGGGCGAAGTGGCTGATCAGCGGCGCGAGCTGACCTTCGAACAGGCGGTCCAGCAGGCCTTGGCTCTCGGACAAAACATAGGCGCTGCGGTCGACCAGCGGGCGATAGCCGTGCTTGCCGTCCGCGCGTTCGGACTTGATCGCCTTTTTCTTCAGAAGCCGATTGATCAAGGTCTTGACGGTGGCCTCGCCCCATTGCTGCGACGCGCCGACCTCGGCGACCAGTTCGTCGGCCGATAGCGGCGCGCGGCGCCACAGCGCTTCCATGACATGGGCTTCGGCGGCGGTGATGTGCATGACGCTTACATCCGTAATTCTCGCCGACGATAGGCGCGCCGCCACGCGTGTCAAGCACGCGGGACGGTCTCCCGGCCGAGGGCGTCACCGAAATCGCCGTCCAGCGCGACGGGCCGCGGCGGCGACCGCCGTCTTAGGCCCTCATTGTCAATGACACCGGTTTCCACTAGAGACATCACAAACCCGCCAAGCGGGGATGTGCGCCTTATTCGAGGGAGGAACCGCGGCGTGACCGTTTCTGAGGCCGACAGCGAGGTTTTCGCCCCCGCGGTCATCGCTCCCCAATTCGTCAAGGCCCGCCAGGATGGCGTCAGCGTCCCCGGCTATCCGGGCGGCGTGATTCCCGCGACGGTCGCGGAAGGTTATGCCGTTCAGGACATCGCCATCGGTCTTTGGCCCGACGAACTGGTTGGCTGGAAGGTTGGCCTCGTGCCGCCGCAGCACCGCGAACGCCTGGGCGTCGACCGTCTGGCGGGCTGCATCTTCAAGTCCAAGGTCCAGGGTGCCAAGAGCGGCGAGCCGAACGCGTTCCGCGCCATCGCCGGCGGCTTCTGCGCCGTCGAGGCCGAATTCATCGTCCGCGTCGGCAAGGACGCCCCCGCGGACAAGACTCAATGGACCGCCGAGGAGGCCGCCGACTATGTGGGCGAGCTGTTGGTCGGCGTGGAGATCGCCGGAAGCCCGCTGGCCACGATCAACGCCCTGGGTCCGACCGTGGTCATGTCTGACTTTGGCAATAACGATGGTCAGATCATTGGTCAGGCCATTTTGAACTGGCGCGACATCGCCTGGGAAGATATGCCGGTCGAGACCTTCATCAACGGCAAGTCGGTCGGCGTGGCCACCGCCGCGACCATTCCGGGCTCGCCCCTGGCGGCCCTGGCGTTCCTGCTGGGAACCGTCGCGGCGCGCGGCAGGCCGCTGAAGAAGGGCATGATCGTCACCACCGGCGCGACCACGGGCATTCACGACGTGGTCGCCGGTGACGTGGCCCACGTGAGCTTCGGCCCCTTCGGCAGCGTGGACTGCGTCGCCGTTCCGGCGAACTAGAACGAGACGCGGGCGGGACGGCCGAACACGGGCAGCAAGTCCGGCGGCCGCCGCGCTCCTGACATTGGGAAGGAAGATCGGTCCATGGACGCTATCAAGCCGCCCGCGCCCTCCGAAAAGATCGGGCGCTATCGGTGGGTGATCGTCACGCTGCTGTTCGCGGCGATGGTCATCAACTATGTGGATCGTCAGACGATCGGCCTGCTGAAGGCCAATCTTTCCAAGGAGTTCGGCTGGGACGAAACCCATTATGCCGACCTCGTCTTCTACTTCCAGCTGGCCTATGCCGTGGCCTATCTCGGCTGGGGCAAGGTGATGGACAAGATCGGGGCTCGCTGGGGCTTCGGCGTCGCCTTCCTGATCTGGCAGGTCGCCCACATCGCCCACGCCGGCGCGCGCGGCTTCACCGGCTTCATGGTCGCCCGCATGGGGTTGGGCATCGGCGAGGCCGGCGGCTTCCCGGGCGGCATCAAGGCCGTGGCCGAGTGGTTCCCCAAGAAGGAACGCGCCTACGCCACGGGCCTGTTCAACGCCGGCACCAATATCGGCGCCATCGTCACGCCGCTGGTCGTTCCGGGCGTCGTGCTGGCCTTCGGGTGGCAGATGGCCTTCATCGTCACGGGCGTCGCCGGCCTGATCTGGCTGCCCATCTGGCTGCTGGTCTATCGCCGCCCGCGCGAGCAGAAGCGCCTGTCGGCCGCCGAACTGGCCTATATCGAGCAGGACCCCGCCGACCCCGTCGAGAAGATCGGCTGGGCCAAGCTGCTGACCAAGAAGGAAACCTGGGCCTTCGCTCTGGGCAAGTTCCTGATCGACCCGATCTGGTGGATGTTCCTGTTCTGGCTGCCCGACTTCCTGGGCAAGACCTATCACCTGGACCTCAAGACCTTCGGACCGCCGCTGATCGCCATCTACCTGATGAGCGACGTCGGCTCGGTGGCCGGCGGCTGGATGTCCTCCACGCTCATGAAGAACGGGGCCAGCATCAACAAGGCCCGCAAGCTGACCATGCTGGTCTGCGCCCTCCTCGCCGTGCCGGTGATGTTCGCCGCCAACGCCAGCAATGTATGGTTGGCCGTGCTGATCATCGGCGTCGCCACCGCCGCTCACCAGGGTTTCTCGGCCAACCTCTACACCCTACCCTCGGACGTCTTCCCGCGCGGCGCGGTCGGATCGGTCGTCGGTATCGGCGGCATGCTGGGCGCGTTCGGCGGCATGGCTTTCTCCAAATATATCGGCAAGGTGCTGGATGGCATCGGCACCTATGCGCCGATCTTCCTGGTCGCCGGCTCGGCCTATCTGGTGGCGCTGCTGGTCGTCCACCTGCTGTCGCCGAAGATGGAACCGGTGGAATTCGGCAAGGGCTGACCGGCGTCTGGACGGTTGGATCTAAAGATCCAACCGTTCGGCCATCAGCGCTCGCATCCCCGCCAGAAGTCGGACGCCCTGATCTATCGTCAACGCCCGATCACGACGCCCGGTCGCAAGCAGCCAGGCGACACTCCGATAAACCCTGCTATGACGCCTCTATCAAACTTGGGCGACATTGCCGGATATGATCCGCAAACTGACCGATAAACCCATCGCGATCGCCGCCGACCATCGCGGGGCGGACTTGAAGACGCACTTGAAAACCTGGCTCGCCGCCAATGGCTACACGGTGACGGACCACGGAACCAACCAGAGCGCTGAACGCGTCGACGCGATGGACTACGCGGTCGCGCTGGCGGCCGAGATCCAGGCCGGTCGTTGCGACTTCGCGATCGGTATCTGCGGCAGCGGGCAGATGATGGCGATCACGGCCAACCGCTTCCCGTTCATCCGGGCCACCCTACTCCATACGCCAGAGGAAACCCTTTCGGCTCGACAGCACGGCGACGCCAACATGCTGGTGCTCGGAGCCGATCTCACGCCCCCGGAAACGGCCGAGCGCATCCTGGCGACGTTCCTGAACACCGCCACCGAAGGCGACCGATACGCCGAGCGTCGCGAGCGCCTAGCCAAGCTGGATATTTCCGCGCTCAAGACCCTTTGACACAAGCTGTCGGAATGGATCGAGCGACGAGGCGCCCCTAAGCGGTCGCGCCTTCCGCCGCCGCGCCCAGTTCCCCGGCCGCGCGGGCTTTGCGGCCATAGACCACTTCGAACAGCGGGCTGGCCATGACCGTGGTCACGATCGCCATCAGCACCAGCATCGAGAACAGCGTCGGGCCGATCACGCCCTTCTGCAGACCGATATTGATGATGATCAGCTCCATCAGGCCACGCGAGTTCATCAGCGCGCCGATACCCATGGCGGTCGAATGGTTCTCGCCCGTCAGGCGAGCGGCGACGTAGCAAGCGCCCCACTTGGCCAGGACCGAGGCCGCCAGCACGCCCAGGGCGATCAGCAGCAACTGGGGCGAATTGACCATGTCCATGCGAGTGTTCAGCCCCGAATAGGTGAAGAACATCGGCAGCAGCAGCACCACGGCGATCGGCTCGACCTTCTTCTTCAGTTCCTCGACCAGCAGGCCGCGCGGCATGACCACGCCCAGGATGAATCCACCGAAAATGGCGTGGATGCCGACGGCGTCCATCAGGAAGGCCGAGACGCAGAAGGCCAGGATGACCAAGGCCAACACATGGGTGCTCATGTGCCCCTCGCGTTCGACCATGCGCCCCAATGGCGCCAGGATCCGAGGCCCCAGCAATGTGACGAAGGCCGCCCAGGCCAAGCCGCCGCCGATGGCCAGGACCGCCACGCCAGGACCGCCGCCGAACGTCGCCAGCACCAGCGCCAGCACGCACCAGGACACCGCGTCGTCAAACGCGCCGGCGGTCAGGGACAGCGTGCCGAGCGACGTCTTGGCCAGACCCCGCTCGTTGATGATTCGCGCCAGCATCGGAAAGGCCGTCAGGGCGATGCAGGCGCCCATGAACAGCGTGGCGTTGGCCCGGCTGATGCCGACCGCGAACAGACCGGGGACCTTGAGCAGGAACGGCGTGATCAGGGTCGCGATCAGGAACGGCGCGACAATGCCGGCGAACGACACGCTCATCGCGCTCTTGGCCTTGGCCTTGAAGTGCCCGGCGTCAAACGTCGCGCCGACCATGAACATGTAAAGGCCCACGCCCAGTTGGGCGCCGACATAGAGGACGTTCTTCGTCTCCTTGGGGAAAAGCGCGGCTTGAAAGCCGGGGAACAGCAGCCCCAGCAGCGACGGTCCCAGCACCACGCCGGCGATCATCTCCCCGACCACCTGGGGCTGACGCAGCAGCTTCTGGCCTAGCCAACCCACCACGCGGCACGTCAGGACGATAACCGCCAACTGAAGGAAAAAATGAACCGAGAAGTCGCCGGGTGTGAAGCCGTGCGGCGCGCCAGCGGTCGCGGGTCCGTGCGCGCTCAGAATATCCGCCGCCGTGGCGATCGTGCGCGCGATCAAGTCCGACACCGTGCAAGTCCCCTAACGCGATCGGCTCGCCTTTCCGCCAGCCTCGGATCGCGCAAAGGACTGGGCCACGGCGCGATCGGGCGCGGGCATTCCTGCCGCGAGCTTCATACAGTTGTTTTTATTGGAAAAATTTCCAACGCCATCATGACGCTCGGTAGTAACACACCCAAAAGACAGCCTTGTCAATTTGGGGTGAGACGACGCCGCGATGGCGTTCAAGCGCTGCCCATGCGCTTAGGGAACGCCCGCCGTGGTCGCGACGCGGATCGTCATGCTGAAAGGCGAGCCCGCCGACGAGGGCGCGGCTGCGGCGGTCGGCGCGATCTCGGCCTTCGCCGCCGCGACCTGGACCGGCGCGGGCTCGGCGGAGATCAGCGGCGGCGAGGGCGCGGGCTTGGCGGCGACATAGATCAAGCGGTTTCCCTTACAGGTCCCGGCGTTGTAGAGGCCCTTCAGATAGCCGCGCCGCACCATGCCCGCCTTGATCGCCTGACGGACCTGCTCGTCGTGCGCCTCGGCGCCGGTCAACCGCCGCACCCAGCCGCGCATCGGAATTACATCGGAGACCACGCTGGCCACCGCGCCCAGCACCGGCTTGGACAGACCGCCCTCATCGCGCTTCTTGTCCTTGGGCTCGTCGTAGTCCTCGCCCAGCACCGCGTCGAGTTGGTCGATCTCGGCCTGCAAGGGCTCGCATCCCGGCGACGGCGGCGCATAGGGATCGGTCGCGGCCTTCTTCAACAGGTCCGGAATTTGCGAGCGCACGACGTTGATGTCGCGCAGCGGCGAGACCATGGCCGAACCCAGGCTGTCGCTGCTGGCCTGGTCCGAGGTCTGGGGAACCTTGCTTTGCTGGCCCGCCCTCGCCTCGGCCGCCGCCATGCCCAGGCACAGGGCTAGCACCGCCGCGCCACATCGGGCGACCGACGAACCTGTCCCTTGGAAAGATCGCGACCTCATCTCCAGCCCTCGCGCGATTGAACCTGCGGCCAATCAACCCGGAAAACGGCTCCGTCGTTCCCGATGCGCGCGTTCGTGGCGGATTAAGGACAAACCGCGGCCGCTCATGAAAAACCCCCGATCTTTCGACCGGGGGCTCGTTCTTATCCGAGAGACGGAGGGCTTAGCGGATGACCCGCGCGCCCTTGCCCTTCATCACGGCCTCGACTTCCGCCTGGCGCACCATCGAGGTGTCGCCCGGCGTGGTCATGGCCAGGGCGCCGTGGGCGGCGCCGTACTCGACGGCGGCCTGCGGGCCCTTGCCTTCCATGAAGCCGAACGCCAGGCCCGAGGCGAAGCCATCGCCGCCGCCGACGCGGTCATAGATCTCGAGGTTCTCGCGCATCATCGAGGCGTAGAACTCGCCGCCGGCGTACAGGATCGCCGACCAGTCGTTGACCGAGGCGGTCTTGGCGTTGCGCAGGGTGGTCGCGGCGACCTTGAAGTTCGGGAACTCCTTCACCGCCGTCTGGATCATCTTCTTGAAGTTGGCCGGGTCGATCGACGAGATGTGCTCGTCCAGGCCTTCGACCTCGAAGCCCAGGCAGGCGGTGAAGTCTTCCTCGTTGCCGATCATAACGTCGACATACTGGGCGATGTGACGGTTGACCTTCTGGGCCCCTTCCTTGCCGCCCTGCGACTTCCACAGGCTGGCGCGGTAGTTCAGGTCGTAGGAGATCACGGTGCCGTACTTGCGGGCGACTTCCACGGCCTCGATCACCGCCTCGGCCGTGTTGCTGGCCAGGGCCGCGAAGATGCCGCCGGTGTGGAACCAGCGCACGCCTTCCTCGCCGAACAGCTTTTCCCAGTTCACTTCGCCGGGACGGATCTGCGAGGCGGCCGAGTGGCCCCGGTCGCTGCAGCCGAGCGCCGGACGGACGCCGAAGCCCTTTTCGGTGAAGTTCAGACCGACGCGCGTGTTACGGCCCAGGCCGTCGAACTCGCGCCAGATGATGTGCGAGGTGTCGACCCCGCCCTGCATCATCAGATCCTCGACAAGCCAGCCCAGGTCGTTCACCGGCAGGGCGGTGACCGCGGTCGAGCGCTTGCCCCAGCACTTCCGGAAAGCGCGGGCGACGTTGTATTCGCCGCCGCCTTCCCAGACCTGGAACTGACGCGCGTTGCGAACCCGGCCGAAGCCCGGATCGAAACGCAGCATCACCTCGCCGAAGCTGGCGCAATCCCACTTTGTTTCCGAAGCCGGGCGAATGTTGAGGATATTGTCGGTCATTGGTGTCTCTAGGCCTTCCCACGAACCTTCTTGATCAGGTCTACCGTCTCGCGGACCTTCTTGGAGATGCCCGCGTAGTCCTTGGCGTCCAGCAGCTCTTGCGTGATGAGCTTGGAGCCCATGCCGGCGGCGACGATGCCCGCGCCGAACCACTTCTTGACCGAGGCCTCGTCCGGATCGACGCCGCCCGTCGGCATGATGCGGGTCCAGGGCATCGGGCCCAGCACCGCCTTGACGAAGTCGGGACCACCGACCGACGAACCCGGGAACACCTTGACGATCTCGCAGCCCAGCTCTTCGGCATAGGAGATTTCCGAGGCCGAACCGCAGCCCGGCGAATACGGGATCTTGCGGCGGTTGCAGACCTTGGCGACGTCGGCGTTCAGGATCGGGCCGACGACGAACTTGGCGCCATTGGCGATGTAGATGCCGGCGGTCGGGGCGTCGACGATCGAGCCCACGCCCATGATCACGCGCGGATCGGCTTTGTCGAAGTACTTGGTGACTTCGTAGAAAACGTGGCTGGCGAAATCGCCGCGGTTGGTGAACTCGATGCAGGGCGCGCCGCCGTCGGCGCAGGCCTGGATCACGTTCTTACAGACCTCAACGTCGGGGTGATAGAAAACCGGGATCACGCCCTGGTCCATCAGGGCGGTCAGCACCGCCATACGGTCTTTCACCATCGTAAACTCCTTCCCGAAGGATCGATCTTGCGCGGAAGACTTTCCTGGGTCGCCGCGCGGGCAAGATTTCGCCGGAACTGGCTCAGGGCGATCCCTTAGACCGCGTCGCGTATGAGCGCCACATCCGGGGCTGCCGCAACGTCAATTTTGGATCGCTGGCGCGCTCGATAGGCTCGACGAGCCGGAACGCCGTGTCTCTCCCGTGTTTCCTTCCCCAAAAACCTTTCAGACGACACCCGCCCCGCTCGAAGCGCAAAAACGAGGGCGTCGGATCACGCCGACGCCCCGTTAAGTTTGCGCAGGAGCCAGCTCAAAGAGCCGCGAACGAGACGGACCAACCCAAACGCCGGACCGAAACGTGTGACCTCGGAGGAATTGGCCAGGCCACTTAGCCACCGGTGTCATTCGCAGATAAACAGAAACCGACGATGAGCGCAAGCGGGGAGGAAAGTCGGTTCTCGATAATGTCAACGACTTGAAAACGCGAATGTTTACGACAGCCCGAAGAACGGGGATCGCCTGATATCCAGAGCGCCCCGCGAAGGCCGAGACTTGCGAGCAACCGTGAGGGTCACGGGCTCAAGGGCCAATGGGCGGGGAAGTCTCCCTATCCGCCGATTGGCCAAGCCTTCGTGGGGAAATCGGAGGTCCGCGCGCTGGCCGATCAGCCGGTATTTCTCAGGCCCGCCGCGATGCCCGCCACGGTCAACTGGATGGCCAGGCGCAGGTCCTCGTCGGTGTCCCCTCCCCGACGGCGCGAGAGCAGCTCCAGCTGCAGGTGATTCAGCGGGTCGACGGAACGGCCCGCCAAGGCCACCGACTCGGCGAGGTCTGGCTGGTTGTCCAGCAGGGCCGAGCCGCCGCGGATATTCAGCGCCAGGCGGCTGGCGGCGTCATGCTCGCGCTGGATGGTCGCGAAGATCCGTTCGGCGTTGGCCTGGTCCGGAGACAGCGTCACGTAGCGCGCGGCGATGCCCATGTGGCTCTGGGCCAGGGCCAGCTCCATGTTCGACAGAAGCGACGCGAAGAAATCGAAACTCCCCGCCAGGTCGCGCAGTTGGTCCACCGACAGCCCGGCCCGCTCAACGCCCGAAGCGAAGCCGTACCAGCCCGGCAGCATGAAGCGCGCCTGCGACCAGCTGAACACCCACGGGATGGCCCGCAGATCCTCGATCTTGCGACTGGCGGTCCGCGAGGCGGGACGACTGCCGATATTGAGGCCCACGATCTCGCTGATCGGCGTCACCGACCAGAAGAAGTCCTCGAAGGCGGGGTCGTCGTACACCAGGGCGCGGAAGCCATGGAAGGACGCCTCGGCCAGAGCCGTCATGGCGGACTCGACCTTGGGATCGGGCTGGTGGATCGGACGCTCGCTGGCCATCAGGACCGCGGCGGCCAAGCCGTCGAGGTTGCGGCGCGCCGTGGGCTGATCGCCGAAACGGCGGGCGATCATCTCGCCCTGCTCGGTCATGCGGATGCGGCCCTGGACCGTGCCGGCCGGCTGCGCCAGCACGGCCTCGGCGGCGGGACCACCGCCTCGGCCGACGCTGCCGCCCCGACCATGGAAAAGCTGCAAGCCAACGCCCATTCGGTCGGCCTCGAACGCGAGGGCCGAAGCCCCCTTCGCCACCCCGCGCCGGGACGCGACATAGCCGCCGTCCTTGTTGCTGTCGGAATAGCCCAGCATGATCTCCTGCACCGGCCGATCGCCCAGGATGGTCCGCGACAACGGAAGCTCCAGCCACTGGCGCAGTACGGCGGGACCGTTCTCCAAGTCGCCGATGGTTTCGAACAGCGGCGCGACCTTGACCGAGGCGCGCGGCGCCGCGCCGCCCCACACCAGCCCGACCTGCTTGAGCAGCACCAGCGGCTCAAGAATGTCCGACAGGGTCGCGGACTTAGAGATGATGTAAGCGCCGATACAGCCGTGGCCGTAGTCGCGCACGGCCTGGGCGGCGGCCTCCATCGTGGCCAGCTCCTTGGTCGTCTCCTCGCCATAGGCGGTGAACGGCGAGACCAGCGGCCGCTGATGCGACAGCTCCTCGATCAGCACCTTACAGCGCGCCGCCTCGTCTAGCTTCAGATAAGCGACGCCCGTGCCGGCGCGCTGGAACAGCTCGTCGAGGGTCCGCTCGTGGACATCGGCGTTCTGACGCAGATCCAGGCTCATCAGGTGGAAGCCGCAGGCCTTGGCTACCTCGACCAGGGTGCGCAGCGCCGAGCCCACCAGGCGTTCACCGCCGTTGCGCTCCAGACTGTCGATGATCACGGTCAGGTCGGCGACGAAGGCGTCCGGGTGGCCGTAGGGCTCGACCTCGGTCGTCCCCGTAGCGAAGGCGACAGGCTGGCCCGTCAGCTTCTGCGACACGGCGGTCAAGCGGTCGAAGATCAATTCCAGCGCCAGGCGATAAGGCTCGTCCAGCCGGTGGACCGATGGGTCGCGGGTCTCGGCCGCCAGCGCCAGAAGCTCCTCGGACACCGGCGTATAGGCGGTGGAGACCGCCAGGTTGGACCACAGCTTGCGCACCTCGCCGGCGTACCAGTCCAGGATCACGCGGGACTGCGAGGCGAAGGCCAGCTTCAAGGTCTCGCCGTTGACGCCGGGATGCCCGTCACGGTCCCCGCCCAGCCAGGACCCCATCTTCAGCAGCGGCGCGAGATGGCCGTGCGAGCCGATCTTGGCGGTCCAGTCGCCGTAGAGGTCGATGATCGCGGGCAGGATCGAGGTGCGGACGATCGACAGGGCGTTGCGGATCTCGTCCTTCACGGTGATCCGCTCGGGGCGATAGAGACGGGTCCGCCACATCAGCGCGATCTCGCGGAACAGGCTCTCGCGGATCTCCGCGTCCAGGTCCGGCGGCAGGTGGTGGCGGCGCAGGGCCATCAGGCGCGAAATCTCGGTCTCGCGATCGACCATGCTGCGGCGGCGGACCTCGGTCGGGTGGGCGGTCAGCACCGGCACGACGTTCATGGCGGCGAACGTCCGGGCCAGGGCCTCGTCGCTCATGCCTTGGGCCTTCAGCGCCCGAACGGCGTCGATCAAGGTGCGGGGACGCGCGTCTCCGGGCTGGGCTTCGGCCTCGGCGTGGCGACGACGACCGGCGACGTCCTCGCCGATATTGGCCAGCAGCGAATGGCTGGCGAAGGCCCTCGCCAGGAACACGGCCTGGTCGGTGGTCAGGTCGGCGAACAGGTGATCGAGAACCGGCGCCTCGCCCGTGGCCTCCTCCTCGCGCGAGGCGGCCTTACGCGCCTTGGCCACCAGATCGGCGGCCGCCTGCCCGTCCAGATAAGCGATCGCCTCGGACAGCAGCTCGCTCAGCAGATTGGCGTTCTGACGGACGTGACGGCTGGTGGGGCGGTCAACGTTGATCGACAGGGCCGGGTTGCGCATGGGCGGGCTCCTGGGACCGCTGGACGGACGATCCCGAACTGGAAAGTGTCTAGAGAAGGCGTCGGCGCGGCAGGTGCTGACGTTACGGCGCCCTCTAGCGCGCTTCACCGGAACGGAAAACCCAGGCCGCACAATGGTTGCGCTACCATTGTGGATTTGCGCGTTTTTATTTCGTCAACGCGCCAGCCAGCCGCCATCGACGGGCAGAGTAATGCCCTGCACATAGTCCGAGGCCGGCGAGGCCAGGAACACGGCGGCGCCGCCGATGTCCTCCGGACGCCCCCAGCGACCCGCCGGGATGCGCGCCAGGATCGCCGCGTTGCGGTCGGCGTCGTTGCGCAGCGCCTCGGTGTTGTTCGTGTCGAAATAGCCGGGCGCGATGGCGTTGACGTTGATCCCCTTGGTCGCCCACTCGTTGGCGAGGATCTTGGTCAGCCCCGCCAGGCCCGACTTGGCGGCCGTGTAGGACGGCACGCGGATGCCGCCCTGGAACGAGAGCAGACTGGCGATGTTGATCACCTTGGCCTGCCCGCCGTCGACGCCCTGCTTCAAGGCCTGCTTGGCGAAGGCCTGGGTCAGGAAGAAGACGACCTTCAGGTTGGTGTCCATCACCGCGTCCCAATCGGCCTCCGAGAACTCGATCGAGTCCGCGCGACGGATAATGCCGGCGTTGTTGACCAGGATGTCGACCTTGCCAAACGCGGCGACGGTCTCGTCGACCACGCGCTGGACCGGTTCGGTCGAGCCGAAGTCGGCCTTGATCGACAGGAACTTGCGGCCCAGGCCCTCGACGGCCTTCTGGGTTTCCGTTGGCTCGCTGCGGCCCGCGGCGGCGATATCCGCGCCAGCGGCCGCCAGGGCGATGGCGATTCCCTGCCCGATCCCGGTATTGGCGCCGGTGACGAGCGCGACCTTGCCTTCGAGGCTGAACGGATTGGTCATGTCGAGTTCCTGTCCAAAATAGGCGCGCTCCCGGATAAACCAGGCGGTCGCTACGAGACCCAGGGCGGCCAGTCAGGGCGCCCGCAACGGGGGTCCCGGCTACAAGTCGCGCTCCGGCCGGGATGACGCGGAGCGCGACGGCCGAAGCCTTACTTCAGCTGGCAGATGTCCAGCACGTTCATGTCGGTGTAGTCGAGGTTCTCGCCGCCCATCGCCCAGATGAAGGTGTAGTTGGCGGTGCCCGAGCCCATGTGGATCGACCACGGCGGGCTCATCACGGCTTCCTCGTTGGCGATCACGATGTGACGCATCTCGTCCGGCTCGCCCATGTAGTGGAAGACCCGGTCGTTCTCGCCCAGACCGAAGTAGAAATAGGCTTCCGAGCGGCGATCGTGCAGGTGAGGCGGCATGGTGTTCCAGACGCTGCCCGGCTTCAGCACGGTCATGCCCAGGAGCAGTTGAGCCGACTTGCAGGTGGTCGGCACGATGTACTGGTAGATTGTGCGCTCGTTGGAGGTTTCCAGCGCGCCGCGCTCCAGCGGGATCGCGTCGGCGAAGGCCAGCTTCTTGGTCTCGAACGCGGCGTGGGCGGGCAGGCTGACCAGGTAGAAGCGCGCGGCGCCGTCGACGCCTTCGAAGGTCACGTCCTTGGCGCCCATGGTGACGTAAAGGCCGTCACGCGGCACGATCTCGTAGACGACGCCGTCGACGGTGACCTTGCCGGTCGTCTCGCCGACATTGATCAGGCCCAGTTCTCGGCGCTCCAGGAACGGGTGGCCGGCGGCCGAGGCCGGCTCGGTCTGGTCGGGCAGCTTGATCGGGCTGGTGGCCACCACGCCGCCGACGACGAAGCGTTCGGCGTGATTGTAGGTCAGGACGATCTGGCCGTCCTGAAACAGACCTTGCATCAGGTAGCGGTCGCGCAGGTCGTCATTGCTGACCGCGAACATCATGTCCGGATGGGTGGCGTGATAGGTCTTGGCGAACATCGGGAAGTCTCCGGAAAGGGTGTTCTATTCGGCGGCGGCGCGCAGCGCGGCGGGACGAGCCCAGTCCGGACGCCGGTCCAGCTTGTAGGCCTTCTTGGGCAGGTTGTAGGTCAGGTCGACGATCAGCTCCTCGGCCTCGACCAGGTCCATCCGGTGTTCGGCGACCATCCGAGCGAGGAAGGCGCTGTCGACGCGACGCGCGACGTCGTGACGGGCCGGAATCGAGAGGAAGGCGCGGGTGTCGTCGTTGAAGCCGACGGTGTTGTAGAAGCCGGCGGTCTCGGTGACCTGCTCGCGGAAGCGCATCATGCCTTCCGGGCTGTCGTGGAACCACCAGGACGGACCCAGCTTCAGCACCGGATAGTGGCCGGCCAGCGGGGCGAGTTCGCGGCTGTAGACCGTCTCGTCCAGCGTGAACAGGATCACCGACAGGCGCGGGTCGTTGCCAAGGCGAGTCAGCAGCGGCTTGAGCGCATCCACGTACTCGGTGCTCATCGGGATGTCGGCGCCCTTATCGCGGCCGTGCGAATTCAAGAGGCCGACATTGTGGTTGCGGTGCGAGCCCGGGTGAATCTGCATGACCAGCCCGTCGTCCAGGCTCATCTTGGCCATCTCGGTCAGCATCTGGGCGCGGAAGAGCTCGGCCTTTTCAGGCGTCACGTTGCCCTTCACCAGATCAGCGAAGAGGGCCTCGGCCTCGGCGTCGCTCAGGTCGGCCGTGGCGGCGGTCGGGTGGCCGTGGTCGGACGAGGTGGCGCCGGCCTCGATAAAGGCCTGGCGGCGCAGGCGGTGCGCTTCGAGATAGGACTTCCAGCTGTAGACGTCCTGGCCGGACGCCTCGGCGAAGCGCTCGAAGGCGCGCGGGCCGCGCTCGTCCTCGAAGTCGATGACCGCGTCGGGACGATAGGCGGTGATCACATGGCCGCCCCAGCCGCTCTCGCGGATCGCCTTATGATGATCCAGGCTCTCGTGCGGCCCCTCGGTGGTGGCCAGGGTCTCGATGTTGAAGCGGTCGAACAGAGCGCGCGGCCGGAAGGCCTCGGTGGCCAGGGCCGCGTTGATACGGTCGAAATAGTCGTCGGCGGTGGAGGCGTCCAAGAATTCGGTGAAGCCGAAGACCTGGCTGAACACGTGGTTCAGCCACACCCACGAGGGCGTGCCCCGGAACAGGTGGAAGTTCGACGCGAACAGGCGCCAGGCCTCGCGCGGATCGGTGTCGGGAACGCCAGCCTTGGAGCGCACCTTCAGCGCGTCGAGCGAGATGCCCTGGCTGTAGAGCATCCGGAACAGATAGTGGTCCGGCGCCAGCAGCAGGTCGGTGGCGTCCTGGAAAGGCGTGTTGGTCGAAAACCAGCTGGGATCGGTATGGCCATGCGGGCTGATGATCGGCAGGCCCTTGACCAGACCGTAGAGGCCGCGCGCGTAGGACCGCGTCGCCGGATCGGCGGGGAACAGCCGATCGTCATGGAAATTGAGCGGCCTGGCCATATCGCGTTCCCTCATTCCAACCGTGTGGACAGCTTCGAGACCGGCCGTCGCGGGCCGTTGGTAACCGGTGTCACGACCCGTTGCAAGAAACTAGACGGGCATTGTGACGAGTTGTTCTCAGGACTTCGGCGGCGGCGCCGAAGACTCCCGCAAAACCAGATAGGGCGCGGTCGGAGCCGGATCGCGCGCGTCGCGCGTCTCCTTCCCGATCAGCTTTTCCGCGGCCAAGCGGCCCACCTCGCGCGTGGGGATGTGAATCGTGGTGAGCGGCGGCCAGACAGACTGGGCGATCTGGAAGTCATCGAACCCGACGATGGTCACGTCCTCGGGCACGTTCAGACCGGCGCGGCGCGCGGCTTGCAAAGCCCCGGCGGCCATTTCGTCGTTGGCGCAGAAGATGGCGGTCGGACGTGGCGTTCTCGCCAATAGCGCCTCGCCCGCGGCGACGCCCGACTCGAAGGTGTAGGCCCCCTGCGCCACGTAATCGGGATCCAGCGCCAGTCCGGCCTTCCTCAGCGCGTCCTCAAAGCCGCCCAGGCGCTCGTGCGAGGAGCGGAAGTTGGGCAGGCCGGTGACGAAGCCGATGCGGGTATGGCCCAGGTCGACGAGATGCCGCCCCATGACCTCGCCCCCCAGCCGGTCGCGGCCGACGATCATGTGCTCGGGCTTGTCCAGCTCGACCGACGCGATGCGGATATAGGCGCAGCCGATCTCGCTGAGCAGTCGAGCGACGCTCTCGTCCTCGGAAACCGACGGCGGCAGCACGACGCCAAACAGCTTCTGCCGCTCCACGAAGGCGCGGATATCGTTCAAGAAGGTGGGGCTGGCGCGATTGCAGGGGTGGACGACCAGCTCGAAACCGGAGCCGCGCAGCCCATCCAGCAGCCCAAGCTGCATGTTCACGACATACTGTGGGTTGGGATTGTCGTAGACCATGCCGATCAGGAACGAGCGCCGAAAGGCCAGGCCCCGAGCCTGAGGATCGGGCGCGTAGCCCCACTCGGCGATCACCGCTTCAATGCGCTCGCGGGTTTCGTCGCGAACGAAAGGAGACTGATTGATGACCCGCGACACCGTCTTCTTCGAAACGCCCGCCAGTCGAGCGATGTCGTTGATCGTGGCGCGCTTGCGGCCGCCCTCGACGCCGAGTTCACTGTCTTCCGGATCCGAGGAAGGCGTCTTCGAAGAGTCCACGGCGTTTCCAAGCAGCTCTGAGCGTTTTCTTTTGTCATACTCCAGCCCGGCGAGCATCGCCAACTGGAGCTGAAACTGGCCTTGCGAGAGCCGTGACACCGGTTACCATGCAGGAAGCCCCCACAATTGGCGACACCAAACTCCGCGGCAACGAAGATCGATGACACAAACCACGCTGACGCCTCGCGAATCGATTCATCCGGTGGACCCGCGTGACCACGTGGCGACCGCGCTGCGCGACCTGGCCGGCGGCGAGCGGATCGACCTGCCCCAACAGACCATCACCGTCGCCGTCGACATCCCCAGGGGCCACAAGATCGCTATCCGCGCGGCCAAGGCCGGCGAGGACGTGCTGAAATATGGTTGGCCGATCGGCCGAGCCACGACCGACATCGCGGTCGGCGACCACGTGCACGTCCACAATGTCGCCACTCGGCTCGAGGGCCTGGAAGGCTACGCGTTCACCCCGTCGGCTCCGGAGCTTGAAGTCCGGTCCTCCGATCGCGTCTTCGCGGGTTATCGACGCAAGAATGGCCGGGTCGGCACGCGCAACGAGATCTGGGTGCTGTGCACCGTCGGCTGTGTCGCCAACACCGCCCGCCGCATCGCAGAGAAGGCCAGCGCCCGCTTTGCGGGCCGCGTGGATGGCGTTCACGCCTTCCCTCATCCGTTCGGCTGCTCTCAACTGGGCGACGACCTCGCTCACACCCGAGCCCTGATCGCGGCCCTGGCCGCCCACCCCAACGCCGGCGGCGTGCTGATCCTGGGCCTGGGCTGCGAGAACAATCAGCTGAAGGCTTTGCTGGACAGCGCGCCGGACATCGATCGCGATCGGCTCCGGAGCTTCACGACCCAGATGGTCGAGGATGAGCTGGAGGACGGCCTGGCCGCCATCGAGTCCCTAGTCGCGATCGCCGAACAGGACAGGCGCGAGCCGGTCCCGATATCGGAACTCGTCGTGGGCCTCAAATGCGGCGGCTCGGACGGTTTCTCGGGCGTGACGGCCAATCCGCTCGTCGGCCGCGTCGCCGACAAGGTCGCCGAGGCGGGCGGGACCCCGGTGCTGACGGAGATCCCCGAGGTCTTCGGCGCGGAAAACGTTCTGCTGCGGAGAGCGGCCAGCCGCGATGTTTTCGACCGCGCCGTCGCGGTGATCGACGACTTCAAGCGCTACTTCATCGACAACGACCAGCCCATCTACGAGAACCCCTCGCCAGGCAACATCGCGGGCGGCATCACCACGCTCGAGGAAAAGTCCCTGGGCGCGGTGCAGAAGGGCGGTCGCGCGCCGCTGGTCGAGGTGCTGCGCTACGGACAGCGCGTGGGCCCGCGCGGCCTGACCTTGCTGGAGGCGCCGGGCAACGACGCGGTCTCGTCGACGGCCCTGACCGCCGCCGGGGCGACGGTGATTCTATTCACCACCGGCCGCGGCACGCCGCTCGGCTTCCCGGCCCCGACGCTGAAGATCGCCTCCAACGCGGGCCTGGCCCAGCGAAAGCCGGGCTGGATCGATTTCGACGCCGGCCAGGTGCTCGAGGGGGTTCCGATGGACGACGCAGCCGGCCGGCTGATGGATCTGGTGATCGATACCGCCTCGGGTGCGCTGACCAAGGCCGAGCTGAACGGCGAGCGCGAGATCGCCATCTGGAAGTCCGGCGTCACCCTTTAACGGCCAAGCCGATTGCCACCTTGGACGGACTACAGCATGTAGACGCCCACACCTTCCGCTACGAAACCCCAGGCGTGCTTCCTTGACCGCTTCAGAGACCTCCCCCGCCCTGCGTCTGAACGCGACCAGCTATCCCGCCGCGATCCCGGGGACCGCCCTTCCCGCCTACGACCGCGACAAGGTCGAGATCGGCGTCGTCCACTTTGGTCCTGGGGCCTTTCACCGCGCCCACCAGGCTTTCTATTTCGACCAGTTGCTGGCCAAGGATCCGCGCTGGGGCATCTGCGCCGTCTCGCTGAAGAGCCCTGGCGTGCGCGACGCGCTGCAGCCGCAGGACGGGCTCTATGTCCTCGCCCAGCTGGACGCCGAGACCACTTTTCGCGTGATCGGATCGATCCGCGAGGTGCTGGTCGCGCCCGAGGATCCGCCATCGGTGTTCGCGCGGCTGGCCGCGCCGACCACCCGCATCGTCACCCTGACCGTGACCGAGAAGGGCTACACCCTGTCGGCGGAAGGCGGATTGGACGAGACCCATCCGGACATCATCCATGACCTGGCCAATCCGCGCGAACCGCGCAGCGCTGTCGGCTATGTGGTCGAGGGCCTGCGCCGCCGTTTCAGCGCGGGCCTCGCTCCCTACGCCGTCGTGGCCTGCGACAACCTCGCCGACAACGGCTGGCGCCTCAAGGCCGCCGTGGTGGCCTTCGCGGCCAAGATCGACGCCGAGCTCGCCGCCTGGATTGAGCGAGAAGCGCGCTTCCCGCGCACCATGGTCGACAGCATCACGCCCGCCACCGACGACGCCCTGCGCGCGCGCGTCCAGACCGCGACGGGCCTGGAGGACGCCTGGCCCATCCAGCGCGAGGCCTTTACCCAGTGGGTCGTGGAGGACGTACTGCCGGGCGATGCGCCGGACCTGGCCAGTGTCGGCGTCATCCTGACCGACGATGTACGGGGCTTCGAACGCGCCAAGCTGCGTCTGCTGAACGGGGTTCACTCGACCCTGGCCTATGCCGGCATCCTGCGCGGCCACGAGACGGTGTTCGAGGCGATCAGCGATCCGGTGCTGGAAGCCCTGGCGCGCGACCTGATGGTCAAGGACATCATCCCGACCCTGACCGCGCCGAGGGGCCTCGACCTGGTCCAGTACGCCGAGGCCATCCTGGCCCGCTTCCGCAACCCCGAGATCCGTCACCTCCTGTCGCAGATCGCCTGGGACGGTTCGCAGAAATTGCCCTTCCGCATCCTGGGCACCCTGACCGAGACCTTGGAAGCTGGCCGCTCCATCGAGCGCCTAGCCCTGCCTCTGGCGGCCTGGATGCGGTTCGTGGCCCTCCGCGCCAAGACCGGCGAGGCCATCACCGATCCTCTGCATGACGCGCTGTCGGAGATCGGCAGCGGCGCGACGGGGGATGCTCATACCGACGTCGCTGCCTTCCTGGCGCTGGACAGCGTGTTCCCACCGGCACTGGCCCGCGATCCGACATTCGTCGAAGCGGTCGAAAAAGCCTACGTGGAGCTCGCTTGAAGCGCGCAAGGGCGCGCTACCGCGTGACCCCCTTCGCGGTCAGCACCGGCACGACGGTGCTGACCAGGATCCTCAAGTCGAACAGGAACGAGCGGCGCCGCAGATACTCGGCGTCCAGAGCGACTTTATCCGGGATGGCCAGCTCGTCGCGGCCATTGATCTGCGCCCAGCCGGTGACGCCCGGCCGCAGCGCATCGACGCCGGCGACCTGGCGCGCGGCGATGAGGTCGTCCTGATTGAACAGCGCCGGGCGCGGCCCGACCAGGCTCATATGGCCGATCAGCACGCTCCACAGCTGGGGGAGCTCGTCGAGGCTGAGCTTGCGCATGAGCGGTCCGATAGGCGTCAGCCAGCGGTCCGGATCGGCCAGCAAATGCGTGGCGACCTCGGGCGTGTCGATCCGCATGGTGCGGAACTTGGGCATTGGAAACAGCGCGGAGCCACGCCCCACCCTCTGGGACCAGTAAAGGCCAGGTCCCGGCGAGGTCAGGCGCACCAGCAGCCACAGCACGGCCAGCGGAACAGCCAGCACGACCAAGCCGATGGTCGCCGCCAGAAAATCGAAAGCGCGCTTCACGGGGCCTCTTCGGCGCTAGCCCAGATCGCCGCTGGCCGCGTCGAGCAACAAATAGGCCCGGCCCGCTTCCGAAGACAGCAACGCCGCCAGGAGGAACCCCTCGCGGTCCTGGCCGGCGGCCTCCTCGATCATGGTCGCGTAGCGCTTCAGGAACCGTTCGGTGTTGCTCTTCAGCGGAGCGTCCGAGAACAGGCGGCGGACGAGGCGGCGGATGGCGGCGGGGGCAAGGCGCTTGACGACCTCGCGAGCGCCGACGGCGTCGCGCGTCTGCAAGGCCGCAGCAATCTCGTCGATGCGACCGCGCGGCAGCAGCGCGTGCGGGTCGATGCCCATGGCCGAGATCTCGGCCGCCAGCTTCTCGCCCAGACCAGCATCGCCAGGCGTGCTGCTTTCGATGCCCGACAGAAGGTTGCGCCAGCTCCAGCCCCCTTGGCCGTCCGGCTCGGGCGCGGGCTGACCGCGCTGGCCGCTGGCCTGCTCGAAGACCGAACGGAACTCCTCGTCGGTGGCGGTCGGGGTCAGGCGCAGGCGGCGACGGTCGGCCGGCGGCGGCTCGTCCTCATCATCGAACTGGGCCAGGGGCAGATTCTGCGGCGGCGGAGGCGGCGCCGTCGGGCGCGACCGCGCGGGCGGGGCGGTCGCCGGGGTCGCGCGGGCGCTGACCGTCGAAACACCAGCGGCGGTGACCGCGCCTGCGGCTTCGCTGAGCATCTCGTAGTTGCGCCGCACGCGTTCCTGGAAGGCCTGATCGATCGCCGCGGTTTCCTCGGCCGTGCGGCGAACGGTGTTCATCAGCTGCTCGACGCCCTGCTCGATCGAGATCCGGACCTCGGCGGCCTTGCGCAAGGCCTCGGCCGGAAGGTCGGCGGTGCGCTTGCCGATCTCGGCCAGCATGGCCTCGAGCTCGTCCAGCGTCCCGCGCGCGGCGTTGACCGACTCCTGCAGCTTCTGCGACGTGCGCGCCCCGGCCTGCTCGACCATCTGAGCCGAGTGCTCGATGATGTCGCGGGCCTCTTCCATGCGAGCTTCGAACACCGCGTCCGCCTTCTGACCGGCGGCGAAGGCGATTTCGTTCAGCTGGTCCACGCGACCGCGCGCGGCTTCGACGCGGGCTTCGACGCCCGCGCCGGCTTCCAAAGCGGCCTTGGCCATGGCCTCCATGGCGGCCTTCAGCTCTTCCTCGAGCAGCGTGCGTTGGTTCTCGGCCACGTCGCCAATGGTTTCGAGGGTCTTCTTGACCTCTTCGGCCAGGCCCTCGCGCTGAGCGCGCGCGCCCTCGACCATCTCGCGGAACTGGTCGGCGGCCGCGCCGATCAGGCCGCGCAGGATCTCGGCGCCCATGGCGGCGGTGTCGGACAGCTCGGTGGCGCCCACCCGCGTGTAGGCGACGAACTCGGTGAGCTGCGCGGTGCGGGTCTCGGCCTCGGCGGCGAAGTCTTCCTGTTCCGAGCGCAGGGCTTGGCTGGCCTCGACCAGGGCGGCCCGCTGGGCGGCGAGGCTCTTCTCGACGGAGACGATCTGGTCGCCGACGCCATGGCCGGCGGTCTCCAGCCGAGCGATCTGGCGGGCCAGGTCCTCGGCCCCGACGCGGGCGGCGTCGGACGCCTCGGCGGCGGCGGCGGCGAGGTCGGCGGCGCGGGCGGCCAGGGCGGCCTCGGCTTCGCGCAGCTGGGTCTCGGCGAGGTCGGAGGCCTCGGCCACCATGCGGGCCTGGCTTCCGATCGCGTCGACCACCGCGGTGGAGCGGGCGTCCAGCGACTGGGACAGGGTCTCCATGGCCGAGCGCTCGTGGCCCAGGCCTTGGGCCAACTGGTTGGCCATCTTCACGGACTCGTTGGCCGCCTCGGCCAAGCGAGCGGTTTCCTCGGCCAGGGCCTGGCGCAGCGAGACGATATGCTCGCGGGCGCGCTGGGCGGCGGCGGCGGCCTCGTCGACCCCGGCGCGCATGGCGTCGACCGCGCTGGACGCGCCCACGGCGGCCAGGGCCGCCGGCGTGACGATCCGATCGGTAAGGGTCCGCGTGCGGCGCAACTCGTCGGCGATGCCGGTGGCCTGGCGCAGCATGTAGGCGGCCAGCAGGGTCATCAGCGCCGGGCCAACGGCCATGCCGACAAGCACGGCGACCGCGAAGCTCTTGACCTTCAGCGCCGCCACGTCGCCCGCATAGCCCAGGGCGAAAAAGATCGGCCACACCGCCCACAGTGTCGCGATCGCCGAGGCGATGGTCCAGAAGAGGACGCCCGACATGCGGCGGGGCTGGTCCTCGCTCGTCAGCGGAACGGGGGGCGGTTCGATCGGGCCGCGCAGGTCGAGGGCGGCCTCCCGCGACTCGGTCTTGGCGGGCGCGGCGCGCTCGGGTTCGACAATTGGCGCGGGCGGCTGAACGCCCGCGGCCAAGGACGTCGGCGGCGGCCCTTCGGGCTCCGCGAACCGGGCGAGGGAGTCGGGCGCGGCCTCGCGCCGACGGCGCGAGCGGACGGCCCCCGGCGACGGCATGGCCAGATCGTCTTGCAAGGCGCCGCCCAGGCTCAAGGGTTCCGCGACCGTCGTATCGGCCTCGGGCTCGGAAAACAGGGGCGTCTCGAGATGTTCAGGCGTGGCGCGGTCGTCTCCCGTCCTGGTCTGTTCGGGAGAACGGTCCGTTGGCGTCGCGGAAAAATCGAGCGGTTGGCGCTTCTTAGGCTTCATACACAGCCGGGGTCCCAGAACGATGGCGAGGGGGCGCAGAGACAGCCTTCGCGCGCCGGACCCCTCCTTCGCGTGTCACATGAACCTAACGACGAAAAGCCTTTGCGAAAAGCGACTTTGGTTGTGTTTGCGGGGGTTGCGGCGTCTGGGCGCGGCTTTCGGAGGGCGGATCGCTTTAAAACCCCTCTCCATCCACGAACGATGGCGGCGGGCGTCAAGCCAACTGACAGCGCCCCTAGAAATCCCACGTTGTCCTCAGCGACGCCTGGGCCTTAGGTCGCGCCCTAGAATCGACGCCTCTCTCGACAAGTGGGGGCTAATAAATTCCCTTTGCGGACCTTCGCCTTGGCCCTTACCCAATTCGCACCCGCCGCGCATTCGCCGGACCCGAAGATGCCCGATCTCACGACGGCCGCGCTCTCGCCGGCGCGCCTGACCCATCTCCAGCGCCTGGAGGCCGAGAGCATCCAAATCCTGCGCGAGGTGGCGGCCGAATGCGAGCGCCCGGTCATGCTGTACTCGATCGGCAAGGACAGCGCGGTGATGCTGCATCTGGCGGCCAAGGCCTTCTATCCCGGCAAACCGCCCTTCCCCCTCCTCCATGTCGATACGACCTGGAAGTTTCGGGACATGTACGCCCTACGTGATCGGGTCTCGTCGGAGTTCGGCTTCGACCTCCTGGTGCACAAGAACCCCGACGCCGAGGCGCGCGGGATCAATCCGTTCGACCACGGCAGCGCCTTGCACACCGATCTCTGGAAGACCGAGGGCCTAAAGCAGGCCCTGTCGAAATACGGCTTCGACGCGGCCTTCGGCGGCGCCCGCCGCGACGAAGAGAAGAGCCGGGCCAAGGAGCGGGTGTTCTCGTTCCGCACCGCCGAGCATCGCTGGGACCCGAAGAGCCAGCGCCCGGAGCTCTGGAACCTCTACAACACCCGCAAGCACCCGGGGGAAAGCCTGCGGGTCTTCCCGATCTCCAATTGGACCGAGCTGGACGTCTGGCAGTACATCCACCTGGAGAACATCCCGATCGTACCGCTGTATTTCGCGGCCGAGCGGCCGGTGGTCGAGCGCGACGGCGCGCTGATCATGGTCGACGACGCGCGCTTCCGCCTGCGGGACGGCGAAGTCCCCCAGATGAGGAGCGTCCGCTTCCGCACCCTGGGCTGCTACCCGCTGACCGGGGCGGTCGAGAGCACGGCCGCGACCCTGACCCAGGTCATCCAGGAAATGCTGCTGACCACGACGTCGGAGCGCCAAGGCCGGGTCATCGACCACGACCAGTCCGCCTCGATGGAGAAGAAGAAGCAGGAGGGCTATTTCTGATGGCGCACCAGTCCGCCCTGATCGCCGAGGACATCGAAGCCTATCTGCATCAGCATCAGCACAAGTCGCTGCTGCGCTTCATCACCTGCGGCAGCGTCGACGACGGCAAGTCCACCCTGATCGGCCGCCTGCTGTACGACAGCAAGATGATCTTCGAGGATCAGCTGGCGGCGCTCGAAGCCGACAGCAAGAAGGTCGGCACCCAAGGCGGGGCGATCGACTTCGCCCTGCTGGTCGACGGCCTGGCCGCCGAGCGCGAGCAAGGCATCACCATCGACGTCGCCTACCGTTTCTTCTCGACCGAGAAGCGCAAGTTCATCGTCGCCGACACCCCCGGCCACGAGCAGTATACCCGCAACATGGTCACCGGGGCCTCGACCGCCGACGCGGCCGTGATCCTGATCGATGCGCGCAAGGGCGTGCTGACCCAGACGCGCCGCCACAGCTATCTCGTCAGCCTGCTGGGCATCCGCCATGTGGTGTTGGCGGTGAACAAGATGGACCTGGTGGGTTGGAACCCGGCCGTGTTCGACAAGATCGTCGCCGACTATCGGGCCTTCGCCGAGCGGATCGGCCTCACCGTTTTCACCCCGATCCCGATCTCGGGCCTGGGCGGCGACAATATCGCCGCGCGGAGCGAGGAGACGCCCTGGTTCAAGGGGCCGATCCTGATGGAGTGGCTGGAAGACGTCGAGGTCGAGGACAGCCTTCAGTCCCAGCCGTTCCGGATGCCGGTGCAGTGGGTCAATCGCCCCAATCTGGATTTCCGCGGCTTTTCGGGCCTCGTCGCCTCGGGGACCATCAAGCCGGGCGACCGCATCCGCGCCCTGCCCTCGGGCCGCGAAAGCCGCGTGGCCCGAATCGTCACCTTGCCCGGCGATCTCGACCAGGCCGTCGCCGGCCAGTCGGTGACCCTGACCCTGGAGGACGAGATCGACATCTCGCGCGGCGACGTGATCGCCGCCGCCGACGCGCCCGCCCCGGTCGCCAACCAATTCGAGGCCACGCTCGTCTGGATGGACGACGAGCCGCTGCCACCGGGCCGCGCCTATCTGCTGAAGCTGGGCGCGCGCACGGTCGGGGCCAGCGTCACCGACATCAAGCACCGCGTGAACGTCAACACGCTGGAGCATACGGCCGCCAAGCGGCTGGAGCTCAACGAGATCGGTATCTGCAACCTCTCGCTCGACCAGGCGATCCCGTTCGAGCCCTATGCCGAAAACCGCCAGCTGGGCGGTTTCATCCTGATCGACCGGCTCAGCAACCGCACGGTCGGCGCGGGCATGATCAATTTCGCCCTGCGCCGGGCCGACAATATCCATTGGCAGCATACCGATGTCAGCAAGGCCTCGCGGGCGGCGCTGAAGGCTCAGCGCGGCCAGGTCGTCTGGCTGACCGGCCTGTCGGGCGCGGGCAAGTCGACCATCGCCAACCTGGTCGAGAAGCGCCTGCACGCCTTGGGCCGTCACACCTATCTGCTGGATGGCGACAACGTCCGCCACGGCCTCAACAAGGACCTCGGCTTCACCGAGGAGGACCGCGTCGAGAACATCCGCCGCGTCGCCGAGGTCGCCAAGTTGATGGTCGACGCCGGCCTGATCGTGCTGACCGCCTTCATCTCGCCGTTCCGGGCCGAGCGCCAGCTGGCGCGCGACATTCTCGAGCCCGGCGAGTTCATCGAGGTCTTCGTCGACACGCCGCTGGCCGTGGCCGAGGCGCGGGACGTCAAGGGCCTCTACAAGAAGGCCCGTTCGGGTCAGCTGAAGAACTTCACCGGCGTCGACAGTCCCTACGAGGCGCCGGAGCGGCCCGAACTGCGCATCGATACCACCGCGATCGACCCAGTCGAGGCGGCCGAGCGGATCGTGGCGTGGCTGGAGGGCCGGGAGATCGACTACGCGATCTGACGGTTCGCCGGCCTGGACAGCAGGATCGCCCCGCCAAGGCCCAGCAGCGCCATGGCGGCGGTGACTAGGTAGCCACGGGCCCCGAAGGCGTCGAACAGCGGTCCCGAGGCCAGGGTCGCCACGCCCAGGGTCAGGCCCGACGACAGGGCCGAGTTGATCGCCTGGGCCGGCGAGGCGTAGGCCGGCGGGGTCAGCTTCTCGATCAGCCGCAGCGAGGCCAGGAAGCTGGCCGCGAAGGTCAGGGCGTGCAGCAGTTGCAGCGGAAACAGCGCCCACAGCGGCGGCTGGAAGGCGTAGGCCGTCCAGCGGACCACGGCCGCCAGCGCGCCCAGCACGAGGAACCGCTCGGGGGTCCAGCGGCGGCGCAGCGGCTCCAGGAACCACATGAACCCGACCTCGGCCGTCACGCCGACGCCCCAGAGGACGCCGATCATCGGCTCCGAGATCCCCTGCTTGCGCCAGAGAATGGCCGAGAAGCCGTAGTAGAAGGCGTGCGCGCCCTGGATCAGTCCCGCCGTGACCACCGCCAGCACGAAAGTCCGGTCGCGCAGCAGATCGCCCAGCCCCTTCCAGCGCTCGGACCTGTCGGGCTTGGCCCCTTCGGCGTGGACGCGCTCGGACGGGATGACCAGGGCGCCGACCAGGGCGCCGATGAAGCACGCGGCCGCGATCCAGACGGCGATGACCGTCGGCGCGGCGAAGGTCAGGATGGCGCCCATGGCCAGGTTGGCGAAGATGAAGGTGCTGGACCCCGTGCCACGCGGAACGCCGTAGTTGAACCCCTCGACTCGCGCCCGGCGCAGCGAGATCACGTCGATCAGCGGCGAGACGGTCGACAGCAGGGTCTGGCCGACGAACCAGGCCAGGGCCAGCCACCAGAGGTTCGCGGTGACCAGCAGGCCCGCATAGCCAAGGCCCGCCCCGATCAGCAGCAGGATCATCGGCGTGCGCCGCAGGGTAAAGCCGTCGGCCCATACCGCCAGCGACGCGCCGGTGAAGGGTCGAAGCAGCAGCGGCAAGGCCAGGATCAGACCGATCTCGCCGCCGCTCATGCCCCGCGAACGCAGATAGGTGCCGATATAGGGCAGGCTGACGCCCGAACTCAGATAGATCGCGCCGTAGAACAGGCAGAGGCGAACGACGGTCGGCAGCCCCCCGGAATGGACGGCCGCGCCGTCCGCCTTGTCTGCCCCCGCCGGCAAGCTATTCCGCGCCGCCGAAGCGGGCCGTCCATTCGGCGATCTGCTCGTCCTCGATCTTCTTGAACAGGACCTCGGGCACGGTCACCGGCGCGCCGACCAGCAGACGGTTCAGCTCAACGTGGGCGTCGTTCGACGGCCATTCCGCCGGGAAGGGCAGATCGAAAGCCGCACCGATCTTCTCGGCCGCGAACGGGATGAACGGGGCCGAGATCTTGGCGTACAGCGCCGCCAGGTTTAGGGCCGTGCGGACGATGACGGCGGCGCGGTCGCGATCGGTCTTGATCGCGGTCCACGGCGCGGCCTCCTGCAGGTACTCGTTGCCGACCACCCACAGCGCCCTCAGCGCCTGGGCGCTCTTGCGGATCTCGATGGCGTCCATCTGTTCGGCCAGGTCCGCCAGACGCGCCGAGACGTCGGCGAACAGCTTCTCCTCCAGCGGGCCGGGCGCGCCGCCCGCCGGGACCACGCCTTCGAACTTGCTCTCGTTGAACTTCAGGATGCGGTTGATGAAGTTGCCCAGCACGTCGGCCAGATCGCGGTTCACGGCGCTGGCGAACTGCTCCCAGGTGAAGGCGGTGTCGCTGCCTTCCGGAGAATTGGCGGTCAGGTACCAGCGCCACAGGTCGGGCGGCAGGATCTCCAGCGCCGCGTCCATGAAGACGCCGCGCTTGTTCGAGGTCGAGAACTTGCCGCCGTACCAGTTCAGCCAGTTGAAGGCCTTGAGCATGTCGACGCTCTTCCACGGCTCTTCAGAGCCTAGGATCGTCGCCGGGAAGCTGACCGTGTGGAACGCCACGTTGTCCTTGCCCATGAACTGGACATAGCGCACGTCGTCGGCGCCCTCGTCGGTGCGCCACCAGCGCTTCCAGTCGCGGTCGGGCGAGGCTTCGGCCCATTCCTGGGTCGCGGCGATATATTCGATCGGGGCGTCGAACCAGACGTAGAAGACCTTGTCCTCGAAACCCGGGCGCGGGATCCCGTCCTTGGCCACCGGGATGCCCCAGGCCAGGTCACGGGTGATGCCGCGATCGATCAACCCCTCGTCCAGGTGCTTGTAGGCGATGGAGCGGGCCAGCGGCGGCCAGTCGGCGTGGGCGTCGACCCAGGCGCGGATCTTCTCCTGCATCTTGGTCTGCAAGAGGTAGAGGTGCTTGGTGTCGCGCACCTCGATATTCCGCGAGCCCGAGATCACCGAGTACGGATTGATCAGGTCGGTCGGGTCCAGCAGGTTGCCGCAGTTGTCGCATTGGTCGCCCCGCGCCTTCTCGAAGCCGCAATGCGGACAGGTCCCCTCGACGTAGCGATCCGGCAGGAAGCGCTTGTCGTCGACCGAGTAGACCATCTGGTCGACGCGTTCCTCGATCAGGCCGTGGTCTTCCAAGGCCTGGCAGAAGTGCTGGGTCAGGCGATGGTTCTGCGGCGACGACGAGCGTCCGAAGTGGTCCCACGACAGGCCGAACGCGCGGCCCACGTCATGCTGCAGCACGTGCTGCTCGGCGCAGTAGGTCGCCACGTCCTGGTTGGCGGCGGCGGCCGCGAGTTCGGCGGGCGTCCCGTGTTCGTCGGTGGCGCAGATGTACAGCGTCTCGTGGCCCCGGGCCCGCTGGAAGCGCGCATAGACGTCGGCCGGCAGCATCGACCCCGCCAGATTCCCCAGGTGCTTGATGCCGTTGATGTACGGCAGGGCCGAGGTGATCAGGATGCGAGCCATGCGGGCGCGGCCTTTCGGGCAAGTCGGACGAAGCAAAGAAGCGTCCGCATATAGAAGGGTCGGACCGGAAGGGAAAGGTTTGGCTAAAACCTCCCTTCCCCCATCATGGGGGAAGGGTCGGGGATCGGGGTGAATGCTGCTTTGGAGGCGGCGCTCGGCATCGACCGTCGTAGTCGCCCCGCCCCTGCCCTCCCCCATCAAGGGGGAGGGAGAAGGACCTAAAGCGGGATATTATCGTGCTTCTTCCAAGGGTTCGTCAGTTCCTTGCCCTTGAGGCTTTTGAGGCCCCGGACGATGCGTCGGCGGGTGCCGTGGGGCATGATGACGTCGTCGATATAGCCGCGCTGGGCGGCGAC
>Ga0209426_1000088_pt1 | contig 157353 bp, 141 predicted proteins | sample Deesub1362B_J571_FD_187697 | JGI IMG/M metagenome (GOLD analysis project Ga0209426, IMG submission 187697) | Deep oceanic, basalt-hosted subsurface ecosystem from Juan de Fuca Ridge flank, Pacific Ocean, CORK Borehole 1362B_J2.571 (SPAdes)... ...
CATATCAGACAGTTCAGGTAATAGTTCAGAGTAAAACAACACAGAATCCTGTTCCTGATGCAAGGGTATGTATAATGGACACAAACGACATCGTTTATGTATACGGTGAAACTGATGACTCGGGCCAGGTCAGTCTGGACATCCCTCAGGTAGATCCCTGCACCCTTTATATAACAGTTACAAAGCCAAATTACCTGGCCTTTGAAGGAAATATCTATGCTTTACCCACGAATATGGCTTATATTCTCTATTATAAAGATTCGATAATTGACCAGAATGCAAACGGTTTTATAAATCCACAGGAAGATATTGATATGTATATATGGCTTAAGAATATAGGTGACTCAACTGCTTACGAAGTAAGTGGAATTATTCAGACAGATGATAGCCTTGTGACAATAATTGACAGCAACGATTATTTTGGGGACATAAATCCTCATGATACAATTATGGGACAGAATGGGTTTAAATTCAAATTTTCATCCTATTGTGAGGATAATTATATTATAACATTAAAGCTCCTTGCCATTTCATCGCAAGGTGATACATGGTTGAGTTATATTAATAAAAGAGTTTATTCAACGGATATGGAACTTGTTAGATTTCAGATAAGTGATAGCCCAGGTAACGGAAACGGATTTGTTGAACCAGGAGAAAATTTTGAAATTATTGCAACAGTTGCGAATCAGGGCAGTGAAATTTCTCTTAATACTCTCGGGAAATTAAGTTCACAGGACTCAGGTATTGTTATAATGGACTCCATTTCTGATTTTGGTAATATAAATCCCGGAGATAGTGTAACAAATACAACAGACCCTTTCAAAATATATGCTGATTCAACAATTCCTAATGGAACACACGTAGATTTTAAATTGATAATCTTCTCACAGTATGAAATTGACACTTTTAATATCAATGTTACTATTGGTAAGAAACACTACTTTGTATGGGACCCGGATAGCAATCATTCCTCAGGAACAGTAATCGATTCATTACTCACAGAATCAGGATACACGGGTGACTACAGCACAGACCTTTCAAATTTTTCAGAAGATAGCTATATGGCTCTATTCATCTGTGTAGGAGTGTATCCTTACAATTATATAATCCTTGAAAATTCACAGGAAGCGCAAACAATAGAAAACTTTGCCCAGTCCGGCGGAAGATTATATCTTGAAGGTGCCGATGTCTGGTACTGGGACCCGCAATCAAGCGGTCATAATTTCTGTCCTCTTTTTGGTATTAATGCTGTTGCTGATGGCACAAATGATTTAGGTCCTGTTCAGGGGTTAACAGGGGCATTCACACAGGGCATGAACTTTAACTATTCAGGTGAAAACAACTGGATTGACCACATACAGGCATCTGGTGCTGGTGCGTTCAACATATTCTATGACTCTAACAATAACTATTACTGCGGTGTTGCAAATGATGCAGGAACTTACAGAACCGTTGGTATGTCTTTTGAACTGGGAGGACTGAATAATGGGGCCCCACCCTCAACAAAGAAAGCGCTCCTTGATTCAATAATGCACTTTTTTGGAATACATGGAGTGTCAGTTAAGGAAAGAAACGTTTTTTTACAGGGATTGCCAAAGGTTACAAAATTACTTGGTGCTATTCCCAATCCTTTTTTCAAAAATACAGGAATACTTTTTGACCTTGCTAAAAAGCAAAGAGTCAGTCTTTTAATCTATGACGCTACAGGCAGGTGTGTTCAGAAGTTAATTGAAAATAAGTTTTTAAAACCGGGGAATTACAAGATTGAGTGGAATACAAAAAACATTTTTCAGGGGGTTTACTTTATAGAACTTAAAACAGAAAGTTACAGGGGAGTTAAAAAGGGAATTGTTTTAAAGTAAAAATTTTATTAACAATATTTGTTGAAATGTGAATATTTTAAATTTATGGTATTGTGAACTCAAAGATGCAAAATAAAAGTGCAAAAAGGGTTATTGTGAAGGGAAAAGAGCATTATAAAAGCCGTAATAAAAAATAAAAAAAAGGAGATAGAACATGATAGGGTTTATCATATGTCTGATCCTGGGAATGGAATTAACTGTTCCCGGAGTATATAGGGAAATTAAAACCATAGAAGGCAAGCTCTGTGAAAGACATTATATTTATACAGGAAAGGAATACATAGGGATAAATGATTTTTCCCCTGCTGTACCAGAGATTCCTGAGTGGTCCGACACAGCTGTTTTATGGGTTGACAGAAATCATCAGTATGCAGTTGCTGAAAATGTCCGAATATCTGATGATGGCATGTATATTATCGCAGGGTGGTGGTTGAACAATGAAAGAGTTTCCCTTTATAGAACAACAGGGAATGAGTTTCCTGCATGGTCATACTCCACTCCAGATGCTCAGTGGCAGATATATACAGGTATTTCTCAAAACGGGAATTCAATTTCTGCACAGAGTAATGGAACACCTTTATATAAATGGAATAAGCAAAATCAAATTCCCGAATGGGTATATGAGTACACAGGTGGTCTTATGGTCGTTGGGAGAAAAACAACCGCTGTTTCTTTTGACGGAACCACTGTTGCATCTATTGCATCAGGAGGTGCTACTGGAAGACTTTTTGTATTTGATGCTTTAACAGGAAATCTTTTATATACTGCTGATTTTGACCCCACAAACGGTCTTTACGGAGTTGATATTTCTGATGACGGTTCTGTGGTATGTGTAACAACATATAACATGATTTATGTGTATGAAAACGGAAATTTAAGAGGAACGATTCCCCACTATGGACAGACTGATGCAAGAATTGATGGAACAGGCGGCCATCTTGTAAAAGGAGATTTTCAGGGATATGTGAGAGTTTATGAGTGGGATGGTTCAAACTACAACCTTTTATGGCAGGCTTATATAGGCGGTCCATGGGTTACAGGAGTTGATATATCGAGAGACGGTTCAACAATAATGGCAGGAACAGGATACAGTAATGGAACTGTTTACATGTGGGATATATCCTCATCCACTCCATTATGGTCCTACCAGAATTATGGCTCTTATGGTGCGTATATATACGAGGTTGCACTGTCAGGAGATGGTTCAAGAGGGATTGTTGCATCATGGGGCGATACTGCAAGCACCGGAAACTTTTATGTCATAACGGTTCATGATAAAGATTCTGCAAATCCTGTTATAGGCGTAACAAGAAATGAAGAGCCCGGTTCAATATTTTCCTGTGATATATCAGATGATGGAACATTTGCAACTGCCGGAGGAAAGGCTGTTCATGCTTATGTGGGAGGCAATGGAGGTGAAGTTTATGCAATAATTGTGGGTAGTGCTCCTTCTCTGAATGTGGGAACGGTTTCAATTGATGCCCCCGGCAAATTTATCCAGGTGGGACAGAATATTGTTCCAACAGCAACATTTACAAATTATGGAGATAATCCTGAAAGTTTTGATGTTTACTTTGAAATAGAAGACTCAACAGGTTTGATTTATGCTGATACCCAGTCAATAAGTAATCTCCCGCCAATGCAGACCCAGCAAGTTCAATTTTTAAACTGGTCACCTGACCACTATGATTATTATCTTACAAAAGCCTTTACTGCTCTTCCAGGAGACCAGTATCCAGGAGATGACACAATTTCTCTTAAAGTTAAGTGTTTTCACGATGCAGCAGTTTCAAAAATTGTAAATCCCTTTGATACAGTTACAATAAACCAATCTACCCCTGTAAGAATTGAAGTTTTTAACAACGGCTCCTATACAGAGTCTTTCACAGTAATTGCAGAAATCTTTGATTCATCCAGTAATTCTGTATATATAGAAACACTTTCAACACCCAATCTTTCTCCTGAAAATTACTATAATGCCAATTTTTCAAACTTCTATCCTTCTTATAATGGAAGATATGTAATTTCATCAATTGTAATTCTGACAGATGATTTTGACCCTTCCAATGACACTTTACTGAAAAATTTTTACTCATCATACGAAATTATATATGATAATGGTGACCCGGAAGCATGGTACTGGGTAGGGAGTCTTGACAATGATAAGTTTGCAGTGAGATTTACCCCCACTCTCGACCCGCCCTTTTATATAACCGGTGGAAGAATAATGGTAAATGCTACAGCACCCTTTGACTATGTTATAATATGTGAAGGAACAGGTCTTCCTGACACTGCAAATCCTATAGACACAGTCTATAATGTTTCAGCCTCTTCTGCACCCGGATGGGCTTTATTTACATTTGACCAGCCAATACAGAGAAATGATACAAACGATTTATGGATAGTTATTCACTGGCCTGATAACTCTCCTGTTCTTGGTGTGGGCGCTGATAACACCTATCCCATTGATAACAGGTCATTCTGGTATAATAACTCTCAGGGATGGAATGCATGGACAGGTCATGACTGGATGATAAGACTTGTTCAACAACCGGGTACAGATGTTAAAGAAAAATTTGTCAGAAAAGATATATTTAAAGTCTTGATAACCAACATTTTAAATAAAACTCTTAATCTAAAACTTATCCTTCCCCAAAAAGATAAAATTAAAATAAATCTTTTTGATGTTGCAGGCAGGAAAAATATCCTTTATTCAGGATTCGTTCCTAATGGCACAACAGAACTCAGTTTTAATTTGAGAGAGAACTTTAAAAATGGAGTATATTTTATTGAAATACAAGGGGATAAATTTAAAAGCATGAATAAGGTCCTGTTGATTAAATAATCACTCTACAACATAAAATCGCACTTTTGCAAAGGGTTTGAGGTGAACAAAATAAACCCCGGGGGTCAGTTTAAGAGGTATTTTAAAAGACTTTAAAGGTATTAAATTGAGTTCTGTTTTCAGGAATCTTCTCCCTGATGTATCATAGATTTTCAGATTTGAGTTCATTTTTCTATCTCCAGAATACTTTATGAAGAGCGTTCCATTAAGATAGTTCACTTTAAACATGCTTTTTTTACCTGAAACAACAACCTCCTCTACCCCGAGTTCCTGAACTTCTTTTAAAACCCAGTTTTCAGGGTCAAAGAGTAAATCTGCAGGTTTTTTGTTCACATAAATCTGAAATCCCTGTGTATCCAGGGAGTCCCAGACAAAGGTTTTAAGTGTATCTCCCTGATTTGAAATTATCCATATATCAATCGGCATTTTATAAGTGGGAACATTGTTTTGATGGGACTGGACCTGATATATTCCCAGATTAACCCTGAAAGAATCAGGACCAAGGGAGTCATAACTCCATGAAAATTCATACTCAGGATGACCCGGTAGATATACCCATTCATTAAAAAACCACCACAAATCCTGTCCGCTTACAGACTCAAAAGCCGCTCTTAAATCCTCGGTTGCTGCTGAAGAGTAAGAAAAACTTTGAAGATATGTCCTTATTGCACTGAAGAAAGTGGAATCCCCCACAACATGTCTTAGCATGTGAAGAACCGATGCCCCTTTTCTGTAAACAACAGCAAAGTGGAAGAGTATGGGCGGGTCGTAAATTGCAAAGGGAGGCTGGGGCTCATTGCTTATGTAATAATCCATCATGCCGGCCATGTATGTATGATAGGCCTGCTGACCATCTCTTTCTCCAAACCAAAGTGCCTCACAATAGGAGGCAAATCCTTCATTAAGCCATATATCTTTCCATGTCTTGCATGTGACCCAGTCACCGAACCAGTGATGAGCAAGCTCGTGAGCAACAACCCAGTCCCAGTCATTACCCCACCCTGCATGAACATTTATAAAGGTATTTGTCTGGTCTTCCATTGCACCACCAATAGGAGCATGAACATGGGCATACTTCTCTGTTATGAATGGGTATGTTCCAAATGTGTCAGAGAAAAATTCCAGCATCCACGAAATTTTCTGAAATTTGTCCTTTGCAAGAAGTGTATCCTGAGGATATACCATATTATAAACAGGCATATTATAAGTTCCGTATACAAAACTGTCCTTCACATTAATAAAATAAGGAGTAGCAGCAAAAACAACAAGGTATGTTGCAATCGGATAACTTTCTTTAAATATATGGGTGACCTCATTTCCTGAAACTGTTGAATCTATCTTAACACCATTTGCTATCACTTTATACCCGGATGGGACTTTTATACTCATATCCAGAAATGCCTTATCAGAAGGGTCATCAAAACAGGGATACCACCTCTTGGCTCTCCAGGGTTCATTATCAGCATAAATGAGACTGTCTTTAAAGTAAAGTCCACCAGAAGGATAACCAGAATAAAAAATCTGCACTTCAGTGGAATCGTTTAAGTTTAAAGGAGGAGAAAGGACTATTTGTATCGTGGTATCAGTATAAGTGTAATTCTGTGGGGTTCCGTTTCTCAGAATACTATCAACATTCATATTTCTCAGATTTATTTTAAGGGTTTCAAGAACAGATACAAGAGATTTAAATCTAACAGTGCTTTTGCCCTGAAGAAAGTGGGTTTGATGGTCAGGTGAAAGTTCCAGAAAATAGTGAAGTATATCAAAGGTGGTATCTATTCTCATTTCCCGTGAGAGAACAACATCTTTACCGAGAAGATTTGCTTTAACCTCCTCGGATGGTATCTGCACAATAAAGAATATCATTAAAGTTTTCATGGTCTTACATCCTGGAATAAATAGTTTATTTTCCTTTCACTGAACTTTTTATTCCATAAAAAGAAAGGCGGAAAATCTCCTATCCCGAATTTTATTCCACCTATCCCATAATAAGAATGGTTAAAATTTAAATTTTTTTCGATTCCAAGAAAAACAGAAGATGCAAGAATTCCTGAGAAATATCTTACTGACAGAACTGTGGAAAGTGATTGAGGATTTATATTTTCAGGATAAAACATGTTTTTATACTGTATATCAATTACGAATTCAAATTCAGAAACATATTTTGACCTGTTAATACCTATGATAAAACCTGATGGAAATGTTCTTTTAAGGTCAGGAGTTCCCATTTCCAGAGATAACAATGCTCCCGTATAAACAGAGATATCTTTAAAGGTTCTTCTAAAAGAGGCTTCAATAGCAGGAAGAAGATAGGAAAAGTCTGCAAAAGAAAATATCGTAGTATGAACTAAAATATAATAGTTATTATCAATTTCAATTTCAGTTCCTGCACCTGTCTCATTGAAAGAATAAAAAATATAATGAGATGAATCCTCTTCAATTATATTGGAGGAAGCATAAAAGGTATCCTCAACAGGCTGAAATTTAAGATTTAAATACCAGTAAGGTTTTAAAGTCACTGAGTATAAAATAAAAGATATAAGAATAATCATTTTTTACCTTCTTTAATCATCTTTTCAACCTGTTTTCTTGCACCATAGTCAGGATTCAATTTTAAACCTTTTTCCAGATAAGGGACTGCCTCTTTTTTCCTTCCATAAATGTAAAGAGCAACACCAAGATTTATATAAGGTTCCCACAGGCTGGAATCAATTTTTATTGCAGATTTGTATTCTTCTATCTCTTTTAAAATATAACTTGTATCCTTTGTTTTTTCAAAAAACAAATGATATATGGTTCCCCTCATATTATAAGCATAAGGATTTTTTGGCTCCACTTCAATACCCTTATTAACATAGAAAAGAGCACTATCAGGATTTTTTAAGACGAGAAAGTCATAGGATTTTGAAAAAAACTTATTCGCTTTTTTCTTATGATTACACGAAACTAAAAGATAAAAACACATGATAAAGCCAACAATAAGATTATTTTTTAAGGACATATTTGTTCCTATAAGTCAAATATCTTTCCTTTACAATTTCCTTCTGTTCATCATTAAAATCATTCAGAATGATAGAGGAAAATTTGCTCAGATAAAGCAAATTTATTATTTTCTTTTTTTCCTCCAGTTCATCAAGTTTTTTTAAAATGGATTCCCTATCAGTTCCTATAAGATGGGAATAGAGGGCACTGTAATAAGCCAGAAAAATTCTATCTTCCTCACCTATATCCCTTGATATAAGTAACCTTATATAATAATTTATATCGCCCAGATTGGAATTTAACAGATTAAATTCTATTTTGTGCACAAACAGAGCATTCTCCCATGAATAAACATAGTTTTCTCTTAAGAAATTGTCAAACTTATCAAGTATCTTTTTTGCTGTTTCCACATTCTTTTTATAAATTCCTTCTATTGAAAACCTGAGAGAAAAATAATAAAACCACCCATCAAGAAACTCATATCTCTGACTCATATTCAGGTACTTTTCAAGATATCTTTCAGTGGTTTCTATATCTTCTTTATATACAAGATTTAAAAGACAGGCATTCATATATGCTGACCTGAGAGATGGCCCCTTTGTTTTCATTAATTCTTCAATTATATTCTCACACTTTGATATTTCTCCTGTGTTTAAATATAGAGTCGCAAGATTATTTTTTAGTATATTACTTACCTCCAAATTTCCAATTTCATCAAAAAGTTTTATGGCTCTTTTATAATCTTCCCCTGCCTCTTTAAATCTGAGATATCTTCTATGCACTATTCCTCTAAGGTTGTAAAGAGAGGCCTTGAGCCTGTTATACCATTTCTTCTCATGTTCTTTTTTTAAATATTCTACGGGGAACTTTTCAATTAATTCTATAGCTGTTCTAACAATATCTTCTGAATCTTTTTCGGTTTTTACATTCATATTTACAAGGGCATAGTAATAGTACCACGTAAGTTTCTCTCTTCCCAGAAGCTTATCAGATATATCTTTTAAAATTTTGTAACATTCTTCATATTTCCTTTTTTTATACAAATATATGGCATAACAGAGAGAAAGAGTGGGAATTTCATTGATTTTGTTCTTACCGATTTCCTCAAAAAGCCTTTCGACAAATGGGTACCTGCCTTTATCCATCAGGTCAAAAATTGAATAAAACAGGTATTTAGAAGCATCTTCATATTTAAGGGCCTTTACAGAGTGATAAGCTGCACTGGCAAAATCTTCTTTTTCTGAAAAATATTCAGCACCTTTTGAATGAATTAAAAAGTATATAATCTCCCCTCCTTTTAAACTGAATATATAATCATCAATCGCCTCTTTAAAGGTAGGGTTAAGAGAATAAAAAATTCTGTTGTTTTCTTCTCTCTTCTCAATGTAAAGTCCTTTCCTTTCCCATCTCCTGAGAATATCGTTAAGATTTTTGATTCCAAAAAGGTCATAAACTAATCTATCATCAAACTTAACAAATTGAGAAATTGCATACAGAAGTCTTTTGTCTTTTTCTTCAAGTGTCTCAATAACATGAGAAAGTAAATCTTTAAATATCTCTTTTTTTCTGATAAAGTCTTCTAAATTCAGCCCTTCTTTTATCTTGTTTAATATCAGAATTATGGGTAATATCCACCCATCAGTAGCCTTAATTATTCTCCACATCTCATTGGGATTTAGTGTTACTTTATGAAACTCACAGAGCCTTTCAAGTTCTTTCTCTCCAATTTTTAAATAATCGTAACCGTACTTTTTAAAATGAGAAGGTATATATTCAGGATTTTCTTCATATCCCACAAGGATGACTCTTTTCTTCGGCATAACCTCAAACAACGGGATTAGATAATTACTTATAATCTCACCAGTATTTTCTTCGAGCTGGTTGATTTTAAAAAATATATAGGTATAATCAGATAAATCCAGTTTTTTAAAAGCATTATTCAAGCCTTTGAAAAGGGGTTTTAAAGAAAAATTTTTCACCTCTTCATAATATTCTCTGAACCTATCTGATTTATTTGAAATCACCTCTCCAAAAGTTTTTAAAAGATGGTATGGGTCTTTATCATCGGGCTCCATCTCCATAAAAATAAAGTTTCCTTCTTCTACTTCTTCAAGTTTTAGCAGGAGAGTGGTTTTACCCGACCCGGGAGGTGCTCCTATATAGATATACTGGTTCTCCTGCTGTTGAATTTCTCTTAATAGATTATCAAAACAAAAACAGATTTCTCTTTTTTCCTGGCGACTCTCTTTCATAGAATTTTAAATTTTAAAGAAACACAGGTGGATTTTGCAAAAAAATGTCATTATAATTAATCTCTTCTCAGGCTACTTTCTTTTATAGAATTTTACATTTTAAAGAAACATAATTGAATTTTACAAAAAAATGTTATTATAATTAATCTCTTAAAAAAAATGAAAATAGTTTTAATTTACCTTCTTAATAATATAATAAATTTTACTCTGAATAACGGGTTAGAGGTTTTTCTTGTTAAAAACGATATAGTCCCTCTTGTTGCGGTTGAAATTGCATTCAAGGCAGGTTCGAACTACGAGGATGAAATAACAAATGGGCTTTTTCATCTTTATGAACATATGCTTTTCAAAGGCAATAGAAAATATACAACCCAGAAAGAGTTCAGAGAAAGGGCAAGAGAGCTTGGCATAAACTGGAATGGTTCCACTTCAACTGAAAGAGTTCAATATTACTATGTTTGCCCCAAAGAAAACCTCTATGAAGCAATGGATTTATTAAAGGAAGCAATAGTTCATCCTCTTCTTGATTCTACAGAACTTGAAAAGGAAAAAACAGTTGTTCTGGATGAATATAAAAGAGACTTCTCATATCCCATAGAAAGATTTTATCACAACATTGGGAAAGTATTTTATGGAAAGGATTTTGTGAGAAAAAATGTAATCGGGGACAGTAATGCGATTAAAAATGCAACAGTTGAGATTATGAGGGAAATTAAAAACAGATTTTATAATCCTGAGAATGCTTTTCTCGTGATTTGTGGAGACATAGATGTAGAAGATACGAAAAAAATGGTTTATGAAATCTGGGGAGATTGGGAAAATGTTAAAAAACCAGGTCATTTTTATCCTGTAAAAAGCATAAAAGAAAATAAAATTATAGAACTTTATGATAAAAATATACAAAATGCTTATATGGAAGTGGTTCTAAGAGGACCTGATACTGATAGCGACAGAAAAGCAACATATATTGCAGACCTCTTGAGTGAAATTCTGAATTCTAAAAGCTCGTTTTTTAAGAAATTCTTTATTGAAAATGGACTTGCAAAAAATGCATCTTTCAGTTATTATACCCAGAGATATGGAGGGGAATTATCCTTCCACTTTGAAACTGACAAGGAAAAAATAAATTCTCTTAAAAAAGGGGTTCTGGAATTTATGAGTAAAATTGATGACCCTGAGGATTATTCCCTGAAGGAAATTGAAAAAGCCAAAAAAGCATTGGAGATTGAGACAGAAAAAGACAAAGAACATCCTCTTGATCATGCTCTTTCTATAAGTTTTTTCCTGTGTACAGCAGATTTTGAATATTATAAAAATTATATAAAGGAAATAAATAAAGTTAAAAAGCAAGACCTGTTAGAGTTTTTAAGAAACTATATAAAAAACAATCCTTTTCTTATGGGAACTTTTGTGCCGGAAAAATGAGAAAATCAATAATTGCAATTTTTATAATAATAGGGGCCATTAAAGGGAAGGACATCAAAGAATTCAGGATTTCAAACGGTATTTTGTGTCTTTATCTGCAAAAGGAAGCCCCAACATTTTCACTCGCCATACTTATAAAGGGCGGTGTGACCAAGCTGTCAGAAGCTCAGGATGGAATTGAATATCTTACTCTGAAAACAATAATCAAGGGGACAAAAAAAATACCCTACCCTTTTCTGTATGATACCCTTGAAAACTATGGAATAGAAATAAGAACTTCTTCATTTTCTGATTATTCTCTGATAAACTTTAAGTCCATAAAGAAGTTTATTCCAGAAGCAATTAAACTGGCTGGTGAAATATTAAAGGAACCTGAATTCAGTCAAAAAGCTTTTGAAAGAGCAAAAGAGGAAATAATTACAGAAATACAAAAACAAAAAGAAGACCCTGATGAAGAAATATGGGACATGCTTAACAAAGAGTTCTATAGGAAGCATACCTATATTATAAAACCAGAAGGAAAGATTGAGACAATAGAAAAGTTATCTCTTGAAAAAATAAGAGAATATTATAAAAATCATTTTAACAGCAATGAAATCATTATAGGATTTGCAGGAGATGTTGAAAAAAATGAAATTCAAAAACTTCTGGAAGGAAATTTCAGTGAAATAAAAAAAGGTGATTACAAGGACAGAGAAGTTCCTTCACTTATTTTAAGAGAGGGGAAAATAATAAAAAACATACGGGAAGATTTACAGACCTCCTATATGGCATGTAAATTCCCTGCGCCCCCACCTTCCCATAAAGAATATCCTTCTTTATACCTTCTTATGAGAGTTCTGTCTCATAGATTATGGAGCACATTGAGAACAGAACATGGGTTAACATACTCCACCTATGCGGGACTTTCAAGAAGAAAAGTAAACTATGGGTATATGTACTTCTCCTCAGTATATCCGGATTCTGCCTTTGAACTCTTAAATAAAGAGATTGAAAAGATTAAAAGCGAAAAAGTATCACTGGAAGAGATTGGAAAAACCATAAATTCTACAAAAACTTCTTTTTACAATAGAATTGCATCCGTAGATAGACTCACAGAAACAATCCTTTCTGATAAATACCTGACAGGTGATTCAGAGTATTCTTTTAAAATTTTTGAAAGAGTAAAAAAAATATCTCCCGAGGAACTTGTGAAAATGGCACAAAAATATTTAAAAAAACAAAACTTTTTCATTGCATTTTTAATTAAAAAGACTTTAAAATAAAAATAATTTTTATTTAAGGAGGAACAAATGGAAGAGGTAAACTCCAAGGGGTTCTGGAGAAAACCCCTGGATATTGAAAAAATAGAGATAAAAAAAGGAAATGTCTTCATAGATGAGGAGTTATGTAAAGGATGTGGCTTCTGTATAGAATTTTGTCCTGGAGGAGTTCTTGAAAAACAGGATAAGCTGAACTCAAAAGGTTATCATCCTCCTTATGTCAAACACCCTGAAAAATGCACAGGATGCGGATTTTGTGAAAGAGTTTGTCCTGAATTTGCTATAGTGGTGGAAAAGACAATTGAAAAGGAGAGTGTGAAATGAGTGCTAAAATACTTACAGGAACCCATTATATGCTGGGTGACCATGCATGTGCAGAAGGTGCAATTGCAGCAGGATGCAGATTCTTTGCAGGATATCCAATCACACCTTCAACCGAAATTGCAGAATGGATAACAAGGAGAATGCCTTTATTCGGTGGTATATACATACAGATGGAAGATGAACTTGCATCAATGGCTGCCCTTATAGGCGCTTCCTGTGGAGGTGTCAAGTCAATGACAGCAACTTCAGGGCCCGGTTATGCTCTGATGCTCGAAAACATAGGTCTAGCGGTTATGATGGAAGCCCCGTGTGTGATTGTAAATATTCAGAGAGGTGCACCGTCAACAGGACTTCCTACCCTTGTGGGTCAGGGAGATGTAATGCAGGCAAGATGGGGTTCTCATGGAGATTATGAAATAATAGCCTTTTCACCAAACTCCTGCCAGGAGATGTTTGACCTTACAATAAAGGCATTCAACTTTGCAGAAAAATACAGAGTGCCTGTCACCCTTCTTGCTGACGAAGCCATAGGTCATTTAAGAGAAAAGGTTGTTATTCCCCCGCAGGATGAAATCGAAATTATAAACAGAGAAAAACCTGATATTCCACCTGATGAATACTGGCCGTATGTGCCAAAAGAAAATCTTGTGCCACCTATGGCTATTGCAGGTGAGGGTTATCATGTGCATATGACGGGTCTTACCCATGATGAAAGAGGCTATCCTGATATTACAGGGTCTGCCCATGAAAAACTTGTGCGAAGGCTTATTGATAAAATTCAGAAAAATAAAAAAGATATAATAGAATACGAAGAAGTTATGCTTGATGACGCAGAAATCGCTGTTGTTTCTTTTGGAATCACAGCAAGAAGTGCATTGAAGGCAGTAAGGATTGCCAAGGAGAAGGGAATTAAGGCAGGACTTTTAAGGCTTAAAACAATCTGGCCCTTTCCTGAAGAGAAAATTGCTGAAATTTCAAAGAAAGTTGAAAAGTTTGTTGTTGCGGAAATCAATCAGGGTCAGGTAAGAAGAGAGGTAGAAAGAGCAAGAGTTAATGGTGTTCCTGTTAAAGGAGTCCATAAACTCGGGGGCGATTTGATAACCCCTGATGAAATTATGGAGGGAATATGGAAAAAACAAAATTAGTAGAAAAAAAAGTTCATCCTCTGGAAGAATATTTCAGAAAGGAGCGTTTTCCTCATATATGGTGTTCAGGATGTGGTCTTGGTATAGCAATGACCTCATTCCTTTATGCCTTAAAAGAACTTGAAATACCTCCTGAGAAAGTTTCTGTAATATCAGGGATAGGATGTTCAGGGAGAGTTGCGGGATATGTGAAAGTTGACTCATACCACACCACTCATGGAAGAGCAGTTCCTTTTGCAACGGGCTTAAAACTTGCAAAACCCGATTTGAATGTTGTTGTTTTTTCAGGAGATGGTGATATTGCAGCAATTGGAGGAAATCATCTTATCCACGCTGCAAGAAGAAATATTGATTTAACGATTATATGTGTCAATAACTTTAACTATGGAATGACAGGAGGCCAGTTCGGTCCGACAACTCCATTAGAAGCAAAGACAACCACAACCCCTTACGGGAATTTTGAACATCCCTTTAACCTCCCCTACCTTGCTTACTCTGCAGGCGCAACATTTGTTGCAAGATGGACAGTTTTACATGCATACCAGTTAAGACAATCAATTAGAAAAGCACTGTCAAGAAAAGGATTTAACTTTATAGAGGTTATTTCTCCGTGCCCAACAGGCTTTGGAAGACCCAATAAAATAGGTGATGCATTGGAAGAAATGCAATACTACAGAGAAAACTCTGTGATAAGGAATGAAATTAATCCAAAAGATGCAGAACTTTCATTCAGAGGAAAAATAATTGTTGGAGAATTTGTGGAAGAAGATAAACCTTCTTATCTTGAAATTTATCAAAAATTTCTTGAAGAAAGGGGGATTAAAAGATGAGAGAAATCCAGTTTGCAGGTTTTGGTGGACAGGGAATAGTTTTAGCAGGTTATATTCTTGGACACGCCATAACTGTTCATGATAAGAAAAATTCTTCAATGACCCAGAGTTATGGTCCTGAGGCAAGAGGCGGTGCATGCTCTTCAGGTGTTGTGATATCAGAAAATCCTGATGAACTTGTTGATTATCCAAAAGTTATGAATCCTGATGTTTTTGTATGTATGTCTCAGGAGGCATATCATACCTATGCTAAAAAATTAAAAAAGGGCGGAATCTTTATATACGATGAAGACCTGTTGGAAACCCATGACGTGCCCAAAGGAATAAAGACATATCCTGTGCCTGCAACAAGACTCGCGGAAAAAGAAGCAGGAAATAAACTAACTGCAAATGTTATAATGCTTGCTGTTCTTTCAGAACTCACAGGAGTTGTCAATCAGGAGTCCCTGAAAAAATCTATCACAGAGACAGTTAAAAAAGATTATGTGGAAGTAAATTTAAAAGCTTTTGAAATAGGTGTAAATTATGCAAAAAAATTAAAAAGTGAGGTTAAAGTATGAAAGTTTCTCATGAATTTAGAAAAGAGGTTATGAAGTTTTTTGAAGAAAGCAAGCTGAACATGTGTTATCAATGTGGTAAATGTTCTTCTTTTTGTCCTGTTTTCTGGCAACACCCTGAAAAATTTAATCCCAGGAAAATAATTGAAATGGCAAGCATAGGAATTGAGGACATCATCAAAAAACCCGATATATGGAGATGCACAACATGTTATGAGTGTGTTGAAAATTGCCCTCAACGGGTAAGCTTTGTTGAGCTTATATACGCTTTAAGGAACCTTTCTATCAAAAAGGGTTTCGCACCCAAAGAAGCACTTGACGAATTTGAATCAATCAAAAAATATGGGTTTATTATGACTGCAACTGACAGAATAAAGAAGATAAGGCAGTCTCTTGGAATTGATTCCGAGATAGAGGATAAAAAAGAGATTATTGAAAAGATACTTGCAAAAACAGGAGGAGAGAAATGATAACTCTTTATCCAGGCTGTTTGATTGAAAGAAGATATCCTGGTTTTGAAAAGTCTGCGATTTCTGTGATGAAGAATCTTGACATAGAGTTTTCTCAGATAAACGATTTTACATGTTGTCCCGACCCTGTATGGGTGAGGTCATACGACGCAGAAATCTGGCTTAAGATGGGTTCAAGAAATATAGCAATTACTGAAAAAGAAGGAAATTCCCTTGTAACCCTATGCAATGGCTGTTTTGAAACCTTGAATACTGTAAATAAAATTTTGAAAAATGATGAGAAGAAAAGAACTCTTGTGAATCAAACATTTTCAGAAGAAGGTATCACTGTAGAAGGTAAAATAGATGTGTACCACCTTCTTTATTTCCTCTACAAAGAAATAGGAATTGATAGAATAAAGGAAAAAGTCAAAACCCCTCTTGAAGGGCTTAAACTCGCACCCCATCCTGGATGCCATTTTTCAAGACCCTCTGAATTTGCAGAAACCGATGACCCATTAAATCCTCAGATACTTGATGAGATGATAAAAGTTCTGGGGGCTGAAGTTCTTGAATACCAGGACAAAACAGAATGCTGTGGTCTACCTGTGTTTGTGAGTGATAGAGAGATATCCCTTTCAATCGCAAATAACAAACTGGATAAACTTTTAGAGACTGACGGCGTTGTTGTCATATGCCCATCCTGTTTTATGCAGTTTGAGAATGCTCAGATTCTTGGTAAAAGAGAAAACAAAATCCCTGTTTTTTATTATTTTGAACTCCTCGCCCTTGCAATGGGCGAAAAACCTGAAAATCTGGGACTTAACTTTCACAGAGTTAATGTCCTGGATGTTTTAAAGAACAAGGAGAGGGTACCATGAATGAAAATGAAGAAATCAGAATAGGTGTTTATGTCTGCCATTGCGGTCTTAATATAGGTGGAATTGTAGATGTAAAATCTGTTGCAGAATTTGCCTCTACCCTTCCCAATGTTATCATAGCAAAGGAATATAAATACTCCTGCTCTGACCCTGGACAGGATATGATAAAACAGGACATTAAAGAACATAAATTGAACAGGGTTATTGTTGCAGCATGCACTCCAAGAACCCATGAACCGATTTTCAGAAAGGCAATTGAAGAAGCCGGTCTTAATAAATATCTTTTTGAAATGGCAAACATAAGAGACCAGTGCTCGTGGGTTCATCTTTATGAGAAGGAAAAGGCAACTGAAAAGGCAAAAGACCTTGTAAAAGCAGCTGTTTACAGGGCAAATTTCTTAAAACCACAGGTTGAGTCAAAGGTGCCTATAAGAAGAACCGCTCTTGTTATAGGTGGTGGAGTTGCAGGCATTCAAGCTGCACTTGATCTTGCGGATACAGGATATAAAGTATATCTTGTTGAAAAGGAACCTACAATAGGCGGTAGAATGGCTCAGATTGACAAAACATTTCCCACAATGGATTGTTCAATATGTATACTTGCACCGAAAATGGCAGAAGCAGGAAGACATCCAAACATAGAGATTATTACAAATTCTGAAGTAAAGGAAGTTACCGGGTATATAGGAAACTTCAATGTAAAAGTTCTTGAAAAGGCAAGGTATGTCACAAAAGATTGCACCGCCTGTGGTGATTGTTCAACAGCATGTCCTGAGGTCAATCCCAATGAATTTGATGTGGGTCTCAAAGCAAGGAAAGCAATCTATATTCCCTTTGCACAGGCAGTCCCTACAAGATATATAATAGATAAAGACCTGTGTTTGAACCTTAAAAAAGGAACAATTGTATGTGAAGAGTGCCTGAATGCATGTGAAAAGAAAGCAATAGACTTTAGTGATAAAGATGAGGTCGTGGAACTTGAGGTTGGAACAATAATAATAGCAACCGGAATGGATGTCTATGACCCGATGAAAAATCACGATTATGGATATGGAATCTATGAGAATGTTATAACATCAATGGAGTTTGAAAGACTTATAAACGCAGCAGGTCCTACAGAAGGACATCTTGTAAGACCATCAGATGGCAAAATACCAAAAACTGTTGCCTTTATCCAGTGCGTTGGTTCAAGGGAGATGAAAAATGGTGGAAAATACTGTTCAAATGTATGCTGTATGAACACAATAAAGGACACTCTTTTAATAAAGGAACACTGGCCTGATGTTCAGCAGTATGTGTTCTATCAGGACATAAGGGCATTCGGTAAAGGATTTGAAGATTTATTTAGAAGGGCAAAAGAAGAAGGGGTCGTTTTTATAAGGGGACTACCTTCAAAGATTGAGGAAACCCCTGATAAAAAACTAATTATTCACGCAGAAGATACTCTTCTTGGAGAAAAAATAACCATGGAAGTTGATATTGTAATCCTTTCAGTTGGTTTAATCCCCAGAAAGGATGCTCCTGAAATCCAGAAAGTTCTTGCTCTTGCAACCACTGATGATGGTTTTTTCCTTGAGGCTCATCCAAAATTACAGCCTGTTGATACAGCAATAGGTGGAGTATTTCTTGCAGGATGTGCTGAGGGACCAAAAGATATAAAAGATTCTGTGACACAGGCATCAGCCGCATCAGCGAGAGCAGGTATTTTAATGGCTCAGGGAGAAGTGACTGTGGAAGCTTTAACCCCTGTTTTAGATGCTGATGTATGTAAAGCCTGCGGTATGTGTGCCAACGTATGTCCCTACTATGCATGGCTCTGGAGCAAAGAAGAAAGGAATATCCCAAAACTTGTTGAAGCATCCTGTGCAGGATGTGGTGGATGTGGTGCAGAATGTCCGTCAGAAGCAATTGAAATGAGACATTTCCCGGATGAAGCAATCTATGCACAGATTGATGCGCTTCTTGAAGAAAAACCTGAAGAAAAAGTCATTGTGTTTGCCTGTAACTGGTGCTCCTATGCGGGAGCCGACCTTGCAGGAGTTTCAAGATTCCAGTATCCTCCTGTTGGAAGAATAATAAGAACCATGTGTTCTGCAAGGATAAGATCCGATTTTGTAATGTATGCGTTTATGAAAGGAGCCGGTGCAGTTCTCATGTCAGGATGCCATATAGGAGACTGCCACTATAACTATGCCAATAAACATACCTTAAGAAGATACGAAATTTTAAAGAAAAGAATTGAAAGACTTGGAATAAGACCTGACAGGCTTCAGTTGAACTGGTTCTCAGCAGCAGAAGGAATACTATTCGCAAACAAGATGAAAGAACTGGAAGAATTTTTAAAAACAGTAACAAAGGAAGAGGTGGAAAAGACAAAAGAAATTCTTTCTCAGAAATGGAAAAAACCCAGGAAACTTGAAAGATGGCTTGAGACGAGAGAAAAACTATTTGCAGCAGTTGCAGGAGGCGGTTCAAAGTAGGTATAAAATTTCATAAATTCACAGGTTCTGGAAACGATTTTCTAATTTTTGATTACAGATATTTAAGGAATATAATTCCGAAAATCAAATCTCTGTGTAATAGAAAATTCGGCATAGGTGCTGACGGAGTTTTATTTTCAAAAAAGGAAAAGAGGTGCGATTTCAGGATGATTTATTACAATTCTGATGGTTCAAGAGCTGAATTCTGTGGAAATGGTGCGAGATGTCTTCTGTTCTATAATTTTTTAAAAACAGGAAAAAAGAAATTTAAATTTATTGCTGATGATGGAGTGCATGAAGGTTATGTTTTAAACAAAAAAGGACTTATAAGGGTAAGTCTAAAAATTCCTGAAAATCCGGAACTTGATTTTAAAATAAAGGGCATAAAATACAATCTCTGTTTTGCAAATTCAGGCGTTCCTCATACAATAATCTTTCTGAAAAATATAAAAAAAATTGATATAAATAGAATTGCACAAAAGATAAGGTTTCATTCTCATTTCAGCCCTTCAGGCACAAATGTTGATTTTGTTAAAAGGGAGCGAAAAAATCTAATTTCAATAAGAACTTATGAAAGGGGCGTTGAAGATGAGGTGCTTGCCTGTGGAACAGGAATTACCGCTTCTGCATTTTTAGCAAGAGAAAAATTTAAAATAAAAGAAAATGAAATTTTTGTAAAAACAAAAGGTGGAGAAGTCTTAAAGGTTCTTTTTGGAAAAGATAAACTGTTTTTAGAAGGGTATGTCAAAAAGATTTTTGAGGGGGTCATTTAGAAGGATTTATAACCCTCCCTAAGAACAAAATTGTTCCATATTTTTTCTCATAAATTATAAAAACAAAGGGATGGTCAGCACGAAAAGTTTTTACAGGTTTTACCATGGTGAGTTCCATAACCACTCCTGTTGCAGCAGCTGCTTCTGTTCCCTCTTCATTAACTTCAACAAATGCTTTATGAATAACTTTGCTTATAAAAAGGTCTTTTTTACCTGTAATTTCTGAAAAATCCGCAGCTGTTGTGAAGGCATCTTTTATCCCCATCTCTTTTAATGTTTCTTTTAAAAGATACTTTGTTTCTATTTTAAACCTTGGGAGAGAAACATTTACCTCTTCCCTTTTAAAACTCCGTATTATTTCTTCTATATTTTCAGGGGTTAGATATTCATCAAGAATACTTAAATCAAATAATTTTGGCAAAAATATAATCATTGATGCCTCTTTTCCATCATAGGGAATTTCAAGAACCTGTATTTTTTCATCCTCATAATAATTAAACATTTCCCCTTCCATATGCATCATGGGGACTTTAACTTTATCATTTTCAGAAATCCAGAAATCTTCCTCTTTTGTTTTTTCTTTATCAAATTCTTTAAGCCATTTCCCTTTAAAATATATTGCATTTGTTATGATTAATCTCGTAAGCGGACCAATTGCGTCTTTTGAAATCAAATCTTTAATCTTGTCCTTTGTTTTTTCTAAAACCCATGAATTTATAATATTAACCGAATTCTCAGGCTCTTTTACAAAATCAAGATTTTGAATTTCAGCCATATAATAATCTTTTACAATCTCCATATAATCTTTTAAAATTTTGAAACCTTCCTGGACCCATAAAGCATTTGCAGTATAAAGAACATACTTTTTGTCCTTTTTATTAATTTCCCTATAAATCTTTGCAAAGTTTGACCTTGTTAAATTTTTATCCTCTGGTAAATAAAAAACTTTTTCTATCTCTTCCTCTGTATTTTCTTTTGCTCCTTCATAAACAATTAAAAAGGCATTCTGTATGCTTAGAGGTGAAAAAAATATATTGTTTTTCTCTTCCTTTAATTTGAAATATAATTCAAAGGCAAATTTATTATTAGCAACACTTATTGTCCGCACTCCTTGTTCACTCCAGCCTTTCTCATCAGTTTTATTTGTATCACCTTTAACCATCCCCATGAAAAAAACACACAATAGTATATTTATTTTTCTCATTTTACCTCCATCTCATACAAAAAAAAGCAATAAAGAAAAATTTGAAAAACCATAAGTTTTTATATTATAATAACAACAATAGTAAAAAGCAAGGAGGTGTTAAAATGTTCAAAAGAGTATGGGTAACTGCAGGTATAATACTACTGAGTAGCAGTTTCTCTTACTCTGCTCAGAGAATAATAGTTGCTGAGGAATTCACAGCCACCTGGTGCACATACTGTCCCGGTGCTGCAAGAGGTCTTGATGAACTCTATGAAAGGGTATACGACTCAGTAGTTGTTATTGCTTATCATTCCTCAACTTCTGACCCCTTCTACACATCAGAATCTGCACAAAGGGCAAGTTATTACAATCTAAGCGGATATCCTACAACATGGTTTGACGGCATTCTAAGTGAAGTAGGAGGGGTGCACACAGGAACAATGTTTCCATTCTATCTGAGAGACTTCAACCAGAGAAAAATAATACCTTCTGACTTAAACATTACTGTTACTTCAAATTATGACTCTGTATCAAATACTGGAACAGTAACTGCTGTTATACAGAATACCTCTTCTTCAAATATAACAGGAACACTTCATTTTGTAATAGTCGAAAACAACATACCCTATAACTGGCAGGGAATGACAGAACTTGATTTTGTTGTAAGAGACATGCTTCCCAATGCAAACGGAGAATCAGTCACAATACCTGCAAATGACACAATAATAAGATCCAGGAATTATACGATAAATTCATCATGGAAAGAGAAGGACTGTCATATAGTCGTATTTGTCCAGGCGTCAAATAAAGAAATTTATCAGGGAGGAGAAACAGGTGTAATTCCAGGGCCCGAACCTTTGTGGTATAATTATACTTTAAATGAAACATCAGGTAACAACAACGGTTTTGCAGAACCAGGCGAAAGTGTGGAACTAAAAGTTCTTGCAAAAAATATGGGAACAGGAGATTATTCAGGAGGTGGAACAATCTCAACAGGTGATACCTATGTCACAATTACAGCTCAAACACCTTATTCTGTAACTGTTGCTCCAGGAGATATTGATACAATTTTAAGTTTTACCTTTGATATATCCTCAAACTGCCCGAATGACCACATTGCTGAATTTGAAATTACAGCAGGAGGCATAATCGATACAATCCCGTTTATGATAACCACAAATCCGGGATTCTCTGATGATATGGAATCCGGTGTAAACGGCTGGACCCATTCTGGTATAAATGACAACTGGCATCAGACAACCCATAGATATAATTCCGCGACCCATTCATGGTATTCTGGTGTTGAAGGAAACTGGCAATACACAAATGAAAATGTTACAAGACTTGTATCCCCTTATTTTGTAACAACTCCAGGAGAAAACCTTTACTATTACACCTATTATTCTATTGAACAGGACTGGGATTATGGACATTTAGAAGTAAACAATGGTTCTCATTTCTGGTGGATTTTAGATACATATACAGGAAACCAGACTTCATGGATTCAAAAGGTTTACCCGATGGATAACTTTCACGGTAAAACAACGCGTGTATGTTTCAGATTTATAAGTGATGCTTCTGTAGTTCAGGAGGGATGGTATGTGGATGATGTATATGTTCCCTTTTATGTTTCTGCTTCTGAAAAAAATCTCTCTGAGACAAAACTTATTTTCAATGTACATCCCAGAATTTTCAGAGAGAAAGCGTCTATTTCTTTCAGTGGCATCAGGGACAAAGACGCAACCCTTAAAATATTTAATTCAGCGGGACAGATTGTGAATGTTTATAAACTTAACTCATCAGGCAAAATTCTCTGGAATGGTGAAGACCTTTATGGCAAAAAACTTCCTTCGGGTGTTTATTTTATAAAAATTGAAGCAAAAGGAGTAAAGAAAAATACAAATGTAATCCTTTTAAGATAAACCAAAAGAAGGCAGAAAGAAAAGAACTCAGGATATTGAAGTAAGTTAGATTTCAAAAAAATTAGAATAAAGAATTCAGATTTCGTGATGCGAATGGGGGACCTGTTTTGTGTATTTAAAAAACTCAATCAACAAAAGAATTTAATACCTCATAAAAATTTTATCAACTCCTCTATCCCCTTTAATTTTGCTTTTTTAGAAGAGTAAAAAACTGCTTTTTCACATGCTTTAACAGGATTTTTTGTTTTTAAATAAAAGACAAGAAATACCGCACCGAATACATCTCCACAACCCGTGACATCACCTTTATAAATTTCCGGAGGTTCAAATTCCCTTTTAATTAATTTATCATTCTCTTTAAAATAAAGAACCGTTCCTTTTCTTCCCAGTGTGAGATTTAAAATTTTCGGTCCTGAATTTAGAATTAAAAGAGCAACTAAATCAACACCTTTTGACGGTTCAAGACCTGTAAAGTATTTCATCTCCTCAAGGTTCATCTGTATTACATCACAGCACCCTGCATATTCCTGCCATCCTGAAAGATAATAGGGAGTTAAATCACCTTTAATTTCTTTTCTTACAAGACTGTGAACATCTATATAGATTGGACCATTAAAATTTTTCCTCAATCTTTTTAATGTGAAAAGGGATATATCCATCGGAGAGATAAAATTTATAAAAAAGGCATCAGAATCAAGATTTTCCTCAACCCTTGAATAATTGACTTCTTCAACATGAAACTCAATTTTTTCTTTTCTCTCATCAGGATTATAGTATTTTAAAACATTTCTTGTTGTCTTTTCACTCTCTTTTATATAATCGGTTTTTATGTTTTTAAAGTTTGAAAGAACTTCAAAAAAAAGAGGCTTTTCTCTCCTGCCTATGTTTATAATCGGGGTAATTTCGTAATCAGGGAAAAGCTTTGCAAGGGTTAAAATGGTATATGTAACTCCTCCAAAAGAAGAAAAATATTTCCCTTTAAAGGGATAAACTATATCGTAGTTAACAGAACCTATAACAGATATCTTGTTCACACAAGCTCTATGCTCATTCCAACAGCACCGCCTCCTCCAAGGCAAAGGGATGCAAGTCCCCTTTTAAGTCCTCTGTCCTTCAATGCATACATAAGCGTTACAACTATTCTTGCCCCGGATGCGCCTATGGGATGACCCAGAGCAACAGCACCACCATTAACATTTAACTTATTCATATCTATCTCAAGTTCCTTCACATCAGCCAGAACCTGTGCCGAGAATGCCTCGTTTATTTCTATCAAATCAAAATCATTGGGATGTTTTAATCCTGTTTTTTCTGTAACTTTTTTAATTGCACCGATTGGTGCAAAGAATAAATCTTTTGGTTCAACAAAATTTGAGCCGTATGCCATTATTCTTGCAAAGGGTTTTAAATTCCTTTCCTTAACAAATTTCTCAGACGCAATGACCACTGCTGCTCCACCATCAAAAATCCCAGGAGCATTACCTGCAGTAACTGTTCCATCTTTCACAAAAGCGGGTCTGAGTTTTGCAAGCTTTTCAAGGGATGTATCGGGTCTGGGTCCTTCATCTTTATCAACTGTTAATGTCTCCTTTTTTGTTCTTACCTCAAGGGGAACAATCTCATCCTTGAATTTGCCCTCATTTATTGCCTTCACAGCCTTCATATGAGAATTGTATGCAAATTCATCCTGCATTTCCCTTGTAATCCCTGCTTTTTCAGCAGTATATTCTGCAAGGTTACCCATATGCTGATTGTTAAAGGAGCACCATAATCCATCGTATATCATATGGTCAATAAACTTTACATCACCAAATTTTGTCCCTGCTCTTAAAAAAGACATGTGAGGGGCATTTGTCATTGATTCCATTCCTCCTGCAACAATAACATCAGCATCACCGAGTTTTATTGCCTGAACACCCAGCATTATTGCTTTCATTGCAGAACCACAGACCTTGTTAACAGTAAAAGCAGGAATATTTGACGGGATGTCACCTTTTATTGCAGCAATCCTTGCAGGTCCCTGACCCACACCTGCCTGAAGCACACAGCCCATTATCACCTCATTTACATCCTCGGGTGAAATATTTGCTCTTTTAACTGCTTCTTTAATCGCTACAGCACCCAGATCAGTGGCAGAAAATCCTGCAAGACCTCCAAGAAGTCTACCCATTGATGTTCTTGCACCACTCAGTATAAAAACTTCCTGCATATCTCCTCCTTGTTAAAGAAAATTTAATTATAACCTTTCAGGCGGGTCAGAATCAATTTGTTGCCAGTGAGTAACAGTTGAAAGATTCAGGTGCTGATTCCTGAGTTTATCTGATTTATGCTGTTTGGATTTCAACCATCTCGAAATAACTTATGGTTTATAATCATTAATACCGGTTTTATTCAATATATCGTGAGTTTTGCATTGTGACTCCTTTCCTCTGTTTGTTTGTGATCTGTCATATCCAGGTCGTTTATTTGACTTAAGCTCAAACAATCTTATATAATTCAAAAATTATGAAAGGCAAAGACATACCTGTTGGTAGTTATAACAAAATTACAGACGGTGTAATATTCTCTGCAAAAACAAATCCTGATGGCATTGCACTGAAAATACGAAGAAAGGATGGATTCTATGAAGTAAGTTATGCACAACTTCTGGAAAATTTGAGAAAAATAGCAGGTTATTTAAAGTCAAAGGGGTTTGAAAAAGGAGACAGAGCTGCAGTTGTTGGAGAGAACTGTCCTGAATGGGCAATGTCTCATCTTGGTATCTTATGGGCAGGTGGAATCGTTGTGCCCCTTGATTCAAGAGCAACTCCCTCAGAATGGGCTCACATATTGAGACACTCAGAATCCAGGTTTTTATTCACATCCAGCAGATTTTACGATGATATAATAGAAATAAAGGACCAAGTTGAAAATCTTGAGGAAGTAATCTCTTTTAGTTCAGAGAATCCTGAACCAAATCTGGATTACATCCTTTCAAATGCTGAACCTATTGAAAATCCAGTAGAGTTAAAAAGAGAGGATATTGCAATAATTCTTTATACATCAGGCACAACAGGACTTTCAAAAGGTGTTATGCTCACTCATAACAACATACTTTCAAACATAGACATGATGTTAAAAGTCCTTGAGATTGACCAGACTGATACATTTTTCTCTGTCTTACCAATTCATCATGTATTTGAAGGAACCTGTGGTTTTTTAACACCATTGACAATAGGGTGCCTGATATTTTTTGCAAGGTCATTAAAACCCAAGGAACTTTTAGAGGATTTGAAAACAGCACGACCAACAGTCTTTCTTGCAGTTCCCCTGCTCCTTGATAAATTGCTTATGGGTATAAAAAAGAATTTAAAAAAAGCACCACCTGTTAAAAAGGGTTTGTTTTACTCTCTTAAATCAATTTCCAAACTTTTTTCAATGATAGGTGGTAAAAAAGCATCAACAATCCTGTTTAAACGAGTAAGAGAGCAACTGGGGCTTGAAAAGCTTAAATATCTCATATCAGGAGGTGCAGCACTTCCCAGGTGGATTTCAAAGGAATATGAACTGATGGGATTCCCGATTTTTCAGGGTTATGGTCTTTCAGAGACATCTCCTGTTGTAAGCGCAAATCTTCCTGATAAGTGCAAGAATGAATCTGTTGGTCTTCCTCTTCCCGGAGTTGAAGTCAGAATACTTGACCCTGACCCTGATGGAATAGGAGAAATAGCTGTTAAAGGTCCCATCGTTATGAAAGGATATTACAAAAATGAGGAGGCAACAAAAAAGGTTTTCAGAGATGAATGGTTTTTAACGGGTGATATGGGGAAAATTGATAAGGATGGTTTTCTTTATGTTACAGGTAGAAAAAAATCTGTAATAGTTACAAAGGGAGGTAAAAACATCTATCCTGAGGAAATTGAAGAAGAACTTTTAAAATCTCCTTTTATAAAAGAAATCCTCGTATTTGCAAGGATACATCCCCGAACAAAAACCGAAGAAATTCATGCAATAATACACCCTGATTTTGAATTCCTTGATGAATGGGCAAAGGAACAGGGTATTGAGATAACCGATGAAAAAGTGAATGAAATTATGGAAAAGGAAATTGATAAAGCAAATGAGAGTCTTGCGGACTACAAAAGGGTAAGAAGCTTTAGTTTAAGAGAAGAAGAATTTCCAAAAACAACAACTCAGAAGATTAAAAGATATTTATTTGAACAGGGAGGAGTTGAAATAAAATGAAATTGCGAGAAATCATTTTAATATTGATTATTGCTCTTATTCTTGGAGCAGGATTTTTATATCATAAATTATATGTATCTCCATTAAAAAACTATATAGAGGAATTAGAAAAGGAAAGAGAGGTGCTTAATAAAAAAATAGCCGAAAAGATGGACTCCCTGATTTCAGGGACAATACCTTCGAGTACAAAAGAGAGCCTTCCTCCTGTTTTTGAGGAAGCAAAAAAGAGCCTTTCCAATGATTTTCTGTTAAAAGAATCCGAGAATCAGATAGAGGTTGAAATTTCAACTGATGAAATTTTTGAAAAAGGTGGTTACCAGCTATCAAAAAAGGGGGAACAGAAACTGGATAAATTTTTTGAATTTCTAAAAAAAATAGATTTTAAGGAAATTGAAGTTGAGGTACATACTGACAGGATACCGATAAAGACAAAAAAAGAGCTTTTTCCAAGTAACTGGGAACTTTCAGCAAGGAGGGCTACTGAAATTGTCAGATACCTTATATCAAAGGGGGTAGAATCTGCAAAAATCTTTGCTTCTGCTTACGGATATTCCAGACCTATTGAAAAATCCTTAAAAGCAGAACTTCAGAAGAAGAACAGAAGAGCAGTTTTTAAAATTATCTTTTAACTAACTTTAACCCTTCTTGTTTTTTTCTTTTCTTTCTTTTTCTCCATACGGGTTATCCCCTCATCAACAAGTGACTTGAAAGCAAGCATAACTTCCTTAACCGCATTTCTCACATGTTCTTTTGTTTCATCAGGGAATGTCCCTTTTATATCTTTAACAAAACTTTCAACAGCCTTGCCCAGATATATAACCCATTCTTTTTCTTTCATATTTCACCTCCCTCACTCCGACTTTGTCGGAACATATACAGCTTATAGCAAATAGTATAATAATTATACTTGAAATTGTAAAAGAAATCAAGGGTACATCTTTTCGAGTAAACGCGGGAAGGGGATGGTTTCTCTTATATGATGAACTCCTGCAATCCATTGAACAGTTCTTTCCAGTCCCAGTCCAAAGCCTGAATGCGGAACAGAACCGTATTTTCTCAAATCAAGATACCATTTGTAATCATCAACAGGCATATTCAATTTTTTCATCCTTTTCAAAAGTTTATCGTAGTCATCTTCTCTCTGGCTACCACCTATTATTTCACCATAACCTTCAGGTGCCAGCATATCCATACATAAAACCACATCCGGGTTATCAGGGTCTTCTTTCATATAAAAAGCCTTTGCCTCTTTCGGGTATCTATGAACAATAACGGGTTTTTCATAGGCTTCAGATATTTTTGTTTCATGAGGGGTTCCAAAGTCTTCTCCCCAGGGGAAATCCTTAAATCCATTCTTATGGAGAAAATTAACCGCTTCTGTATATGAGACCCTGTGAAAAGGTTTTTTTACGGATTCTAACCTGGATATATCCCTCTCAAGAATTTTGAGTTCCTCTCTCCTCTGCTCCAGAACCCTCTCAATGATATATAATATAAAATCCTCTGATAATTCCATTATATCATCAAGATTTGCAAAAGCAATTTCAGGTTCAATCATCCAGAATTCCATTAAATGTCTTCTCGTCTTACTTTTTTCTGCTCTAAATGTGGGACCAAAACAATATACCTTTTTAAAGGCCATACAGGCAGCTTCCATGTAAAGTTGTCCCGACTGAGAAAGATATGCCTTCTCATCAAAATACTCGGTTTCAAAAAGGGTGGTTGTGCCCTCACAGGCAGAAGGAGTGAGAATAGGAGCATCTATAAGGATAAACCCTCTTGAATCAAAGAAATCCCTTATTGCTTTTATAACAGTATGCCTGAGCCTCATAAGAGCCCATTGTTTCTTTGACCTGAGCCAGAGATGCCTTATGGGAAGCAGAAACCCGACACCATGCTCTTTTTTTGAAATCGGGTAATCTAAGGTCTTATGTACTATTTTTATGCTTTCCACATCCATTTCATAACCAAAAGGAGAACGCTTGTCTTCCCTTATTTTTCCTGTTACCTCAATAGAACTTTCAAGGGTAAGTTCATCATACAGGTCAAAAATTTCGGCTCGTACATATTTCTTTTCTACTATTGCCTGAATATAGCCGGTTCCATCTCTTATGATGAGGAAGTGAATTTTACCTGATGACCTCTTGTTGTAAAGCCAGCCCTTTATTGTAACGATTTTCCCTACATATTTTGAAACTTCCCCTATATCTATTTCCATCATTTTTTGAGTTCCTTTATTCTTTTTCTTGCTTTTTGTGGTAATCCTGTTTCCCTGGCAGGATTTAATTTTATCACATTATAAAAATTCTGAACCGCTGAAAGGGTATCTCCTTTCAGAAGCATTATTTCTGCTTTAATATAATAAGCTTCTGCTAATTTTATAAGAGGTTTTTTTACCTGCATAAATTTTTCAATATAAAAAAGAGCTGAATCTGCTTTTTCTCTCTCATAATAAATTTTGCCTATTTCAAAGAAAGCTCCACCAATAATCGCATTTACCTCATCGGTTAAGTATTCTTCTGGTATGGAATCCTTAAGTTCAATTATCTCTGAATAGCTATTTTCTTCTTCAAGTAGATTCAATAAATTCAAAAGGCTTTCATAATTCTTCTCTCTTTCCCATATTTTTTTGAATACATTTTCAGCCTCAATCATTTTCCCTTTTTTAACATATTTTTCTCCGAGGAACATATAAATTTCCTTCTCATAATAATCAGGTGAAATTATTGTAATTAACTCTGCTGAGTTATAAGCGATTTCCTGAGCAGAATATTTTGTTTTATCAAAAATGTACTTGAGGTCATTAATCAATTCGTCTTTATATAAATCTTTTTGAGGTATTTTCCTGAAAGTATAAATAGCTTTATAATATTCTCCCTTAGTAAGATAAACTTCACCCAGTAAAAAAATTGCACGAGAATCCATCTCGTTTTTGCGCACATGACTCTCAAGCAGAAATTGAGCCTCCTCCACTCTACCTTCTTTTAAGAATCTCTCAGCTTTTTTCACTCTGTTCTCTCTACAGGATAAAGACAGAAATAACAGAGCAAAGATTATAATTTTTTTATCCATTTTATTAAAATTTTACCCAGTAGTTCCGATGATTTCTCTGCAACTCTTATAACATCTTCATGGGAATGGGGAGTAATTTCTCCTATCCCCATATTTGTTATTATTGAAATTCCAAGAATCTTCATGTTAAGATGCTTTCCCGCTATCGCTTCTGGAACTGTAGACATACCCACTGCATCGGCTCCTATTATTCTTAGAAATCTGTATTCTGCTTTTGTCTCGAGATTGGGTCCCTGCCAGCCAGCATAGATACCTTCTTTAATATTAATTCCATCTTCACTGGCAGAATCAATAAACACTTTACGAAGCAATGGGTCATAGGCATTTATCATTGATGGAAATCTGGGTCCTATGTTTTCATCATTTTTACCTCGTAAGGGATTTTCAGGAAATAGATTTATATGGTCAGTAATGACCATTATGTCACCGGGCTTAAAAGATGGGTTGAGTCCACCCGCTGCATTTGTAAGAACCAGGACTTCTGCACCCAGAAATTTTGAAACCCTGACGGGTAAAACCACATCTTCCATAGAGTACCCTTCATAATAATGAAATCGCCCACAGAAGAACGCAACTTTTTTATCTCCTGTATGAGAAAAAATTATCCTGCCAGTGTGCCCTTTCACTGTTGATACGGGAAATCCCGAAATTTCTGAATAGGGTATCTCAATTTTTGGCGTAAAATGCTCCATTATCTTTGAAATCCCTGTCCCAAGAACAACACTGATGCTTAAGTCTTTTACACCTTTACTCTTCAAGAACTCAGCTATTTCAAATGCTTTCTGAAAACTCATGCTTCTTTCTCAAGCATTGCATCAACCCATTTCTTCTGAGTCTCTATAATAGACCTGAATTCCATTAAAAGAGATTTTCTTCTTGCTTTTAAATCTTCTATTTCCTGCTTTAATCTTTTCAACTCTTCTTTTGTCTCTTCAACCATTTTCTCTGCTTCTATTTTAGCATTTCTCATAAGGAGTTCAGCCTCCTTTTCCGCATTCCTTTTTAATTCATCTGTGGTTTTCTGTGCTGTAAGAAGGGCTTCTTTCATTATATTTTCCATTCTTCTATAGTCTTCAACTTTAAGGTCAAGGTCCTTAATTCTTTCTGAAAGAGAGATATTCTCTCTTATAAGTTCCTCCATTTGATCTGCTACTGTCTCAAGAAAACTCTTTACTCTTTCAGGGTCAAAACCCCTGAATATTTTTGGAAACTCTGCATTTCTTATTTCAATAGGAGCTATCTTCATTTTTCCTCCTTTTTAATTTTTTAGAATATTATTATTAAGGCAACACCTTAGTTTTATCAAGTTTTTAAAGGGTTTTTAAAATTTTTTTCACTTCTTCCATGGACAGGAAAATATCAACAAGTTCAGGGTCAAACTGTTTGCCTTTATTTTTTAAAAATTCTCTTACTATTTTTTTAGCAGGTAAAGCCTTCCTGTAAGGCCTATCTGATGCCATAGCATCAAATGCATCCACTATGCTTATTATCCTTGCAATAAGAGGTATCTCCTGCTCTTTTCTACCTTCTGGATAACCTTTTCCATCGTATCTTTCGTGATGATAATAGATGCCCGGAATCACATCTTCTATACCTCCTATAGGCTCAAGAATCTCCTTTGAATAAATCACGTGTCTTTTAACTATTTCGAACTCTTTTTTTGTCAATTTATCAGGCTTTCTCAGTATCCTGTCAGGAACACCTATTTTACCCACATCATGAAGTATACCCGCAATTCTTGCTATTCTAAGGTTTTCGCCTCTTAAGCCTGATTTCCTGGCAAGTAAATAGGAAAGGGCTTCAACCCTTTCTACATGTCCTGATGTATAAGGGTCTTTTGCTTCAACCGCTCTTGCAAATGACCTTATAATTCCTAAAAACATATTTTCCAGTCTTTCAAAGAGTATTGCATTCTCAAGGGCAAGGCTGATAAAGGGGGAAAGAAACCGACATATTTCGACATCTCTCCTGGTAAAAATTCCCCTTTTTTTATTTATCAATTCGATAACCCCGTACTTCCTGCCTTTTAACTTCAAAGGGAAAGCTAAAATAGAACGAGTTTTAAATCCAACAGCCTGATCAACCAGAGAATAAAAATGCTTATCTTTTTTTACATCCTTTACAATTACAGGTAAACCTCTTTTATAGGCATAGCCCACCACTCCCTTGCCGAGCGGGATTTCCATTCTTTTTAGTTCTTTTTCTCCCTTAGAAAACACAAAAAATTCAAACACATTTTTATCTTCTTTCTTTTTAAAAATAGAAACTCTTTCCACTTTTAGTCTTTTTTCAAGAGTATCTGTTATTTTTTGTAGAACTTTTTTTATGTCAAGAGTAATAAAAAAATCCGATATCTCTCTTATTAAATTTTCCTCGTTAAGTTTCTTAATTTTTCTTTTCAAGGTTTATGGGCGCGAGAGGACTCGAACCTCCACAGGATTGCTCCCACTGGGTCCTGAACCCAGCGCGTCTACCAATTCCGCCACGCGCCCTTAAAGTATATTAATTATACAACAAGAGATTTCAGAAATTCCACCTTTTCCTGTAAATGAATTTCTTCTTTTTATGCTCTTTAAAACTTTTTGAAAAGTAATGGGTACCGTCACCTTTTGCAACAAAATAAAGGTACTCAGTATCTTCAGGGTACAAAACCGCTTTTAAAGACGATTTTCCAGGAGAACAAATGGGTCCCGGTGGCAAACCCTTATGTCTATAAGTGTTATAGGGTGATACAACCTCTATATCTTCAAGGGTCAACCTCCCTTTTTTAATTCCAAGAGCGTATTTAACAGTGGGGTCTGCCTGCAAGGGAATACCCTTTTCTAATCTATTAAAGAACACAGATGCAATTATTGGCTTTTCAAAATCAAACACTGCTTCTTTTTCAACAATTGAGGAAAGTGTTAGAATTTCATGTAAACTCATTTTATTCTTAAGCGTATCATAGCCAAGGTCCTTTAGAATTTGTTTAAGCTTTTCAACTGCCCTTGATGCTATCTCATAGGGTGTTGTGCTTGATGGCAATATATATGTGTCAGGGAAAATATACCCTTCAAGTGTTGGGGCAGGCTCTATACCATATTTTTCAAAAATGGGTTTTATTTTCTCCTTTGAAGTAAGAAAAGAATAAATGGAATCAAAGGGAATATCAAATTTCATGGAAACTAACGATGATATTTCTTTTAAACTATAACCTTCTGGTATGGTTATCTTTAACGAGGGTGACAGAGCAAACTTGAATCTTATTGATTTAAAGCACATAAGTTCATTCATATTTTTCTTTAAAAAGTATAATCCTGATGGGATTCTGTGTTCCTCTCTAGTGAGAATTGATAATGCAGTAAAAAGAGAAGGATTTTCTATAATCTTATACTTTTTTAAATTTAAGGAAATCTGGTTAACACTCTCTCCTCTTGTAACCCTGAATGGAGTAAATCCCCTTTCCGGATTTGGAGGAAAAGAATAATATAAAAATCCATATAGATAAAGGATAAGTAACAAGAATATGGCTATAGAGATTTTTTTAAAAGGTAAACTTCTCTCCAAAGTCTCCTATCAAAGGTAACTTTTGCATTTTACCCTGAACAGAATTTATTATACCCATTATTGCCAGAACAATAGGGAATATCCATGCCACAAGCAGTATTAAAAGTCCAAGAATAGGGATAAAGCTCAGAATCAATCCAACTATGTAGAGGACTATCCATGCAATTAATAGTGCAAGTCCCTGCTTTACGTGAAATTTTGTATATGGATTATCTTTTTGGACAAGTAATGGAACCAGAAGGAGTATACCCAGATAGGAGAGCCATGCTATTGATTTACCTTCATCTATATGTTCTTTCTTAATTTCTTCCATTTTTACCTCCTGTTTCTTTATCTTTCTTCAAAAAATTTTAAATAAACTTTTCTTTTTCTTGGACCATCAAACTCACAGAAAAATATTCCCTGCCATGTCCCAAAAACAGGTCTACCTCCTTCAAGGAATATAAAAGTTGTCTGACCTGTAATTGTTGATTTAATATGAGAATCAGCATTCCCTTCAGTATGTTTATAAAAATTTCCTGGTGGAACAAGTTTTTTTAAATTGTTGGATATATCATCACCAACAGAAGGGTCGTAATTTTCATTAATTGTGATACCTGCGGTGGTGTGAGGGACATATAAGAAAAGTATACCATTTGTCCATTTCTCTTCTTTCACAACATTCATAATCTTAGAAGTTATATCTATGAGCTCTTCTCTTTTACCCGTAGAAACCTCTATAACTTTCATATGAGTTCCTCCAGAGATTTAAATCCTTTTTCTCCTATATCTTTTCTATAATGCATATTTTCAAAACTGATTTTCTGAACTCCCTCATAAGCTCTGCTCTTTGCCTGCTTTAGAGTGTTTCCGTAAGCGGTGACACCAAGAACTCTTCCACCATTGGTAAAAATTCTGTTATTTTCTTTTCTGGTCCCCGCATGAAATACATAAATGTTATCAGTATCTACGATTTGTTCCAGCCCTTTTATTTCCTTGCCTTTCTCGTATTCGCCAGGATACCCTCCTGATGAAAGCACCACACAGAGGGCATAACCATTTTTCCAGTTGAGCTCAATAGAGCCAAGTTTAAATTCCTTTGTTTTTTCAATAATCAGTTCAGGGTCTGTATTTAGCAGATAAATAAGGGGTTGAGTTTCAGGGTCACCAAACCTCACATTGTACTCCAGAACAAAAGGACCTTCTTTTGTTATCATCAATCCTGCATAAACCGCACCCTGAAAATCAAAATTTTTTCTGACAAATCCCCTCACTGTTCTTTTTATAATCTCATTTTCTATTTTTTCCAGGAGTTCATTGTTAACAAAAGGTAAAGGAGCATACGCTCCCATCCCTCCTGTATTAGGTCCTTCATCATTATCATAAATCGGTTTATGGTCCTGAGAGGGTAAAAGCATAACATACTCATCTCCTGCAACAAGTGCTATGATTGAGCACTCCACTCCCCTGAGAAAATCCTCTATCACCACAATATCACCTGCTTCTCCGAACACTCTTTGTTCCATTATTTTTTTAACCGCGTCATGTGCCTCGTTTTCTGTTCTGCACACAATGCTACCTTTACCTGCAGCAAGACCTGATGCTTTAACAACACAGGGCATTTTTCTTTCATTCAAATGCTTATGAGCTTTTTCAGGGTTATCAAACACTGCATATCCTGCTGTCGGAACACCTGAATCAGTCATAAACTCCTTTGCAAAGGCTTTACTTCCTTCAAGATAAGCCTCTTTTGAAAAAGGTCCATACACAAAAAAGTCTTTACCGAGTTTATCCTTTATTCCTTTCACAAGAGGTTCTTCAGGACCGGGTAAAATAACATTAACTTTTTCTTTTTCAGCAATCTGTCTGACTCCATCAAAGTCTAAAGGGGAACAGGGGTATACCTTCCCAATATCATTTATGCCCGGGTTTCCTGGAACCCCTATCACCTCGTGCCCAAATTTAGCAAACCAATAGGCAAGAGCATGCTCTCTACCACCCGAACCTACAATTAAAGTTTTCATTATTTTACATTATAAAGCATATATTATTTGACTTTCAAAACAAAATATAATATAATTAAAAACTTAAATTTATAAAAAACTTGCAAAGGGTGAAAATTATGAAAAAGTGGATAGGTGTGTTATTTTATTGTGGAATTTTATTAGGTTCTACCAATGATGCGACAATGGTATTTCTGACAATTTATCCTGGTGCCCGTGCAGTTGGAATGGGTGGTGCTTTTGTATCCATAGGTGATGATGCAACTACTCTTTATTATAATCCAGGAGCCATTGGATTTTTTGAAAAAAATGAAGTCTTATTACAGCACTCAAACTGGTTAACGGGCTTATGGCCTGACATGTATTACGAATTTCTCGGATTTATAAAACCCATTTTGCCCTATGGTAATATAGGAATTCAAGGGATATACCTGACAACCGGTGAAACAGAAGCAACCCTTGAAGACGGTTCTACAATTGCAAGATTTAGAAATTTTGACTTCGCCACAGGAGTTAGTTATGGAACAAAAATAGGAGAAAACATGGGTCTGGGTATAAGTGCCAAAATAGTATACAGTTTTCTTGCCCCTGACTGGCTTGTAAGAAAAATATATCCTGAAACAGGAGGAGGAGGTTCTGCATTAACCTATGCCTTTGATTTTGGAATGCTTTACAAATTTAAATTTCCCAGAGGACTAAACTTCGGTGTCTCTCTTTTGCATGTAGGACCATCAGTAAAGTTTACTAAAAGAGGTGGGGATGCAGACCCACTACCCTATACCCTGAAAACAGGATTTTCATACAGACCCTTTTATACAAAAGCTCATAAGCTAACAGCTGCTTTTGAAATAACAAAGGTAATAGTCAATCTTTTTCAGGACTGGCGAGATGAAGGTTTTGATTATGTGTGGGAAGATACATGGAAAAATGTGGGTATTGAATATACCTATTATGATTTCATTTCAGCCAGGGTTGGCTATTTTGAGGACAGAGCAGGTGACAGAACAGGGTTCACATTCGGAGGAGGTGTTAGTTTTAAGTCATTTATATTTGACATAGGCGTTGATTCAAATATTTACTCATTTGAAACTGATAATTACAGGATTTCCTTGGGATATAGATTTTAAAAGGGGAGATTATATGAAAGTTAAATCTTCAGTTAAAAAAAGATGTGTAAAATGCAAGATAATTAAAAGGAAAGGTAAAGTAATGGTTATATGTGAAAATCCAAGACATAAACAGAGGCAGGGTTAAAAATGGCAAGAATTGCAGGAGTTGATTTACCGAAAAATAAAAAAATTGAAATAGCACTGACCTATATATTTGGAATAGGGTTATCCACATCAAAAAAGGTGTTAAAAGAAACGGGTGTGAGTCCGGACAAAAAGGTAAAAGACTTAACTCCTGAAGAGGTTAGTAAATTGCAATCAGAAGTTGATAAGCTTAAAGTTGAAGGTTTTCTAAAAGCAGAAATTCAGAGAAATATAAAAAGACTTATGGAAATAGGTTGCTATAGAGGATTGAGGCACAGATCAGGCATGCCTGTACGAGGTCAGAGAACAAGACATAATGCAAGAACCAGAAAAGGTCCAAGAGGAAATGTTTTTAGAAGACTGAGACAGAAGAAAGGAGAATAAAAATGGCTAAAAGAAAAGTTAGAAGAAAAAAAGAAAAAAAGAAGGCCAAGGAACCTTTTGCAATAGCATATATTCAATCTACATTTAATAACACGATAATTACGATTGCAGACAAAAGCGGAAACACTCTTACATGGGCTTCCTGTGGTTCAGCAGGATTCAAGGGGACAAGAAAAGGTACCCCCTATGCTGCTTCAAAAGCTGCCGAAGCTGTTGCAAAAAAAGCAATTGAAATGGGGGTAAAAGAAATTGAGATAAGAGTAAAAGGTCCCGGTCAGGGAAGAGAAGCGGCAATAAGAACTCTTCATGCAGCAGGGCTTAAGGTGGTGGCAATAAGAGATATAACTCCTATACCACACAACGGATGCAGACCACCTAAAAGGAGGAGAGTATAAATGGCAAAATACACAGGACCCGTTTGCAGACTGTGCAGAAGAGAAGGAGAAAAGCTTTTTCTTAAAGGAGAGAGATGTCTGACAGATAAATGTGCCTTTGAGAAAAGGAAATATCCTCCAGGAATTCATGGTCCCACCGCGAGAAGAAAATTATCAATATATGGTATTCAGCTAAGGGAAAAACAAAAAGCCAAAAGAATCTATGGAATTCTGGAATCTCAGTTTAAAAGATATTTTGATATGGCAAGAAAAATGTCTGGTAATACAGGAGAAAATCTGCTTTCTCTTCTGGAAAGAAGGCTGGACAATGTAATATACCATTTAGGGTTTGCAGCATCAAGAAAAGCGGCAAGACAGCTGGTTGCTCATGGCCATGTAATCGTTAATGGGAAAAAGGTGGATATACCTTCCTATCTGGTTTCTGAAGGAGATGTCATAAGTATAAGAGAGAAATCCAGAGAAAACGTATTCATAAAGGAAAACTTTGAGAAGAAAAATGTGGACGATTTACCATCCTGGTTATCTGTGAATAAGGAAACATGGGAAGGGAAAGTTTTGAGAATCCCTGTAAGGGAAGACGTATCACACCCAATTAAAGAAAGTTTAATTATTGAGCTTTATTCAAAATAAAATTCAAAGAAACAAAAAGGAGTGAAAAATGTATAAAAAAGACATTATTTTACCTGAAGGTGTAGAGATAGCAGAGGAAAAGGGGAATTATGGCAAATATATCCTCTCCCCTTTGGAAAGAGGTCTGGGCATTACAATAGGTAACAGTTTGAGAAGAGTTCTTTTATCAAGTATTCAGGGTTCAGCCATATTTGCCGTAAGAATTGATGGGGTATCTCATGAATTCTCAACAATAAAAGGTGTTCTGGAAGATGTCCCGATTATAATTTTAAATCTGAAAAAGGTAAGAGTTAAATATACAGGGGATTCACCTCACATGAATATGCCTCTGTCTGCCAGTGGAGATGGGGAAGTGTCTGCAAAAGAATTTCGCCCGCCTGCAGAAATTGAAATTCTAACACCTGACCAGAAAATTGCCACACTGACAATGAAAACCGCAAAAATAGCCATGGAAGTATGGGTAATGAACGGAAGAGGTTATCTTCCTGTCGAGGAACTAAAAACAGCAGTAATAGATAAGAGGTTATTCCCTCATGATACAATATTTATAGATGCTGATTTCTCTCCAATAAGAAAAGCGAACTTTATTGTGGAAAATATAAGAGTGGGACACAGAACAGACTATGAAAAACTTGTGATGGAAATAGAAACAGATGGTTCAATTACCCCCTTTGCTTCTCTTCAGGAAGCCAGGGAAATCCTGATAAAACATTTTGAAAAAGCGGGAATCAAGAAAGAAAAAAAGGAAGTTATAGAAAAACCCAAACCCAGGCCAAAGAAGGAAAAAGATTCAATGAAAATACTATTACTGAGCGAACTGGATGCTCTTGACCTTCCTCCCAGAACAATAACAAATCTTCAGGGAGACAAAATATATATCGTTGCCCAGCTTGTTCAGAAAAAAGAAGAGGATATTCTTAAGATAAAAAATCTCGGCAAAAAAGCTATGGACGAAATAAAGGAAAAACTCTCGGAGTTCAACCTCTCTTTTGAAATGGATGTATTTGAATATGTGACCAAGGAGGAGATAAATGAGGCACAAAAACAAACTAAAAAAGCTGGGAAGACCAAGAGCGCATAGAAAAGCTCTTCTTAGAAATCAACTTATTTCATTTTTCAAAAAGGGAAGAATTAAAACTACTCTTGTCAAAGCCAAGGAAACCAGAAAACTGGTTGAAAGGCTTATAACCCTTGCAAAGGAAGACAATCAGGCAAGTAGAAGACAGGTATTTAGGGTTCTTCAGGACAAAGAAGTTTCAAAAAAATTATTTGAAGAAATCGCACCAAAATTTAAGGATAGAAGTTCGGGTTATACCCGCATCTTAAAACTTGGCAAAAGAATAGGAGATGGAGCCGAGGAAGCTGTTCTTCAACTTATAGAAGTTTGAAACACCATCTTTTGCTAACAGGTCTTCCACGAGCAGGTAAAACAACTCTTATTGAAAAAGCAGTCCAGAATCTAAAAATTAGATTCATAATAGATGGCTTTATAACAAAAGAAATAAGAGAACGCGGGGAAAGGACAGGATTTGAAATATCAGGAATAAAAGGCACAAGAAAAATATTATCCCATAAAGATTTCCAAAGTCCTTACAGAGTGGGGAAATACGGAGTAAACTTAAAAAACCTTGAAGATATAATAGATAAGATTGAATCTAAAAATTGTGATATACTCGTGATTGATGAGATAGGTAAAATGGAGCTTTTATCCAGAAAGTTTTTTGTATGGGCAATGAATTCTTTAATCAAGGAGAAACCTCGTATTCTGGGCAGTATAGGAGAGAAAGTTTTACACAGTTTAAAAAGAGAAAACGATTTTTCAAAATGCAAAATAATAAGGGTAACCCATAAAAACAGGGATTTTCTTTTAGAGGAAATCTTAAACTTTTACTCATAAAATCCACCCTTGACAGATTTAAAAAAAACCTGTATTATATACACTATACATGTATATTGTATATATTTTACCAAAAAGGAGGTAAAAAATGAATGCAATATTACTGATAGGAAGGATAATAGTGGGGTTATTCTACATAATGACAGGTATACCTCACTTCACAAAGCTATCCATGATGAGTCAGTATGCAGCCTCAAAGGGAGTTCCTCTTGCGCCTGCAGCAGTTGTATTGACTGGAATTTTACTTCTAATTGCAGGAATCACAATAATTCTTGGATTCTATCCTGAAATAGGTGTAATAGCACTCGTAATCTTTTACCTGCCCGTGACATTTATGATGCACAACTTCTGGTCTGTTGAAAATCCAATGGCAAGAATGGCTGAGCAGACAAACTTTATGAAAAATATGGCTCTTATGGGTTCTGCACTCATGTACCTTTTCATAAGAAAACCCTGGCCACTGAGTTTGATGAAGGAATAAAAAACATACCGGGGGAAGGAATGTGCTCTCCCCCACCTTTAAAGTTTAGAAGGAGGTTTTAAAATGAGATTGAATGAAAAAACAAAACAGGAAATAATTCCCAGAATAAGGAGAATTAAAGGACAGATAGAGGGAATAGAAAGAATGATAAATGAAAGAAGATACTGTGTTGATATCATAAATCAGATTACAGCAGTGAGAAGAGCCCTTGAAAAGTTAAGCCTTATAATAATGGAATCCCATATCAAGACCCATGTTGTTGAAGCAATAAAATCGGATGAAAAAACTGAGGAGATGATAAAAGAACTGACAGAAACAATCTTCAAATTCATAAGATAAAACATGGAGAAGAAAGAGAAGATAAAAATAAAGGGTATGACCTGTGCAGCCTGTGTCAGGACAATTGAGAATTCTGTAAAAAGGCTTGAAGGTGTAAAGGAAGTTTATGTTAATCTGTCAACTGAAACCGCTCTTTTAAAATACGACCCTGAAAAAATAACTCCTGAGGATGTTGCAAAAAAGATTGAGGAGGTGGGATACAAAGTTGTAAGACAGGAAAAGGAAGAAGGAGAAGAGATAAGAGAGTTAAAAAATAAGGTGTTTACAGGTTTTTTCACAGGTATTATCCTTCTTTTTCTGGGATATTCCCGTTTTTTAAAAATCCCTCTTTATAAATTGCCTTTTTTTCTCTGGATTCAGTTTTTTATTGCAACTCCTGCCCTCTTCTATATCGCTATTCCAATATTCAGAAAGGCGTTAAAATCCCTTTTAAATAAAAATTTGAATATGGATGTGATGTATTCAATGGGTATAGGAAGTGCTTATCTTTCAAGTTTTCTCTCAACCATAAAAATTTTGCCTGAAGAATATGTATTCTATGAGGCATCTGTCTTACTTGCAAGTTTTTTAATGCTCGGAAGATTACTTGAAAGTATTGCAAAGGGAAAAACATCCAGTGCAATAAAAAAACTGGTTGAACTTCAGGCAAAGGAGGCAACTTTAATCAAAGACAGTAAAGAAATAAAGGTTCCTGTTCAAAATCTTAAAGTAAACGATGTTGTGCTTGTAAAACCCGGTGAAAAAATACCCGTTGATGGAGAGGTTCTGGAAGGTGAAAGTTATGTTGATGAGGCAATGGTAACAGGAGAGCCAATCCCGAATTTAAAGAAAAAGGGTGACAGGGTTATAGGTGGGACAATAAACAAAAATGGTTTTTTGAAAATAAAGGCTCAAAAGGTGGGAAAGGATACATTTCTTGCCCAGGTAATAAAAATGGTTGAATCAGCAATATCATCAAAGCCAAAAATACAAAGAGTCGCAGATAAAATCGTTGCCTATTTTATTCCCGTGGTTCTTTTAATTGCAACAGGTTCTTATATATTCTGGGCATTTTTTGGTAACCCTGAGATTATGTCACCAAAACTTTTTGCTTTCATCTCATTTATTTCTGTGCTTGTAATTGCCTGTCCCTGTGCCTTTGGTCTTGCAACTCCAACAGCAATAACAGTGGGAATGGGTAAAGGAGCAGAAAATGGAATACTCATAAGAAATGGTGAGGTTCTTGAAATTTCAAGAAAATTAACCACATTCATATTTGACAAAACAGGAACCCTTACAGAGGGAAAGCCAGAGGTTCAGGATTTAATAAGTTATGGCATTAAAGAAGATGAGTTAATTTTTTACATAGCATCCTGTGAGAAGAATTCCACCCATCCTGTTGCGAATGCAATTATAGAATATGCAAATAAATTCAAAAGGATAAAATTAAAAGACCCTGAGGAATTTGAGGAGATAAGTGGAAAGGGTATAAGGTGTAAATTGAATGGAAAAGAAATTGTTCTGGGAAAGGCAAAATTCTTGGAAGAAAATGGAATAAAAATAGATGAAAGGGTAAAAAGGGATATTAAAAAATTTGAGGAACAGGGTAAAACTGTAATCTGTGTTTCAATTGATAGAGAAATTAAAGGAATTTTAACAATATCTGACAGCATAAAGAAAAATGCAAAAGAAGTGATAGAAGAACTTAAAAAAAGAGGTAAAAGGACGGTTATGATAACAGGGGATAGTAAAAAAACAGCCCTTGAAGTGGCAAAAAAGATAGGTATAGATGAGGTTATTGCCGGGGTTATGCCCCAGGATAAGGCTAAAAAAGTAAAAGAATTAAAAGAAAAGGGAGAAGAGGTTGCCTTTGTGGGAGACGGAATAAACGATGCACCCGCACTTGCAGAAGCAGATGTCGGAATAGCAATAGGCTCTGGAACGGATATTGCAATAGAGACAGGAGATATAATACTGGTCAGGAATGATTTGAAAGATGTTATAAGGGCAATAAATTTGAGCGAGAAAACTTTTTCAAAAATAAAACAAAATATTTTCTGGGCTTTATTTTACAACATAATTTTAATACCCTTTGCAGCAGGTCTTTTTTACTCGCTATTTAAAATACCTTTCAGACCTGAATGGGCTGCAGGGGCTATGGCTTTTAGTTCAGTATCAGTTGTTACAAATTCACTTCTTTTAAAAAGACATAAAATTTAAAAGGAGGGTAAAATGAGGGTTAAAACATTTATCCTTGCTTTCCTCGTTTTAACCTTAACAGCATCAAAAAATATTTATTCTCAAAAAATGAGTGAGTATACCGAAACCTGCATAGGTTGTCATGAAAGTGTGACACCAGGAATTGTGGCGGAATGGAGGAAAAGTCTTCATTCTAAAATCTCACCCTCTCAGGCACTTAAAAAACAAAAGATAAAAAGGAGAATAAGTGCTGAAAAAATTCCTGAAAATCTTTTAAAAAATGTGGTGGGATGTGCAGAATGCCATACATTGAACCCTGAAAAACATAAAGACACTTTTGAACATGCGGGTCTCAGGGTTCATACTGTGGTAACACCCCTTGACTGTGCTGTATGTCATCCCCAGGAGGTCAGGCAATACGATGAGAACTTAATGTCAAAAGCACACCCGAATTTATCAAAAAACCCTGTCTATCATACACTGCTTTCAACATCTCTTGGTCCTCAAATTTTTGAAAATGGAAAACTTGTTTATCAGGAAACACCTCCTGAAGTAAAAATGGATGCCTGTTTTTACTGCCATGGAACACAGGTAGAGGTTGAGGGATTTGAAGAAAGGGAAACCGATTTCGGTAAAATGGAATTTCCTGTTTTAAAGGGATGGCCGAATCAGGGAGTCGGGAGAATAAACCCTGACGGTTCTTCGGGTTCCTGCACTTCCTGTCATACAAGACACGCCTTTTCCGTAGAAATGGCGAGAAAACCCTACACCTGTTCTGAATGCCATAAAGGACCTGATGTTCCTGCCTACAAGGTTTATATGGTCAGCAAACACGGAAATATTTATCTCTCTCATTCTGGTGAATGGAATTTCAAAAGTGTTCCCTGGACAGTTGGTAAAGATTTCACAGCACCTACCTGTGCCACATGTCATGCAAGTCTTGTGGTGGATGAAGAGGGCAATGTAATTGCAGAAAGAACCCACAGATTTAATGACAGGCTTCCATGGAGAATATTCGGCTTGATATACGCACATCCTCATCCTGAAAAACCTCTAACAACCATAATTAAAAACAAAGCTGGTCTGCCCTTACCCACAGAACTTACAGGAGAATTTGCCTCAGAATATCTCTTAGATGAAAAGGAAATGGAAAAAAGGGAAAGCAGGATGAAAAAAATATGTCTTGCCTGCCATTCCACATCATGGGTTGAAGGTCACTTTGAAAGGTTTGAAAAAACGATTTACGAAACAAACGATGCCACCTTCAATGCAACAAAAATTATGCTCAATGCATGGAAAGAGGGTATTGCAAAAGATGAGAATCTTTTTGATGAAGCGATAGAAAAAATATGGGTTGAAACATGGCTTTTTTATTCAAACTCAGTAAGATTTTCATCTGCAATGGCAGGTGCTGATTATGGAACATTTGCATTTGGAAGATGGTATTTAAACAAAAGCCTGCAGGTTTTAAAAGACTGGTATGAGTTTAAAAGGAGTAAAAGATGAGTCAGTGCGAAAAATGTGAAATAGGAAAAGAAGAGAAAAGTTTTAATAAGAAAAAAGAGATTTTTTTAATTCTTGCAGGTTCAGTTTTTTTTATCACAGGTCTTTTATTTGAAAAAAAACTCCACAACTTTCCTTTTTTTGAATACCTGGTCTTTTTAACAGGATACCTGATAACAGGACATAAAGTTCTTTTAAAGGCCGGAAAAAATCTAATAAAGGGGAAAGTTTTTGACGAAAACTTCCTGATGAGTATAGCCACAATTGGTGCAATTGCAATTCACGAACTACCAGAGGCTCTTGGTGTAATGCTTTTCTTTATGATAGGAGAGTATCTACAGGAATTATCTTTACAGAGGTCAAGAAAAAGAATAAAATCACTCCTTGAAATAAAACCCAATTTTGCAAATTTGAAAAAAGGAGGCAGGATATATAGGGTAGCGCCTGAGGTAGTAAAACCCGGTGATATAATTTTGGTAAAGCCAGGAGAAAAAATACCCCTTGATGGAAAAGTTACCAAAGGAAAATCCTTTGTTGATACATCCCCTTTAACAGGTGAACCTGTGCCCAAGAGGGTAAAAGAAAAAGACGAAGTCCTTGCAGGAATGGTAAACAAAGAAGGTTTAATTGAGGTAAAGGTTACAAAACCCTTTGAAAAATCTCATATTTCAAAAATTTTAAAATTAATAGAAACTTCGGAAAAAAAGAAGGCAAAAACAGAAAGGTTTATAACACAGTTTGCAAGATACTATACACCAGCAGTTATTCTTCTTGCCTCAGGGATTGCGATTTTACCGCCAATTCTGGGAAATGGAAATTTTTCAGAATGGATTTATAGAGCACTTGTTCTCCTTGTGATTTCCTGCCCTTGTGCCCTTGTTATAAGCATCCCTTTATCCTATTTTGTAAGCATAGGTTCCCTTGCGAAAAAGGGAATACTTGTAAAAGGAGCGAATTTCATAGATGCTCTAAAAGATGCTAAAATATTTATATTTGACAAGACAGGAACATTGACAAAGGGAGTGTTTGAGGTAAGAGAAATAAAAACCTACAATGGATTTGAGAAAGATGAGTTGCTTAAAATATCTGCACATGCTGAATATTATTCAAATCATCCAATAGCACTTTCCATAAAGAAAAAATACCAGGGGAAAGTTGACCTCTCTTTAATTAAAAATTATAAAGAAATTGCGGGTCTCGGTATAATGGCAAATATAAAAGGAAAAGAAGTATTTGTCGGAAACGACAGGTTCTTGCACGAAATGGAAATTGAACACGAAGTATGCAGAGGAGAAGGAACAACAGTTCATGTTGTAGTTGACAAAAAATATGCAGGATACATATTGATTTCCGATGAGATAAAAGAAGATGCTGAAAAGGGAATAAAAGAGTTAAAAAATCAGGGTGTAAAGGTGGGTATGCTGACAGGTGATACAGGGTTCTTTGCAAAAACAATTGCAAAAAGGCTGGGAATAGATTTCTACAGAGCAGAACTCCTTCCCCATGAGAAGGTTCAGGAAATAGAAAATATTATGGAAAAATCAAAAGGGAAAGTTGCATTTGTGGGTGACGGGATAAACGATGCAGCGGTTATAAAAAGGGCTGATGTCGGAATATCAATGGGCAATATGGGCTCTGATATTGCTATAGAAAACTCTGATATTGTTATAATGACCGATAAGCCTTCAAAAACCGCTTTGCTTTTAAAAATGGCAAGGAAGACAAGGAAAATAGTATGGCAGAATATAATATTTGTTATGCTTGTTAAACTCTTTTTCATAACTCTTGGCTCTGCAGGAATTGCGGGTATGTGGGAAGCAGTATTTGCTGATATGGGGGTAGCACTCATAGCCCTTTTTAATGCAATGAGAATAATTAAAATTTGATTTTGTTAATTACTTAAATGTATCCTCCACCTCTAACTTTTTGTCAATATTTTTATTCCTCTATCTTATACCCGACTCCTCTAACATTTTTTATGAGTTCACCTGCAGGACCCAGTTTTTCTCTTATGTTCTTTATATGAACATCAACAGTCCTGTCGATCACAAATTTTTCCTCATAAATTGCTTCAAGAATTTGTCTTCTTGTAAAAACCCATCCTCTTCTCCTGGCAAGAAGACTCAAAATTTTAAATTCAGTGGGAGTCAGATTGATTTCTTTTTCCTTTACATAAATTTTATAACCTGTTAAATCTATTTTTAAAATCCCTCCTATTTCCAAAAAATCTTTCTCTGGTTCAGGGACTTTTCTTCTTCTCAAAACCGCTTTGACTCTTGCCACAAGTTCTCTTGGCGAAAATGGTTTCACCACATAGTCATCAGCACCCAGTTCGAGCCCGAGGACCCTGTCAGTCTCATCTCCTCTTGCAGTGAGCATTATAATTGGAACATGTTTAAATCTCTCTTCACTTCGCATATACTTACAGAGCTCAAAGCCATCACCATCAGGAAGCATTAAATCAAGAATTACAAGGTCAGGAACATTTTTTTCAAGGAATTCAAGAAAATCAGTAGTTTTTAAAAATCCCCTTGCTCTGAATTTTTCTTTTTCAAGGTTATGGGTAAGCACTTTTATTATTTCAGGTTCGTCATCCACTATAACAATCAGCTCCTTCATGATATATACCCTATTTCCTTTAAAAATGCTCTGTCCTGTCGCCAGCCTTCTCTTTGTTTTACCCATAAGTCAAGATACACCTTTTTCTTTAAAAAATTCTCTATATCCTTTCTTGCAGAGATGCCCACATTTTTAATTTTTGCCCCTTTTTGACCTATTATAACAGCCTTTTGAGAGGATTTCTCAACATATATAATTGCCTTTATATAAATTAATTTTTCTTCTTCTCTCCATTCGTCAATTTCAACAGCAGTGGAATAGGGTATTTCCTCACCATAAAATAAAAAAATCTTTTCTCTTATTATCTCTGCAACAAAAAATCTCTCTGTTCTGTCTGAAAGCACATCATCAGAGTATAGAGGTTCTCCTTCAGGCAGACTTTTAATAATTGCAGAAATTACTCTATCTATACCATCCCCTTTGCTTGCTGATATGGGAATTATTTCAATAAAATCATATTTTTTTGAATACATATCAATTAGAGGTAAAACCTCTTCTTTTTTCACAGTATCCACCTTATTTATCAGTAAAATTGATTTCCGAGAATTGTTTTTTAGCCTTTCTATAATCATATTCTCAATATCTCCGGGGTCACGGGGAGGAACCATAAACAAAATAAGGTCAGAGTCTCTTATAATTGTATCTATACTTTTTACCATCTGTTTGTGGAGTTCATATTTTGTTTTATCAAGCATTCCAGGGGTATCCATGAACACTATTTGATAATCAGGTTCACTCAAAATACCAAGAATTGGAACTCTTGTGGTTTGAGGTTTCGGGGTAACTATTGATATTCTTGCTTTTAAGATCTGATTTAATAAAGTTGATTTCCCAACATTGGGCCTTCCTATGATTCCGACTATTCCGGCTTTAATCTTTCTTAATTCCGATGCCAATCCCTACCTCTCTGTTTAAAGTATAATTATTATAATACTTTACAGGGTTTTTAAGCCATGTTAAAAATCCTTTCAGATATATCTTTTTGTGTAAAAATATATAAACATCAAATTTATAAACAGGCTCTTTAAATTTAAAAGAATATAAAAACCCGAAGCATGGCTTTACAATCTTAAAATCATAACCAATATTTAAACCTATTCTGTTTTTCCAGTAATCTTTAAAATCATCGGAATAAAGATATAGATAATTTAAATAAAACTTAAATTTGCTGAACTGGTATTTTATAATCCCTTCAAATCTATTCGTCTTTATATGTTCAAAAATCACCTGTCTCCATATTGAATCCTTATCAAAAAAGGTAATGGTATCATAAACTCCCCATGTATATTTTAATTTCATATAAATTTTCTCAAACCATCTACCCTGATACAAAAAAATTAATTCATTTTTAAAAGACATTAAATTGCGAAGTGAATCTCTGAATGGGAAAAAAGGCAGGAAGGTATCATAAACTTCAGGAATAAGACTCAAAAAATTTCTCTTTTCATAAGAGAATGTAAGAATATGATATTTATATGGCGTATATGAAAATGAAAAACCCGGATAAAATTGATTTTCAACCACATCAAAATAAATTTCCGGATAAATATAAAACAGATTTTTAAATTCAAAAATTCCAAAAACATATGGAGACACAAAAAAATCTCTGGTTTTAGCGTATAGAAATTCATGAATAAAACCCGCCCCTATAAAACCGAGACCTGCTTCTGTTTGAACATAATTCATAAAATAATTTTCCTGTCCTGTAAAAAGAACTCCTGTGTCTTTTATAAAAACTTTAAAATATTTCTGTTTCCTCATAAAATTTAATTTAAAAGGTGCAAAAATTTGTGCTCTTTCTCTGTCATAATTCCAGATGTTTCCTTTAAAAGTTAAAAGGGTTTCAGGAAAAAAAGGATAAAATGTAAATATATTTTCACTACAGGTATATCTCCTTTTTTCAGGAAATATAAGATAATTGTTTGATTTTATAAAATACTTTTTTTCAAAAAAATCAAATTTAAAACGGTTTAAAGAACCACCTGTTATTTCAACTTCTTTTCTTTTCTCAGGTAAAATCATAAAAAGACTTTCAGAAGGATTTTCCATTTTTTTAAAAATTTTAAAAGGGTCAAGTTTTGAGGGATTATAAATTTGAAAAATTAAAAAATAAAGTATAATCATAATCTAAAAGGCGGTTTTAAAACACCTTTCTCTGTTATGTAACCTGATATGAGTTTTGACCGGGTTATATCAAATGAATAGTATATTGCCTTTGTTATGTCAGGCGCAATTCTTTTTCCATAAACTTTTTTCACTTCCTCCGGGTTTCTTTGTTCAATAACAAAATCTTTTCCGCTTTTTGCATTCAAATCAAAAGTAGAAACAGGGGCAGCAATATAAAATGGTATTTTAAAATAATTTGCAAGAACTGCAAGGACAAGGGTCCCTGTTTTATTAGCAGTATCACCATTTTTTGCAATCCTGTCTGCACCGGTAATGACGATGTCAACCATCCTGTTTTTCATCAGCACACCTGCTTCAAAATCAAAGATTAACCTGTGAGGGATTTTTGCCTTATGAAGTTCATAGGAAGTGAGTCTTGCCCCCTGGAAATAGGGTCTTGTTTCTGTAAATATAACTTCTTTAATCTTCTTTCTTGCTTTGTAGATAACTCCGAAGGCTGTGCCTATACCACCTGTTGCAAGAGCACCTGTATTGCAATGAGTTAAAACCCTCATTCCCTTCCTTATCAGTTTGCTTCCCACTTTCCCTATCTTTTCACATCTTTTAATTTCTTCCTGATGAATCTTTATTGCTATATCTTCATAAGCTTTAAAATCTCTTATCCCTTTATCCACAAGCTCCCGAATTCTTCTTGTGACATAAAAAAGATTATATGCAGTGGGTCTTGTATTTTCAAGAGCACTCAGTCTTTTTTTCAAAACCTCTTTAAAATCTTTTCTTTTTAAAATTTTCTCAAGACCGATTAAAAAACCATATCCTGCAGTTATTCCTATTAAGGGTGCTCCCCTTACTGTCATATTTTTTATTGCATTTAAAAGCTGATTAAATTTTTTAATTTCAATATAAATTTCCTTAAAAGGAAGTTTTCTCTGGTCAAGAAGGAAAAGTTTCTCTTTTTTATAAATTACTGGCTGAATCATAAATTAAAAATATAATGCTTCAAGAATTTATTTTTCAAGCGGTTTACTTTATAATTAAATTTTAAAACAGGAGGTTTAAATGAAATTGCCTTATGGTAAAATAGAGGGTAATGTTTTAAAGATGTCCTTCTCAACCGCAGACTACTCAATTGCAACCGTTCTTTCCGCATTAAAGGAACACATTGATGTGATAAAGGAAATGGGAGTTAAATTTCTGGGCGCCCAGACAGAAGTTTCTGCTCAGCCCGGAGTTTTTCAACCTGTCCCGATTGTTATTATATTTGAATATGAAGGAAAAGAAAAAGCAGAAAATATTTTAAAAAAGGTCTATGAACTCGTATGGGAAGGTATGGTTTCAACATTTCCTGATGAATCGGTATGGAGTGAGGCAAAGGCAAACTTTGCGGAATTTATATTTGCACAGGCAGACCTTTTGAGAGCAAGAGTTGAATCAATGAAAACTGAATGAGAAAAATTTTATTTTTCATCTTAATTCCTTTAACGCTTTTTTCCTTAAATGTAAGTCTTAAATGGTGTGAAGTTGATGTTTCTCTTTTAAAAAATGGAAAGGCAATTCTTGTTTATAAAGTAAATTTTGAAGTGAAAAGAGGAAGTCTTCACGGGTTCTATTTTCAGGACCCTGATATAGAATACAGAATTGTTAAGGATAGTTCTTTTGCAATTTACGAAGGGAATAAAATTCCTCTTGATATAAAATATCTGGGAAATGGCAAATTTGATGTTGTTCTTGAAAAAGGAAAAGCAATATCAAGGGGTGAAATTATATATGTGCTTTTAATGACAGCAGACTTTTTAAAGGAAGGTTTGCTCGGTATTACAAAAAGTGAATTCGGAAATTTAATTTACTTTGATTGGGAACCTGTTTTATGGGGATATCCGATGGAACACGAGGCAATTTATATTCATTTTCCAATTGAAACGCAAAAGGATACATTGACTTTTGAAGAATTTACTTCATACGGAATAAGAACCGAAAAATTTATGAACCAGAATTACAGGATGTTTTATTATGGTCAGCAATACAGGGGTAAAAAATATCTTTCAATGGGGATATACAAAAGGTTTTTAAAAATACAAGAGGGTATGCCTGTAAAGCTTTATATTCCTGAAAAGTATTTTGTTTTGGGCAAGGCTTTAAAGGAAATTGAAAAGAAGAAAAAAACAGAAAAAGTTTTGAAATTAGCTCCTTATCTTGTAATTTTCCTGATAATAGCAGGAGTTTTTATCACCTATATTTCAATTAAATCAGAAAATATAAAAAAAGCCAAAAGAGAAATAGAAATCATGGATTTATTTAAAGAGGAATGGGTTCCACCACGAATAAATGTAATGACATATAGAAAAACAGGGAAAATTGCTGAACTTGATTTCGTTGAAGCTCTGTATATTACAGAAACTTCTTTAAATGAAATATTATCTTTTATTGCTAAAAGTCTGGTTCATAAAGGTTTTATTTACATCATATCACTATCACCACCCAGATTTAAACTTATTGAAGGCAAAAATCTTCAGAATCTTAAATATTATGAAAGGCTTTTCATATCAGCGATTGAGCCTGACGGTTCTTTAAATCCTGAAAAAGTTAAGAATTTATTTATTAAGATGACTGACGAAATTTACAGAAAATCATGGGATTGTGACATTGAGGCAACAAAGAAGTATTATAGTGAAAAAATCAAAAAGGGAGCCAAATCTTTTGAAAAAGAAAGAGCAACTCCATATTACTATTGGTATTTATGGAGACGAGATGAAGAATACATAGCAATGAAAAAGAGTTTTAGTGAATTCAATGAAAGGTTTGAAAACTTCTCCTCTTTTATAAAATCCGATGCATGTCATTCTGCATGTTATGTCCATACTGCATGCCATGACGCCTGTCATTCTGCCTGCCATTCTGCGTGCCATTCTGCCTGTCATTCTGCCTGCCATTCTGCGTGTCATTCTGCATGTGTATCAGGAGGTGCTCATTGAGAAATCTTTTATGGATTGATGAATTTATCAGGTCAATTAAAAGATATATGTTCTTAAGGGAAGAAGATAATGTTATGATAATTATTCCAAATCAGGTTTACTCTTTGAATAAAACAGGATTTAAGATATTAAAATTTTTGCTTTCAGGTGGTAAAATAAATGAGATTGAGAAATTTGTTGACGATAAAAAGAAAAAGGAGTTATTTTATTTTTTCTGTGATCTGAGAGCAATTTTAACAGGTTGTTTAAAAGAAAACGAAAAAAGAGAGACAATAAACTATCTTGAATACAATGAAGATTTTTTCAGATACCCTGTTATATCAGAGTTTGCAGTGAATTATAGATGTAATCTAAATTGTAAATTCTGTTATGCAGGTTCTCAAAACAAAGACAAAGAGTTAAATACAAAGGATATAGAAAAGATTCTTGAAAAGATAAGGTATCAGGCAAAGGTTCCTTTTGTGAGTTTTACAGGGGGAGAACCCCTTTTAAGAAAAGATATATTTGAATTAATTTCTTTTGCACAAAAAATCGATTTGAAGACAAATTTAATAACAAATGGAACTTTAATAAATGAAAAAATTGCCCGAAAATTAAGGAACTCGGGATTAGAATCAGCCCAGGTAAGTCTTGAAGGTCCTGAGAGCATTCACGATACCCTTACAGGAGTAAAAGGCTCTTTTCAGAAAACAATTACGGGAATAAAAAATTTAAAAAGAGAGGGAATAAGGGTTCACACAAATACAACTCTAAATAAGGTAAATATACCCCATGTCTTTGAACTGATTGATATAATAAAATCAATCGGGCTTGATAAGTTTTCAATGAATCTTGTAATACCCTGTGGAAGTGCTGATAAAAACAAAGATATATGGGTAAAATACTCTGAAATAGGCAAAGTAATTAAAAAAGTAAAAAATTACTCAAATAATAAAGGACTGAAATTTATATGGTATTCTCCTCTACCCTTCTGTATTTTTAATCCTGTTAAACAAGGTCTTGGAGGTAAAGGATGTGCAGCACTCAAAGGACTCTTAAGCGTGGACCCCGAAGGCAATATCATTCCCTGTTCAAGTTTTTATGAACCTGTTGGAAATTTGCTCGAACAAGACTTTGAAAGTATCTGGTTCTCAAGTAAAGCTGAGTTTTACAGAAAAAGGAAATTTGCAGGCAGTGAATGCAAAAAATGCGAACTTTTTGAAAAATGCACCGGGGCATGCATTTTATATTTCAGAAAAATGGGTTATGAAGAAATCAAAAAAAGAATTTAAAAGTTTCTATATACTCCCTGACTTAAATCTTACTTTAAGAATAATTATAACATTTATTTTAATAATAATTGCGGTTTTCATGCAATTTTATTTTGACAGAACAATACCCGGATTTATAATTTTCTTTTTAGCCTCAATTTTTAATATTATCAGAAATGTTGGGTATGAGGCAAATCCTTCCCAAAGGAGAGAATGGAAAGAAGTTACAGCAGAAGAATACAGAAAATTTATAAAAAGAATGGAAAAATTTAAAAAATTACAGGGGGTTGGATTTGCAGGGAAATTCACGGTTATTTTTATTTCAATTTTCCTTTTCATCTTTTTCGGACCTTTAATAACAAAAATTTTCCTGTTAAATAAAAACTTAACCATCCTCATAATTGATTTTCTGGTTCTTTTTCTTCCAATATTTTTGTCAGGTAATAAGTTTTTAAAAATTGAAAGCGAAGATGATGCTTTTATAAAGGTAAAAAATCTTTCATATCTTATGAACTTTCCTGAATTAAAAACCAGAAAATACGATTTAATGCCCTATTTTGAAATCTCAGAAGTTGAAAATAAGGGTAAAATTCCTGTTGACGCAAAGGTCATGGTAAAAGCAAAGGATTCACCGCCAGAACTTCTCGGGATTCAATTTCAGGTGAGTATAAACAGGGTTCAGAGCAGAAAATATCCCTATTTTTATGGAGTAATAATAGCAAAAAAGAGTTTTAATCTATTTGAAAAAACAGGAAAATTAAAGAGCAGGGATAATATAAAGTTTGAATTATCAGAACAGGAAGATGTTGATGTAATAGTTATAAGGCAGAAAACAACAAAAAGGAGTGGTTATTATACAGATAAAAATGTAATAAAAAAAATAACTTTGATATCCCTTGAAACTTTTGAAAAAATAAGGAGGTGAAATTATAAATATTTTTATATTATTTCTCCTGTTTCAAATAAAAATCGGTCCTTATTTAAACTGGGATGATTCAACTTCCACGAGCATAAGAATCAACTGGAGAACAGAAAACACTGATTCAAGTATTCTTTTATATGGTGTAAACTCCTTAACAGATACATTGAAAGATACTACTTTAAAACAGATTCACTCATTTAAACTTACAGGACTCGCACCCAATCAAAAATACATCTATAAAATAGAAGGTACAGGATATTCATCTCCTGTTTACAATTTTTGCACCTCTCCTCAATCTGCGGACTCCATAACATTCGTAATTTTTGGTGATACAAGGTCAGATTCTATAGCGCACCAAATGGTTGTTGATTCAATAACGGGTAGAAATCCGAAATTTGTAATTCACACAGGTGACCTTGTAGCTGACGGGGGAAATATAAGTGAATGGCAAACCTTTTTTAATATAGAGAAAAATCTACTGCCAGTAACACCTTTTATGCCCTGTATCGGGAATCACGAATCTCCATTTGACCTTTATTTTGAATTTTTTTATTTACCTGAAAACGAAGAATATTATTCCTTTGAGTACGGAAACATGTTTTTTATTGTATTAAACACCGAAGATGTTTTATCCTATTATACACAGAGACTTTATCTTGAACAAAAACTGAATCAGGCAGCACAGGACAGCACAAAATGGATAATCGTTTATTTTCATCAGCCTCCTTACAGTGCAGGAGGACATGGTTCAAATTTACTGGTCAGAGAAGCATGGTGTGATATTCTTGAAACTTATCAGGTTCCTGTAGTATTCAACGGGCATAATCATTTTTATCAGAGAACAACTTCTATAAATGGTGTAACCTATATAATAACAGGTGGAGGAGTCGCCCCTCTTTATGAACCTGACTCCACAGAATGGATAGCATATTCTGAGAAATGCTATCATTTTTGCCTTTTAACTGTGACAGATGTAAAGTTGTGTGTAAAAGCCATAAGGACAATTGACGGAATGGCAATAGACTCTGTATGTTTTGAAAAACCATGGATTTATGTTAAGGAGAGCAGAATTAAATATGCCAAAAAAATAAAATCTCTTAAAACCCCAGGAATATATGATATAAGTGGAAGAGTTATTAGTAAAAACATTTCTTTTCTGCCAAACACAGGGATTTACTTTGTATCTGATAAAGATAAAAATATAAGAAAAATATTAATTTTAAAATAGCAAATGATTTGCAAGGCAAAGGATTAAAAGTTAGAGGCTGTAAATTAGAGAGAAAAATTGAATGAAGAAGCGCTTTGGATGGGGCATTAAAAAAAGCCAAAGGAGTGGGACACTTACATCTGATAATACAGGAATAATCTTCTTAATATTTTCAGGCAAGAATTGAACAGAAAAGCTATTATTTACATAAGGCAATCAAAATATTTAAAAAACTGGATACTCAACTTGATTTAGAAAAGATATATTTTTAATTACGGTCAGGTTCGTAAAAAAATGGGTAAAGCAGGAAAATATATGAATAAATCAAAAGAATTTTCAAAAAATTGTGGCAAAACCATGGGTTAAAAGAGTAGAAAATGAATTTGTAGAAGTTGTCAAATAAATTAAGAGTTCTTTATAATATTTAAACTTTAAATGTGCGCCGCTAGCTCAACAGGCAGAGCATCGGATTCTTAATCCGAGGGTTCCAGGTTCGATTCCTGGGCGGCGCAAAATTTTTATATGGAAGAAAACTTAATTTTGGTAATTTGCACTTTTCCTGACAGAGAGAGTTCTCTGAAAGTTTCTAAATTTTTAATAGAGAATAAACTTGCTGCTTGCGTTAATATATTTCCTTGTGAGTCGATTTTTTTCTGGGAAAATAAAATAAATGAAGAGAAGGAGTATATAGCATTCATAAAGACACGAAAAAAACTGTTTGAGACAGTGAAAAATGAAATTGGGAAAATGCATCCTTATAGCACTCCTGAGATAATTTCCTTTAAAATTGAAAATATAAATGAAAAATATTTTAAATGGGTTTTAAAAGAAACAAAAAAAACAAAGGAGGGTAATATATGAATAAAACAATAAAAGGAGGATTATTCCTCCTGATAGTAACAGGTCTGTATGCCCAGTTTCAGACTCCCTATACAGGTGATAGATTCCAGTCCTTCAGATTTCTCTCAACCTCAAACATACTGGAAGATGACCTTGACTATATCCTGAATCCCGCAACAATGACATGGGTGAAACAAAGATTGCTTTTTACATCTCTCTCTAATTTCGCAACCAATAACGATGCTCTTTTTGGAAATATCTCCTCCGGGTATTTCATGATAGGAACAAAACTGAATTTCCTGGGTAATCTAATGATTGCACCTCTATATGACAATTATATGTTGAAATCTCCTGAATTTAATGGAATAGATACTGGCTATACAGAAATAGAAACAATCACTCACATGGATGCTGATAGCAATGGAACATTTGAAACTCAGATCACAGAAAAGGAATCAAGGGAAGCATACAATGAATGGAACACTTCTGATATCTATATAGGTGCAGGAAAAGACATGGGAACATTCAAGGCAGGACTTTTCTTCCTCATGACAAGTTCAGGATTCAAAGAGATTGTAGCTGGTTCTCCTCAGGACATATATGGTAATTTTGAATACAGTTACGAAATCTATGACAATGAACAGGGACAGAGGCTGCAAACTGAAACATGGGATGGCACTCAGGATGCAAATTACGGAACAACAAAGAATATATTCGCCTTTTCCCTCTTATATGAGCCCTATGACTTGATGTTTCTCAATGTAATGGGCGGATTTGGAATTCTCTCTTTTGATAGCACATGGTCTGCAAATACAGATTACCGCCTTGATTGGGCACCTGATGACCCTGTAAATAACTATGAATCGTCTAATTACACCGATGAACTTGACCTTTCTAACTCAGGAACACTAATGTTTGCAAGACTCTATGGTAAGAGAAAATGGGAGTATGGTGGTGAGACCTACTTTTATCTTGACTGGAGAAGAGAAGGACTTTCTCAAAAAGATGGAACAAAGGATTCAAATGTGTACTATGAAAGAAGAACAAATCTTGGAGCCTTTGATGAAATCCTCATCTCAAATTCTCAAACTCACCAGGATATTACAAATGACGGCAACAACAATTCATGGCTCCTCGGTGTCAAACATGTAATTCCTGTATTTGAGAGAACTTTTCTGGGAATAGGATTTGCAATCAGAAATAGAACCGGTGATAGAAGTTTTGAAATAGATGAAACCTACACTTTTAATGAAACCTATGATGATGGAGACGGTGTTCCTGATGTGGATGACTATACACTTACTGCAACGAGTTCAAGAACCTATGAAGATTTAAATTCTTTTTATCAATGGGATATAATGGTTCCTGTGGGTTGCGAGATAGAACTCAGAAAAAACCTTTTCTTAAGGCTGGGAGCAAATTCCCTCATAAGAATGAGAGAAGACCAGAACACAATAAATCCCCTCTCATCCACTCCACTTGTTACGACAATTGTAAATGGTCTGGGCGATACAACAACCACCTATGATACACTTATTGTTGATGATGGTTCAACCACAATCAAAAAAACAAAAGAAACAATCACAAACTACTCTTTTGGTCTGGGCTGGAATGTGAACAAGAATATAACCCTTGATTTTATGGGATTTACAAATCTCGTAAATCTGACAAACTGGAGATTATCTCTTAAAATTAAATTTTAAAAGGGGGTGAAAGATGAAAAAAGCAGGACTTTTAATAGTTGTAATATTCCTTTTTACATGTTCAAGGAAGGATATACCTCTTTCTCTTGGCAAAGATATCGGGTCTGATGCAGGAAACAAAGAAAAATATGCTCCTTTTGTAACAGATGCTTTTGACTTTTCAGGAAATCATGTATTTGAGGACCTTGATAATGACCCATCCAATGGTTACCAGGATGTTATAAGAGTCGTATTCTCAGAAAGAATGAATTCTAACACAATAAACTCAACAAATATAAAGGTTCACAGAGTTGTAAATGGACAGATTCAGGGAGCAATTCCTGGAACAATCAATTACTATGATGATTTAAATATGGCAGAATTTGTTCCATCAGATGGATTTGAAAACGCGGATTCTGTTAATTATATGATTTTTGTCTCATCAGAAGTTACGGATATTCATGGTAACAAACTTGACCAGAACCAGAACGGAACATCTGAAGGTTCTCCTTTTGATGACTTTAATGACCCTGCTTTCAGGTGCCCTGCATCCAACAACACCCAGCCTGACTTTACTCCTCCTTTTCTTATGGGATATTCGCCTGCTTACGGTTCAAACGATGTGAGCACAACTCCTGATATAAGCGTGTCCATTTTTGGAACAGATGTTGATACATCCACAATTGAATCAGGTGACATAGAACTTAAAGAATACGAGACAGGACTTTCTACTTCCTGCAATCTTGACTCAGTTGTAATTACAGGGGTTGGAGCAACCGCATGGTTTTCTCCTCAAAACTCACTTGATTATGGAAAGGTATATCAGTTGACCATTAAAAACACTATACAGGATTCTGCAGGCAACTACACCGATATTGATGGGAATGGCACTCTTGAGATGGACGAAGATACTGTAATACACTTTGCAACTCAACTTTCTTCAGGAGACCCTGTTGAATTCCCAGAAGTCGCAAGTGCAGACCTTGACCCTGATTTAAAACTAATCCATGTAAGATTTACCAAAGAAATGAATACATCTGACTTTACCTTTACAAATATAAAAGCTTTCAAACAGAGAAATCCCTATCCTGCTGATTTTATTTCAGGAATAATAAGAGCGGATTCTGATAACAAAGGATTTACCTATTCCCTTACAGAATGGGATGGCACATACCCTGTTTACATCTTTATATCATATGCAGTAAAAGATGCTGATGGCTTTAAATTAGATGGAAATGAGGATGGTGTTGGAGGTATAAGAGAAAAGGACAACTACTGGCACGCTTTCTAAAATAAAAATTTAAAATTTTTTTCTTGAAAGGAGGTTAAAAATGATAAAGGTGGGTATAAATGGTTTTGGAAGAATTGGGAGACAGGTTCTAAAAGAAGGATTTAAAAGAAAAAATCTTGAATTTGTTGCTGTGAACGACCTGGCAAACCCTGAAACACTTCTTCACCTTTTTAAATATGACAGTGTATTCGGCAAATTTGACGGTGAATGTGAAATGAAAGACGGCAATTTCGTGATAAACGGAAAAGAGATAAAAGTATTCTCTGAAAAAGATCCCGGCAAATTACCATGGAAGGACCTGGGTGTTGACTATGTTGTTGAAGCAACAGGTGTTTTCAGGTCAAAGGAAAAAGCACAGCCTCACCTTGATGCAGGAGCAAAAAGGGTTGTTATAACAGCACCAGCAAAGGGAAGCATAGATTTAACAGTTGTCCTCGGAATAAATGAAAATCAGTATGACCCTTCAAAGCACTTCGTAATTTCAAATGCATCCTGCACAACAAACTGTTTTGCTTTTCTTGTAAAAATTCTTCATGAGAACTTCAAGATAAAGATGGGCGAAATGACAACAATCCATTCCTATACCAATGACCAGAGAATTCTGGATTTAATCCATAAAGATTTAAGAAGAGCAAGAGCTGCTGCAATGAATATTATCCCCACATCCACAGGTGCTGCAAAAGCAATAGAACTTGTTTATCCTGAATTAAAAGGGAAAATAAAAGCGGTTGCAATAAGGGTTCCAACGCCTGATGTCTCAATTGTTGATTTCTCTGCACTTGTTGAAAAAAGCACGAGCAAGAAAGAGGTAAATGCAGCATTTAAAAAGGCTTCAGAAGGAGAACTTGGAAAATATCTGGGTTATACCGAAGAACCTCTCGTATCATCAGATTTTATAGGGAATCCAAAGTCAGCAATATTTGATTCTACATTAACAGAGGTTGTTGAGGGAAACCTGGTAAAAGTTCTCGGATGGTATGACAATGAATGGGGATATTCTGTAAGGGTGGTTGACCTGCTTGAATTTATGGCAGATAAAGAATAATTACTGGTAATTTTGTTTAAATAACTCCTAGAGGAAAGATGAAAAGTGTAAAAGATATTGAAATAAAAGAAGGAGAAAAAATTTTCCTTAGAGTTGATTATAATGTCCCTTTAAAAGAAGGAAAAGTTGCAGATGATACAAGGATAAAAAGAACAATCCCGACCCTTGAATATCTCCTTGAGAAAAAGCCGATTTTAATCCTCTGCTCTCATCTTGGAAGACCAAAAGGAAAGGTTGTTCCCGAACTCTCTTTAAAACCAGTCGCAGAAAGGCTTTCTGAGATTCTGGGGAAACAGGTTAACTTTTCAGGAGAGATTATCGGAGAAAATGTTATAAATAGAATAAGTTCTTTAAAACCCGGTGATGTTCTTTTACTTGAAAACATAAGATTTCATCCCGGAGAAACAAAGGATGATGAGGAACTTGCAAAAAATTTGAAAAATCTTGCTGACACCTATGTGAATGATGCTTTTGGTGCATGCCACAGAAAACACGCAAGTGTTCATAGCCTTCCGAGATTTTTTGATAAAAAAGCTGCTGGATTTTTACTATTTGAAGAGATAAAAAACCTCAAAAAGGTGCGAGAAAATCCTGAAAGACCAGCAATTGCCATTCTGGGTGGTGCAAAAATTGAAGACAAAGCTGGAATAATAGAGGGTCTTCTTGAAATAATGGATAAAATCCTCGTAGGCGGTGGAATGATGTTCACCTTCTGGAAAGCCATGGGCAAGTCCACAGGGAAATCTCTTTTAACAGAAGATTTTATCCAGAAGGCAAAAGAACTTATTGAAACCGGAAAAATAATCGTTGCTGAAGATGCCCTATGTGCAGAAAGTCTTGAATCAAAAGACGCTAAAAATTTATCTAAAATCCCTGAAAATATGGCAGGTTATGACATAGGAGAAAATTCAATTGAAAGGTTTAAAAAGGAAATATTTTCTGCAAAAACCATCTTCTGGAACGGTCCAATGGGTGTTTTTGAAAATAATAATTTCAAAAAAGGAAGTATGGAAATTGCAAAATCCATTGCTGAAGCAACAGAAAAAGGTGCATTTTCGCTCGCAGGTGGAGGAGAAACTGTATCAGCTATAAAGCTTGCAGGAGTTAAAGAAAAATTTTCCTATATCTCAACAGGTGGAGGCGCCTCCTTAGAATTTATGGAAAAGGGAACTTTACCCGGAATTGAAGCCTTAACTTAGTTCATAAAGTTACACACATCATATTGTAACTTTGAGATAAAATAATACATCAAATATAAGTTATAGGACTCTGTCGCAGTTGATGCCCATTATCTCTTATACTTTCCCATTAACTCGCCTTTTGCGAGTATATGTCCTTCCATGGCTTTCAGAAGTTCCTCTTTTGTGGCACCGGGGTCAAGGTCAAGCGTTTTATCAATAGCGTATATCTTAAAGAAATACCTGTGAGTGCCACCAGGGGGACACGGACCACCATAACCAATCCTGCCCCAGCTGTTTTTGCCCTGTTTTGCACCATTTTCAAGGACATCGTTTGCAGGTATATTCTCCGGTAATTCACGAGTGTCAGCAGGCAGGTCATACAGAACCCAGTGAACCCATGTTCCCATTGGTGCATCAGGGTCATCGCATATAATCGCTATACCTTTTGCATTTTCAGGCACTCCCTCCCATTTCAGAGGTGGTGAAATATCGTCACCGTCACAGGTATACTTCACAGGTATCATACCCTCATGTTCAAAGGCAGGACTTGTTATTTTTATCTCCATTTTCATCTCCTCCTTTTTTACCTCTTTTTTCTCAGTCTTTTTTTCTCCTTGCTGACAGAAAAGAAAAAGAACCATTAAAGAAAGTATACCCTTTAAAAACATCTTTCCACCTCCCGCTTTATATGAATATTATAAAATCTTTATAATAAAAAATTCAATATGAATATGAGAGAACTTTTCCCTATAAAGAATAAATTTATCTATTTCAATTCTGCTTCTACAGGTCCTCTACCAAAACCTGCTTATAAAAAGATAAAAGAGATGGCAAGGTATACCTGTTTTGATGGAGAAATTGAATACTTTAATATTCTCAAGCCCGTGGTTGAGAGTTTGAGAAAGAATATTGCCTTTTTCTTTGGTTGCAAAAAAGATGAGATCGCTTTATGTAAAAATACATCTCACGGGATTTTGCTTTCTCTTCTGTCAATACCTTTTAGAAAAACAGATAATATAATTGTTCAGGAGGATGCGTTTCCTGCAATAAAGGTTCCAGCAATTTACTCAGGTCAGGAAATAAGATTCTGTGATTTCTCAAAAGACCCCTTAAAAAATTTAAAAAAGAAAATTAACAAAAATACAAAAGCAGTTATAATTGACTGGGTTCACTTTTATAAAGGGTATGTTCTGGATTTAAAAGAAATAGGAAATTTTTGTAAAGAAAGGGATATTTATTTGATTGTAGATGGAATTCAGGGAGCAGGTGTTATTCCACTAACCCTGAATAAAACTCCTGTAGATTTCTTTATGGCTCATTCGGCAAAATGGCTCTTAGGACCTCAGGGGATAGGTTTTATGTATATAAACCCAGATACTTTTAAAAAGATAAATAAAAAATATGCAGGCTGGATTTCCCTTGACTGGAGAGACTTTTCAGATTTTGAAGAATTTCCACCCTTGAGAAAAGGAACACAACTCTTTGAAGAAGGGACCTTTAACTCTCTCGGGGCTTTTGGCTGGAATGAAAGTATAAAAATATTTGTGAAAATGGGTAAAAGGGAAATTTATAAGAAAATAAGAAATTTAATACTTCATCTGAGAAATATCTTTAAAGAATTAAAATTTGAGATTTTACCTGAAGAAACTTCTTCAGTTTCAGGAATAATATCCTTTAAAACACCGGAGCCTGAAAAACTTTATAAAAAACTTTTAAAAAATGATGTTATTGTCTCTTTAAGGAACGGTTTTATAAGAGTGTCACCTCACTTTTTTAATGATAAAGAAGAGATAAAAAAATTTGAAAAAATTATTCGTGACTGATTCTCTCTATTTCATTCAATATACCTTTTTTAAACTTTAAAGTTATTTTTAGACTATCATAATCCCACTCCTCCACTCCTTTCTTTTTCCTTATTCTTGCAGGTTTTCCTATGGAAATATAAACCTCCTCCTGTGTCATTCCCTTTTCATATTTCCCTTCCATTATTTTCTTTAATTTCTCTTTTTCATAAATTTTTGAAAGCTCTTTAAAAACACTGTCTTTACCCAGAGTTAAAGTTAAATTTTTAAAAGCCCATCTTTTTTGCTCCAGAGGATAATCACCTTTCAGTATCACAATAAATCCCTTTTCTCTATTCTCCATTTCGTTTATAAGAGTCCTTACCTTTTCTCTTATCCTTTGCTCGGGGTCTTTAAGAAAGCTGTATAAAAGGGGTATTGAAACTTCCGGAGGCACTTCCTGAAGAATATGAACCACCCTTTCCCTTATAGAGAAATCAGGGTCATTCACAAAATCTTTAATAAGTTCAATAGACCTTTCAGAAAAGTTCTTTGTAATTGAGAGAATTGCTTCTTTCCTCACCATAGGATTTTCATCATTCAAAAGTTCTTTAAGGACTTTAAAGGAAAGAGTATCTTTAAAATAAGCAAGTGATTTTGCCAGGGATGTTCTTACAAGAGGATTTTTATCATCCTTTAACTTTATTATAACAGGTAGTAGATTTTTATCACCTGTTTTGCTTAAATAAGTTAAAGCCTTTGCGCGATTCAGAAAAGCAGGGTCTTCAAGGGATTTTATTAAATAGGGTTTTGCCTTTTCCGGATTTATTCTGTCAAGTGCTTCTATAACTGCTCCCCTTACCGCATCATTTTTATCCCCTAAAAGTGAGGCAACCTTTTCAAACCCCGAAGTATCCCTTATCTCGCCTACCGCAATGATACAGTTTCTTCTTAAAGTTGAAGACCCACTTTTAATACCCTCATAAAGATAAGGCAATAGTGCTTCATCTTTTATTTTTGAAAATGCAATTGCTATTTTCTGTTTTATAAAAATATCTGTTTCAGGATTCTTAAAGGCATCTATTAGATAAGGAAGTAGAGTATCCTTTGATTTTACCCAGATTGAAATAATTGAATCTGCTTTTTCTGGATTTTTCTTTAAAATTTTTGCCTCTTCCTGGAATTTGCTTTGAGATAAAATTAAAAACAGGATGAGGCTAAAACTTTTCAATTATTTCAACATTTGCACCTTTCAAGTCTTTAACATTCCATTTATACTTTGATGTATCTGTAACAATTACAATCAGGATGTTCTCCGGGTCAAGATACTTTTTCGCAGATTCAAGAATTTGTTCCTTAGAAAGTTTTTGAATTTTCTCAACATCTTTTTCCCAGAAAAATGGCTCAAGACCGTAAAGTTCCTGAGTTAAAAGATTGCTTGCAATCTGAGAATATGTTTCTGTGATTCTTGGAAGATAACCCTTGAAATAACCCTTTGTATCTTTAATTTCCTCATCCTTTATATCTTTTTTAATCTTATTTATCTCATCAAAAATAACCTTTATTGCATCATTTGTGTTCTCAATCTTGGTCTGAAGTCCAAATATGTAAGTTGAGGGGAAAGGGTCATTTATTCTAAAAAATGAATAAACCGAATAAGCATATCCCCTTTTGTTTCTGATTTCTTCAAAAAGTCTTGAAGCAAAACCTCCTCCACCGAGTATATAGTTCATCACCCTTGCAGAATTGAAGTCTTCTGATGCCCTTTTTGGTCCAAAATGCCCCATCTCTATGAAAGATTGATTAACCTTCATGTTAAAAATTTTGACATTTATTCCCTCAGGTTTTTCTGGCACAGGTATTTCAGGCAAATTTACAATTTCTTTTTCACCTTTTCCAAAATATTTTTCTCCTATTTCAATAAGTTTATTTTCTGGTAAAGAACCAACTATCACACAGATAGCATTTGAAGGCTTAAAATAATCTTTATAAAATTTCTTTATATCTTCCAGTTCTATGTTTCTAACTGTGTTTTCATCTCCTGCTGAAAGATGCCCCAATGGATGTTCATTATAAAGGTGTTTTGTAAAAATAACTTCTGAGACATAATCCGGGTCAGATTTGTTTGATATTATCTCATTTATCAATCTTTCTCTTTCTCTGTTGAATTCCTGTTCAGGAAACACAGGATTGTATATTATATCATACATAAGGCTCAGGGACTTATCAATATTTTCTTCAAGTGTGGTAATTGTAAAGGTAGAAAATATTCTTGAAACATCGTAAGAAAATCTTGTCCCAAGTATTGCAAACTCTTCCTGAATCTCTTCAGCACTTTTTGTTCTTGTTCTTTTTTCAAGCATACTTAAAGTGAGGTTCGCAAGGCCCTCTTTACCTTCAGGGTCATAAACCGAGCCTGCTTTAAAAGCATATACACAGGATACAACTGGTAGCTTCTCTTTCTGATAAACCAGAAGTGTAAGTCCATTCTTTAAAACTTTTCTCTGGTAACTCCCCAAATTTGAACCTATCAAAATTGCCATGATAATTATACTCCTTTTCATTTTACCTCCTGAATTCCTTTTTCATGCCTTCCATCATTTTTTTAAAATATTCTGCCTGATCCCTGGGAGGTATGGGTTCAAGATACAAAACCGTTCTGTTGTCTTCTTTAAAGTAATGGTTCGCCACCCTTTTTACATCATCATTACCGACCTTATTTATATCATCCAGCCATGTAAGAAGTTTTCTCCAGCCTCTTTCAATCTCAAAACTTCCTATAATGAAATTTTGATACATTGTGGACTGTTGATAATAAACAAAGGACGCTTTTGTCTGATTTTTGCCCTTCAGAAGCTCTTTGTCCGCAACCCCTTCCTGTTTTACTTTTTCAAGTTCTGAAATAATCTCTTTTTCAACTTCTTCAAAAGGACTTTGTAATTTCAAATCTGCCATAATCAGGAAAAGACCCGGGTCAACTCTTATATCTGCATAGGCAAAAATGTTTGTAACAAGCTCTTTCTCTCTTACAAGTTTTTTATAGAGTCTTGAACTTTTATCACCTCCAAGAACATAGGCAAGTATTGAAATGGGAATTTCGTCAGGATGACCTGCTTCAGGAATATGATAGGCTATGGCAATCTTTTTTGAGAATCCTTCTTTTTTAACCACCGCTCTCCTCTCTCCAAGCTGAGGAGGCTCTTTGGTATTTACCCCGGGTATCTCTTTTGCAGGAGGAATTTTCTCAAAATATTTTCTCACAAGTTCAAGAGCCTCTTTATCTTTAACATCACCAACAATAACCATAACAGTGTTATTTGGAGAATAGTAGGTTTTATAATGCTTCTTGACATCCTCAAGGGTGATATTTTCAATATCACTCATCCATCCAATCACAGGGTTTTTATAAGGATGAGCTCTGTAAGCAAGAGCATAGAGTTCTTCCCAGAAAACACCCTCAGGAATATTTTCTGTTCTCCATCTCCTCTCTTCCATAACGACATTTTTTTCTGACTCAAACTCTCTAAAAACCAGATTCTGAAGCCTGTCAGATTCAAGTTCCAGTATTTTTCCCAGGTTCTCTGCAGGAAAAACCTCATAGTATGCAGTCATGTCATTTCCTGTAAATGCATTATCGGTTCCACCCATCCTCTGAATTATTTTTGAAAATTCTTCAGAACCTATTTTCTCTGTTCCTTTAAACATCATGTGTTCAAGAAGATGAGATATACCTGTTTTTCCTGTAACCTCATTTCTCGAGCCCACTCTAAACCAGAGCCCAAGCGAAATTATAGGCGAGGAGTGGTCTTCCAGAATCAACACTTTCATCCCATTTTTAAGCGTATGCTCTTTTATGTTATAAAAAGCAGATTTATTCAACAAAAGCACAGGAAATATTAGAAAAGTACCAAACAGAAAATCCTTCATTATGTAAATCCTCCTTTTTTATTTTAAAAACGATATAAAGAAGCGGAAAGTTTCATTTAAAATATTTTTTACACTTGGGACAGAAATGAAAAACTTTTTTATTCTTTTTTATTCTCGAAGTTATTTCAAAACCACATTCGGCACACTTTCTTTTTACCGGCTCTACAGGCATAGTAAATTTACATTCAGGGTAATTCGAACATCCATAGAAAAAGCCGCTTCTACTTTTTCTTTTAACAAGATATCCCTTTTTACATTCAGGACACTTAAACTCTCCATAATTCTCCTTATATTTACATTCAGGATAACCCGAGCACGAGATGAATTTACCATATTTACTCCACTTGAACACGAGTTCTTTTCCACAAACAGGGCATTTCCTTCCAACCTTTTCCTGAACTTCTTCTTTCATCTCTGAAATTTCCTCCTTGAATTTTTTAATTTCTCTGTCAAATTTATTATAAAACTCTCTTAAAAATTCTTTCCACTCTTTTTTACCCTCTTCTATTTCATCAAGTTCTTCTTCCATTCTTGCAGTAAACTTGTAATCAAATATCTCATTAAATCCCTGAACAAGAATCTCAACAATCTTAACACCCAGTTCTGTCGGAACAAGACTTTTCTTTTCTTTTTTTATGTATTCCCGTTCAAAAAGTATTTTTATTGTGGGTGCATAAGTACTGGGTCTACCTATACCCAGCTCTTCCAGTTTTTTAATCAAACTTGCCTCAGTATATCTTGAGGGAGGCTCTGTTTCCTTTTCTAAAAGATTTATCTCTTTTATACTGACCTTTTCCCCTTTTTCAAGTTCCGGGATTTTAATATCTCTGGGTTTCTCTTCAAGTATCTTATAAAAACCATCAAAGATTATTTCCTGTCCCTTTGACTCAAAATTATACTCCCCGCATAGAATTTCAACTTTTTTTCTTAATACTTTTGCTTTTTCACTCTGGGATGCAACTGCTCTTCTGTAAATTAAGTCATAAACTTTATATTCATCTTCTGACAGACAATCCTTTACACTCTCTGGAGCGATGTTCAGTTTAACAGGCCTTATTGCCTCATGAGCTCCCTGAACGAACTTTGACTTTTTCTCAAAAACATTTGGTTTCTCTGGAATATAATCTTCTCCAAATTTATCTTTTAAAAATTTTCTTGCATCTTTTAAAAAATCTTCACTCAATCGCAACGAATCAGTTCTCATATAAGTTATCAAACCTGTTGCTGTTCCATCGATTTCTTTACCCTCATAGAGGCTTTGGGCTATCTGCATGGTTTTATTTGCAGAAAAGCCGAACTTTCTGGAACATTCCTGCTGAAGAGTGCTGGTTTTTAAAGGTGGTAATACATTTACCTTTTCCTTCCTTTCTCTGATATCCTGCACAATCCCATTGCCTGCTTTTTTAATTTCTTCTAAAATACTTTCAGCTTCTTTTTTATCTTTTATCTTTTTCTTTGTTTTTAATTTACCCTTGAATTCATCTCCATCCTTTTCAAAAAGGCATTCTATTTCATAATACTTTTCAGGTACAAATTTTTCTCTTGCCTTTTCTTTTTCTACAATCAGTCTCAAGGCAACAGTCTGCACTCTTCCAGCAGAAAGCCCTTTCTTTATCACTCTCCAGAGTAAAGGACTTGTTGAATATCCAACAATTCTATCAAGAATTCTTCTTGCAAACTGAGAATTCACCTTGTTCATGTCTATATCTACTGGATTATCCAGAGCTTCTTTTACCTTCTCTTTTGATATTTCATAAAAAAGCACCCTTTTGCTATCACTCCTTTTTATAGCCTTTGATATGTGATAGGCAATTGCCTCTCCTTCTCTATCAGGGTCAGAGCCCAGAAAAATCATGTCTGCATCTTCTGCCTGCCTTCTCAAGAGATCAACTATTTTCTTCTTTCCTTTTATAACCTGAAAGTAAGGTTTGAAATCCTTATTTATGCTTACTCCAAATTTCTTTTCCGGTAAATCAATAATGTGTCCTTTTGATGCCAGAACTTTAAACCCTTTTCCAAGAATTTTACTTAGAGTTTTTGCCTTTGTGGGTGATTCAACAATTAAAATTTTTTTCATTTCTAAAAGTATAAATCAAAAGGGAAAGAAAGTTCAAAAGTAAAAGGAAAACCGACGAGAGTAAAATTGCTGATTTAATCCCAAAAAATTTACCTGTGAAACCGTTAAAAAAGGCAAAAACAAGAAAAAAAGAATTCACGAAGAATTCTCTGAATGAAAAAATTCTTCCTCTGTAATACATATCCACTTCTTCATGGATTATGGTATCCTGTGAAATCATGACTGGTGCAAGAAAAAACCCGCCAAAAAAGGAAATTGTGAGCAGAAGTATAAAATTTTTTATAAAGGGGAATACAATTAAAATAATGGCAAGGGCAATAAAGCTGTAAGATATGACTCTTACTTTATTTAAATTTTTACCAAAATTTCCGAGAAAAAAGGCGGATAGCATCATACCAGACGCACTGAATGCACCTGAAATTCCTACACCTTTTGTTCCAAATTCAAGAATTTGCTGGATGAATATAGAAATTAAAACATATATTACAGAACCTGTAAAGACAAGAGAGGCAACTGAAAAATAAACGAACAGAACATTTTTATTTTCCTTTGCAATTTTAAGTGCTGACTTTAAATCTTTTAAAAAATTTTTCTCTTCACTTCTTTTCGGGACACTTTTAAATTTTAAAAAATATAAGATAAAAGCTGATAATAAAAATAAAAATGCATTTATGAAAAGAACAGCATCATACCCCCTTAAATTTAATTTTTTCCAGAACGCGAGTTCCACAAAAATTCCCCCTGAAACCATTGCAAGAAGAGTTGAAACTCTCACTATAAAATTGTTCACCGAGTTTGCAGGTAAAATTTCTTCTTTATTTTTTAAAAATTCTGGTATAGAAGAAATTTTTGCCATGTTCGAAAAAAGAGAAACTGTGAACAGAAAGAAAATAAATATATATATAATCGGGAGGGAGTTAATCTTGATTGACACAATAACTATTAAGAGAATAAAAAAACCCCTTGCAGCTTCTGAAAAAATCATTATTTTCTTTCGCTCAAACCTATCAATCAAAATGCCTGAAAAGGGTGCAAAAATTATAACAGGTAAAGTTATGGAAGCACCCAGAAATGAAAATGCAATAGTAGAGCCAGGAGCAAAATATTTTAAAAGAGCAATAAACGCAAAATGGTTTATCTTATCTCCTATCTGGGAAGATATCTGACTTATAGAAAATATTGAAAAATCTCTGTTTCGGAAAACCCTGAAAAAATCAGGAATCTGCATTAAATTTCTTTCACTTTTTTAAGCTTTTCAATATAATATTTTTCAATTGCTTCTGAAATTTTATCCCAGGAATATTTTTCCAGAACCTTTTCCCTTCCATTTTTACCTATTCTTTTTCTCAATCTTTCATCCTCTATTAAAATCCTCAATTTTTCTGTAAGGTCTTTTTCATTTTCAGGTTCGAAAAGTAGAGAATCTTTTTCATCGCTTGCCACATAAGAATAGCCCTGTATTCTGGATGCAACAACAGGTTTACCACTTGAAAAGGCTTCAAGAAGAATTATACCAAAAGATTCATAGCCTATTGCAGGTGAACAAAAAATATCACAGGAAGCATAATATCTCGGTAAATCTTCTCTTTTTACTTCTCCTTCAAAACATATTCTATCCTTTAAGTTCTTTGAAACCTGAGAGTGATATAATTTTAGGAGTGGACCTTTCCCTACCACTATAAGCCTGAGGTTTTTATAATCTTTATTTAAAATCTCAAAAGCCTTTAAAAGATATTTCAATCCTTTTCTTGGTTCTATTCTTCCAACAAAAAGTATATTTATTTTATCATCTTTGAATCTTTCAAAAGGTTTCACCTCTGGAGAAAACATATTTACATCTACACCATTTGGTATGATTCTGTAATCTCCGGGGAAATACTTTTCCATTGATTCTCTTGCTGCTGGTGATACTGCAATGTGTCCGTGTATTTTGTTAAAATATTTTTTTAAATAACCGCCAAAAATCTTGTATCCTGTGCTTTCCCCGTGAGCTGCGTGAAATGTGGCAAAATTTAAAGAACTTGAGTGTTTCAAAACCATAAGTGGTATAACAGGTGCAACAGGGCCATGGGTGTGAATTATATCAAAATTCTCTGATTCAAGAAACTCTCTAACTCTTTTAGAAATTCTGGGCGAAACTGTTAAAGAGGATATGGATTTATTTGCTATCCATGGAATCATTCTTCCAACCCTCACTACCCAATCAGCGTCTTTATAATCAGGATAATCTTTTTTGCTGTAACCACCTGTCAACACCTTAACTTCATGTCCCCTTTTCTTTAAAGATATTGTCAAATTATAAATATGTTCACTTATACCACCAATTTTGGGGAAGTATATGTCTGAAGCCATCAGGATTTTAAACTTCATTTACTATTACTTTGTTCTTCTGTATTCTTTTAATCCTTCTATCACTATTTCCACTGCCTCCTTCATCTTCTCCTCTTCATAGACAAAACTTATTCTTATCTCATTTTTACCCTTTCCCTTTGTTGAATAAAAACCATCTCCCGGAGCAACCATTGATGTCCTACCATTTTTGCTAAATTCTTTTAAAAGGAAAATTGCAAAATCTTCTGCATTTTCAACGGGCAATTTTAACATTGTGTAAAAAGCACCTTCAGGCCTGAAGTAAACTACATCCTCTGAATTGTTCTCCAGAATCTCCATTGAAATATCTATTCTTTTCTTAAATTTTACCTTGCACATCTGTATGAATTCGCTTTCTTTTTCAATCACCTCTGCACAGGCATATTGTTCTACTTCAGGACAGGAAAGTCTTCCCTGAGCAAGCTTTAAAACATTTGCCATAAGTTCCCTGTTCTTTGAAACTATACATCCAACCCTTGCTCCACATAAAGAATATCTTTTGGAGACAGAATCTATGAGAATACACCTGTCTTTTATCTCTTCAAGTTCCATAACTCCCTTGTGCTTTACATCTCCATAAACAAATTCTCTGTAAACTTCGTCCGCAATCAAAAATAAATTATATTCTTTAACAAGTTTCACAAAGGCTTCAAGCTCCTCCTCAGTATAAACCTTTCCGGTAGGGTTGTTTGGTGAAGCATAAAGAATTGCCTTTGTTCTTGAAGTTATGTATTTTTTTATCTCCTCATAAGGAGGTATTGCAAATTTTTCCTCTATTTTTGTTGGAACAGGAACAAGTTTGCAACCCGCGAGTCTTGCAAAGAGGTTGTAGTTTGTATAAAAGGGTTCAAAAACTATTACCTCCTCGTTAGCATCAGCCACAGCATAAAAGGCAAATATAAGCGCTTCAGAGCCTCCAAGTGTAATTATTACATCATCTGGCTCAATGCCGTAGTGGAATTGGTTGAAATAGTTTGCAAAGGCTTTTCTTATCTTTTCGGCTCCCTGTGAGGGCGCATAAGTTATCACCTCTTTATTAAAATTCTTGAGGGCTTCAAAGAAACTGGACGGTGATGATATATCAGGCTGACCGATGTTTATATGATAAACTTCTTTTCCTTTCTTTTTTGCCTCATCAGCGTAAGGATAAAGTTTTCTTATAGGAGAATATGAAGCCTCCTGTATTCTTTTTGATAAATTCATAAAAACCTCCTTCTAAAATTGTTTAAAATTTTACAATTAAAAAGCCTTCCAAGTCAATCTTTTAGGTTATTTCATTAAAAACCCAACTGAAATAAAAAATCAAATTTTTATATGAGCCTTCAGAAAGTATGAAAAGTATTTATTCTTTTTACTTTACTATCTCCTGTCTTAAACTTCCACTTCAAAAAAGCAATGTCAGTTTCTCTATTTTATTTATCTTATAACTACCTTTATAGATTTATTCAATCTTCTGTTTTCGGGTTTTAAAAAGTAGATACCACTTGAGAGACCTTTAACATCAAGATTTGCGTTTTTAGAGCCCTTATTTATCAAATAAACCTTTACCTTTTGTCCGATAGAATTGTAAAGAGAAATTTTTAAATCTTCTCTTAAAGGTTTTCCAAAAACTAATTTGATTTCTTTTGAAACCAGATTTTTAAACAACCTAATATCTGAAACCATTTTTATACCACCTTTTTCTTCAACATCTGAACCATAAAACTCGTAAATCTGCAGACCAGTACTACCATTTACGACATAAGCATAAGAGCCTGAAACATATACACCACGAGCCTTAGCAGGGGTATCATAATACCCAGCCTCTGAAGGATTTGTTGGGTCCGATACATCTATTATACGAAGACCAGCAGTATCATCTGCCACATAAGCATAGGAACCTGAAACATATACACCATAAGCAGAACCAGGAGTAAAGTAATAACCCAGTTTTAATGGATTTACTTCATCTGATACATCCCATATTTCAAGAACACTATGCTTTACTGCAATATAAAGCCTTTGAGTAGAAGGCTCATAAAAAAGTCCCCCTACTATATCTCTTGTATGAATCTTCTCTGAAACCTTTATCGGATTTTGTGGATTTGAAACATCAATAATATAAACTCCTCCACCTGAACCACAGAAAACAAGATTTCTCACAGCATCAAAACTTACTGCATGAGAATATCCAAAGGGCCAATTACCAATAAATCTTGTATTCAAGGAATCAAAATCAGCCATCACTTTGGAATTTTCCATATACTTAAAAGGGTCAACCCTTGCATATAAAAGGGACGCCACCACCAACCAGATAACTTTACTTAACATTTTCCCTCTTTTTTAATGATAATTTTTGTTATTATAAAGTATTTTTAAGAAAAAGTCAAATAAATGTAAATGTATGATGCCATAACATATTGGGTTTGAATTTATTTTTAATCCTGAATATGTTTCTTTAGCGCCAGAGGAAATAAGGTAATTTGTAAGTTTTCAATCTTTTCTTTCCCCGAATAAAGTCCTCCCTATCCTTATCATATTTGCGCCTTCTAAAATTGCATATTCAAAATCCTCGCTCATTCCCATTGAAAGGTAAGTTAAATTTATGTTGTATTTATGTTCAATTTCCTCTTTTAAATTTCTTAAAAGTGCAAAAGCCTTTCTGGTTTTTACCTCTTCAACAGGATAGGGTCCAAGTGTAAAAAGCCCTTGAATGGACAGATTTTTTAGAGAAAGAAGTTTTTCAAAGTTTCCGAGTAAATCTTCAGGGGCAAATCCATGTTTTGTTTCTTCAAAAGAGGTATTAACCTCAATCAGAACTGGAAAGGGCTTTTCAGTTCTCTTATTTATCTCCCCGGCAAGTTTGAGTGAGTCAACTGATTGAATCATTTTAAAAAGTTTTAAAGCCTTTTTAACCTTGTTTCTCTGCAAAGCCCCTATCATATGCCACTCACATTCTCTTCTAACCTGCGAGATTTTTCCTTCTGTCTCCTGAACACGATTTTCTCCTATAATCCTCACTCCCAGATCAACCGCCATTTCTATCTTATAAGAAGGAACACTCTTTGTCGCCGCCACTACTATTATTTCTTCTTTTTTTCTTCCTGAAAGAGAACAGGATTTATCTATTTTTTCAAGAAGATTCTGGTAATTTTTCTTTAATCTTTCCCATTCTCTTGAGTTCATTGTAAACTTCCCCGGGGTTATCACACATAAGAAAGACTCCCCGGAAAGGGTCCAACCAAGTCTTTTTTTCAAAAGGAGAAAGGAAAATGCCGTTTTTATCAAGTTCTATTCTTTTAACCCATTCCCAGTCTTTTTTTATCTCATAAAAGGGTCTTCTAACCAGTATATTCCTATCGGTTATTTCGTATTTTGTCTTTGTGAAAAAATTGGCATTTGAACCGAGAAGAACCAGAAGGGCAAGAATTCCGAAGAAAGGTCCAAATGAAATGCCAAAAAGTAAACTAATAAAAATTACAAAAATCAGGAAAAATGTAAATTTCTTAGGATTTTTTTTTGCGGGAAGCACCTCCCATTTCATAAAAGTTTACAAATCAAAGGGAGAAACATATTCCCCTTTTTCCTCTCTTGTCTTTAAAAGTCTTTGCTTTTGCTCTTCAAGGATTTTGAAAACTATATCAGGTGTATCAGAGATTTCTTTATAAATTTTTGTAATTCTTTCAATTTTTTCGAGATGCTCTGGAATTCTCAAGGTGAACTGCTTTACATATTCTTCTTCAGAATAATCTCTATCAAAAACCTCTTTAAACAATCTTTTTAAATCTTCATATCTTGGAATATATCCTGTTGGTGTTTTTATCGCATCTGCTTCACCATGTATCCTCAGGTCCATCCACTTATACCATATCCTTTTATCCACCTTCTTATTCAGGAAATTGCCATCTTTATCTTTCAAGAAGTAATTAACCGAGAAAATCTTTGGAAGCTTTTCAAGGTCTCTGGCAAAATCAAGATACATCTGTATGTATTTCCCTATGGTAACAGACAAAAAGTCAAGGTTTGACATAAGATTGAACTTCCTCACCCCGACCGCTCCAAGTGTTGCAGCAGTTGTCTCAGATTCCAATGAAGCACCTTTTGTTATAACTCCATGAACCCAGTCAAGAGCCTCTTCAACAGGAACCCATGTATCTGAATCCCTTCCACCGTAGACAATGCCTCCAATCTCCACTCCCCGGGGGTCTTCAAGCCCGGGATCAAGATTTTCGAACATATCAAGGCTTATTGTAAACCTTGCATTCGGATGAGACGGAGGAATTTCATTTCCCTTTTCATCTTTTTTCCCCTTATACCATTCACCCGAGTGATTTATTCCCTTTTCAGGTTCAGGAGCATCCTTGCCTATCCAGTAAACTTCTTTGTCCTCTGTAACAAGAACATTTGAAAATATAACATCCCCGGGAGAATGAAGTGCTTTAAAAATTATCGGGTCGTCTTTAGAATTAATTCCCTGAATTATTCCGAACATCCCCTTTTCCGCATTTACAGCATAAACCTTTCCGTTTTTCTTGTGCAGGTAGGCTATATCATCCCCTATCAGTCTTTCTCCGGACATCATGGCAGTGGATGTTTTTCCACAAAGAGAAGGAAACGCACCTGTAATATAGGTTACTCTTCCACCAAGCCCATTTATTCCCACAATAAGCATATGTTCTGCAAGCCATCCTTCTTTTGATGCCTTGTGAATTGCAAGCCTTAAAGACAGTTTTTTAAGACCTATGGAATTACCACCGTACTGGGTATTTATGCTATAAACTATTCTGTCCAGAAGGTCTATATAGACCCTTCTTTTGCCTATGTTTTTTGAAGTCATTCTTTCATCAAGTTCTCCTGCTGAATGGACAAATCTAAAAAATTCTGCGTCGGGTCCTCTTCTCAAAAACTCTTCATAACCCTGTCTGTAAAGGATGTTTTCTGAATGGGCAACATAGGCAGAATCAGCAATCTGAACAGTAGGAATAGAAAATTCAGAACCCACAGGTCCGAGAACATAGAAACATACATAGACATCCTTACCCTTCATTATGTCTTTCATCAGTTCGTGGATTTCTTCCAATCCCTTATCCTTCTCCATCCAGTTTATGTATTTCCCATAGTCAACACCAGGAGGAAGTAAAAACTTGGTTCTTTCTTTATCCCTTGCCTGGTCATAGTATCCATCAAAATGGATGGTATGCTCCTCTATCTTCAATCTCATCTCCTCTTTTGTCTCAATTGATTTTTCTTTTATATACTTTAAATCTTCAGGCGTTCCTGCACTCACAAAAATTTTGTCAGGATTGCAAAGGGTGAGATACTTCTCCACAAATTTGTGGAGTTCTGGATTGTTGATTTTCATGAGTTTATTGAAACTATCCTCTATAAATTTTTCTTTTAAGTTGTTCATTAAGACACCTCCTTTCTTTTTCAAAAAAGAGGTTTAATTATACTGGAATGATTTTTCTAAAAACAATTATCTCCTTTGACAGAGGTTATTCAAAAAACTTAAAATTCTTTACTTAAATGAAAGGGATTAAAAAACTTGTATTTTTCTGGTTTGCTCAGTTTATCTCTGCAATAGGAGACAACTTTTTCTTTGCATCATCTCTATTTCTGATTTTAATAATTGAAAAAGAAAAAAGCAGCCTTAAAACAGGATTTGTTTCCTTTTCAGAAACCCTCCCCTATCTTTTGTTTGGAATAATAGCAGGAACCGTGATTGACAGGATGAGAAAGAAAAATGTTCTTTTATTTTCAGATATTGCAAGAGCAATTCTTTTGTTTTCAACTCCTCTTTTATATAGATTCGGACACTTAAATTTTTTGAGCGTTGCACTCATTGCCTTTTTACTTTCAACATTTTCAAGTTTTTTCAATCCCGCAAGAGATGCTGCAATTCCTCTAATTGCAGAGGGAAAAACCCTTTTAAGGGTGAATGCTTTTGTCCAGAGTTCTTTTCAGATAGCCTCTGTTCTCGGAACATTTCTTGCAGGTTTAATCTTACATTTTTTAAAGGGTGAGGCAGTTTTCAAGATTATAATCCTTTTCTTACTTGATGGATTAACATTCATATTATCCTTTTTTTTAATTCTGCCAATAGAAATTAAAGAAAAAAAAGAAGTCAAAATTCCCTTTTTAAAGGATTTGAAAGAAGGACTTATATTAATTTTCAAAGACCCTTTATTAAAAGGACTTTTAATCTTGACAGCCCTTGACAACTTTTTTATAATGGGTCCTGCTATTGTAGGGGCAAATCTTCTGATAAAAAACTTCTTTAATCTCTCTGTGAAACATCTTGCATGGTTTGAAAGTTCCTTATCCTTGGGATGGCTTTTAGGAACAATTTTCATAGCAAAATACGGAATAAAATTTTCAAAAGGCAAACTCTTAATCTTCGGAATATTTATGGACGGTCTCACGTATGTTCCCTTTATATTTTTAAAGGGGTATATCTCTGCCTTAACAATGATTTTTATCCACGGAATTTTCATAGCCTTTATAACGGTTCCAAGAACAACACTTATTCAGGAATATGTAAACAAAAATCTCACCGCAAGAGTATTTGCACTCGTTCAACTGACCGTTGTAGGATTCATGGCTCTTTCTTCTTTCACAACCGGTGCACTCGGAGAAATCTTTACCCCTCCCCTGCTCTTTTTCCTGGGTGGAACAGGAGGAACATTATCAGGTATATTTGCATTTTTGTTTTTCAAAAGGTTGTGGAAGTATAATTAAAAACTATGAAAGAGATAATAGAAAAATTAAAAAAGAGGAAGATAAATCTTGCATGGAAGCCTACTCCTGTTGAACTCTTAGAAAATTTCCCTCACCCTGCTAAAATATACATAAAAAGGGATGATTATACAGGTCTTATATCATCCGGAAACAAGATAAGGAAACTTGAATACTGTCTTTACGATGCAAAGGAAAAAGGATGTGATACTCTTATAACCTGCGGTGGAATACAATCCAACCATTGCAGGGTAACCGTATATGCAGGTAGAAAAACGGGTTTTGATGTTTACCTTGTTTTAAGAGGCACTCCTCCAGAAATTACTCAGGGAAATTTTTTACTTGACAAACTGATGTCAGCAAAGATAAAGTATGTCACATACGAAGAATATAAGGAAAGAATAAATGAAATAATGGAAGAACTTGCAGAAGAATTGAAAAAACAGGATAAAAAACCGTATATAATTCCTGAAGGTGCTTCAAATGAGGTCGGGTGTCTGGGCTATATTGAATGTATGGAAGAGATGAAAGAATTTGTTGAGAAAGAGAATATAGAGGCGATCTATCTTGCTGTTGGCTCCGGCGGAACATATGCAGGCCTTCTGCTGGGTAAAAAACTTTTAAATGCGAATGTAAAAATCATTGGTGTAATTGTTTGTGATTCAATAAAGTTTTTTAAAGGTAAAATAGAGGATATATGCCATAAAGCAATTTTTCAATATGAACTCCCTTTAAGTGTCAGTTCAGAAGATGTTGAACTAATAGAAGGCTATATAGGAGCAGGATATGCAATTCCTTATGAGGAAGAAATTGAAACAATTAAAGAGATGGCAAAATATGGCATAATTCTTGACCCTGTTTACACGGGTAAAGCCTTTTATGGAATGTTAAAGGAGTCAAAAGAATTTAAAAAGATTTTATTTCTACATACAGGCGGGATTTTCAGTGTTTTCGCTTATAGCAGGGAAATTATACAATAACTTGATATTTTTCTGAAAATTGTTTATAATTAATTACAGATTTAAAGGGGGTGCACAATGTTATGGGCATTTTTATTCATTGTAAACTTTGGAGTAAAAAGCGCAGAAGGACAGATATCTTTTAAAATTCAGAATGCATATACGGGTAAAAAAGTTGTATCAACGATAAAAATTTTAAAAGATAATAATCTTTTAACAGAAGCCAGATCCAGTGAAAAAAGGGAGTTTATGCTACCCGAGGGAAAGTATGATTTTTATTTTAATGCAGAAGGTTATTCTCCTCTTAAAACTTATTTTTACATAACTAAAAATAAAAAAATTAATGTCACCGTATATCTGAGTCCCTTAGACAAAAAAAGTCTGTTTCTTCCGGAAAGAGAAGGTCTTACAGGTATAAGGGGGTATGTAACCAATACAGAAGGAAAACCTCTGGAAAGAGTGGAAGTTACCCTCAAAGGTAAAAACTTAAAAACTTTGACTGACAATAAAGGCATCTTTGAGTTCTGGTTTCAAATTCCTGAAAGGGAATACGAATCTCCTGAGGACATTCCAAAGGACACTCTGATTTTGGACTTAAAAGGTTATAAAACTGTTAAAAGGGAAATAATACTCATACCTGAAAATGCAATATTTAAAATAAAAATGGAAAAGGGTAAGGGAGAAAAATTTGTTCCTGAAATAAGGGGTAAAGGTACAGGAGGTGAAGAAACGCCCTCTCCTGAAGAAAAAAGAGGAGAAATAGATGAAAACATCTTAAGAACTCCCCTTGACCCCCCATCTTCAATAAGAGTTGGAAAACCCTGTGATTGCACCGACTGTTATGATGTTGTTGTTATGGATTTAGAACATTATGTTGCAAGCGGTCTTGATGATGAATGGATTGCTTCATGGGCACAGCATTCTTTAAGGTCAGGAGCAATTCCCTACAGAAGCTATGGAACATGGTATGTTTTTCATCCCCTGCATCAGAATTACGATATATGTGATAATGCCTGCTGTCAGGTATGGGATGGAGATGATATCTATCAGAGCTGTATAACTGCAGCCCATATAACAAATGGAATCCTGCTTGAAAGAAACGGCACTTATGCAAGGTCAGAGTATTCTGCTGAAAATAACGATTGTGGTTGTGGTGATGGCTATGCAGGCACAGGAACCACATGGCCATGTATCTACGACCCCTTATGCGCAGGACACGCGTGTTACGGGCACGGAAGGGGCATGTGTCAGTGGGGAACTTCAAGATGGGCAAACAGCGGAGAATACTGGAAGTGGATTACAGAACATTATTATGAGCCAGGAAATATGTTCATCGCAACACCAATTATAATAACTTCTTCAAATCCCTCACCTGGCACGGTTGCACCAGGAGATACATTCATAATCTATTATGACGTGAATTCCTATTGTGAAGAAAATCATGAGAATATTCTACTCGGTGCCTCAATTTACGATTCAAGTGTAGGTTTTATAAGCGACCCTCCAAATGATTCTCTTGTAACAATAATACCGGGAACCCAGACAGTTTCAAGAATTTTTGTTCTTCCTTCAAACACCCCTTCTGGAACATACGACCTTTATACTGCACTATGGCTCGATGTGGATGAGGATGCAGGTATTAACAGCAATGACCTTGACCTGTATCTTTTTATTTCCCATGACGCTCTTATTGTTCAACCTACAGGTGTTTCAGAGGAAAAACTTCCACCGAATTTTGAGCTGGTTTCTCAGAATGCAAAAAAATTTGGCTGGCTAAAAATATCTCCAAATCTGGTTTATCAGAAAGTAAATTTAAAATTCAGCACACCAGAAGGTTCAAGGATAAGTTTTGAAATAATTGATGTTACGGGTAAAAAAGTTAAAAAAATTTTTAAAAGATACCTTAAAAGGGGAATTTACAATTATTCTTTAAATACACAATTTCTGAAAGCGGGAATTTATTTTCTTATTCTTGAAAATGATAAAAAAAATCAGAGTGTCCAGAAGATAGAAATCATCAGATAATTTTTTATCCAATTAAAAAAACTAAAATATCAGCAAGATTAATTCCTGTATATCCTGTTTCAAGAGCAAGTCTATATTTTTTTAGAAAACTTGCTGAATCATAATTTTTAAGATATCTTTCAACTTCATTTAACTTTATTTTCCCTAAACTCCTCATAGAAACAATTGCTCCTGCAATGCGGGAATTTCCGTCAATTCCATCAGTTCCTGCCAGAAGAAAAGAAACATTTTTAATTTTATTTTTTAAAAGTTCTCTTAGAATTAAAAGAGATAAATGGCTCATTCTACCACCTTTTCCCGGACTTTTAACATCTATTTTTACAACGGGCTCTCCTCCCCCGATTATCGCAATATTTTTTTTATTTATATTTTCAAAAATTTTTCTTAAAAGATAATCCTTCTCTTTATTAACCTCATATTTTACCATTCTCTTTAAGAAAATTACTTTAAATCCCTTTTCATTTAAATAATCTCCTATAAACCTCTGAACATCCCTGTTTTTTGCCATTAAAAAGGTAATGTCATTTTTAAAAACGTTTTCATCAACCTTTGTTTTCTTATTTATATTTTTTTTAATAAAATCCCTTACACTTTCGGGAATCTCATTTTCTATTCTATACTTCAGGAAAATATTATAAGCATCTTTAAACTCTGTATCATCTTTAAACACAGGGCCTGATGCAATAAATTTTAAATCATCATTTAAAGTGGGGACATCAGAAAACACTATGTTTATAAATTTATCTGATTTTGAAGCAAGTCTTAATTTACCTCCTTTAACCCTATCAATTTTTTTCCTTATGGTATTTATCTCTCCTATGTCTGCCCCGCATTTTTTTAAAATTTTAACTGTTTTAATATAGTCCTTTAAACTGATACTATTCTCTGGATAAACCATCATATCAGAACCACCCCCTGAAATCAGAAATATTACAACATCATTTTGTCCTGTCATTGAAATCATCCTGTGTATTTTTTTACCGGATTTCAAACTGTTTTCATCAGGCAAGGGGTGATTACCGTATGCTATTTCAATATTTCCTATATTTTTTTTCTTCGCCTTGATATTTGTAATGGCAAGTCCTTTTTTTATTCTTTCTCCTAAAATTTCATTTGTCGCTTCAGCCATTTCAAGGGAAGATTTTCCTGTTGAAAAAACAAAGATGTTTTTTCTCTTTAAATTTACCCTTTTATTTTTTATATTCAGAGCACCCCGGTCTTTATCATAACTCATTTTTTGTCTGAAAATATTAGAAGGCAGAAAAAAGGAAACAATCTCGTTATGAAGATTCTTTAATAAAGACTTAGAATCAATCAAATCTTCATCAGTCCAAAAATAAGAGAGAATTCCTTGATAAATTCCTTTCTGTGTCTTATGAATTCATCAACCTGTTTCTCTATCCTCTCTTCAGCCATCTGTGTGCTTATATTTGCTGTGTGTTTAACAAAACTTGCTGACCTGAGAAAATATACAGGAATCATCAAATCGAGGATATTATCCTTATTAAACTCTATCCTGTCTATATGAGCAAGAGAATATTTAACTATAAAATCATAAACCATCTTGGCCCATTTATCCATAGCAAACTCTATATCATAATGCATGGAATAAAGGTGTTCAAGATATTCAAAATTCTCTTTTTTTAAGAGTTTTTGATAGTGAGATTTATTCTGGTTAAACTCCTTTCTAAAATAGTCAATTCTATCTTTCCAGTGAAAGGGAACTTCTTCAGGCTCTATTGGGAAACCAACATTAAAGATCTTAACTTTGAGATTTCTTCTCAATTCTGAACCATTAAGGTTTATTATAAATCCACGCTGTTCTATTATCCTTTCAAAGAGTGCATGAGCAACCTGTTTGAACATAACTTCCAGTTTACCTTCCGAAGGGTCATGTATTTTACTGGTTAGAAACGTCTGGGCAATACTCATTCTGTTAACAATTGCCTCAACAGTTATCCATATATCTATTCCATAAGTTCCTATATCTGTAAACCAGCTATCAGGTTGCTTTAAAAGAACCTTTACAAACCTTTTTGAAAGACCTATCTCCCCTCCTATGGGCTGTCTTATTCTCTTCCCATATACTGCGCTTATAATTGGATAGCATATAAAATTTGTAATCGTTCCATCCCACTTATGTCTGATGTAATAGGGGCATACATAATCAAAATTTCTCTCAATAATTGTGCTATAAATCCATTTTATTGTATCCGGTAAAAGCCCTATTTTTTTCCCGTTTTTATCAATGGTGGTTCTTAAATCTGCATCAAGAAATATAAGGTCAGCATCCAGTATGTTTGCCATATCAAGAGCAACCCTCATTCCCCAACCCTTTCCTCTTACAGGAATAAGAGTGGATATTTTTTTAATGCAGGAATTGTGAATTTGCGTATTGTCAAAAATCTCTTTACCCGGTTCACTGAATCCTTTCACTCCTACTCCTATTATCAGAACTTTTTTATCAGAATAATAATTTCTGACACCGTTTTCAATAGTTTTAAGAATTCCTTTAAGGGTCTCGCTTTCTTTGAAAAATGGAATTCCTATGACAAGGTCAAAATATCCATATTCAGAAAGAGACCTCTTAAGGTCTTTTATAGACCTCCTGTACTCCGAGGCAATCTCATTAATTTCCATCTAAAAACCCGATTTTGATTTTAATTATAAAGTTTTTGAGATATATCAATTCAAATCAAAAGTCAATTCCGATACATTTTTCAGAATCAAGATAGGGTTCAACAGGTGGTCTCTGGTTCCATATTTTTCTATTCCCTGCAAATTTTTCAGAATACTTATCTTTTCCCTGTCCGTCAATGAATATGCCAATGCATTTTATATAATCCCTTAAACCACCCTTTCTCCCGATGTTTGCCCTTCCCAGTGTTATCTTGCCCTTTGTTCGGTATTCATCATTGCCTTCAAAATCTATAAATATTCCCATACCGTTTGCATTACCTGCACCAAGACTTAAATTGGGTGATTTGTGAAAATCGTCTCCTTTATAATCAATAAAGTATCCGAGTGAAAAATCATGACCTGCGCCCTGAGCCATGTTTATATCAGCAATAAACCTGTCATTTCCTGACGAATCTATTAAAACTCCGAGAGCAAAATGGGCACCTGCACCCTGAACATACCATATACCTTTATATTCGTCATCACCTTCAAAATCAGCAAGAAACCCTGAACCCATCCAGTAAGCACATCCCTGTCCAAAAACACCGCAGGAATACTTATCATTACCTTTCCCGTCAACTAAAAAACCAACTCCTCCTGCCATTGAATGACCATCAGTAAAATCTGCCCTTACTCCAAATCCTGTTCCCTGTGCAAGGCTCGTGTTGTGCTCTTTACTTTGAGAAGAAGGATACTTTATTGTATCATCTCTTGCGATATATTTATCATCTCCCTCTTTATCAAGTAGAATTCCACACCCTTTAACAAACCCAAACCCCTGAACACACTGAAAGCCTTCATAGTAATCGTTTCCTCTTAAATCTGCAAGAACTCCTGTTCCAAAAAGCCCTGCACCCTGTCCGTAGGAGTCACATATATATCTATCATCTCCCTCATAATCCATTATTATCCCCTGACCAAAAATCCCTGTTCCTGCTCCAAATTTGTCTGCCAGATATTTATCATTTCCCTTTAAATCAATTAAAATTCCTGTCCCGCAAATACCTGTACCCGACCTCCCTTTATATATATCATTTCCCTTCAGGTCTATAACTATACTCAAAGGAAATTTTTTACCCGATGAACCTGCATCTATATACTCATCATTGCCACCAGGCTCTATTATCAAAAGATAGGGCGGTGAATCGTAGTGGGTATTCTTATAATCCCCAAGAATTATTTTGCCATAATCAGTATTAATTTCAAAAGAGGTCTTAAAATCCGCTTTCTTTAAAAATTCAATACCTTTTTGAAGGAAAAAACTTAAATCCATTGAAAGCCCTGAAATTATTTTAAAATCAGTATTTTCTATAAGTTTCTCAATTTCAGGATTTGAAAGACCATCCTCACCCTCTTCTTCCATCCCTTTTAATATCTTTTCAATATGATTTTCAGAGATATGAGTTGCCCAGGTTTTTATGTCCTTCAAATAAATTTTTATACCCTTTAAAATTAAAATAAAACCCATTAACAACGTATCATTGATATTTTTATATTCTGACTGTGCATTAATAAATTTTAATAAATTATTGAAGTAATATATTAAATCTGTTTGTTTCAAAGAATCAATAAACCCCTTTACAGGTCTTTGAATAAGCCCCCTCCTTACCCCTTCATCAATTCTTGAAAAAGGGAAATATGACAATGCCCATAGAGAATCCGAGTAGTTTAAAATTCCCCTTGCCATTTCTCTTGTATAAGAAGGAACTTTAACAGGTGAAAATATAAGGTTATCAAAAATCTTTAACCTGAATTTACCGTGTCCATAAATTTCAAAACCTTCTTTATCAAGAGAAATCTCATTTAAAGGAATATTGAATTCCTTTGAAAGTTTTAAAAAATACTTCTCCTCAGGAAATATAAAACTCAAAATAAGAAAAAATTTAATCACTTCTCACCTGTATTAAACCATCCCTCCATCTACCTGAATCACACATCCTGTGATATAAGAGGCTTTTTCAGATGCAAGAAATGAAATTAATTCAGCAACCTCTTCGGGTTTTCCAAATCTTTTTAAAGAGATCTGTTCAAAGTATTTATTCTTAATTTCTTCAGGCAGATTTTCTGTCATTGGAGTCTGAATAAATCCAGGTGCAATTGCCACCACTCTCACATTTTTTGAGCCAACCTCTTTTGCAAGGGACTTCGTAAAGGCAATAACTCCTGCCTTTGATGCAGAATAATTGCACTGCCCCGCATTACCCATTATTCCGACAACTGATGAGAGGTTTATTATAGAACCCGACTTCTGTCTTATCATCATTCTAACAATCTCTTTTGTTAAAAGAAAAATCCCTTTGAGATTTATGTTCAGCACAAAATCCCAGTCCTCTTCTTTCATTCTTATCAAAAATGTATCCCTTGTGACTCCTGCATTATTTACAAGAATATCTATTTTTTCTTCCTTAGATTTAATTTCCTGGACAAATTTAGCCACATCTTCTGATTTTGAAATATCCCCTGCAAAATACCAGCCATTATCCCTGACTTCTCTTTCACAGAATTCTTTAAGTGCGGACTCATTTATATCAAAAAGAATAACCCTGGCACCGTATTCAATAAATTTAAGTGCTGTTGCTTTTCCTATACCCGAGGCACCACCTGTTATAATTGCTGTTTTACCTTCAAGCATAATCTTCTCCTTTTTAAAAAATAATTATAATAAAAACTTTTATTTGAACTCAATCAGAGTTCTTTCTTTATAATTAACCCCTTATGAAAATAATGTTTTCTCTTATTTTTGCATTTAATCTTATAAAAGTAAAGGAAATACCTCTTCGCTCATGGGACTATCCAAAATCCCTTTACATTTCTCCTGATAATAAAAGGGTGTATGCCTGCAATCTTGAAGGTGAAAACCTCCTTATAATTGACAGGGAAACAAAAGAAATAATAAAAAAAGTTTCCATGAAAGGAAAACCGGTTGAACTTGATTTTTCTGAAGAAGGGAAAAAGGTTTGGGTGTCCCTTTTAAGGAAAAACCAGATTGTTGTTTATGATGCTATTGAAGATAAAATTGTTGCAAGAATAAATGTCGGGAAAAAGCCAAAAATTATAAGAATAAGCCCTGATGAAAAATACGCCTTATCTGCAAACTGGGATAGCGAAGATGTAAGTGTTGTTGATGTTAAAAATTATAAGGAAATTAAAAGAATATGGGTTGGAAGACATCCAAGAGGAATAGAATTTGATAAAGAAAAACCATTAGCCTATGTATGTGTTATGGGAGGAGCAAATATTGCGATAATTGATCTTGAAAAATTAAAAGTAATTGATAGAATATATACCCCGATAACACCAAGGCATATTATTAAAGATTCCTCCTTTTTCTATGTGAGTTTCAACCTCGCAAATTTACTGGCAAAAATTGAGGTAAAGAATAAAAAGATTATTAAAAAGGTAAAAACAGGTAAAAGACCCAGAACAATAGCTCTTTCCCCGGATTTTAAATACATTTTTGTTGTTAATTACGAATCAAAAACAATGAGTGTATTTGAAACAGATTCTTTAAAAAAAATTTCAGAAGTTAAAACCAGTATTCATCCCATAGGAGTTGATGTTTCAAAGGATGGAAAAGAAGTCTGGGTTAGCAATTACTTCCCAAAATGCTCAATCTGGATTTATGAGATAGAATAATAATATTTAATTGAAATTTCTCTTAAAATCCTTTATAATTAAAACTTAAATTAAACTAACAAAGTTAGATTATGGAAACTTTAAGTCCCTCACTTGAGGATTATCTTGAGGCAATTTATATATTAAAAGAGAAAAAGGGATTTACAAGGGTTTCTGAAATAGCAGATTTTTTGAATGTAAAAATGCCTTCTGTAAACTCAGCTTTAAAAATTCTCGTGGAAAAAGGACTTGTGGTTCATGAAACTTATGGCTATGTCAGTCTTACTGAGAAAGGCGAGAAGAAGGCTAAAAAAGTTTATTCAAGACATCTAATTTTAAAAAAATTTTTTAAAGATATTCTGGGTCTGGATGAAAAAAAAGCAGAAGAAGACGCCTGCAGGATAGAACACCATATAAGCCAGGAATCCCTTGAAAAACTTTTAAAATACATTAAAAAGATTATAAACAAAGATGTCACTATCTCAGGTTAAAAAAGGGAAAGTAAGAATTGCAGGATTTGCGGGGGGTAAAAATTTTCAAAAAAAAATGCTTGCCCTTGGAATCTTTGTGGGGGATATTGTTGAAGTAATCGCAAACAATTATCCCGGTCCTGTGATAATTGCCAAGAACAGTTTAAGAATAGGCATAGGATTTGGAATGGCAACAAAAATTCTTGTGGAAAAGATTTCATAATGAAGAAAGTAGCAATTGCAGGAAATCCAAATTCAGGGAAATCAACAATATTTAACAATCTAACAGGCCTTTCTCAGAAAACAGGAAACTGGCCGGGTGTTACAGTTGAAAAAAGCGAGGGTGAATTCACTTATAATGGAGAAAAATTTTATGTTGTTGACCTTCCAGGAACCTATGGGCTCTCCACTTTTACCATTGATGAAAAAATAGCAAGAGATTTTCTGGTGAAAGAAAAACCCGATGTTGTTGTAATTGTGGTTGATTCCTCAAATATTGAAAGACATTTTTATCTTGTTACTGAAATTCTTGAGATGGGTCATAATGTTGTAATTGATTTAAACATGATTGACCTGGCAGAGGAAAAGGGTGATTTTATTGATGAAAAAATGCTTTCAAAGATTTTAAAGGTTCCTGTTGTTAAAACAATTGCGAATAAAAACAAAGGGACAGAGGAACTAAAAAAATCGATTTACGAAGTTTCAAAAAAAGAAAAAAATGAGCCCTTAAAAATAAATTATGGAAGAGATATTGAAGAATTCATTGAATTTTTGAGAGATAAAGTCAATCTTCCTGAAAATTTTCCTGAAAGATGGGCGTATTTAAAAATATTTTCAAAGGACGAAGAAATATTTGAATTTGTAAAAGATAAAGAGAAAGTAGATGAAAAAATAGACAGGATAGTTAAATCTCGCGGATTTCCTGACCCGGAAACTTTTATTGTAGAAAAAAAATACGGATTTATAAGAGGTGTTTTAAAGGAATGCATAAAAGAAAAAAGGAAACTGTGGAAAAGACTTGAAATAAGTGACAAGATTGATAGAGTTATAACAAATCCATGGGTGGGAATACCGCTGTTTTTAATCTTTATGTTAATTATTTTTGAAATTGTATTTGGCATCGGTAATCCTCTGGCAGATTTAATAGACAGATTTATAGGTTTTTTAAATGAAAGTTTAAAAACTCTATTTGCCCGAATATTTCCGCACTTTTTAACATCCCTTTTAACTGATGGAATAATAAGTGGTGTTGGTTCTGTAATTGTTTTCCTGCCGAATATATTCCTGCTTTTCTTTCTAATCTCATTTATGGAAGACTCAGGATATATGGCAAGAGCAGCCTTTGTAATGGACAGGTTCATGCACTACATAGGTCTTCATGGAAAATCTTTTATTCCAATGATACTCGGTTTTGGATGCAATGTTCCTGCAATTCTTGCAACAAGAACTCTTGATTCAAAAAAAGATAGAATTTTAACGATAATGATTATACCTTTGATGTCATGTTCTGCAAGACTCCCAATCTATATTCTATTTACAGGGGCTTTCTTTAAAAAATTTCAGGCACCGATTGTCTTTTCTCTTTATTTTACAGGAGTTTTCCTCGCCATTGTGGTTGCAAAAATCTTAAGCAGGACAGTATTTAAAAAAGAGGAATCCCCTCCCCTTATAATGGAACTACCACCTTATAAAAAGCCCGCAATAAGATGGAGCTTAAAACTCTCCTGGTTCAGAAGCAAATTGTTTCTGAGAAAAGCAGGAACAATAATATTCTCAGCCGTTGTGATTATATGGCTTTTATCGTCTCTTCCCCCGGGTGTAGAATATGCAAGTAAGGAATCAATCCTGGGCAAGATAGGTTCTTTTATTGCACCGATTTTTTCACCTGCAGGGTTTGGAAGATGGGAGATAGCAGTTGCTCTTTTAAGCGGAATTGTCGCAAAGGAAGTGGTGGTGGGAACATTGGGAGCAATTTTCGGAGAACAGGGGCTGATATCCTCCCTTCAAAGTATATTTACCCCTTTATCGGCCTATGCCTTTTTGCTCATGTCTTTAATATACATACCCTGTGTTGCAACAATAACAGCAATCAAAAACGAAGCAGGAATAAAATATCTTTTACTCACAATTCTATATACCTTCCTTCTGGGCTGGCTTCTTGCGGTAATATTTTATCAGATCGGAAGATTTTTTATTTAAGTGATATGCCGGGTATAACTCTGTTATTTACAGAAGATTCTAACACTTCAAATATAATTCTTTTTAGAGAAGAAACAAAATTTAAAAACTATTCCGCTAAAGTTCTCCTTAAAAAAGACAATTTTTTATTAACCGTTAATAAATATAAAGAATATCCTTTTATTTTTAAAAAATACAAAGACATTTTCTATTTTTTAGAAGGCAAAATTTATAACAGGAATGAACCTGAAATTGAAAAATTTCTATATCAGATTTATTGTGATTTTATAGAAAACAAAAACTATGAAGAAAGGATTAAAAATTTTATACTTACGACGGACGGTGAATTCTTAGCAGGTATATTTGAAAAGAATAATTCTCTAATCTTTAATGATTTTCTTGGCAGGTTGCCCTTTTACCTTTTTAAAGATAAAAATAAATTTATACTATCCAGGGATATCTGGATAATAAGAAAATTTATAAATGTTCCTGAAATTGATATAAATTCTCTGATTGAATATCTTTTATTCATGTATCCACTGGGAGAAAAGACTCTTTTAAAAAATGTTTCAAGACTTTTACCCGCAACCTGCATTGAATTCAAAAGGAATACTTTGAAAATTAAAAAATTATTTGAATGGAATTTTGAAGAAAAAGAAAATATTGATTTTAAATCAGGTGTCCAAAATCTTTACAGCTCATTTTTGAATGCACTGGAAAATAGAGTTCAAACCTTTAAAGATTATAAAATTGTGCTTTCTTTTAGTGGGGGTTTCGACTCAAGAGCGGTTTTTATGGGTTTAAAAAAAATAAATACTGAATTCCATCCTGTCACATTTATTGACCCTGATAAAAAGCATCAGGAAGACTTTATAATTTCAAAGGAAATAAATAAAATAGCAGAAACAGAAACAAAATTTTTTGAAATTAAAGAGTTTAATCTGAAATCTATGACAGAATTGATAAAAATAAAACAGGGCTTAAACTATGCAGAGATGGGATTTATAATGGACTTTTCTGAGATGTTAAAAAAAGAACTGGGTAATAATATTTTTTATATCACAGGAGATGGAGGTGATAAACTTCTACCCTACTTACTTCCCTCAAAAAAATTAAAAAGCATAGATGATTTATTTCAGTTTATAATAACAAAAAACAAAATATTTGAACCCTTTGAAATTGAAAGAATTACAGGAACAAATTTCAATAAAGTAAAAGAAAAAATTAAAGAAAAAATTTCAGAGTATCCTGAAAACAATCTGAATTACAGATACATACATTTTTTAATTTATGAAAGATGCTTTAAATGGCTCTTTGAAGGTGAAGACAGAAACAGGTATTTTTTCTGGTCAGGAACCCCCTTTTATTCAATTGAGTTTTTTAAAACTGCCGTAAAGTTAAAAGATAACTACAAAAAGTATTACAGGTTGTATAGAGAATTTTTTAAATTATTGGATGGGGAAATAGCAGGAATCAGGAGAGCAGGATTTGATTACGGGATTTTTGACAGGAAAATCATTATAAGAGAATATTTAAAATACTTTGTCTTAAAATTTCCTTTTATTTTGAATTTCCTGGAGACCAAACACAGAAGAAAATCTTTTTATAGCCCTACTCAAAACCTTTATAATAAATTCACGGAAATTTTTGAAGAGAACGATATTGTGAAGGAAATTTTTAATAAAAAAGCATTAGAGGAAATGAAGGAAAATTTGAATAGAGAAAAATTTTTTACCCTCTTAACACTCTTTCTTTATTTTGATTATCTTCAGTGGTAACCTTATAATTTTTATATGTTTGTTTATAAAGAATTCTTAAGGTTGAAAAACAATCTACCTGCTGTTGCTCACATTACCCTCAATGTAAAATGTATGCATAAATGTAAAACATGCGGATACTGGAGAATTTATGAAAAGGTAAAAGACCGCGGCATGAAAAAAGAAGAAATATTTAAAATATGTGATGATTTGATTTCTTTTGGAATAAAAAGGTTTTTATTTGTCGATACAGACCCCCTTTTAAGAAAAGACCTTCCTGAAATAATAAAATATTTAAAAAACAAAGATGCTCATGTTCAGATTGTCACAACAGGAATGAATTTAAATAAAATTTTCGCTGAAAACTTAATTTCTTCGGGAGTAGATGTCATAAAATTCTCTATAGATGGACACAACGGTTTGAACGATTTTATAAGAGGAATAAAAGGAGCCTATAAAAAATCGGTACAGGGAATAAAAACTTTAAAAGAATTAAGAAGAAATAAAAACAAACCAAAAATTTATGTGATGACGGTTGTTTCAAAACTAAATATAAATGAAATTGAGAAAATTAAAGAAAAGATTTATTATGATACAGGAGGGGTTGATAATCATTATTTTGGGCCGGTCCTTGAAATAAAAAAAGATGTTTTTGAAAAAACAAAATGGAAGGGCAAAAATGTCGCAAGTTTAAATTTAATTCCTTATGAAAAATCCTATTCACTTAATTATCATGATATAAAAAAACTGCTAAAAATAAACAAAGATAAAGGAACTTATTTCTTATTCGGCAGGATAATAAAACTACTTGATGCAATTTTATATATAAAAAGAAGAAAATGCCCTTCCTTTCATCAGGTTCACATAGATGTTGATGGAAACTTAATTCCCTGCTCCTTTTTACCGGGAATAAAACTGGGAAATTTAAAAGAGAATTCAATTAAAGAACTATGGAGAAAGAGAGAACACTCAAAATTTATAAATTATTTGAGGAAAAAAGCATTTCCTGTGTGCTTTGAAATATGCTGGAAAAGAAGTATATTTAATGTCGCTTCTCAAACTGCAAGTTTAAGAGAGCTGATTTTTAAAAGATTCGGGAAATTCTAATCAAAAAATCTTTTTGTAAAGATAAGGGGTAATATAAAAACCAGGAAAATTATTGAGTTTAAAATTACATTTATATAAACTCTGAAATATACTGAAAATCCTGTATCAATTAAAAACCATATCAAAAGTCCTAAAAACATACACATCCATACCCATTTTTCTTTTTTATTAAAAGCATACCTTGCAATGAATACTATAAAAATTCCCCATCCTGCAATTGTTGCTCCCCATGCTCCATAAACCCATCTCTGAAAATTCTTTGTAGCTGAAATAATGTTTTCCTTAACCCAGAAAGTTTTATTTATATTTACATCAAACAATTTAAAAACAGGTGTTCCACTGAAAAATGCCATAAAAATTCCGAATATGGTTATTATAATTCCCATTAAAAGTATCCATCTTCTCCAGAAATTAAAATTGTCCTTCATCATCGCCTCCCTTATTTTTCGATAACGCAAAATTTTAAAAACTGCTTTATTCCGAAAGAACCCTTATTTGCAAAAAATAATGGAGGAAATTGAAGCCTCCCCCACTCTGTAATTCTTATACAGGAAGTTTTTTGGGCAACAGACTCAATGATTTTTTTATCAAAAGATGAAAAGGCAAATGCCTGCAGAAAATTTTTAAAAGGCATAAGAGCTTCAAGAATATTGTCCGGTTTTTTATAATATACTATCTGAATTATTCCTGGAAAGAAAAGGTCAATTATCTTCGGAGTTTTAATAAATTTAAAGTCACGGTCTTTTAAAATTAAATCTTTTTCAAACAAAAATGTGTCAATCACCTGTCTTCTCCTTATTCTTTCATTTAAATCAATCTCCTTTGCTTTGAATTTCTTTTTCAGTTTTTTAATATTTTTATCAATAATCCCTGTTAATTCCTCGTAATCAATACCTTTTTGAATAAATATCACAAAGGGGCTCATACATCCCCTGTGGTTGTAAAGAAAAATATCAAGGGCGACCCTGTTTAATATTCTTTCATTGAAATCTTTTCTTTTTATAAACCCTGCACCGAACATTGTGGGATAATCAATCACCCTTTTCTCTCCTGCAATTCTCTTTATGTTTCTTATTGTATCCGTGCTTCCCTGAACAACAACTATTTCAGCATCTTTAACAAAATCTTTTAATCTATCTTCATCATCTCCTCTAAATACCTCTATTTCAATAAAATTTGAGAGTTTTCTAAAGTTTTTTGTAATATACTTTTTGAATTCTTTAAAAAATATATGCATTTTATAGGAAGGCTTTGCATATATACATGTCTTTGATAAAAGCGCAGGAAATATTATCTGGGTTTCAATACCCGGGATGTTTCCGGAAAATATTGCGTGTATAAAATCAGGAGAAAATGCTTTTAAATAAATGTTCTTTTCAATTTTTACCCATTCATCAAGAATTTTCTCATTATAAATCTCATATCTAAGGAGTTTTTTTAAGCTCTTTTTATTTTTATAGGGCAAAAATGCATTTTTAATTCCTGTTTTAACCATCTCTTCAGAATAATCAGTGTTTTTTGAAATTCTCTCTGCTATGTAGTCCACATATTTTGATTTCGGGAAATTTGCGGATATTTCTGAAATAAAATTAATTATCTGTTTGACCGGAAGTTTTTTTAATTCTTTACTTTTCATCTATAAACCGCTATTTTTCAAGTTTAACTCAGAGATAAGTGAACATCCCCTTAAGTCAAAACCCTGAACCCTTCCTTTTAAAACAAAACCCTCCCCTCTTTTAATCCCTGTATCTTCTGTTAAAATGGCAATGCAGGCATCAAAGTTTGCAAGGTCATAGTGAATAAGAACACCCTCTTTTTTGTCCTCAAAAGTATCAGGGTCAACTATTCTCCATTTTAAAAAGGGAAGGGATAATTTTATTCTCTCGGTATTTTTGTTTTCAAAATAAAACTTTAAATTCGCATCGTAGTAATGAGAAATTAACTCACACATCCCATACTCATTTACTATAAATTTTTCATCAACACCCAATAATTCACTATAACTTTTATATAAATCTCTTTGCTGGACAACAACTTTTAACCCCTTGAATCCTCCTGTATCAAGGATTCTTGAGCCTTCTGGAAGTTTTATTCTAATTTTATTTTCTTTTAAATACTGAATCAGGTGATAAAGGGAAATTGATGTTCCCAGAATTGCAACCGGCTCTTTTTCTTTCTTTGTTTTTTTTAAAAATTCATGGAAAAGATATTTACCGTTTTTATAAAAATAGGCACTCTCTTTTTTCCCGAATTTCTCAAATATTCTTTTATACATATAGGCAAGGGATGATTGTTTAAATTCCTGAAAATCAGTAAAAAACACAAAAATTTTTATTTTATCCATATCAGGTAAGAAAAATTTTTTAAAACTTTTATAAATTACATTATCATAAATTTCAGGATAAAATACATATCTTTTACTTCTCAGTCCTTCTGTTGTTCCACTTGAAACAAAAACATATTCTGGTTTTTTAGTTTCAAAAGCCGTCAACTCAAAGTATTTAAATGCTCTTTGAGGACACGGAGGTATTTGCTTAAAGTTTCTTATATTTCCGGGTGTTATTCCTTTTTTAATACAAAAATTTTTATAGAATCTATTTCTATTATATTGATATTCAAATATTTCCAGCGCAATAGCATTGAACTCTTTCTCTGACAGGTCCTCTTTTTCCAAAGTCTCTTTTATTTTCCTTATCATTTAATTTTCATCCAGAATTCAATTGTATAAACCAGTTCCTGCTCGCTTCAAAAATGAGTTCTTTATATCTCAAAATCATTGTTTCTCAATATCTTTTCGCCTTTTTTTAAAGCATTTTATTAATGTTATTTCTATTTCAAACTGCCTTATAATTAAATTTACAGAACAAGTTCCACTGGCTCAAGTATTTTTTAAACCCGGTTTTTTTCAGGTCTTCTTTCCCACAACCCTGTCCTGTCATGCTCATATCTTATTATTTGCATTCTTCTGTATGTGTATATCCTTAGTTCTGGAACCCATTTACCATATACTTTCTTACCAGAATACAGGATGAGATGTATTGAATACAGTGGTCTTATCATAAAACAACTTTAAATATTGAAACCACTATGAGATTTAAAAAACTCAGTGGTATTAAAAACTTCCAGGAAAATTTCATCAACTGATCAAACCTCACCCTGGGAAGCGATGTCCTTATCCAGTAAAAGATAAAAATAACAAAAGCAATTTTTATCAGGAAAACAAGAAAAGAAGGAAGTGGAATAAAATAAGCATTACCTCCACCCAGGTAAAGAACAACAATAAGTGAAGAAATTAAAATTAGATGGGCATATTCTCCAAGGAAAAACCATGCAAATTTTATGCCTGAATATTCGGTATTATATCCTCCCACAAGTTCTGATTCTGCTTCAGGAAGGTCAAAGGGGATTCTTCCTGTATCAGCAAGTCCTGCAAGAAAAAATACCAGAAATCCAGCAAACTGAGGAAAAATATATGGTATATGCTGACTCTCAATTATTTTTTTTAAAGAAAAGGTCTCTGCCTGTAGAATAACCGCAGTAATAGAAAGTAAAAACGGGATTTCAAAGCTTAAAAACTGGGCTGCTGAACGAAGACCTCCAAAAAGAGGATATTTACTTCCGGATGATACTCCTCCCAGAACTATACCGTATGTGCTGAAACCAGCAATAACCAGAACAAAAAGCAGTGATGTGTTTATATCTGCAATAACTGGCTTTGAGCCTATAGGAATTAATGAGAAAGGAATAAACGCAGAGACTGCAGTTATAACAGGAGCTATAAAATACAAAATTCTATCTCTCTTTTCAGGGAAAACTTCTTCCTTTAATATCAATTTCACAGCATCTGCAATACTCTGAAATATACCAAAAGGTCCTGCTCTGTTCGGACCATATCTGTTTTGAACCCAGCCCAAGAACTTTCTTTCTAAGTAAACCATATAAGCCACAATAAGAGTGAGAACCAATATCAATATAACACTTTTAATAAAAACAGTTAGAAAAGGTATCAAAATTCTATCTTCTCCTTAAATTTTTTGTTATTTTCTATGACCTCTGGTGATGTGTGGATATTACAAGTTATCTGGGGTTCAGCTCCTTTTCTAAAAACCTCTTCTCTGAAATCCAGACAATAGGGACCCTTTTTTAGCTTGGAATCAAGGCACACTGTATCAATTACAACTCCCTCAGGCACAGGAAAGTTTTCACCCTTAAGCGGTAATCTTTTCATAATATTGGCCCAGAAAGGAAGAGCAAACCTTGCTCCTGAAGCTCCATTTGCTATTGTCCTCAAAGAATCAAAACCCACCCACACACCAAGAACAAGGTCAGGTGTAAAACCTATAAACCATGCGTCTGTAAAATCATCGGTAGTTCCTGTCTTACCTGCACATGGAAGAGTAAAATCGTATTTTATTCTTGCTTCGATTCCTGTTCCATTATCAATAACAGACTTCATCATATGGATTAAAATATAAACACTTTGAGAATCAATCAACTGCTTGCCAAAAGGTTCTTTTTCAAAAATAACATTTCCGTATGCATCTTCTATTTTTTTTATCCACACAATATCCACCCTTTTTCCATAATTTGCAATTGTAGAATAAGCATGAACCATTTCAAGCAGGGAAAGTGAAGGGGAACCAAGTGCTATGGAGAGAACTCTTGGAACATACGAGTCAATACCAAGTTTGTGAGCATAGTCAACAGTCAGGGGTATTCCCACACTCTGAAGCAGTCTGACAGAGGCAAGGTTTCTTGAATGAGCAAGAGCATCCCTTAGTGTTATTTTACCCATAAATTTTTCATCGTAGTTTCTGGGATACCAGGGTTTACCTGACCCATCGTCCTCAATCACTATCGGTAAATCATAAACATAATCCACTGGTAAATAACCATTTTCTATCGCAGTAAGATAGTAAAAGGGTTTAAATGCTGAACCTACCTGTCTTTTTGCCTGAGTAGCTCTATTAAACTGGCTTTTAAAGAAATTCCTGCCTCCTACAAGCGCCTTTATCTCGCCTGTTTGCGGGTCCATAGCAAGAATAGCTATCTGAAGAGGCATGGTATCGTCTTTTCCATTTCTTTTTACCCTTTTTTCTATGACAGGGAGAATACTATCCACAACCTTTTCACACACCTTTTGAATTTCACTATTTAAAGAAGTATATATTTTTGCTCCTTCTTTATAGATAAATTCTTCGCCATAAGCACTTATCACATCTTTCCTTATCTCCTCAATAAAATAAGCTGCAAACCTCTCTCTTTTTTCCTTTTCTTTTAAAACAATCTCTTCATTCAAGGCATTCTCATACTCTGTTTCATCTATTACTTTGTTTTTCAGAAGTAATTTAAGTATTTTTTTCTGCCTCTTCAAGGTATTTTCAAAATTTGTATAAGGGTCATAATAGGTGGGAGAGCGAGGTATTGAAGCGAGAAAAACCGACTCTGCAAGAGTCAGGTCCCTGGCATGCTTACCGAAGTAATAAAGAGATGCTGTCTCAACACCATAAACACCATTCCCGAAATTAATCTGATTTATATATTTCTCAAGAATCTGTTCCTTGGTGAATGCTCTTTCAATTAAAAGAGCAAGTATTGCTTCTTTTATCTTTCTCTTAACTGACTTTTCAAGAGTTAAGAACATATTTCTCGCAAGTTGCTGGGTTATTGTTGAAGCTCCCTCAACATATCTTCTCGCCTTTATATCCTTGTAGAGAGCCTTAGCAATCCTGAAAAAATCAATTCCAAAATGTTTAAAGAACCTTTTGTCTTCAAGAGTTATAAATGTTTTTGTTATATAGGGTGATACATCTTTTAATTTAACATAAATCCTCTTCTCCTGATAATACTCAAAAATCAAATCTTCTTTATCATCAAGTATCCGAGTTGTAACAGGTGGTTTATACCCCTCTATCATCTCAAGAGGTGGAAGGTCATATATGAAATAGCGGTATATAAAATAAGACAAAACAAAGGCAACTATCAGTTCTAACACCACTCCTGTTAAAATCCATTTTTTCATTCAGCCAATCCTGTATTCCAGGTAAAACTTTGTGTTACCCCTTATTATTAACATTTCAATATAATCCTTAACTTTTGAAAGTATTTTCTCAAAATCTTTCTTGTTATTTATTCCTTTGCCATTTAAACCTATAATTACATCGCCTTCTCTAAGTCCCATCTCATCGGCAAAACTTCCGGGCTTAACTTCGGTTATAACCACTCCCTGCTTAACCTTTAAGTTATATTTTTTAACAAAATAGTCATCTATATTATCAATGCGGATACCGAGTTTTGTAACTTTTTCAGGCTGGACTGCTTCAACGGTCTTAAAAATTTCTTTACCATTTCTTTCAAATAGAACCCCAACTTTTTCCTTTTCTAAAAGGTCGTATGTCGCTATTTCGTAGTCCCTTTTATTTCTTATAAGGTGACCGTTTATTTTCTTTATCAGGTCTCCTTCTCTCAAAATTTTTGCACAGGGGCCATCCTTTTCAACATGAACCACCACAACACCCTGATTTTTATTCACGCCATACTTATGCCTCAAGTCAGAATTAATGTTTGAAACCTCTATTTCCAGTTCACCTTTTTTAATTCGTCCATATTTTACAAGATGCTCAATACACTTGTTCAGGAGATTCACGGGTATGGCAAAACCTATACCTTCAAATCCTCCTGATTTTGTAATTATAAAGGTATTCATCCCTATCACATTACCATCAGCATTACAGAGAGGGCCTCCTGAATTACCCGGATTAATTGCCGCATCAGTTTGAATAAGATTTTTGTACTCTCTATTTTCAGACCCTTTAAAATTTCGGTGAAGAGCACTGATTACTCCAACTGTAATAGTTGGCTGAGGGTCATCCCACAAATATCCAAAAGGATTACCAAAGGCTATGACCCACTCGCCTCTTTTTAAAGAATCAGAGTTTCCAATGGTTACATGGGGGAGGTTTTTCCCTTCAATTTTTAAAAGAGCTATATCAAAGTCTTTATCCTTCCCTATCAGTTTTGCATCAAATATCCTTCCATCAGGCAGAGTTACTTTTATTGTATCCGCTTCGGCTATAACATGCTCGTTTGTAAAAATATATCCATCTTTTGAAATTATAAACCCGGATCCCTGAGAGATTATCCTTTGTCTGTAATATCTCGGAGGAAAAAGTTCTCCAAAAAATTCTTTAAAAAAAGGGTCTTTAAAAAAAGGAGAAAAACCTTTTACATATCCGGTTTTCATACAGGTAATAGATATAACTGCCTTCTCTGCTCTCTCGACTGCTTTTACAATTGCGTTCTCTCTTTGTCTGGATATTTTTTGTTCTATACTTAACTCAGATTTTGTGCTTTTCCCATTAGATTTCTGTGGATATAAAAGGGAAATTAAAAAAATTAATGTTAAACCTCCGAGAATATAAACAAGTTTCTTCATTCTCCAAAAACTTTTTTCCAGTCTGAGATAAACCTTTCAAGTCCTATATCGGTTAAAGGGTGTTTTAAAAGCTTTTCAAGGACACCCGGGGGAACTGTTATGATATCAGCACCTGCAAGGGCTGATTCAACCACATGTAAAGGATGTCTGCAGCTGGCAACCAGAACCTCTGTATCAAATCCATAGTTGTTGTAAATATCAACTACAACTCTTATAATGTCCATTCCCCAGTGGGATATATCATCAAGTCTTCCTGTAAAGGGTGATACAAAAGCTGCTCCTGCCTTTGCAGAGAGAAGAGCCTGAGATGGTGAAAACACAAGAGTCATATTCACTCTTATTCCCTTTGAACTTAGAATTTTTGTAGTCTTAAGACCTTCTGGAGTAAAGGGTATCTTTATCACAATATTCTCATGAATTTTAGAAAGTTCCTCTGCCTCCTTTACCATGCCATCACTATCAGTTGCTATAACTTCTGCTGAAACAGGACCTTTAACAAGTTCACATATCTCAAACAATATCTTTTTTGATTCTTCAAGAATCTTGCTTTTACTAAAAGAACTGTAATCAGGATACTGTCTGGCAATCTCTTTTGAAAGAAGTGTGGGATTTGTCGTAGCACCATCTATAATCCCGAGCCCGGTGAGTTTCTTTATCTCATCAACATTCGCAGTATCTATAAATATCTTCATTATTCCTCCCTTTTTAAAGTTTATTAATTATAATTTACCTTTAAGTCTGTAAACAAACTCTATACCGTCTTCATTCCCATAATAACCTTTTATTATTCCGTTTTTTTCAAAACCAAATTTCTCATAAATAGATATGGCTCTTTTATTTGAAACCCTAACTTCAAGTCTTATCTTTTTCTTATTTTCTTTTTTTGCCATTTCAACAATATGTTCAAGTATAGATCTGGCATACCCCTTACCTCTTTCTTCAGGGTGAACAGCAATATTGGCAAGATGGAATTCTTCTCCCATATCCCATATTATAAAGTAACCTGCTATTTTCTCATCTTTTTCAAGAACATAAAAAAAAGAAAAGGGATTTTTTAACTCAAATAAAAATGAAGTAAAGGACCAGGGTCTTTCAAAAGACTTTTTCTCTATGCTATGAATAGAAGGTATGTCAGAAATTTTAGCTCTCCTGATTGAAAGATTTGACATAGGAAGGTGTATAAAAATACAGAGGTTCTTTTTTTTCCATATCAATAAATTTACCCTGTTCATAAAGCAGTTCTCCTATACTTATAATGGACTCAATAGAAGGCACTTCCAGAGGATAGCATTTTTTTACTTTCTCTTCTATATCAATATCCTTACCAACATATAAAAAATCCTTTTCCAGCGGGACATCTTCTGTTTTGCCCATTTTAAACTCAACCTCTTTTCCATCCACAAACTTTTTCCAGAACACCTTATCTTTTTTAATTTCAATAAACGCTACCAGATTATTGTTTTCTTTTAAAAAAGGGTAAGCAAGAGCATCAAGGGTATTAACTCCAACAAAGTCTACTTTTTTCTTAAACCAGAGTGCTTTTGCAAAGGAAAACCCTGCCCTTAATGATGTAAAATAACCAGGTCCTTCTGAAATTGCTATAAATTCTATTTTTTTATCCTTAATATGTTCTTCAAGCATTCTCCATATCTCGATTATATATTCAGAATGTCTGTGATAGGCACCCATGGATATTTCTACAATTCTATTTTCTTCCATATAACCCATTCTTGTAATCTTACTTGATGTTTCAATTCCTATTTTTATTCCGTCCATTTCAGAACACAAAAACCTTTATTAGAAAAAGAAGATAGATATATGTAATTGCTCTTATTTTCAATACCATAGACATTATCAATAACATAAGGATAAGAAGAGGTATATACCTTTTTTTTCTGATACACAAACATCTGAAGTTCGTTATCAGAAGACATTATAAGAAATGGTGAAAAATATTCCAGCGTTTGAGTTCCTTTTTGCAGAGGCATTCTCTGAATAACTGAATCAGGTAACATATTTGAAAGGTCTATTAAAAACAGTGAATCAGCAGGAGAATTATAAGTTGTTAAAGCAAGAGTTGACTCAACAAAAGATATGTTTTTGACATTGTTTATATTTAGTGTCTTTGAATCTTTGAAAGAAAGATAGAAATCATAAATTTCGATACCGGCAGAATACGCATCACCTGTCAGCACATAGAGATTGCCACCGCTCCATAAATCAAAATCAGATGTGGTATACATAGTTTTTATTGAATCATAAATATACGGAGTCTGAGAAAGTTCTATTCTCACAAGACCCTTTTCATCAATCAAAAATAAGGAATTGTTTAAAATTTTTACTTCTCCTATCCACCCTCTAAGGGTAAAGGAACTTAGAAATTCAAGAGAGTCAGGCAAAACTCTTTTATAAATTTTCACATTATTGCCATATGTCCCGGATACAATCACACAGAATTCACTGTTTGCCCTGCAAATCCATGGAATTTCATTAAGCAGAAGTTCTTTTACCAAAGAAGGATTTGATGGGTTTGAGATATTATAAATCTTAAGAGAATAATATCTTGTCTCTCCACCAGCCTCATAAAGATAGTCACCATAAACACTAACATCTCTTGAAAATATACCACTTGAATATACTTCGGACATATAAACCTTCTGGGTTCTAAAATTCCACACAGGAGAGATGGTTTCTCCTCCTCTGCCATCTTTTGCTTTTATTTTCCAGAAATAAAACACTCCGGGTAAAAGCGAAGAAGAGGGAATAAAATGAGTATCAGGCAGATCAGAATAAAAAATAACAGGATTTTGAAAATTCTGTTTTGTATCCAGATAAAAGTCATATTTAAGAGAATCACCATCGGGGTCTGAACAACTCCAGTAAAAATCGGGAAGCAGGGCTACAAGGGTATCACCCAGAAAGGGGGAAGGATTGGAGGGAACATCTGGTGGATTATTGGGCGAAGAGGTCCTGAAATGATTGACAACTGACTCATTCTCTCCGCCTCTTGTGTCTCTGGCTTTTATTTTCCAGAAATAAGTCTGCGAATATTCAAGCGTGTCAATCAATACTGTGTCACTGTAGTCAGAAATATAAAGTAAAGGCACCGAATCCTGGGATAAAAATATATCATAAATTACGGTATCACCATCGGGGTCAGAGGATTTAAACATAAGGGTGCATACGTTTGAATTAAAAATATATCCATCAGGAGGGAATATAAGTAAAGGAACTAAAGGAGAATGATTACCATAGGTTATTAAAATATTAATTTCAGGAGAGAAGTTGAAATTTCCTGATTTATCAACCGCTCTTGCTTTAAGAGTATAGTAGGTGGAATCCGATGAGGCAGTAAAATCAACATCAAAAAACCACACATCCTGCGAATCAGGAGAGTATTTTGTATTAATTTTTATTGTATCATTTAAGAAGAGTTCAACAAATTCTACATCTCTGTTATCATTTGCCTTAACCTTGACAACAAGAGTGTCAGGGGGATGACTGGAATTATCCGGAGGAAAGATAATTGAAACATATGGTTTTTGTTTGTCAGCTCTCCTACATGAAACAAGTAACAGCAGACAAATAAAAATTACAATTTTTCTATTCATAACACAATTTTTTATAAACCTCATAATCACTCAAAACTCTAAATGTATATTTTCTCGTTTCCTCAAAAGGACAATCCATTAAAAATTGAAATTCATTTCTCACAACTCCTTTTTCTTTCCATTCTTTAATTCTGTGAATTCCTGCATTGTATGCTGCAACAGCAAGGTAAACCTCACCCAAAGAATCAATTAACGAAGATATTATTTCTATACCTGCATCAATATTCACCAAGGGGTTTTTCAATGAATCTATGGCAAAATCTTTATACTTTTCAACACTTTTAAACGTATAGGGCATAATCTGCATAAGGCCTATTGCTCCCTTAGGGCTAATCGCCCTTTCATTAAACATACTTTCTCTTCTCATAATTGCATAAATGAGATAAGGATTTACATTCTTTTCTCTTGCTCTTTTAAAAATAAAATTCTTATAGGGTAATGGAAAAAGTAGTCGCAGTAATTGTAAAGGAAAACATACGGTGTGATTCTCCATTCTTAAAATAGTATAGGCTTTCCTTGCAGTATAAAGAGAATAGAACCATTTTCCCACCTTATTAAGTTTTTCAGAGAGAGAAAAAAGGAGCTCAAAATCATTTATCTTTTGAATATAATATTTAAAAGCATCTTCCATATTGAGATGTGCAAAAATTAAAAGTTCCTCACCATCTGTATAGGAAGAGATGGAATTTTCCTCATAACATATTCCCTTTCCTCTAACAGTAAAAAGACCTAATGGCTCTACACTTTTCATTTTTTCATAAAGTTTTTCTTTTCCTGTTTGTTCGACAAGCAGTTTTAAAACAAATATATTATTCTGTGAAACAGTTCTTTCATCTTTTAACATCCCTTCTAAATTAATATTCATATCATAATCTATCAAAAACTTTTCATACCATTTCAAAGCAGACATAAATTCCACAGGATAAAAATTATTCTCAAGCATAACAAGGCGAGCTTCTTTTAAGGCATTTTCTCTTAAAGACTTATATTCACGAGATACTCTAAAGAATTCTTTAATGCTTTTTTCAACTTCTCCTGTGTATTTGTAAGATAATCCCTTTAATATTTTCGACTTTTCATAATACCATCTACCATCAGAAGGAAGGACTTTTTTAAAATACTGAATTGCCTTCTTATAATCTCCCATTTTAAAAAAACAGTAGCCAAGATAATAATGCCTTTTCCTGTTTTTTGTTCTCTGAAAATATAAAACACACTTTTTCCAGTTTCCTTTTAAAAAATAGTACCTACCTTTATAAAACTCCATGTGTTTTAAAAGGTTTAGTTCTTTTTCATCGAGAAGCAAAGGGTAATTTATAAGTATTTTTTTCAAAATCTTTTTATAAGAATCTTTATATTTTATCTTTTTATAAACTTCTTTTTTCAAGTTTAGAAAAGAAGGAATCAGATAGGATGGAAATTCGTCCTCATTACTTTCAAGAAATCTTAAAGCCTTTCTGTAATCTCCTTTTTCAACCAGTGATTGTGCATAATTTATAACTGCATCATAATACAGGACTGAATTTTTATATTCTGTTACTATTTTTTTGTAATCCCCTTTTTCAAAGGCAACCACATCTCCTCGCAGAAGTATTGTCGCATATATAAATTGCAATGAAACTATCATACAGTTTTTCCTATATCCCTGTGATTGATATTCACCCTGTAACCTTTTTTTCCTAACATTTCTTTTACTTCTTCACCTATAACAACTGACCTGTGAGTGCCACCTGTACATCCAAACCCAATTACAAGATATATTTTACCTTCGTGTTCGTAAAGGGGAATGAGAAAATTCAGTAAATCTTTTAATTTTAAAAGAAAATCTTTTGTGTCTTCTTTCTCAAGAACAAATTTTTTAACTCTGATATCTATTCCGTTTAATTTTCTCAACTCCTCTATGTAATGAGGATTTGGTAAAAATCTCACATCAAACAAAAGGTCAAGCTGAGAGGGCATACCATATTTAAATCCAAAGGTTATTATCTCCACAGACATCCCGGTTTTTTCCTCAAATATATCTTTAAGTTTATTTCTTAAATCCCATATAGTTAATTCTGATGTATCAAGAATTATATTAGACCTTTCCTTTAAGTCCATTAACATCTCCCTCTCTCTATCAACAGCCTCTTTTAAAACAAAACCCTTTTTCTGGAGAGGGTGGGTTCTGCGAGTTTCTTCAAACCTTCTGATTATTATGTCTCTATTTGCTTCAAGAAAAATCAACGTGTATTTCTTATTCTTTTCTTTTAATACATCAAGGCTCTTTTCAAAATGGTCAAAAAATTCTTCTTCACGAATGTCAACAGTAAATGCTATTTTTTCCTTTTGTCTCTTTGCTTTTTCAAGAAAATCAATCACATCTGGAATTAATGTACAGGGAAGATTGTCTATACAGTAATACCCCGTATCTTCAAAAAATTTAAGTGCACTGGATTTACCCGCTCCTGAAAGCCCTGTTATTATAACAAATTTTTTCATTCCACTTCTTTATAGAAGTCAATTTCTTTTTTCTTTTCCATAATTTCTTTTTTCAAAATCTCTGATAAATGCTTTGCAGAGTGATATCCCTCCTTTTTAAGCAGATAATCAAGAGCCACAATTTCAACAAGGACAGCTATATTTTTACCGGGATTCAGTGGAAGAATAACACAGGGAAGTTCGACTCCCATCACTTCTTCCTTGTATTCCTTTAAACCTGTTCTCTCATAGTCAATATTTTCGCTCCAGTCAATAAGCTTTATCTCCATATCTATTCTCTTAACATTCCTTACAGCTCTTATCCCGTACATTGAAAGTATATCAATAATACCTATACCTCTTATCTCCACATAGGGATTAAAATAAATTTTTTCTGATGCGCATCGGCCAATAAGAAACTCGTCAGGGTGTTTTATTATCTTTATACCGTCATCAGCGACAAGCCTGTGACCTCTTGCAACAAGGTCAACAGCACACTCTGATTTACCTATACCACTTCTACCAGTAAAAAGTATCCCGACACCGTATACATCAACAAGAGTTCCATGTATAATGCAGAAAGGTGCGAGTCTCAGAGAAAGATAGAGGTAAAGGGCATTCATAAAAGGGGTCGTTGATAAAGGAGTTTTTATCAATGGTATCTTTTTTTCACATAGCTTTTCCATAAGATAGGAAGGAGGGTCAAGATTTTTTGCTATAAAAACCCCGGGAAAACTGTATTTAACGAATCTATCAATTGCCTTTCTCTGCTCTTTATCATGAAAAGACAAAAGATACAGATATTCAGTTTCTCCTATTATCTGTATTCTCTCATAGAGAAATATTTTTTCAAAACCTGCAAATAGAAGCCCGGGCCTGTTTAAATTAGGAGTAGCAACCTTATTTTCAAGTCCATCTGGACAGACAAGCTCCAGCTTCCATCTATCTTTGTTTTCTTCAAATATTTCTTTTATTCTGACTTCAGGATAGATAACTTTATGTTCCATCTATCTTTTCCTGCGTTTCATTTTGCCTTCATATTTTTTAAGCTGTCTTTCTATTTTGTCTTTTAATTCATCTATTACAAAAAAGAAATCATTTGAGGTGCTTTCTGCTTTTAAAAATTTTCTGTTAACATCGAGGAGTAATTCTGCTCTGAACCTTCCCCTCTGTTCTTCCACCACAATTTCTGCTTTGTTTATGTGATTTGAAAATCTTTCAATTTTCTTCAATCTTTTATCTATATACGCTTTCATATCTTCTGTTAACTCCACATTTTTAGATGTTATAATAAGCCTTTCCATGTTCTCCTCCTTTTAAAATGTTTTTACAAAGTATGCCTGTATTTCCTTTACATCAAGCTTTTTAAATTCATTTACTTTCCCAACAAATTCAAACCTCCCTCCTTTAAGCCATGCTATCCTCGTCGCCACCTCCTCTGTAAAACCAAAGTCATGTGTAACAGCTATAAATGTTCCTTTTATTTTCTTCCACAAATCTTTCAAAAGTTTTGTGATTTTTAACGCTGTCTCAGGGTCAAGACCTGTAGTTGGTTCATCAAAGAATATATACTTGGGTTCATAAGCAATAGCCCTTGCTATAGCAACTCTTTTTTTCATACCGCCCGAGAGTTGTGCAGGATAGAGTTTTTCAACCCCTTCAAGTTCCACAAGCTCAAGAGATTTTTTGACCTTATCCTTTATTTCCTTCTTTGTAAGGGAAAAATGTTCGCGAAGAGGAAGTGCTATGTTTTCAAAAACAGTCAGAGAGTCAAAAAGAGCCGCCCCCTGAAATACAAATCCTATGTTTTTCCTGGCCTTTAAAAGTTCCTTAGGTTCACCATTTGTGACTGAAATATCATCTATACTAACCTCACCCCTGTTTGGTCTTATGAGTCCAACAACGGTCTTTATAAACACGGTTTTACCTGAACCGCTTTTTCCGAGAATAACCAAAAACTCTTCATCCTCGATATCCAGTGAAACTCCTTTTAAAACAGGGAAATCAAAGTTTACTTCAAGGTCTCTTACTCTTATCATCCAAAAATAATCACTCCCAGTAAATAGTCAAATAAAAGAATCAAAAGAGATGCTGTTACCACTGCCTTGGTAGTGGACAGTCCTACCCCCTGTGCTCCTCTCTTTGTCTCCATTCCGTAAAAACAACCGGAAAGCGAAAGAATTATACCAAAAGCAGAAGCCTTAATCAATCCTCCAAAAAGGTCTTTTGGCAGGAAGAAAAGTCTGGCTCCTCTTGTAAATAAAATATAATTGGCAATTCCTGTGAAGTGGGAAATTATCATACCACAGAATATTGCAACTATATCTGCAATGATTGTAAGCATAGGAAGAGCAATCATGGCAGCAACCACTCTGGGAATAAACAAAAATCTATAAGGTGAAATCCCCATAACTTCAAGAGCATCTATCTGTTCTGTTACCTTCATCGTCCCTATTTCAGCTGCTATACCTGAACCCACTCTTCCTGCAACCACAAGCCCTGTAATAACGGGTCCCAGTTCTATCATAACACCCTTTGCAACACCCGCTCCCAGGTAGATAAGCGGGACATAATCTCTTATCTGATAGGCAGTTTGAACTGCGGCCACCATACCCAGAAAAGCGGATGTGAATATAACAAGTGGCAGCGAATTCACACCTATCTGATTAATCTGAAAAACAATATCCTTTCTCGTTTTACCTATTTCCTTCAGGTAAATAAGGGTCTTCCAGAAAGAAGATATAAATCCGCCTGCTTCCTCAAAAATACTGACAAATATTCTCATATAAAATCACCATAATCTCTATCTATTGAAGTCTCAGGAACAAACTTCATATATTCTTTCAGAAATCCCAGCCTGACAACACCTGTCGGTCCATTCCTGTGTTTACCAACAATAACTTCTGCTATACCCTCCTCTGCTGTATGAGGGTCGTAAAAATCCTCCCTGTAAAGAAAAATTACAAGGTCAGCATCCTGTTCTATTGCACCCGACTCTCTTAAATCTGCAAGTTGAGGTCTTTTATCAACTCTTCTCTCCACCTCTCTTGAAAGCTGAGAAAGAGCAATTACAGGAATATCAAGTTCCATTGCAAGAGATTTTAATGAAACGGATATATAAGCTATCTGTTGCTGTCTTGTTTCCATTCTTGGTGCCTCTATTAATTGCAGAAAATCCACAAAAACAGTGGTAATATCGTATTCCTTGCGTGCCCTTCTTGTTTTTGCTCTGAGTTCCTGAAGAGATATCTTTGGAGTATCATCTATATAAATTGGTGCACTCTTAAATTTTTCAGCCGCTTCAGAAAGTTTAATCATATCCTGAGAACTAATATCACCTTTTCTTATTTTCTGCATTTCCACATTTGCTTCCATTGCAAGGAATCTTTGAATAATCTGGTCCTTGGGCATTTCTATACTGAAAAGAACTACGGGCTTCTTATGCACTATTGCAAGGTTTCTCATTATATTCAGGGCAAAACTCGTCTTCCCCATGGCAGGTCTTGATGCGATAACAATAAAATCGCCTCTATGAAATCCTGCAGTAAGAAGGTCAATCTCCTGAAAACCCGTGGGAATCTCAACTCCTCTACCTTCCATAATTCGGTTCAAATCTGAAAAAAAGCCTTCCAGAAGTTCTTTAACAGGAACAAATCCTCCCTTTAGCTTGTATCCCCTAACACCAAAAAGCATGGCATCGGCTTCATCAATTATTTCTTCTGCATCTTTTTTTTCATCATAACATTCCTTCATCACCTTATTACATATCTCGATTGTCTTTCTATAAAGGAATTTCTCTATTATAATTTTTGCATGTTCTTCAAGATATTCCGGGTTCATTACCTCTTCAAGCAATGACCCAAGATATGCAGCTCCTCCTGCTTCTTCAAGCTTTCCTCGCCTTTCAAGTTCATTTTTCACTGTTAAAAGATCAGGAATTCTCCTGACACCCGCAGCTCCTTCTGAAATATCTCTTATAACTTCAAATATTATTCTGTGATTTGGTTGATAGAAAACTTCAGGTGTAAGCATCTCAATACCCTTATAAAGAGCATTCTGGGATGTCATCATGGCACCGAGTACAGCCATTTCCAGGTCTATTGCATGAGGTTCTATATCAGGTTTTCTCACTTCCTTCATTTTTAAACCACTCCACCACTTTATCTACACCCTGCTCAAAAGTAATCACAGGCTTCCAGTTCAGAACTTCACCTGCTTTTTTTGAATCAAGGTAAATTTTATAAACCTCACCCTCTCTTCTGGGCATGTAAACAGGTTTTCTATCATATCCAATTCTCTTTGCAAGGATTTTAAAAATAGAATTGACTGAAATTCCTTTACCGGTTCCTATATTAAATTTAAAACAAAGATTATCAGAATTGAAAAGAAGTTCAAGCGCCTTAACATTAGCCTCTGCCACATCTTCAACATAAACAAAATCTCTTTCCTGATCACCATCACCATAAATATAACATTCTTCCTCTTTGAGCATTCTGTAGGAAAAAATGGCTATAACTCCGGCTTCCCCAAAAGGGCTCTGTCTTGGACCATAGACATTTCCATATCTCAGAGCTATGAAACTTATTCCGAACACATCATGGTAATAGTCAAGATATCTTTCAAATACCATTTTTGAAAAGGCATAAGGACTTACAGGTTCTAATTTATGCTCTTCTGATACAGGATTTTTTTCAGGCTCTCCGTATATCGCTCCACCTGTTGATGCAAATATAAACTTAGAAACACCATACTCTTTTGCCATCTCCAGTAAAATCATTGAACCGTAAACATTGTTTGTAAAATCCTCAAAAGGGTCTTTAACCGACACAGCAACTGAAGACTGAGCAGCATGGTGGTTCACAATATCAAATTTCTTTTCTCTAAAAAGGTCTTCCATGCTTTTTTTATCCCTTATATCAACAGGATAAAATTCCGCACCATCCGGGACAAATTCCTTTTTACCTGTTGACAGGTTATCCACCACAACAACTTCATGTCCTCTTTGCAGGTATCTCTCTGCCACCCATGAACCTATGAAACCCGCACCACCTGTAACTAAAATTTTCATTTAAACAGAACCTTTTTATAAGTGTGTATTTCCTTATCATCGTCCTTTATTCTAATAAAATACACACCTTTTTTTAAATTTTTAAGAGTCATTTTTTTTCCTCTTTTTATATACTTCAATTTTATACTCTCAAGGCATCTTCCTGCAATGTCGTAAATATTTATTTCCAAGTGCCGTGCATCTCTCTGGAACAAAAGGCTTCTCTCATAAGGTATATTGAGCACCAGAGGTATTGAGGAGGAACTTCTAAATTCTTTTAGAGGGTCAATGACCCATGAATATTTTATAACCTGAGTATCAACCAGTGAATTACCACCATAATCAGAAAAATAAACAGGATTTATATACACTGTATCTCCATGGTTTAAAGAAGGAGAACCCTGCTCAAAATTAAAAAATATAATAAAAATGTCATCATTAAACATAATCTCTCCGGTTTTTCCACTGCCTGAAACCCATGAATGATTTTTTGAGAGTTTAAAAGCATGATCTATGGTAGAGGAGTCCACGCTTATATTCATGAACAGGGGTTCAGAGAAGTAAAACACTATGAAATCATCCTTATCAAGAAGAATGTCCTTGAAATTATTTTCATACAGAATTATTGAATCACACTCTGGAAGTTTCTCATCAAATGTTCCCTCAACAAGAAACCAGCCCTGAGCAGAATTACCCAGTGAATCTTTTATATAAGAAGGCGATGGATAAATCGTATCTCCTATCTGAATTGTAGGAGATGATGAAGGAATAAGGTTCACAACAAGTGAATCTGAGGTTATCCAGTTAGCATTCACAGAATCACCAAAAGTGTGCCCATTGCTTAAATTAAAAACAAGGTTTATATCAACTGTGTCAAAATCGGGCTTATTTGTCGGCTCTGAGAAAACTATGGTCACAAAATCATCATTATCAATACCGTTCTCTTTAACAACTCCATCAGATGCAACACATATTATGATCTCAGGACCATTCACATCATCAAAACTACCCTGTATTATTCCCTGTGATTCTCTGTAAAAACCAAACCTGTCTTTAACCTTTGCAATAACCGTATCTCCTAGAGAAACAGTGGGGTACTGATTTCCGGAATATGCAAGAAATATCTGCAATGTATCTCCTCTGGTGTTCCATTCTGCACCACCAAAATCTCCATAAATATTTAACCATGAATGACCGTTTGAAAGTGGAAAAATAGAATCAACATTGAATTTATCCACCTGAGGTTTTTCTGTAGGTTCATCAAACACAAGTATTACTCTGTCATCAGGGTCTTTACCATTCTTCTGCCATTCTCCGTCCGAAGCAGTTGCAGAGAGTAAAACAGGTCCGGTTGAATCGTATCCCATTAAAAGTTTAACAGAGTCAAGAATAAAAGGATAAACCTGGGAAAATGGTGTTATTTCAAGCCTGTATTGAAAATATCTGTCTCCATCATTTATACCCTGGTAGTTATCTATTATTGTATCCTGTAAATAGGGTAAAGAATCCCACAAAATCGTATCAGGTGTAACAGAGTCAGAAAAAGTTCGTAATTTTATCTTTACATCCCCACCCGTTGAAAACAACAAAAACTTCTTATATATAGGGTAACTTCCCTGCCTTTTCAGGTCAATTGCTGAGGAAACAATAGATGCTCTTTTTGAAAAAACTGAATAGAGAATCTCAGGGTCATTTTCGGTTCCGAGGAAGATATGCCCATCCCCTATATAGTAGAGAGATTTTGCGGAAAGACCTTCAAGGGAATAATCAAGGGTATCACACACATAAAAATTTTTTCTATCATAAGAAGAATAGAGGATATTCTCAGGAGATAAAGTGCTCTTTGAAAGCACATAAAGGACATCCCCTTTCCCCTCTATCAAATCCTCAAAGACCGTGTATGAATCACCCTGAAGTAATTTTTGCCAAGAAGAATCAATAAATGAGTAACTGTAAAGGGCAGGAGGGGATTTCACAAGAATAAAAACTCTCTCTGAATCAGCAAGTCCTTTTACTGCATAACCTGTGGAATCAGAAGGCGAGGGCAATCTGATAAAAGGTGGATAACCATTGAAAGAATTGTAAACTTTCCAGACGCTATCTTTTCTGGCAAGCACAAATATCCCTCTAAAACTGCTGGCAAATATCCATACAATGTCATTCACTTCGTTTCCATCAAATCTGTGGACCTGTTCCCACGAACTGCCATTGAATCTTAAAACATATCTATAGCTCCCACCCTGAACCGCATACAAGTTATCCTGACACAGAGCGAAATTTCTAAAATCGTTGAGTGTGGTATTAAACACAGGAACAAGAGGAAAATGATTTAAGGTATCATAAAAAAGAGTATTTTCATTAGCCATCCATAGATAGTTTTGATAAATAAGCATGTCCATTAAAGTGCCTTCCAGGGAAAAATATTGATTTGAAGAAAAACCTTTATAGAAAAGGGTATAAAATATTCTTGTGCTATCAGGAGAAATAACCCCAATAAAAACCGTATCTGAATTAACAGAGACTATCTTGTCCACAGCCCCTGAATTTCCAAATAAATTTAAAGGGTAAAACATGAAAAAACTATTTTCCATGAGATAGAGCTTATTGTTTTCAAAATAATCTATATTCTGACCATTCCAGAACCCGTTCCAGTTAGAAGTATAAAATATCCCCGGACCATTTTCCCATGTTTTTTGAATTATATAATCCGCCCCTGCCACTGAAATTAAAAATAAAAGTATAAGAAAATCCCTCACAGGCTATCCTGCTTTTCTTATTTCTTCTTCAAGAGCAGGAACTATCTCAAAAAGGTCTCCGATTATACCATAATCAGCAATTTCAAAAATAGGAGCATTTGGGTCCTTGTTTATTGCAACAATCACTTTTGATGTTCTCATACCTGCAAGATGCTGCATTGCTCCTGAAATACCACATGCTATATAAAGAGAAGGAGAAACAGTTTTACCGGTCTGACCAACCTGATGAGAATGGTCAATCCAGCCTGCATCAACAGCTGCTCTGGACGCACCCAGAGCAGCCTTTAAAACTCTGGCAAGCTTTCTCAGGGGTTCAAACCCCTGTGGTCCTCCCACACCTCTACCACCAGAAACAATTATATCAGCCTCTGTAACGTCAGGTTCTTCTTCTTCCTTTGGCTTCAAATCCTTCAACTTCAGTCTGTCAACATCTTCTATCTCTTTTTCCTCAACATCGCCTTTACCCTCTTTTTCAACAACCTGAAAAACATTTGGTCTTATAACAACCACAACCTTCTCTCTTAAAAGTTCTTCCCACACATAAGCCTTACCAGCAAAAACAGGTCTTTTAACATGCACCTTATCACCTTCTATTTTAAAATCAACTATCTCTTCTCCAAAAGATGCAGAAATTTTAGCACATATTCTTGCAGCAAGGTCCCTTCCATTAATTGTGCTTCCACATATAAAAAGATTTATATTTTCTGATTCAATCTTTTCCTGTATGAGTTTTGTAAAAGTTTCTGGTATGTAAAGATTTTGTCCTTTAAAATAATATACCTTATCAGCACCTTTTGATAAAAGTCTTTCAGGGTTTTCAATTTCACCAAACAAAAAGGCAAATGTTTTTCCACTCTTTTCAGAAGCAATTTTTGAAACGCCACCAAGGGCTTCCAGAGAAACTTTTTTAAATTCTTTTCCATCGTGTTCAACGAAAACACCTGTATTCATCTTCTCCTCCTTTTTAAATAATCTTTGATTCTTCTTTTAAAAGTTTTACAAGCTCTTTTACATTGTCAGGAAAAGGCAGGTCTATTATCTTACCCTTTTTTCTTTCCGGTGGTGGTTCATAGCTCAGGATATTTGTAGAATTTGCAGGCAGGTTCGATATCTCATTAACATCCACTGGCTTTTTCTTTGCCATCATAACACCCCTTAAAGAGGGAAACCTGGGTTCAAACTTTGCTTTTTCAAAACTTATTATAAGAGGTGACCGGGCTTCAATTATTTCAACCCCATATTCTGTTTCCCTTTCAAGAACAAATCCTGAATCCTTTATCTCCATATTTGTAACACAGGTCACAAGGGGAAAACCAAGCTTCTCAGAAAGATAAGCGGGAACAAGACCTCTATCATAATCTACTGCCTTTTTACCCATAAGGATAAAATCAGGGTTTTCAGATTTCAAATAATCAGAAAGAATATCAGCGGTCTGAACCGAATCAGTAATCTCATCATTCACTTTGAGAAGCACGCCTCTATCCGCTCCCATTGCAAGAGCATGTCTTATTGTCTCTATTGAGTCTTCAGTGCCACAGGAAACAGCAATAACTTCACCATCTCCTATTTTTTCTTTTATCCTCAAAGCTGCCTCGGTTGCGTATTCATCATAAGGATTTATCACATAGGGCAACCCCTCTCTGTCTATACCTGTCCTGTCAGATTTTACTCTCAGTGGAACGCCTGTATCAGGGACTCTTTTCACCGTAACAAAAATTTTCATCCTTTACCTCCTTGAATTTCTTCAATTTCTTTATTACTTACAACAATTTTTGAAAAATCAGCATACTTGTCAAAAAGTTCTTTTACACTTTCCAGAAGTGCCAGCCTGTTTTTTCTAATTTCAATGTTTTCTGTCATCACAAAAACATTGTCAAAGAATCTGTCTATATAGGGCTTAAGCATAAAAAGATATGCTATTGATTTTTCAAACTTTTCTTCGGAAAGACTTTTGAGATATTCATCTCTCAATTCTTCGACTTTGCTGTAAAGTTTCTTCTCTTCCTCTTCTTTAAAGAGTGTAACATTAATAAAGGAAGCTGTTTTTTCATTTCTCAATATATTCGCGACTCTTTTCTGACCTACAACAACTCCGAGAAAAGTTCTCCTCTCTTTTTTATAATACTCTTCTAACCAGTAGGCTTTTAGATAAATTCTATACAGGTCATCATCATCTGATGCAATTATAGAATCAACTATATCATATCTTATACCCTTTTTCTCTTCAAGGTATCTGTCATATCTTTTAAATATGTAATCAAGAATCTGCTCTTTATTATTTTCTCTCTGGTAAATATCCATCATCTTCTCTGACCATTCTTTTAAAGAGAATCTAAATTTAAAATGGATTAAAAGGTCAAAAAAACCATAAATTATTTTTCTCATCCCCAGAGGGTCTTTTGAACCTGTAGGTCTGTACCCTTTTAAAAAATAACCTATAAAAGAATCCCACCTATCAATCAAACCCAGTATGGCTGATTCCTTAAGCTCGGGCATTGAATCACCAATTGCTCTTGGCTTTAAAAACTCTCTCAGTATTTTTACAACCCTTTCATCCTCCCCCTGCCTCTTTGCATATTCAGATGCCACAACTCCCTCAAGGAGAGTAAACTCTTTACCATCTTTAATCATTTCGGTAGTTAAATCAGTTCTTGAGAGAAAAATCGCTCTTTTTATTGATTCTCTGTGAAGTTCATCGGGCAAATTTATGACCTCAAAAAATCTATCTATCCTGTAAATTTTATCATACACTGTTCCAAGTTCTTCATCCCAGTAGAGTTCCTTTAAGCTGTCAATTCTCTTTTCAAGGGGAATTTTTAAATCTTCCATCATATAGAATTCCGCATCTTCAAGCCTTGCAATTAAAACCTTTTCAAGACCCTCAACTATTTTTTCGTATTTGTCTTCGGTATTATTTATAACAGCTATAAAATATGGCAACAGGTTTCCCTCTCTGTCTTCAACTGCAAAATATCTCTGGTGAACTCTCATTGCAGTTACTACGAAATCACGGGGCATCTCAAGATACTTCTCAGGAAATTCTCCCATAACAACACCTGGATACTCAACAAGACCTGTGACTTCTTCGAGAAGTTCGTCATCATAAAAAAGTACACCTTTCTTCTTTTTCACAAGATTCTTTGCTTTCTTGAGAATAAGAGATTTTCTCTGCTCAAAGTCAGGTAAGACAAAGTTCTCCTTCAAAAGTTCTTCATAATCTTTCTCATCGTTTACTCTAATCCATTCATTACCTTTTAATCTATTACCTTTTGTTTTCTTTCCTGATTTTATTCCATCTACCTTAAAGTTTATAATCTTTTTATCCATCAAACATAAAATCCACTTTATGGGTCTGGGAAAAAGAAAAGACCTTCCCCAGTTCATCATCAAGGGAAATTTTAAAGACTTAATAAACTCAGGTAAATTTTCTGAAAGCACATCTCTGGTTGGCAACCCTCCCTTTTTTATTTTTACCGCAATGTATTCACCTTTACCTTTCTGAACAACAAATAGCTCATTCTTTGAAACTCCTTTACTTTCAGCAAATTTTATTGCAGCGGGCAGAAATTCGCCTTTTTCATCAATTCCAAATTTTTTGGGTGGTCCCGTAATAACTTCTTCTATTTGTTTCTGTTTATCTGAAAGATTCGCTCTCACAGCCCATCTTCTCGGAGTTGAAAATGTTTTTATATTAGAAAATTCTATCAAATTTTCTTCCAGAAACTTCAAAAAATCTATTTTTAAAATCTCTTCACCCTTTTTAACAAGGAAAGGTGGCAACTCTTCAAGCCCGATTTCGAGAAGAAAATTCTTCATTCTACAGTGGCTCCAATTTTTTCAAGATATAGCGAAGCACATTGCTTTGCATAGTTTCTTATCCTCAGAATTCTCGCATTTCTCTCCTTCGGAGAAAAAGCCCCTCTTGCATCAAGTATATTAAAAATATGAGAAAATCTTACAACATTATGATAAGCAGGATAAAGGAGTTTCTTCTCAAGTAAAGTTTTTATCTCTCCTTCTATCTTTATAAATTCTTCCAGATAAATTTCTGCATCAGCAATCTCATAATAAAATTTTGAAAACTCCTCTTCGTTAATTCTGTAAATATCTCCCCATGTAGTTTCCTTATTCCATTTAATATCAAATATAGAGTCTTTATTCTGAAGATACATTGTTATTCTTTCAAGACCATAGGTAATCTCACATGTAATAGGATTCAGGTCAAATCCTCCCATCTGTTGAAAATATGTAAACTGGGTTATCTCCTGCCCATCAAGCCATACCTCCCATCCAACACCCCATGCACCGAGTGTGGGTGACTCCCAGTTATCCTCAACAAATCTTATGTCATGCTCAGAAGGGTCTATACCAAGAGATTTTAAACTGTCAAGATAAATTTCCTGGACATCATCAGGAGGCGGTTTCAAGATAACCTGAAGCTGATAATACTGGCACACCCTGTTAGGATTCTGAGCATATCTTGCATCCTTGGGTCTTTTTGAAGGCTCAATATATACACATTTCCATGGGTCTGGTCCAAGACACTTTAAAAATGTTGCAGGGTTAAATGTGCCCGCCCCCACCTCTGAGTTATAGGGCTGGAATACAAGGCACCCCTTTTTTTTCCAGAAAGTCAAAAGTTTCAATATCACATCCTGAAAATACATCAATTATATTATATAGAAAATTTGGAGCACAGAGCAAATAAAAGTACAAGGGTAACCACGACACACAACATCTGTGAAAAATTAAGAGGCAAAACTCAAAACATCCTCCAAATAATTCCCAGACTTATGTTCTCCTTTATCTGAGCTCTCTTTTCCTGTTCTTTATCATAAAAAATCTGAGCATAGATTGAAATCTGGATATATTTACTCAGTGATACACTCAAGGTATTTTCAAAGTCAATATCAGGCTCTTTCCAGTAATTTTCATAAGGAGTTCCTTTTAAATTTTCAGATTCTGAATTCAGAAATGCCTTGAATATCCTTAACTTTGTTTCATATAGAAGATTTTTTGCCATTTTAAATTTTCCTGTTGATAGAAATTCAATCCCGCCGTAAACCGTAGTTTTTGTCCCTGATAATTTATTCATAAGAGTATCAATCGTTTTCTCAATATGTTCCTTTGCACCAAAACCCACTCTTGCATCAAAATTTCTCCTTTCATTTTTTATAAGAAATTTTAAAATACCGATGGTTTGAGTAAGGTCAACAGGATGGATGTATCTCACAATCTCAGGATATGAGTTATCATAAAACTGACTCAGAAATCGGTTTGAAATATAGGGTGAGACAATCCATCCTGGAGAATAGGTAAGTGTTATCTCATCATCTATTTTATCAGTTGATTTTTGAGGTACTTCCCAGTCCTCTGTTTCACTGTTCTGGAAATAAGTCTGTCCGAATGCCAGCTTAAGTGAGTTTAAAAGAATTAAATTCTTGCCAGCAGGTCCTTTTAGGTCAGAATTCAAAAACAAAGTCCATGTTATACTTCCTATATCACCACCCGTCCATGCTGAATTGTAGTAATTCTGGGTAAGGTTCAGTCCCGTATCAAGAGACTTTTCCCATCCATTAAAAAGACAAAATAACATTAAAATTTTTAGCATATAAACCTCCATCTTTATTTTAATTATAATCTATTCATCAAAAAGATTGAAACATGACGCTTAAATTCTTTAAAATTTTTAAAACTTAAAAAGGGTCGGGGTTTATTTTTTAATCCCTTGACTATAAAGGGGTGAAAAGTAACCCGGGAGGAAGGAATATGAAAAAAATAATTGCTGGAATAGCTCTGGTCTCATTCCTCTATGCAGGAGGATGGGACCATCCTGTCCAGGGAATAAGGGGGCTGGGGATGGGAGATGCCTATACAGCACTTGCAGAGGATGCGACAGCAATATGGTGGAACCCTGCAGGACTTTCTTTTCAGAAGAGTATGCTTGAAGTAAATGTAGGTGGAACAGTAGATATGCCAATGCATGTCTGGAAATTTCCTGACCCTGCAAATCCTTCTGCAGAAAAAGAAGCAACTTCAAATCTTGTGAAAATTGTGCCTCAGGCATTTATTTCCTACAAACTGAACAAGTTCGGTCTGGGTTTCGGATATTATGTTGCATACGGTGGCGGTGGTGTTGACTGGAAAGAAGAAGATGCTGGTATGGACATATACTCTGTTCTTGGTGTCATGTCCTTCACCCCAGCATTTTCCTACATGATAAATGAAAAATTCGGAATAGGAGCAAGGATAAACATACTTTACGGAACCTATGAAAGCAAAACCAGCATGAGCCAGCCTGTTCAATTTTCTTCAAAAGATGAAGGAAGCGGATGGGCATTTTCAGGAGGTGCAGGAATTCTTTACAAACCTCTTGATATCCTTTCAGTGGGATTTAATTTCAGGGGACCATTCACATTAAAACCCTCAGGAACCCATACAGAAGATACTCTTGAATTTGACACAGAATCAGAGGTTGATTTCCCGATGACTTTCGGGATAGGTTTCGGACTGACCCCGATGCCCAATTTAACACTCGGACTTGACTTTGAATACACAACATGGTCAACCCTTGATTACTTCATAACCACTGTTAAAACACCCATGGGAGAATCTGTTGACACAACAGAACTTTTATTTGAGGATGCCTTTAAAATAAAGCTGGGTGGTGAATATGCATTTCCTGAAATTGGTCTCGCATTAAGAACAGGATTCGCTTATGATAAAGCAGCATCTCCTGATTCAACCCTCTCCGCCGGGAATATTGACCCTGATAAATTTGTGATTTTCGGCGGAATAGGATATGAAAGGGCAAACTTTGGAATAGATTTATCAATTTTAAAAGCATTCGGCTCAGAGAGAAAGTATGAGGAAGAGGTTGCACCGGGAGTTACAGTTACAAATAAATACAACATGAACCCCATGGCAATAGGGGTTGCATTAAAGTACAAACTTTAAAAACTTAACTTTTAAAATTCACCCCCGACCCTTTTTAAACAAATGAGAGTTATTTTTTTTGAAGATTTGAGGTATATAAAATTCTGGTTTCCGATTTTCAGATTAAATCCCTTTTTCAAACTTTCCTTTTTCAATCCCTTTGTAAAAAACAAAAAATCGTATCTCCTCATAAGGGAAGAGATATTTGAGATTTCAAGAAATTATTTTAGAAAAGAAAAAATTTTGAAGGAAGTTAATTCAGAAAATGCCTTACTCCTCTCCTCTTTTTTTATACCTGAAAAAATAAAAAACTTTAAAGAAAATACTATTTTAGCCTTTAAGAGTGAAAAAGTGGGGATTTTTCTGAAAAGGGCAAAATTTAAAAACCTGAATGAATTACTTGAAGAATTCAATAAAAATTATGATGAAAAAGAAATAAAAGGAAAATTTATAAATACTCCTTTTAAGTTAATATCCGAATTTGAAGAAATCTTAAATAATTACCTGAATTTGATAAAATCAGAATACAAAAGAGTCAGCAAAAACCTTTATTCAAATTCAAAAATTTCAAAAAATGTGGAGATTGATACAAAAAACGGAATAGTTATAATTGAAGAAAATGTTGAAATAGAGCCTTTTTCCTTTATAAAGGGACCTGCATTCATAAGAAAAGGAACAATAGTAAAGTCGGGTTCAAAAATTTATTCCTCATACATAGGTCCTGTCTGCAGAATCGGTGGTGAAGTGGATACATCACTTTTTACGGGATACTCAAACAAGTCTCATCAGGGATTTATAGGACATTCAATCATCGGAGAATGGGTTAATCTCGGTGCAATGACAACAAACTCAGATTTAAAAAACAACTATTCAGAGGTAAGGTTAAAGATAAAGGATGAAACGATATCAACAGGCACGGTTAAGTTTGGAGCAATAATAGGGGACCATGTAAAAACAGGAATAGGAACATTAATACCCACGGGTGCCTATATAGATTTTTTCACAAATATATTTTCAGGGGGGAAATTCTGTCCCAAATACATTCCACCCTTTTCATGGGTATCGGATAAAGGAATTGAGGTTTACAAAATAGATAAGGCAATAGAGACTGCAAAGAGGATGATGAAAAGAAGAAATTTAGAAATGGGAATAGAATATGAAAAAAGAATAAGTAAAATTTTTAAAGAGGAAATTGAAAAGTAACAGTGTTTCCTTTATAATTTTTATTTAAAAAATTCTGGAGGATTTTTATGAAAAAAGTTGCAGTAATGATGGTGATGGCTATTGTGTTTTACGCCTGTAAAAAAACAGAACAGCATGGGAAAACTCCGCTTGCAAAAGTTGGAAATATTGTGATAACAGAAGAAGAACTAAAATCACAGCTCCCTGAACTTGCCTCACAATTTATGGAAGAAGAACAAAAGTCACAAATTCTAAATTTCGGGATAGAAGCAACTGTATTCTATCTTGCTGCAAAAGATGAAGGACTTTTTGAGGACCAGCAAATAAAGGACAAAATAAGATGGATGGAAAGACTTTTGATTGCAGATGAGTATTTAAAAAGAAAAGTTCAGTCAGATATAACAGTTACACAAAAAGAAATTGAAGATTTTTATAACCGGTATAAGAGTGAATTTCAAAAGCAAATTGATATTGCTTATGTTATAGGTAAGAGAAAAGAAGATGTTGAAAAGGCAAGAAAAAGAATGTTGCAAACTACTCCTGTAAGGGCAATCACAGAATTTCAAAAAAACCCTGATCTGGCTGCCGATATACTGCAGGGACTCAATGTTGGAGGTTTAAGAATATATCCCAGTCTCCCTCAGGAAATGATAGATGTCATATTCTCTATAAGAGTGGGAGATGTAAGTGAAATAATCCAGATAGCACCTGACCAGTACGGATTCATAAGGATACTTGATGAAACAAAAGCAAAAGTGACAAAAGAAGAAGTGATGGAAAATATAAAATCCTTTCTTCTTGTTCAGAAAGCGCAGATAAAAAAAGATTCTATTTTTAATGTCTTAAAGGAAAAATACAAAGTTGAAATTCTAAATAAATAGGAGGTCTTATGGAAATAAAAAAAGTTGGTATCACTGGTGCAGGGACAATGGGTAACGGAATTGCCCATGTTTTTGCTCTAAAAGGATACGATGTCTTATTAAACGATTTAAATGAAGAAATTCTGCAAAAGGCACTCGCAACGATTTCAAAAAATATGGACAGACAGGTAAAAAAAGAGATAATAAAACCCGAGGATAAAGAAAATGCTCTTAAAGGAATTAAAACAACAACCGATTTTTCCGAATTCAAAGACTGTGATATGGTAATTGAGGCTGTTATAGAGGACACAAAAACCAAAATAGATGTTTTTCAGAAACTTGATGAAATTGTAAAGCCCGATGCTATATTCGCATCAAATACATCCTCAATATCAATAACTCTCCTCGCAACTCACACAAAAAGACCTGAAAAGTTCATAGGGATGCACTTTTTCAACCCTGTCCCTGTGATGAAACTGGTTGAGGTTGTTAAAGGGGAAAGAACATCTGATGAAGTGGTAAATCTAACTGTTGAACTCGCAAAAAAACTTGGTAAAGAACCCGTGGCAGTCAACGACTTTCCGGGTTTTGTTTCAAACAGGGTTTTAATGCCAATGATAAACGAAGCAGTTTACTGTCTTATGGAAGGAGTTGCAGAAAAAGATGCAATAGACAATGTTATGAAACTCGGAATGAACCATCCGATGGGTCCACTGGCACTTGCAGACCTGATAGGGCTTGATGTTTGCCTTCATATAATGAATGTTCTTTACAAAGAACTCGGAGACCCGAAATACAGACCCTGTCCCCTTTTAAAGAAAATGGTTGCAGCAGGATTTCTGGGAAGGAAGACAGGAAGAGGATTTTATGATTACACAAAATAGGTGCAGAATACAGGATACAAAATACATAAACAATACGCCATACGCTATATTCCATAAGCCATACGCCATTTGCTATAAGCCATAAACCATCCCGACATAGTCGGGATCTGGGCGGGTAGCTCAGCTGGTGAGAGCATCGGCTTCACATGCCGGGGGTCGCAGGTTCGAGTCCTGCTCCGCCCATTTTTAAAATTTGTATCATAAATAAAATCAAAAGGAGTATCATGAAAAGAGCAAGGTTTTTTATAATTTTTTATTTTGTTTTCCCCTTTATGCTTAACTCTCAAATAGGTCCAACAAAGGGATTAAGAGAGAATCCTCCAGAGGTGTTTGCCCTGAAAAATGCAAGGATAATTGTAAACTCAGAAAAGACAATAGAAAAAGGGATAATAATTATAAAGAACCGAATAATTGAAAGTGTCGGGAAAAACATCAAAATACCTTCTGATGCTTATGTCATTGATTACAAAGGGAAATGGATTTATCCCGGATTTATAGAACCCTATCTTGTATATAAAGAAGAAAAACAGGAAAAAAGTATGCCTTCCTTCAGAGGAGAGGAGCCTCAAAAGAAAAAAGAGGGAAAAGGAACCTCCTACTGGAACCCTCTTGTTCACCCTGAAAAAGAGATTTCAGAAATTATTTCATTTGATAAGAAATTACTTGAAAAATACAGAAAAAATGGCTTTACTGCAGGACTTTTTGTTTACGCGGATGGAATATTCAAGGGAAAAAGTTCTCTATTTTCTTTAAAAGACGCAAAGCCTTCTGAAAATCTCATTAAAAAGGATATTTTCCAGCACATAGCCTTTTACTATGCAAGAATGGGAGGAGAATATCCAAACTCCCTTATGGGTTCAATAGCCCTTATAAGGCAGGTGTTTTACGATGCCATCTGGCATAAAGAAATATGGGACTATTATAAAAAGAGAAAAAACATTGAAAAACCACCTTTTATAAAATCCTTAAAGGAACTTGAAGCCTTTTTATTTAAAAACAAAAAAGTTGTTTTTGAAACTCAAAGCGACCTTGACATATACAATGTTCTGAAAATTAAAAAAGAATTTAACCTGAGTGTGCTTATAAAGGGCTCTGGTTATGAATACAGACAGATTGAGGTTCTCAAAAAGGCAGGAATACCCCTTATAATCCCGTTAAACTTCCCTGAAAAATTTGATTTTGAAAATCCTGAGGAGGCAATCTCTGTATCTCTTGAAGAACTATTCCACTGGGAGTATACTCCCTTTAACCTTAAAAAACTGTGGGAAAATAAAATAGAGTTTGCACTTACAGCAGATGGATTAAAAAATGTGGATGATTTCTTTAAAAACTTAAAAAAGGCAATAAAAAGGGGATTACCCGAAAAATATGCCTTAAAGGCTTTAACCGAAATTCCTGCAAAAATTCTCGGGGTGTATGAAATACTTGGAAGCATAGAAAAAGGTAAACTTGCTCATCTTGTGGTAAGTGATGGAGATATATTCAAAGACGGTGAAATCTGTGAAGTATGGATTGACGGGAAGAACTACAAAATAAAGGAAGAAGCCCTGATAAAGCCTCAGGGAAAATGGGAGATAACCTTTTATTTTCCTGAAAAAAAATTAACCGCTGAAATTGAAATTAATGGGAAGCCTGAAAAATTAAAAGGAAATATATTTTTTGAAAAGGAAAAAATCCCGCTTAAAAGTGTAAAAACAAATATGAGACAGCTGGAAATAATGTTTGAATCAGAAAAACTCGGTTATAAGGGCTTAACCTTTATATCAGGGATTCTTGAAAAAAATATCTATAAGGGCAGAGGAATTTTGCCCGATGGAAAAGAGTTTAAGTTTAAAGGAGTATTTAAAGAAGAAATTAAACAAAAGAAAAAAGAACAAAAAGAAGAAATTTACAGAGAACCTGAACTTTTATTCCCTCCTGGTGAATTCGGAAGAAAAGCCTCCCCTCCTCAGCACGATTACCTTTTGATAAAAAACGCAACGATATGGACATGTTCTGAAAAAGGGGTTCTTGAAGGTTATGACATTCTCATAAAAAAGGGAAAGTTTTATAAAATAGGGAAAAATCTAAAAGCACCTGAAAACTGTGCTGTAATAAATGCAGAAGCAAGACACATAACACCGGGGATAATAGACCCCCATTCCCATATAGCAACAAGAGGAGGAAATAACGAAACAGGAGACCTGATTACCTCAGAGGTGAGAATTCAGGATGTGCTTGACCCCTATGACATTTCAACTTACAGATTGCTTGCAGGAGGAGTGACGATTTCAACCACTCTTCACGGTTCTGCAAACCCGATAGGGGGACAGAATATAACCATAAAGCACAGATGGGGAGTTAAAAACCCTGAGGAACTTATTTTTAAAAAGGCAATGCCCACATTGAAGTTTGCCCTTGGAGAGAACCCCACGGGGTTTGGAAGCGAAACGCGAAATCCGAGGTTTCCTCAAACAAGAATGGGTGTTGAGGAGATGATAAAGGATAAGTTTAAAGAGGCTCTTGATTATAAATTTGAAAGGGAAAATGCAAAATATCCTGTAAGGAAAAATTTAGAACTTGAGCCAATCCTTGAAATTCTTGAAGCAAAAAGAATGCCCTATATCCACGCTTACAGGGCTGATGAAATGCTGATGTTTTTGAACCTGGCAAAGGAATTCAAAATTAAAAAACTATCCTTTCAACATGCCCTTGAAGCCTACAAGATAGCCGATGAATTGAAAAAATTCGGTGTTTATGCCACGGTATTCTCTGATTTATGGGCATACAAATTCGAAGCCTATGACGGTATCCCCTACAATGCTGCAATGCTTTACAAAATGGGCGTTATAGTATCCCTGCACTCTGACTTTTCGGAAATTGCAAGAAGATTAAATACAGAATCTGCAAAGGCAATGAAATACGGAGGACTAACCGAAGAAGAAGCACTGAAATTAATAACAATTTACCCTGCAATCCAACTGGGAATAGATAAATGGGTTGGTTCAATTGAACAGGGAAAAGATGCGGATTTTGTTATATGGGACCGAAATCCCCTTTCCACTTACAGCAAGGTTCTGGAAACCTGGATAGAAGGAAGAAAATACTTTGACAGGAAAGAGGATTTGAGAATGAGGGAAAGGGACAAAAAACAGAGAATGAGATTAATTCAAAAATACCTGAAAGAGAAAAAGAGTGCAAAAATGCCTTCTTCAGAAATGCCTTTTAAATTCCCTCACTTTTGAAGGAGGAAAAAATGAAAAGAAAAGCAATTTCAATGCTATTTTTGCTCTCCACTCTTTTTTCATCCTCACAGATTCCTGCCCCGCCCCAGAAAAAACCCATTGCTCTTAAAGGAGGTATAATACACACAATTACAAAAGGTGTAGTTGAAGATGGCATTATCCTTTTTGATAAGGGTAAAATAGTTGCTGTTGGAAAAGGTGTTAAAATCCCTGAGAATGCAGAAGTCATAGACATAAAAGGAAAACATGTATATCCGGGTATAATTGATGCAAACTCCTTAATCGGACTTGTTGAAATATCAACAATCAAACAGACCCAGGATATAAGGGAGGTCGGAGATTTCAACCCGAATATAAGACCTGAATTTGCAATAAACATGGAAAGTGAGATAATACCTGTTACCAGGGCAAACGGGATTTTAATTTCCCTTGTTGTTCCTCAGGGAGGGATAATCACGGGCTCCTCTGCACTCATAGAACTTGATGGATGGACATGGAAGGATGCCTTGATAAAATCGCCTGTCGGTGTCCACTTAAGATGGCCTTCTTTAAAACCCTTTTTCTACTACTTTGGTTATGCTCCGCCAAAACCGAAATCCGTTCTTGAAAAAGAATACAAAGAGAAAATACACAGGATAAAAAAATTCTTTGAGGAAGCCAGGGCTTACTTAAAATTAAAAGAATCAGGGAAATTTTATAAAAAGGATGAAAGATATTCCGCAATGATTCCTGTTTTAAAAAAAGAAATACCCATTTTTGTCCATGCCAATGAGATAAGAGAGATAAAGGATGCATTAGATTTTCTAACAAAAGAAGACCTGAAAATCGTTCTTGTGGGAGGTTATGATTCATGGAGAGTTGCAGATTTGTTAAAAGAAAAAGACATTCCAGTAATAATAACAGGAATACATGTTCTTCCGAGAAGAAGATATGAGGGATACGACGAACCCCTCACTCTTCCTTACAAATTATATAAAGTGGGTGTAAAGTTCTGCATAGCAAATTCTGGAAATGCCTTCAGCACAATGAATGCAAGAAATCTGCCTTACAGAGCCGCAAATGCAATACCCTTTGGTCTTCCAGAAGAAGAAGCTCTGAAGGCAATAACACTCTACCCTGCTCAGATTCTCGGAGTTGCTGATAGATTAGGAAGCATAGAAAAAGGAAAAGATGCAACTTTAATAGTTACAGATGGAAACATCCTGGAAATAAAAACAAATGTTCTAATGGCATTCATAAGAGGAAAGAAAATAGACATCAGCAACAAACATAAAATGCTTTATGAAAAATACAAATTAAAAATATTTGATTAAAAGAAAATCAGGCTTGTCCGGATAATCAACATGTTATAATTAATTATAGTAAAAAACATATTTATATTTCTGATATCTCAGGAATGCACTTTCTATTGCTATCCATTTTCTTACTAATGTGACATATAAACATTTTAACTTTTTAAATTTTCTGGATTATCCCTAATTATAATCCTTTTTGTAAAATTGAATTAAATTTCTCTATAATCTAAAAATGGAATTCTTTTTTAAAACAGGACTTATTTTGCTTCTTGCAATCCCCCTGGGTTATCTTTTCCTGAAACTGAAACTTCCAAAAATTCTGGGATATATGGCAGGAGGAATTATCCTGGGCCCTTATGTCTTTAAAATTCTTGACCACAACTTTTTAAAATCCCTTGAATCTTTTAATGTCTTTGCTCTCTCCTATCTTATTTTTCTGGTGGGAACAAAAATAAAGATCGAAAATCTGAAAGGAAATATAAAAATAATACTTCTTTCCTTTGGTCTGCAGTTCTTATTTACAGTAACAGCATTTACCCTGATATTTTTCTTCTTTTTCAAAAACATTTCACTTTCATTTTTTCTCGGTATAATTGCCTTAACAATCGCACCAGCATCAACAATTGCTGTAATAGACGAGCTTGATGCTGAGGGAACTGTTACTGCAAATATTATAACTCTTGTTGCATTAAATAATCTTATAATAATACTCCTATTTTCTCTTTTAGCCCCGCCCATTGTTTTAAAAAATGTCCCGAATATTTTGAATCATATATATTTTTCTTTTTTAAAATTTACCGGAGCAATTATTCTCGGTATTATAGCAGGTTTTATTTTGAGCTATCTTGAAGCAAGAGCTGAAAGTTCTTTAACACTGACATTTTCAGCAATAGGAATGGTTCTCTTTTTATTCGGGATACTTGAATATTTTAAAATTTCCCCCTATGTGGGAGCTCTGTTTCTCGGATTTGTTGTAACAAATGCATCAATAAAGCATAAAAAGGTTTTAAAAGAACTTGAATTCTTTGACCACATTATATATATAGTTTTTTTCTTTGTAGCAGGCTCAAGCATGCATCTTGATATTTTAATAAAGATGCTTCCATGGGTTTTACTTTATGTTGTTTTAAGAGGCTGCGGTGAGTTTTTTGGTGCATACCTGGGCAGTATGAAAACAGGTCTGGAAAAAGAAGAGGCAAAAGCCTTTGGTCTTGGAATTTTAACACAGGCAGGACTTGCAACAGGATTTGCACTTATACTGGGCAATTATGGAAATGAAGGAAAATTCATAATGAATATCGTTCTTGGCTCAATAGTAATTTCTGAAACCATAGGTGTAATACTTCTTAAAAGAGCACTCATAAATATAGGAGAAGTAAAACTCTTCAGGGTCATTGAGGAAGAATCAGAGCCAATACTTGATTTTCAGTTCCAGACAATTATAAAAGAATTTATGAAACAACTGGGCTTTAAACAAAAACAAAAAACAGAGAAAGAGATACTTGCAAAAGATTTGATGAAAAGAAACTTTTCAAAAGTAAATATTGCTGATGACCTTTCTGAAATAATAAAAGTTTTTGAAAAGGCAAAGTGCGGAACAATTCCTGTTGTTGATGACAAAAACGAATTCAAAGGAGCCATAAGGATAGAAACATTAGAAGAAATTGTATATAATAAAACTCTTGAAAAATTGATTCTTGCAGACGATATACTCGAAAAGGACATCCCTGTTATAGCTCCTGATGATAATATTGAAAAAATATCAGACCTTTTCAGAGAATATAATTTTGATGCTTTACCTGTTTGTCAGGATAATAAACTCCTTGGTATGATTATAAGAAGAGAAATATTGAGATATGTCTAAAAAAAAGCTGAGGCGTATCTGTAAAAAGCACAGGCTTCCGCTTACCAGAAAATGTTTTAGATGTAAAAAGCCAATATGTAAAAAAGGGACTTTAAGAAAATATCATCACTTCTTTTGTTCCAAAAAATGTGCATATCTCTGGAAGGTTGAGCAGAACGAAAATCTTTTAAAATTTACCCGCGAGCCTCTTGATACTTTACCCGGGAAATTTCTATTTTACTCATCTTTTACATTTTTTATCGGGATTTTTTTATTCGGGATATTCAATAAGCCAAATTTACCTCCTGAAAGTAAAATTTATATTAAAAAAATTAATGTAAAATCAGAGAATGAATTTATGCTTGATGTAAAAAGGATAATAACTGATGAAAAAATTGTGTGCCTTACATTTGACGGTGGCTCCTATGCTGACAGGGTTGACAGCATAATAAACATTCTAAAAAGGGAAGATGTGCCTGCAACTTTCTTTTTAACAGGAGAATTCATAAAAAAGTTTCCTGAAAAAACAAAGAAAATCGCAAAAAATTTTGAGGTTGCAAATCATACATATTCACATCCCCATCTTACAACTTTTGCAATAAATCAAATACACAAAACCCTCTACAACATAGACCAGATTAAAATTCTTGAAGAACTTATAAGGTGTGAAGAGACATTTGAAAAAACAACAGGTAAGAAGATAAAGAGAATATGGAGAGCCCCTTATGGTGAGGAAAATTACGAGATTAAAAAATGGGCAAAAAGGATAGGATACACTCATATAAGATGGACCTATGACACAAAGGACTGGATGAATGAAAATGAGAAAAGATTTATTCCTTTTAAAAAAGTTTTAAAAGACATATTAAATAAAGGAGATTTAAAAGGCTACATTTTCCTATTGCATGCAGGCTCTGCAGGAAGAAATGACAACTTCTATGATTTTCTAAAATCTTTAATAAAAGAACTTAAAAAAAGAGGATACAGATTTTTAAGCATTACTCCTGCTTTGAAATACCATAAGATTTTGATGTAAGATGTGGCTAAATATTCTGAATTATACGGGTTTTAACATTTCTTTCAATTTCATCTTTAATATTTTGAAATTTTCTTTTATATAGTATTCCCTGTCTTCCTCTTCAATGATAGAACCGAGTTTCACTTTATAATCCAACGGGCTTAAACTCTCTATCTTTTTAAGAATTCTTTTCACAACCTCTTTTGATTCTTTTATATCAACCCCCTTTTTAAAAAGAAATTCTATGTCAAAAACATCCCTTATCTCCCCTCTTTTTAAAAAGGCTTCTATTTTGGCTTTCATCATATCCCCGGGACTTACTGCATTTAAAAGAACCTGGATATTGGAATACTTGCTGTATGCGATTGTGAGTTCTGTTTTCACTTTTTTAACTTCTCTCCTTATCTCTATTTTTAAATTCTTTAAATATGAAGGTGATTTTATTTCAAAAAGCAGGGTAAAAAATTTCTCGGTAGCATCTTTTACTATGTAAAATTGTGAAAGACAATCATGTATATCTGTAAATAATTTTTTAAAATCAATTTCTTTTATGACCCAGAAATCAAGGTCAGCGGAAAACCTGTTCAATCCGTAACATAGTCTGAGCATTGTGCCACCTGTAAAAACGAGTCTGTCAAGAATCCTTTTACTTTTCATTCTATCCAGCACTTCAAGTTCAAACTGTTCCTGTTTTATCAAATCCTGCATATCTTTTTAAGGATTTTTTTTGTCCTTTCAGGGAAAGGGTCTATAACCTCTCTTAGCTTTGCCCTGTCTATTTTGTTAAAATCAATTGCTGAAAAATCCAGTTTGTATTTTCCAAAAGAATAAAGATAAACAGAGTCAACAAGAGCTTTTTCTTTTGTTGCTATAAATATATCATTTTCTTTTACAAAGCCGAAATAATAATTTTTTTTAATTTTGTAAAAGTTGAACAAAAAACTTTGAATTTTAAATTTTCTGGTTCTCCGTGTTGAAGCACTTTCAATAAATCCTCTCTGAATCTGAGTTGATACTCCATAATAGGATAGGGCTGTCAAAAAAGATATATAGGACGGAACCTGAAGGTAATTGGATATTTTAAAAAGGTCTTCTATATTTAATTTTTCAAGATTTTCTGAAAGAATATAAAAATTCTTTTTAAGTCTTATAAAAATTCCCTTTTTTGTAAATCTTGTGCATAAAACTTTTGCGGATTCCGATTTTATCCCGAAAATTTCTGCCACATCATCCTTTGTAAAAAAAGCCTTTTCTCCCAGCTTTTTCAATTCAACATATCTCATAAGAACACCAGGTTAATAATTTTGTTAATTATATGTTCTTATGAATAAAAAGTCAAACAGGTTTATTATTTGAGCCATGAACTCTTTATCATGGGAATTTTAAAGAATATTTTAAAGAGCAGTATATAAGGTCAATTAAAAAGAATTACTACTGCCTTGTAATACGAACTTTATATCCTGTTGCTCCTTTTTTAAAAACAGAAGAGCTCTTAACCCATTTCTCATTCGAGAATTTCTCTATCTTTCTTTAAAATAAAATTATCATGTCAACTGAAATTGCAAATAAGATAGCAATTGTTTTGAATTTGAAAATTCTGGGTCTTTTCTCTTAAAATAAAACTGTTATGACAACTGAAACCGTAAACATCCTGGCTTTAATGTTGGGAATAATTGCGGTTATAGAACCTTTTATTTTATCCTATCTGACAAATAAATTTATTCAAAAAGAAGACGAAAGGGCGAAAAGGATGATTGATGAAAGTAAAAAGGATACTGAAAGGATGATAATGGAAACACAAAGAATGATAGACGAAGGGAATAAGAGGCTCGAAAAAATACTTTTAGAAATAGACAAAAGCACAAAGGAAATACTTGGAGAAATCTTTAAAAAAATCTGATTATCTTAAAACAACCAGAGGCTCTGTCCAGCTCTGTCCAGGGTCAGACCCTGACATAAGGACAAATATTTCCTGATTTTGCCCTTATTTTATACCAGTAATCCTGAAATTTTGAAACAGAATTATCGGTATAACTTGTTGTATTTTCACCAACCTTTGTTATTTTATGAACCTGCAGGATAAGTGACTATCCTGCTTTGAAATACTATAAGATTTTGATGTAAAATATATGTATGCGATTGATAACAATATCTTTTTTAATCTTTTCGGTGATTTCTTCAAAGGAAATAATGTTTTTATCAACTCAACTTGTCCCTGTTGAGGAATCCGAATGGGTAAGGAAGGTTCTGTTGCCACCTTTTGAGAAGGAAAAGAAAATTAAGGTTATTTTTATCGGTTCTGAATACGGTGAACTTGCTGACAGACTGATTGCAGAGTATAAAGCAAAAAGAGGGAAAGTGGATGTTGTGGGAGGTCTACACAGTGATTTTTCTTCTTTATATCATGTCTTTAAAGACTTAAAAAGGGAACTTCCTGAGATTGAAAAACTTGAAAACAGAAAGTTTTTCCCCGGATTTAAAGAAGCAGGAAATATAAAGGGCACGCAGGTTTATATTCCCTGGCTTCAGGGAACTTACATATTTGCAGTGAACAAAAAGACACTTGATTATCTCCCTGAAAATGTGGATATATGGAACTTGAATTATGAAGACCTGTTAAGATGGGGAAAAAATATTTACCAGAAAACAGGTCAGAAAAAACTCGGTTTTCCATTGGGACCCAGAGGGCTTATTCACAGGTTTGTTCATGGCTACCTCTATCCTTCCTTTACAGGATACCAGATAATAAAGTTCAATTCAGAATCAGGTTATAAAATGTGGGAATTTGTTAGAAATCTCTGGAATTATGTAAATCCTTCGGCACCTGCATGGGATGCAATGGATATTCCACTGCTTTCAGAGGAGGTCTGGATTGCATGGGACCATACAGCAAGGTTGAAACAGGCGATAATGGAAAGACCCGATGATTTTCTGGTAATTCCATCGCCTGCAGGACCATCTGGAAGGGGAATAATAACTGTTCTTGCGGGGCTTGGAATACCAAAGACTTCGAGGGACACCCTTTCAGCCTTTTATCTGATTGAATATCTCACAAGACCTGATGTTCAGGGGGAAATTTTAAAGGGAACAGGATTTTTCCCTGTGCTCAAAGGAATATCTTTTGAAGGTCTTAAAAAGCCCTTTAAAATAATTGCCGAGGGAGTTATAAAGCAATCAGAAAAGGAAGATGTTGTAAACTGTTTTATACCAGCAGGGCTGGGTAAAAGGCAGGGAGAATTTTCAAAAATAATGAGAGATGTGTTCATAGAAATTGTTGTTAAAAAAAGAAATATTAAAGAAGTTCTTGAAAGAAAAGACAGGGAATTAAAAAATCTTTTTAAAGAAACAGGTGCTCCCCTGCCCTATCCTGATAAAGTAGATTTAAGTAATGAGAAGGGATAAAATTTTTCCCTATTTACTCATTTTGCCTGTAATCTTATACCTTTTCCTGTTCCTGATTTATCCTTCAGAAAAGGTTATTGAACTTGCTTTCAGAACCGAGGAGGGAAATTTTACTCTCAATTACTTTTTTCAGATGTTTAAAGATTCAAGATTTTTTGATGCCCTCAAATATACATTCCTTCTTGTCATTACAATAGTCCCGCTTCAGATTGTAACAGCAATCCTCATAGGATTTCTTGTAAATAAAAAATTTAAAGGCTCAAAAATGTTTTTATACATATGTGCAATCCCCCTTGGAATTGCAGACCTTGCAGCAGGTCTTATCTTTTTATCCATATTCACTCAGCACGGATATTTAAACTCAATTTTATATTATCTTGGAATTATAAAATCTCCTTTACCCTTTATATCCTATGAAAACACCCATTTTGTTTTTCTTGCCATCCTTCTGGCAGAACACTGGAGGGCAACAGCAATTGTTCTTATTATAATTGTTGCTGGTCTTGAAATGATTTCAAAGGATTACATTGAAGCAGCAGAGGTTATGGGAGCAAATTCCTTTCAAAAACTCTTCCATGTTATACTTCCCCTTTTAAAACCATCAATTCAATCAGCCCTTATAATAAGGACGATTTTTGCCTTTCAGATGTTTGCGGTTGTCCTTGCACTGGGAGGTGATATAATTCCTGTTCTTGCAGGAGAATCCTATTTCTGGTATTATCTTTACAGAAATCCCCATATAGCGAGTTGTTATGCTGTCCTGATAATAGTTATTTCCCTTTTGATTACAGGCTTTTATATAAGAATTTTAAGAACAAGATATGAAATAGCAATATGAACTTAAAGGAGAAAACAACTTTTTACACTCTCGTGATAGTAATTTTGCTCTGGGTTTTGCTTCCCTTGTTTTTTATAACAATTTCAACTTTTACACCTCAAAAGGAAATATATGCCTGGCCAAAGCCCCTTGTGCCTTCAAAATTTTCAGCAGAAACACTTTTATTCTTTTTAAAATCCCATGGAGTTATACCCTCCCTTTTAAACAGCATAATCGTTGCCCTTTTAACATTAATTCTCACAACCCTTATATCCGCTCCTGCAGGATACGCAATTACAAGGTTTTCATTTAAAGGAAAAGATACGTTCAGAATGGGAATACTGCTTATAAGGATGTTTCCTGTCCCCCTGCTTGCAATTCCTCTTGCAGTAACTTTTATAAAATGGAAACTTTATGATACCCTCATAGGTGTTGCCTTTGTTCATACTGCAATGGCTGTTCCCTTTGCAGTCATAATAACCTCCGCAATATTTGCGGGTGTTCCGGAAGAACTGGAAGAGGCTGCAATAATTCTGGGCTGTGGCAGGCTGAAAGCCTTTTTAAAGGTCAGTTTGCCCCTTGCATTACCGGGTCTTGCTGCCACAGCAATGTTTACATTTGTGACATCATGGAATGAGGTGTTTGCTGCAAGCATATTAACATTAAATTCAAGAACACTGCCAGCCCATATCCTGGTAACTTTGAATGCCTCACCCCTTTATTTCCGATTTGCCGGTGGATTTTTTATGATTATTCCAGCAATAATATTTATATTTTTTATGAGAAAATACCTTTTCCATATGTGGGGAATAAGGGCAGGTAAATAAGATGGCTGCCGAAATAGAGGTTTTAAATTTAAAAAAGAAATTTGGCAGGGTTATAGCGATTAAAAACATAAATTTAAAAATTAAAAAGGGGGAATTCCTTGTCCTTTTAGGTCCTTCAGGGTGCGGTAAAACAACAACACTGAGATGTATTGCGGGTCTTGAAAAACCCGACGAAGGTAAAATTTTTATAAATGAAAAGGATGTTACAAATCTTCCACCCTCAAAAAGAAATCTTTCCATGGTTTTCCAGAACTATGCGGTTTTCCCTCACATGACGGTCAGAAAGAATATAGAATTCGGTTTAAGGATAAAAAAATTTGATAAAGAAGAAATTGAAAACAGAGTTAAAAAATCGGCTGAACTCCTTAAAATTGATGAACTCCTTGAAAGATACCCCTCACAGCTTTCAGGAGGTCAGAGACAGAGGGTTGCAATAGCAAGGGCAATAGCCACCCATCCAGAAATTCTTTTGCTTGATGAACCCCTTTCAAACCTTGATGCGCTTTTGAGACTGAAAATGAGAGCTGAATTGAAAAAACTTCACAGAGACACAGGCACAACAACCGTTTATGTTACTCACGACCAGGTAGAGGCCCTTTCCTTAGGTGACAGGATTGCGGTTATGTTTGATGGAGAAATAGTTCAGATTGATACACCCAGAAGGATATATGATTTTCCTGTAAATGTTAAAGTGGGTGGATTCATAGGAACCCCGCCCATGAACTTTTTAAAGGCAGTGGTGGAAGAAGAAAACATTTTAATAGACAAATTCAAAATAAAAATCAACCGGGATGCTAAAAGGTTAAAAGCAGGGGAAACTATTATAGGTATAAGAGCCGAAAATATAAAGGTTTATAAAAATCCTGATAAGGGTGATTTAAAGGCAGAGGTCGTGGTTTCTGAACCGCTGGGAAGCAATAATCTTTTAACACTGAGAATTGGCGAAGAAATTTTAAAAGTTATAACAGAACCTGATTTAACTTTCAAAACACAGGAAATAATAAGTATTTCCTTTAATCCTGAAAAAATCAGATTCTTTGACCCAGAAACAGGAGAGGCAACCGATGTTGTTTCCCCTGAATAGAAAATGTATCACCATTTGTCCATGTAACACAGAAACTATTGTCAGAATCAAGGGTTATTGCAGGAAACCCTGCTTTACTGATAACTTCAGTAATCCTCTTTTCACCTTTTACCTTCTGTTTGCCACCTTTCATTATTCTTTTCTGATTTTAATCATCTTTATTCTTGAAAACCGTCCCTTAATAATAGAAACATCTGTTTTTGAAATTCCGAAATAGTGTGAAAGCAGTTCAACAAGCCTTTTATTGGCTTTTCCTTTCTCGGGTAGCTCTTTTACTGCAACTTCATACTCATCTCCTGAGATTTTTTTCACATACTCCTTTTTTGATTTTGGTTTTACCCTGACTTTTATTAAAATTTCCATATACAGATTTATATTAAAGATGAATATCAGAGAAAGTCAAACAGGAATATGGCATACTATAATATGCGAAAGCTGGCTTTATTTTTAATTAAATTTTTCACCTTTTTTAAATTTTTATCTGCATAAAACAAATGGCTTTCGCAATTGCAGTCAGAACTTCCGAATTTTTTTATGAAATCAAAATTTCCATTAAGAAAAAAATCTGCAATATCACATTCTGTATATTCATAAGTGAACCATACCTCCTTTATATTTGCAGATTTATGAGAAAGTAAATAATCAATGTGCCAGAACTTTTTCTTTTTCTTCCTTAAATGCCTTTCTATTCTCTTTTGTAAATTTTTCCTTGCCGAACCTGTATAAATGTAGAAGCCTCTTTTAAAATCAATTTTATTTAAACTACCAGCAGAAATCTTTAAATTTTTAGAAACTTCAATTAAAAGTATATAAGTATTGTTCTTCATTTTTAACCGATAAGTTTTTACTTTTGACTTTTAAGTTAACTTCCCCCATCAAGGGAGGAGAAAAGTATTGGACAGTTTCTGCCGTTAAGAGGGAAAAGGTTATCCGTCAATTTTTTCATCAAGGCGAACAAAATTTTTTTACTTTTCAATTTTTACTTTTAACCTTTAAGTTTTTAGCTTCATTATATAAATTCCATTATCTCTCTGTATTTCTCAATTCTTATCTTCTTACCCTCTTCCTGAATTAACCAGGTCATCCAGCACATATCAATGGGTCTCACCCCTGTTATTTTTCCTATTTCATGAACTTTCTCAATAAATCTTAAATTATCATTCTCGGGTTTTATTCCCGCTTCTTTAAATATTCCATTTAAAACCCTTTTAACTATTTTGTCGGGCATCACCGTATCAACTCCTCCCATCATTCTTAAATACTGAAAAGTAACAATTCCCACACCCTTTATTTTTCCTATCGGGTCTTTTTTTAAATCTTTAAAATTCGAGTTTTCAGCCCAGAATCTCAAAGCGCCCTTATCCTCCATATTTTTCTCTTTCTTCAAACCGCAAAGATATTTTGCTATTTCTTTTATAACTTTCCAGGACCTTTTATTCTTCCATATATAGAAAACCTTTTTATAATCAAATTTTGCAAGGTCACACACATCTTTTATTTTCCCTTTATCCACAAAATCCCTTTTGAACTCCATTACTTTTGGAACAACTGCTGTAAAGTAATTCAAACCTATGGAAGTGAAGGCGGCATCAACTATCATTAAAGGCACAGAACCACCCCATCTTTCTGTCGCAAGACACCTGTTGCAGTATCTTTTTAAATCAGGAATTTTTGAAATATGATAATTTAAGATTTTTTTCAGCTTATTTATTTTTCCCTGAACCTTCCACAATTCAAGTAATATCCTATACTGGCTTTATCATCAAAGGTTATTTTTATCTTTTTTTTCTTCTCTGATGTGAGAAAAGGTAAAACACCCGGTCCGTGTCCTGAATAAACCGAGTCTCCGTGAACAACAACACCAACTGTAACCGCACCTTTTCTGTAAGCAGGACCGTATCCGCAGAAGTGGTCTTCAATTACCACAATATCTCCCAGTTTTAAATCCTTCAATTTGTACTTTTTCAGTAATTTCTCATCAGAGGTCATTATATCGTAATCCACATAGGAAGAAGAGATTGCACCTATTCCCGAGCCCATAAGGTTTGACGGAACAGACCTTCTCACTCTTACATTTAAAACATCTTCTTCAACATAACAGATTTTTTCCAGAAGTTCAGGAGTTATGTTCATACACTTTATCTCTGGAAAATCAAGAAGTTTTAACCCTCCTCCGTATGCCCTTATAAGCACCTTGTCTCCTATGGTAAGTTTTTCAAGACTATCCTGTGGGAAGTCTATTAAAACTCCTGTGTGAAGACCCGTAACAATCCCTTCAATTCCTTTTGCATCACCGCCTATAACAATAGCTCTATTCCCCACACATACAGGAATATGAAGACCGAGAATTTCCTCCCTTTTCATATCCCTTTGAGAATAAACAACTGTTACACCTGGTTCAAGGTGGTCTGCAAGCCACCCGTATGCATCATCTCCGACCTTAACATTGTAACATATACCACCGCATCCTGTCGGAAGTTCCTTTACCTCTCCTTTATGGGATATATCGTACATGTGATACATTCTTGGATGAGAAATCTCACCCTGGACAGCCATCTCCACAAGTTTATCTTTGTTTGTCTTCAGCATAATTTCTCCTTTTTAAATTAAACACTCACCATTTCTCCATCTTTTGTAAAAATTAGAAAACTGTTTACATTATCCACCCTGAAATACTCCTTAACAGCTTTTATATAGTTCTGCATCTGTGCAATGCTTTCTCTCACTATTTTCTCTTTTGTTTTTTCATCCTGTTCTTTTAAACTTATTTTATAATCATAAAGTTCTGCAGAATTCTGTCTCAATATCAACCTGTCAATCCTTACTTTACATAGAACTCCTTTTTCTTTGTAAATAAATTCAATCTCTGAAAAGGAATTTTCCTTTGGTAAGACCACTTTATCCCATATACTCTTTTGTTTCAGAACTTTTATTTGATTTTTTATCTCCTTAATAAAATCTGCACGCATTTGTTTATCAATTTTTTTTATGAGCAAGAGGTTCTCTGCAAATTGATAAATTTTATCCTCTTTAATTAGATTTTTTGAAACAGCATCAAAAATCGTATGCACAACTTCTCCAAAAATAATTGCATAGTAATCCTTCACGGATTTATATACTATCTTCTCAGGAATATATATTTCCCTCTCAAATTCAATTCTCTGTTTTTTTGACTGCTCTTCCTGTTCCGCAGTTGCTCTGTCTTCTATCTCATCTGATTTTATGATTCTAATATTTTCAAAAACTTCCTCAGTTTTATAGGTTTCACCCTGTTTGACCACACCTGCATTATAAAGCACATACTGAAAGGCATTTTTTGAAGGAGATGACGCCTTTTTAAAATCAAATTTACCTGAAATCACAAGCCCATCCCTTGCCCTTGTCAGGGCAACATATAAAATTCTCTTTTCTTCCTGTTTTAATCTTTCTATGTATTCTTTATAGAATTTAAATTCTACTTCTTTTTTACCAGAAGGATAAATTTTAAACATATAGCCCTTTTCATCTTCATCATAAGCAAAAACATCCTGCCTCCTCGTCTTTATAGAGTCAAGTTCAGGAACAAAGACAATCGGGAATTCAAGTCCCTTTGCCCTGTGAATTGTCAGAATTCTAACAGCATTCATCCCTTCTGAAAAAATGTTCGCTCTCGGCTCACTCTCAACATTCTCAAGTCTTCTAAGTTCAAAAGCTATTTCAAAAATAGTTTTACCTTTCTTTTCAAGATAATATATAATTTTTAAAAATTTTAAAACATTTTTCACCCTCTGAATATCAGAACCCAGATACTTAAAGAATCCTTTACTTATCAGATAGTCAGTAAATGAATTTGATATTCCCCTATTCAACATCTCTTTTTTTAGAGAATCTATTTCTTCTTTTATTTTATCATCAATACCATCCCATAATCTTCTCCCTCTTATCCTGAAATCAAGTATTTCTTCTTCCTTTAAACCAAAAAGAGGACTCTTAAGAGCAAGATAAAGTCCTTTTGTATAGGAGGGTTCTGCAAGAAATTCAAAAAAGTTAGCAAGTAATTCTACTTCAGGTTCACTCCAGAAACCTATACCACCAACAATACAGTAAGGAATCTTCTCCTCTTTAAATATTTTTTCATAAATATTCAAATTTGTTCTTTTTCTTAAAAGAATTGCGATATCCCCATAATCACATTTTTTCTTTTTCTCTGTTTTTTTCTCATAAACAATTTCTCTGCCTATTAAACTTTTAATCTTTCGTGCAACTGCTCTCACTTCATTCTCCACCTCTTTGCTTTCTTCTATTATAATTTCAACAAAGCCTGTATCCTGGTTATCTCTCCTTTTAACAAAGGGAACATAATCAAGAGTTCTATCTTTCTGAAATATTTTATTCACAAAATCTATTATACTGCTCAAACTCCTGTAATTATCTTTAAGAGATTCTATCCTCGCCCTTTTACCCATCCATAACCCTATTTCTTTTTCTGCTTTTTTAAATGTCCTGACATTCGCATTTCTGAACATATAGATTGACTGCATTGGGTCTCCAACTATGAAAACACTTGTTTTTTCACCTTTTTCAAACTTTGCACCCCATCCACTCCTCCACTCTTCTGTCAATTTTTCTATGATAGCCCACTGCAGAAAATTTGTATCCTGAAATTCGTCAATGAGTATATGGTTTGTTCTTTCATCAAAAGCCTCAAGCACATTCTCTATCTCCTCTATCTTACCCTCATTTAAAATCTGATAGGCAAAAAATTCCATATCAGAAAAATCAACCTTTGCTTCAAAGGCTTTCATTTTTACATAATAATCCAGTATTTCTTTAAAGAATATTGAAAATATAAATGTTAGATGAAAGAAAAACAGGTCATAAAGAACCTTAAAAAATTCAACCTGCAGTGTTCTGTCAGAAATTCTCTGTTTAAACTTTTCCTTAAGCTTTAGAATTTTATATATCTCTTCAGGCTTTTGTATAAGGGTCCTGTAATCAGGAATGGTCTCGCCATTCAGTTCTTTCTTAACCCTCTCAATTACTTCCTTCATTTCCGCAAACTCAGAGGGAATCCGTGAAATTATATCATTAATATTTTTTAATTTGTAAAACATTCTATCAGTCAGTGGCCTTTTATCATAGAAATTTTTAAATACATCCATAAACCTCGTCCATTTGAAAAATGCAGACGCACCAAGAATCCACTCATATTCTCTTTCTTTTCTGAATATCTCACTGATTATAAACTCGTTTATCTTCTCTTCAAAATAAAGTTTTGCATCAGTGCTTGAAAGTATCTCAAATCCCAGGGGTATTCCTATTTCATTTCCAAATCTTCTTAAAAAACTGTTACAGAAGGAATGTATTGTGGAGATTCTGAGCATCATAAATTCTTCCTCGTATTCTTCATATATCTCGGGATATTCATTTTTTGCCATGTTGAGAATCCTCATTTTCATCTCACCCGCAGCTTTTTCAGTAAAGGTTATAGCAAGTATTTTAAGGGGACTTATTTTCTCCTCTTTTATTATCTCCATAAACCTTCTGGAAAGCCAGTAGGTCTTACCAGAACCAGCAGGTGCTGAAAGGCTTATCCAGAAATCAGGCGATAAAATTATCTTCCTTTTATCCATAGTTTGCAAAAGTTTTTAAAAACACAATTTGTGCATTCACTTGTTCTGTATGGAACTGCAAGGAACTCGCCTTCTAATATTTTTCTCAGGGGTTCATCTATCAATGCCTCGTATTCTCCTTCTTTTATTCCAAAAGATTTGTCCTCTTTTTCTCCAAAGGTATATATCAGAACTTTGTATTTTTTATTTCTTTCAAGAAATTCTTTTGAAAGATGGATGTAGAGATAGAGCTGGAGAGCATCAACAGGATTATTTAAACTTGGAGGTCGTCCACCTGTTTTATAATCTATAATCTCATATATACCTTCATCAGGAGAATAATCAATCCTATCAACCCTGCCGGTAATCACAAATCCATTCTGTTTTTTCCTGACCGATTTTTCAATGTAAATCGGGACAAAACCTTTGTTTTTTCTCTCAATCTCTTTTTCTTTTATTAAACTTTCATGATGTTTAAGATAGTGTCTTAAATATATTTTGAACATATCAGGAATTTTAAAATCACTGAGTACACTTTTAACAACCATATCATATATATTTTCAAACATTTCAAAATTGTATTTAACATTTTTAAGTTCCTTTATAAGGTTTTCCATTACCTTGTGGAAAATTCTTCCTATAACCATACCTTTGATTCTAGGAGCAGGCTCCTCTATGCTCTCACATCCAACTATATTTGTCAGATAAAATCTAAAAGGGCATCTTTTAAAACTGACAATATCAGTAACATATATTTCCTGTTTTGGGAATATTTTTTCAATTTTTCCCCTGAACTTTTTTGCAGGAAAATCTGGTTCCTCTTCAAAGCCCTCAAGAAAAGAAAAAGCCATTCTCTTACCCGTATCAACCTGGATATCTATATCTCCTATGAGAAAATCTTTTAACTCAGAAAACCCTTCTTTAACGCTTTCTATGTTTTCTACAAAAGGAGAAGGGAGCAAAACCCTTTCGTCTTCTTCCAGAGGGAAAGTAATAATTATATCATCAAAATTGTTCTTTATCTTTTCAAAGTTCAACCTGTCTCTTCTTATAATATCCTTTCTGGAGGGAATCCCGAGCATAACTCTTAATTTATCAGGAAGTATAAGGTCTGATTCAACAATTTTTGGGAAATCACCATCATTCATTCCACCAAATATCAGAATCTCATTCTCAATTCCTGTTAATTCAAAAAGACCTATTATCCTGACCCCGTTTTTTTCTTTTAAGACTCCTGAAACACCTTTATCTTCAAAGCATTTCCAGAGAATATTCCTTAATTCATAGAGAGACATTTTTTTTAAAAATCCTGACACCTCTGAAATCTCTTTTAATCTATCAAGGACATAAATTTTTATTTCATTGATTTCTTCAAAGTATCCGAGTTTACTTAGAATATTCTTTATCCATGAAATCCATTCAGAAATGCCTTTTTTATTCTCAGGTTTGACATTATCAAGAACTTCAAATATCATCTCCGTGTTCTTCTGAATTATCTCTAATTCTTCATCATCTATTTTTCTTGCATAACTCCTCTCCTCTCTTATGTCCTGTATTAACTCTGTTATCCTTGCCCAGTAATCCCTTCCTATCAGTATATTTGCCATCCTTGCATATCCGGGAAGTATTTCTCTGAAGTTCTGAGGCACTCTCTTTAAAAGAGGTGAGGTAATAAAGTTCATAAAGGAATTATAGGAAAATTTTCTTACATACATATCGATAAGGGAAAACAGAATTTTCGCTTCAGGGAAATTGATGATATTTTCTTTTATATTCAAATTATAGGGAATACCATAAATATAAAATATTCTTTGAATATGTGGAACATATTTTTTCAGATTTGGAAAGCAAAGGATAAAATCAGAAAATTTTCTCCTGTTAATCTTAACCTCATAAATTATTTTTCTGCATATTTCTTCAATCTCATCATCCCTTGAAGCAAACCTGAAAATATCCAGATTCTTTTTTCTTTTTTCAGGAGATCTAATTTTTACAAAATCGAATTTTTTTTCACGATAAAATTCAAGCGTTTTATTCAATATATCTTCTGCTTTTCCTATCTCATAATCCTCAAAAGATGCAAATACACTCTCTGAAACCGATATTATCTTATCAAAAAAGGATTTCTCTGTTTCAGTGAAATCAAAAAAGGAATCAATTATTACACAATCAAACTTAAATTTATCAAGATAATGCACAGACTCTTTTAAAAGTGCGGATTCAGGCAAAAGATTTTTGGTTTCTATAAATGTGTCAAAACGGTCAAACAATATGAAAGAAGAATTTATCCTGTCATAAACAGAAGGGTATTTTGATAGAAAATCATCGATTTCTTTTTTACTTATAACTTCAGAAAATTTCTCAAAGGGCAGATAATTCTTTAAAAGTTTATATGTATCAAATAACCTTTTTGAGAAACTCTCAAGCCCTGTAATTTCTTTTTTATCCCTGTAAAAAACTTCAAGTAAATTTCTATCCTCTTTTAAAAGGGAATGGAATACAACATAGGCCTGTGAATCAGAAATAATATTTTTTCCAACAAGAGGAATTATGAATTTTTCACAGAAAGAGGCAGGAGTATGAATTTCAGGTAAAAAAATGTATTTCTTATTGTAAAACTCTATTAATTTTTCTTCCAGAAAATTCTTCTTATAAAGGGTGGGAACAAATTGAATGAACTTATTTCCAGATGGATAAAAATCTTTTAATTTTTCAAATAAAAATTTATACTTCTCCTTACAGTCTGGTTCAAATATATAAAGAACTCTCATCTTTTAATGATAAACTAAATTAACGACAAATTCTGTCTTCTATTTATGAACTATAACCTCTATTTCAACGAGAGCACCTTTTGGAAGGTCTTTAACCGCAACCGTGCTCCTTGCAGGAAAGGGCGGATTAAAATAACCTGCATATATTTCGTTTACCTCTGGAAAATCCCCCATATTTTTCAAAAAAATTGTTGTTTTTACAATATTTTGCATGGAAAGTCCACAGGATTCAAGAATCTTTTTTATATTCTCAAGAGCCTGTTTTGCCTGACCTTCAATACCTTCCTTTAAACTCCCTGTATCCGGGTCTATCCCTATCTGCCCGGAAAGAAAAATAAAATCTCCGAATTCAATACCCTGAGAATAAGGACCTATTGGCTGGGGTGCCTTATCTGTCTTAATCTCCTTTTTCACCTTCTGCCTCCTTTTTCTTTCTTCCCCTTTTAGACTTTGTCGTGGTTTTTGCTTCTTCAGCCTTTTTCCTCGCCCTTGCATATTTTCTTTTGAATTTCTCAACCCTTCCCATTGTATCAATTATCTTTTCCTTTCCGGTGTAAAAGGGATGACACATCGCACATATTTCAACCTTTATCTCTTTTTTCGTTGACTTTGTCATGACCTCATTTCCACAGGCACATCTTATTACCGCATCAACATATTTTGGATGAATCTTTGGCTTCATCTTTCTTTTTCCTCCAGAATTTTTAGTTTTTAATTATATTAGAAGAATGTAAGTATTTTCAAATTATTGCGATTCACTTTACCAGAATGATTTTTTCTTTTAACAAAATATAAGGTGTTTTTACCTTTATGATGTAGATTCCCTGAGGAAATCCTTTTAAACTGATTTTCTTAATCTCCTTATTTCTTTCAAGGGAATATAAAAATCTCTTTACCTTTATTCCTGCAAGATTGAATACAGAAATTTCCATCTTTGTATTAAAAGGAAATGCATAGTTTAAATAAATTTCTCCCTTTGAAAGGGTAGGAAAAATTTTAATGAATTTTTTCTTTGAAGGAAACTTTTCCTGGATATAAACACTCCAGTATCTGTTATAGGCAGTGTCAATATGTTCCTCGAGAGATGATAAACTGTTTCCACCTGCTATTGCAAAGGCAACAATTACAGAATCACCCACAGGGATATCAAAAGGACCTGCTGAAATACAGGTTGACCAGTCACTGGTAGTGTCTGCTGATGGGAATGAATAAGTTCCGTTTAAAAATTTTATCTCAATACTGTCGGGTAAACCTGCATAGGGCCATGTATAGGTTGGGCCGTATATCATAGAGATGTTTGCAATCTGAACAGAGCCTCTTTTCGGATTTAGTATTGCAGAACCAACACAGGTGGAAGAGTAATACATATATGCGAGGCTTCTTCCTGCGTCCGTTCCACCAAGGTTCTGGTCATAAGGATTTATGTCCCAGTCAAGGAAAATTCCTGCATAAAGTCCTGTTATATCCTGGGAGCCATTGTTTTTGAGAACAAATTCAAGGATTACAAAATCATCAGCATTTGGATTACTCCATGCGTATCCCTTCTGGGTACATGTTATGCCTTTAACTTCCTCCCCGCCTGAGTCATCATAGATGGCAACAGAATATTCATCATAGGGAGGGTATGGTTCATACATGTAAACATGACCATCAGGTTCTGTCACTGTAACCCAGTCATCGTCATCACTCTGGTTTGACTCATAGTATCTATCAATCACATAAGGGAAAACCGTTCCTATTGCAAACCCCCCATAGAAAAGATGGGATGATGAGCCTACAGGATACTGACAGCCATTGCCTTCTACCTGGTTTGAAGACATATATCCTATTGCTCCATATCTTGTTACTGTTAAAAGGATATTTCCGCAGTCATGATCAGCCCAGTCAACACCGGGAACACCTATGTATACAGAAAACCCATCTGTAGTAGAATACCCTCCACTTGCGGTTATATAAACTTCAAAATCAACCTGTGTACCTGAAGGTGCACTTGAAGATGCAACAACTACATAGGGGTCAGAACTGTTATTTACTGTGTCACCCTGAGGAATGTTCCCAAAGAAAGAAACAGAATCCTGAATTGTCACATAGGGTGATGTTGTTCTTAAAACTGCCTGAACACTATCCGCATTAATTCCGGTATTTTTTAAGGTAAGAGTTATGTAAGCAAACTCCCCAGGATCCCATATACTATCACCGCCTGCATCCTGAAGGGTATGAGAATGTATATAGAGGTATGGCATATTTGGTAAAGGAGTGTTTAAAAGGGATTGGTAAATATTTAAAATACCCCAACCATAATCATTGTTTGGATAGGGTTCTCCCTGAGGAGGATGATAGGCATAATCGGTTAGGAGCTGGTAAATTTCATATACATTCAGGTAAGGATTTCTTTGACATAAAATGGCAATTGCACCTGTAATGTGAGGGGCTGCCCTTCCTGCGCTTGACCAGGTAGCGTAAGTATCAGGAGGAATACTGGAAGTAATACTAATACCTAGTGCTGAAATATCAGGTTTTGTGAGATTCCAATCCGACCTATACCAATAAATAGAATCATTCCATGGAAATGTATCCGGGGCAGGCCCTCTACCACAAAAAGAAGGAACCCTCTCCAGAGAATCCACAGCGGTTACCCCTATCACAAGGGGATAGTCCGCAGGGCTATCAACGGTACCCGGATCAGGTCCATTTGAACTAACACGAAATATAGGGATTATTCCCAGATTTCTCAAATTTAGACAATCATCCCAATATTCAAGCCCGCCACCAAGCCATGGATTGTTAAGAGCCACAATATTTATACCTTGACTTTTCCATTCAGCAATTTTCTGAAAACCTGCATGTATTGCAGAAGAGAAGCATGAACCATTCGCATTACATATCTTGCATGCAACAAACTTCGCACCAGGTGCAACCCCTATATCCTTAGGAAACGGACCAAGTCCATCTCCCCCCAGTATAATTCCTAAGTCGTGGGTCCCATTACCGTGATCATCATAAGGAAAAGGTTGTCCATTAATCCCATCATACCAGTAAGGCTCAAGCCACTTACCCTGAAGTGCAGGATGATTTATGTCAACTCCTGTAGACATATCCCCAACTATAACCCCTGTACCATCATACCCGGTCATCCAGCAGGAATCAGCCCTTACCCTCAGGATGTTCCATTCTATTAAATCTATATTTCCGTCTTCTTCAGCAGGAGTAACAGCTTCTATCTGAATTATAAAATCTTCAATTATGTATTCAACTTCTTTTCTTTTCGCAAGATTTTCTATTACTTCTTTTTCAGCCTTTAAATAAAATCCGTTGAATATCCAGTAGGACTTTATTTCTCCGATTTTATCTGAAAAGTTTTGTTTAAGATAATTTAAGATTTCTCTCTGAGAATTTTCAGAAAAGTTTTTCAAAAATTCCACATATTCCTTTGGAGGAAGATTTTTTATTCTCTCATAATCAGGCTTTTCTTTTAAATGAACCAGAACTGCAATTTTTTCAAAAGGAGAAGCGTTTTTTAAAATTTCCCTTAAAGATGGCATTATTTTTGAATTTGAAAGAAGAATTAAAATTAAAAACCCCTTCATAAAACCCCCTTTTTTATACTCTTAATTATAAATTATAAACTACTTAAAAATTAATTTCAATGTTTCTTGATTTTTGTAAAAAAAATAAGTATAATTAAGATATAATTATGAGACTGAAACTTACCATAGGCAAAGAAGACAAATGGTATAGATTTCCATGGGGATATCCCTATTATGTTTCATCCTCAATTTATAACTTACTTCACAAAATAGACCCTGAATTTAGCTTTTTCCGGCATTCAATTGGGTTTCAGAAAAAAGGAAAAAATTTTAAATTGTTTACCTTCTCACCCTTTTTACCTCAAAAATTTATAGGTAAAGACGATGCCTGTTATCTTCTTGCTCCCATAAGTTTCTTCATTTCCTCACCCATTGAAGAGTTTATGGAAAAATTAACAAAATCCTTTAAAACCTACAGAAGCATAAATATTCTGGGCTATAACCTGCCTCTTTTATCAATAAAAGAAGTGCCTGTCTCTGTAAACAAAAAAGTTTTAAAATTAAAAACTCTTTCACCTCTTACAATTTCAAAAAAGGTGAAAATTAAAGATAAAATGAGGTCCTTTTATCTAACGCCTGAGAACGAAAATTTTATCCCCAGAATAAAAGAAAACTTAATTGAAAAATTTTCAATGTTTTACAACACCCCTGTAAAAGAAATAGAAGTCCATATAGAGATAGAAAGTCATAAAACCAAACTGATAGAAATAAAAAATATAAAGGTCAGGGGGATTGTTATGGAATTTAAAGTCTCAGCACCAAAGGAGTTAATTCAGTTTGGTTATGAAGCAGGTTTTGGTGAAAAAACCTCAATGGGCTTTGGATTTGTGGAGGAATCATGAAGGACTATTTTTTTGATGAAATATTTGAGGAAATGAGAAGTGGTTTAAAGGAATTTTTCTCCCATCCTGAATCAAATGTTGTAAGGCCACCTGCGAATATAAAGGAAACACAGGATAAATGGTTAATAGAAATTGCCCTCCCAGGAGTTAAAAAAGATGATATAAGAATAAAAATAGATGAAAATAAAATCATGAGCGTTGAAGGCGAAAGTTTTCCTGAGGAAGAAGAAATAATATGTTTCCACAGACTTGAATGGTCTTTGAGGAAATTCAAGGTAAAATTCCAGTTATCTGATGATTCTGACCCCTCTCAGATTGAATCAATATTAAAAGACGGGATTCTAAAAATTACTGTTCCAAAAAGAGAAAAAAAATCTATTGAAATAAAAATTGAGTAATCATGGAAGAAATTAAAATACCCAATGTTTTAAATGTTTTACCCGTTAAGGGAGGAGTTGTCTTTCCAAACATGACCATACCAATTGTGATAAAAGAAAAGAATATACAGAATTTAATTGACGATGCTTTAAAAAAGGAAAAACTCGTCATTACCCTGACTCAAAAAGATGAAAAAGTTCAGAATCCGATGTTCAAAGACCTGTATCACACGGGAACAATAACCATGATTTTAAGGATGATGCGAGCACCTGATGGCACCATGAGGCTTATAATGCAGGGTATTAAAAGAGCAAAGGTAAAAAAGATTTTGAAAGAAAAACCCTATCTTGTCGCAGAAATTGAGGAGATTGAAGAAATTGCAAAAGAGAAAGATGAGAAAGAAACAGAGGCATTAAAGGCAAATGTTCTGAACCTGCTTAAAGATATAGTCCAGAATATACCCTATGTGCCTGAAGATTTTCTTATTATCGCAATGAATATATCTGAACCCGGAAAACTTGCTGATTTTGTCGCAGGTTATATGCAGTTTCCTGTGGAAGAAAAACAAAAGGTTCTTGAAATACAGGATGAAACCCGTCGTTTGAGGTATGTTTTAAAGCTCCTTGCACAGGAAAAAGAAGTAATCTCTCTCTCCCAGAAAATAAGGGAGGAAATAAGCGAAAAAATTGATAAAGAACAGAGGGAGTACTATCTGAGACAACAGTTAAAAGCAATCCAGAAAGAACTGGGTGAGGTTGATGAAAAGACAAAAGAAGTGGAAGAACTCAGGGAAAAGATTAAAGAAGCAGGAATGCCAGAAGAGGTGGAAGAGGTTGCCCTTAAAGAAGTTTCAAAACTTGAGAGAATTCCACCGGGTATGCCCGAATACACTGTTGTAAGAAATTACATTGATTGGTTACTCGCTCTTCCCTGGGCAAGAGAAACAAAAGATAACCTTGATTTAAAAAGAGCCCAGAAAACACTTGATGAGGACCATTTTAACCTGGAAAGAGTAAAGGACAGAATCCTTGAATTTCTCGCTGTAAGGACACTTAAAAAAGGAGAAGTAAAAGGACCGATTCTTTGCTTTGTGGGACCTCCCGGTGTTGGAAAAACATCCCTGGGAAAATCAATTGCAAGGGCACTGGGGAGAAAATTTATAAGAATGTCTCTTGGTGGTGTAAGAGATGAAGCAGAGATAAGGGGACACAGAAGAACCTATGTGGGAGCACTTCCTGGAAGAATTGTTCAGGGAATAAGACAGGCAGGCACAAAAAATCCTGTCTTTATGCTTGATGAAATAGATAAAGTGGGAATGGATTTCAGAGGAGACCCATCAGCGGCACTCCTTGAAGTTCTTGACCCTGAACAGAACCATTCTTTCAGCGACCATTATCTTGAGGTTCCTTTTGATTTGTCAAAGGTGTTTTTCATAGCCACCGCAAATACAACTTACACAATACCTCCCCCTCTACTTGACAGGATGGAGGTGATTGAAATTCCCGGATACATAGAGTATGAGAAACTTGAAATAGCAAAGAAGTATCTCGTTCCAAGAGAAATTGAAGCAAATGGACTTGTAGGATATAAAATAGAATTCAAAGATTCTGCAATAAGGAAAATAATAAGAGAGTATACAAGGGAAGCAGGTGTGAGAAATCTTGAGAAAAAAATAGGCAGTGTTTTAAGAAAAATTGCTGTTGAGATTGCAAAAGGAAAGAAGTTTAACAAACTTATAATCACTGAAAAAGAAATTGAAAAATACCTCGGGGCACCCATTTTCTTTTCCGAGACAAAGGCAAGAGAAGGCTTACCAGGAGTTGCAACGGGCATGGCATGGACACCAACAGGTGGAGAGATACTATTTATTGAATCCACAAAGATGCCCGGTGGCAAAAATTTGATACTAACAGGGCAACTGGGAGATGTAATGAGGGAAAGCGCACAGGCAGCGCTTTCAATTATAAGAAGCAAGGTAAAGGAACTGGCTATATCTCCTGATTTCTGGAATAAATACGATATCCATATACATGTTCCAGAGGGTGCTGTTCCAAAAGATGGACCTTCTGCAGGAGTAACAATGCTCGCATCCCTTGTGTCCCTTTTAAAGGAAAAACCTGTAAATCCTGAAATTGCGATGACAGGAGAGATAACTTTAAGAGGAAGGGTTATGCCTGTGGGCGGAATAAAAGAAAAGGTTCTTGCTGCAAAAAGAGCAGGGATAAAGGAAATAATTTTGCCAAAATTGAATCAAAAAGATTTGGCAGAAATTCCGGATTATGCTAAAAAAGATTTAAAGTTTCATTTTGTGGAGAATGTTGATGAGGTGTTAAAGGTCATCTTTAAGGATGGAAGGAAAAATAAAATAAAAAGGAGAAAAAAATGATAGAAGGAGTGATAACAGCACTGGTTACACCATTTAAAGAGGGTAAAATAGATGAAAAAAGTTTTGAAAGACTCATAGAATTTCAGATAAAAGAGGGAGCTGATGGAATTTTAACATCAGGAACAACAGGAGAAAGTGCAACCTTATCCCTTGAAGAAAAAGAATTTTTATTCAAAAGGGCTAAGGAAATTGCGGGTGAAAGGGCAAAGATAATTGCAGGATGCGGGACAAACGACACAAAGAAAACCCTTGAGACCGTAAAAGTTGCTGAAAAGGTGGGTGTTGATACATTCTTACTTGTATGCCCTTATTATAATAAGCCTACCCAGGAAGGTCTTTATAGGCATTTTGCAGAGGTTGCAAAGAATACAGGTGGTAAAATAATTCTTTACAATGTCCCTGGAAGAACTTCTTCAAACCTTGAACCCAGGACAGTTAAAAGACTTGTTGACGATTTTGACAACATAACAGGAGTTAAAGAAGCATCAAAAAATCTTGACCAGATGATGGAACTTTATTCCCTTGTAGGAGAAAAAATATCACTCCTTTCAGGAGACGATTCCTGGACATTTCCGCTTTTAACGCTCGGATATAAAGGAGTTGTGTCAGTATTTTCAAACCTTTTGATAAAACCCTTTAAACAGATGATAGAATATGTTAAAAAGGGAGAAATTAAAAAAGCATCTGAAATTCATTATAAATATCTCCCTTTAATGAAAGCAATTTTCATTGAAACAAATCCAGTGCCCGTAAAAACCGCAATGGAAATAATGGGCTGGATATCATCAGAAGCGAGATTGCCCTTGGCCCCTATGAAAGAGGAAAATAAGAAAAAATTGGAGGAGATTTTAAGAAAATACGAATTCCCTGATTTTTAATTTTATAAAAAGAATTTCTTAAAATATAAAATCTTAATCCTTAATACTTGACAAATTTGTAAATTTCCTTTATAATTTATAAACTCAATTTTATAATTTTTCAGGAGGTGTATTATGGAAGAGGCAATTAAAAAAGTGCTTGAGATGCTGGAGGAGGGGAAAATATCTCCTGAAGAGGCTGAAAAGCTGATAAAAGCGATAAAGGAATCGGGAAAAAAGGAACCAGAAAGCGACTTTTCTGTTCAGAATCTCGGAGAATTTGTCTCTGAAATCGTAAGTAAAAGCCTGAAAACCGCTTTCAGTTCTGCTTTTAAGTTTGCAAAGGGAGGGTCTTCTGAAAAGATCAATATGGAGATTCCTGCGAGGGAGAAGCTAAAAATTACTGCACAGGGAAGTGAGATTGAAATAAAAAGTGAACAGAGAGAAACTGTTATAATAAACGGAATCGGGGTGAAACTTGAAGCACTTGATAAAAAAGAAAATGAAACCTCTATAGAGGTGATTGCCGGGGAAGCTGAAATCCTGATGCCTTCGGGTAAAGATATTGAACTTATTGTACAGGGAGGCGATACGGAGGTAAAAGGGGATTTCAAAAGCATAAATGTTAATATTCAGGGAGACGATGCAGAGTTTTATTCAGACTTCGAAAAAGCGGAAATTAAAATCATGGGTGGAGATTTTACTTTAACAACCTCGAAAAAACCATTGAAAATCAATATTATGTGTCTCGGAGGAGATTTCGAATTACCAGAAGGATTCAAAAAAGAAGATGGATACTATATTTACGGAGACCAGAACCACAGAGAAATTGAGGTCGAAATACAGGGTGGAGATTTTGAATTAAAATTCAAAGAATGAAGATAACATGAACCATAAACCATTAGCCATAAGCCATGCGCCATATGCTATAAACCATCCCGACATTGTCGGGAAAGGAGGTTTAAAAAAATGAAAGATGAAATAAAAAAAATACTTAAAATGGTGGAGGAAGGGAAAATAAAGGCTGAAGAGGCTGAAAAGATACTTCTTGCAATTCTGGAACCCGAGAAAAAGATATCTTCTAAGAAATTTCTCAAAATAAAAGTTTATGAACCGAACGGAGATAAGGTAAATATAACGCTTCCAATAGGTCTTATAAAATTTGCCACAAAATTCATCCCCAAAGAAAAAATGGAAATTCTAAAAGAAAGGGAAATAAATATTGACGAAATACTCTCCTCCCTTGATGAAGAGACTCAGGGTGAAATTGTGAATGTTGAAGAGACAGACGGGACAGTTGTTAAAATATGGATTGAATAGGAGGCTAAAATGAAGATAAAAACAGGGATAACTCTGATCTTAATCGGGCTTTTTATATGGCTTTTAAACCTGGGTGTTTTCTCCTTCTGGAAATGGGGAAGGGATTGGCCATGGATAATCATAATAATAGGGATAATTTCTCTTATTGAATATCTCTCCAGCAGGTTCAAAAGAAAAAGGAAAGTCAAAAAGGAAAAGATTCAGGAGATAATTGAGAAACTGGAAAAGGGAGAAATATCAGTTAATGAGGCAATAGAGAAGATAAAGAAACAAAAATGAAAAAGTTTATATCAAAATGTCCTGTATGCTCTTCAAAATTACGAATTAAAGCACTTGAATGTTTTTCCTGTGGAACAAGGATAGAGGGAAAGTTTGAAATCCATCCTTTTCTTGAACTTACGGATGAAGAATTTAACCTCCTTTACCTTTTTCTAAAAACAAGAGGGAATCTCTCTGAAGTATCAAAAATTCTGGGAATTTCCTATCCCACTACAAGACAGAGATTTGAGGATTTTTTAAAAAAGATAGGAATTGAACCATCCTATTCAAATCAAGAGGTAATGGAAACACTCGACTTACTGGAAAAGGGTGAGATAACTCCAGAAGAAGCGGAAAAGAGAATAAGAAACATAAGATAAATTTATATAGATTTATATAGACAACAGAATTTACTTTTATGATATAACAGGAAGAAAGATATAGAGGAAATTTTTGCTCCCTGAATCAAATCTCCTTATTTTGAAAGGACCAAAACTCAGCTCGGGAATATATTTTATAAAAACAAAGGATAAAGGCAAAGAAAAAAATAGAAAAAGTGACTTTTAAATAAAGGAATTTGTGGGCAATTTTGAAAAATAATGGGGGGTTGCATTTGAATTGAGAAGTTCGGAAATTTAAGTTGGGTGCGTAAAAAGATTGAGAATCAATAGGATTTTGGATTTCTGTGATTAAAATTGTTTTCATTTTTTTTGAGAAATTTGGCATAATTTCTTTAATTTTTTTAAATTTTGGTTTAATTTTTCTTTAATTTTTATTAAATCCGGTGAAATCAGAAATTTTGTCAAAAATTGTCTAAGAATATTTGTA